>Ga0105093_10000450_pt1 | contig 15610 bp, 13 predicted proteins | sample PPLLak3March2015_2_FD_79111 | JGI IMG/M metagenome (GOLD analysis project Ga0105093, IMG submission 79111) | Freshwater sediment microbial communities from Prairie Pothole Lake near Jamestown, North Dakota, USA - PPLs Lake P8 Core (3) Depth... | ecosystem: Environmental > Aquatic > Freshwater >... | reverse complement strand
TGGCGGGCTACGAGAACCATCCGATGACCAATGTCTCCTGGTTCGGAGCATGGAGCTATTGCAGTTACAACAGCTGGCGGCTTCCAACCGAACTCGAATGGGAGAAGGCCGCCCGCGGCTCCGGAGACGATCGTCCCTTCCCCTGGGGCTACGAGATTGCCCGCGAGAATGCCAATTTCTACGCCAGCCGCGACCCGTTCGAAGATATGGGCAGCTTCGGCTCACGAACTTCTCCGGTTGGCTTCTATAATGGACAAACCTACGATGGCTACGCCACACTCGATTCGGCCAGCCCCTACGGTCTCTACGATATGTCCGGCAACGTATGGCAATGGATAGGTGACGTGCAGCCGCAGGAAGGCTTCAGCGATCGATTCATGCGCGGCGGTTCGAAAGATACCTACGATATGGATTTGCGCATCTGGGTTCGCAACAGTGCACCACCTTTCTATTACAGCCCAGGCGTTGGATTTCGCTGCGCGCGGGGAGAGTAGGAAAGTAGACAGGTAGACAGGTAAACAGGTATACTTACCTGCCTGTGTACTTGTCTACCTGATACCTTATTACCATCCTATCCATGAAAACCATCCTAACCAAACTCCGCCTCTACTGGCCACTCACCAAATCCCTCCAAACCGGCTTGCTGCTCTCCACCGGCCTGGCCGGATACATGAGCGCCCGTTGCCCGGTCATGCACTGGTACGATTTCCTCGGTCTGGGCTTCAGCCTGTTCATGGCGATCGCCGGTAGCACCATCATCAACATGTGGTATGACCGTGATATTGATGCGGTCATGAACCGCACCCACCACCGCCCCCTGGCAGATGGACGCGTGGCCGCCAGCGAAGCCCTCCGGCTTGGGTTGGTGCTTTCGATCCTGGGCATTGGGCTGGCAATCCTCATGTCTCCCTTATACGGCCTGATCGTTTTTGCCGGGTTGTTCTTCGATGTAATCATCTACACCCTGTGGCTCAAGCGCCGCACCTGCTGGAGCATCATCTGGGGCGGGATTGCCGGTGGCATGCCCATCCTGGCTGGACGGGTCTATGGCGCCGGGACCATCGATGGTGTTGGCATCCTGCTGACCCTGGCCGTGTTGTTCTGGATCCCCACCCACATCCTGACCTTCTCGATGCGTTATTTCGATGATTACCAGGCCGCAAAGATCCCGACTTTCCCATCCACCTACAACTTCCACACAACCCGCGTAACCATCGCCATCTCGAGTATCCTGGCGGCCTTATCGATTGGCATTGCCGGAGTATTGATCGGTATGGAATGGGGCTTCGTGCGACTGCTGGCAGTGCTTTCCGGTGGCCTGTTCCTTCTGGCATTGGCCAGTGTCGTCCACCCAACAGAACGTGTTAACTTCGGGCTGTTCAAATATGCGTCCCTGTACATGCTGAGCGCCATGATCCTATTGGCCTTGTAGAGAAAACGAAAGAAAATGCAAGCCACCCAGATTCTCATAGAAGAGCACATCGTCATCAAGCGAGTTCTCACAGCTCTTGAAATTGCTGCCGGACGTCTTGAAAGAGGGGAGGAACTCCGCCCGGCCTTTTTTATCAACGCCGCGCTGTTCATAAAGAATTTTGCCGATGGCTGCCACCACCACAAGGAAGAAGGCATCCTCTTCATCGCCATGAACGCAGCCGGCCTGCCATCCGATAGCGGACCGATTGCAGTAATGCTTGCTGAACATGAGCAGGGGCGAGAGTTCACAGTCGCGATGAAATCCGCTGCCGAAGCATGGGAAAAAGGTGACCAGCGGGTGCGTCGGGTGGTTGCCCACAACGCCCTGGGATATGTCACCCTGCTGCGCCATCATATCCAAAAGGAAGACCAGGTTCTCTTTCCCATGGCTGAGAAGACTATCCCAAGCCAGGAACAGATAAAGATGGATGCTGATTTTTCCCAGGCAGGCATCGAGGAAGCCAGGAGCGGCGTGCAGGAAAAATACCGGGTTCTGGCGGAAGTGCTGGAAAAGGAAAGCACAAGGAAAATATGAGAACCTCGCCGCTGGCCCGCATCCTGCTGCTCCTCACCGCATTGCTGGCCGCCTGGCAGGTTGCAATCGGGATCGATGGACTTGAAAACGTACCGGTCATAGCCTACACGATTGCCTTCGGAGTTCTGCTGGTTGCCAGCCTGCTGCTCATCATCCTGGGTTTGGATGTATTGGAAAGCCCGATTGTGGTCATCGTTTCCACCATCATCCCGCTCAGCCTCTCGCTGGGCTTGGTCTGGGAGCATATCGCCGCGCTCCGGATCCCCTACCTGGTTTTCACCATCCTCGGATTTCTGGCGATCATCATCACCCGCTCCCTGGCTATCGAGAACAAACTGCCCGTTCTTGTGCTGGCATTTGTTCACGGCATCGCTGGGTTGACAATCTTCCTGCTCCCCCTCATCTGGGCCTTCAGCGGACGCGCTCCGCATGGATTCGCTCTGGTGGGTTTTGGTGGAGCGCTGATCGGCATCGGCGGATTGCTGCTTTCATTCTTGAAGGCAGGTAAACCGCTGCTTTCCCTCGCCACCATCCTCAAGATCCTGCCCGGCCTGTTGGTGTTGATGACCGCTGCGTTTGTGGCCGGATTCGCTTTCGCATAAACCAAAATCGATCCCGCCAATTTGCGGCGTAAGGCTCGCTGCACAAACTTGCCCCCTTCGTGACTTTTATCACAGACACGCGGGCGGGATTATTGCATACTGTAAGAAAGTTCAAATAAGGAGAGTGCATATGAGAAACACCTGGTGGGCCAAGACCCTACGCGTTATTGGCATCGTATTGATGAGTCTAACCGCCGCCTTCACCCTGCTGGGTGGCATAGGGACAACCTGCGTGGCGCTGAACCCGACCGGCTTCGAAGGCAAGTTCGCCGGGATCGCCCCCTTCCAGTGGCTGTGGATCCTGTTCGTGCTGATCGGTACCGCAGCAGGCGTCATGGGCATCCGCGCCGTGGTCCTGCTCGTCAAAGGGACAAAGAACGCCTACCGCTACGCCCTGATCGCCCTCCTGATCGGAACGGCCATCAACGCCATCCACATGTTCGCATCACGCGCCCTGCGCGGCTCATCCATGCCTGTGGATGGGGTGCTCTACACGAACTTTTTGACCCTTATCATCTTCCTGCTCTTCCGCATCCCTGGCATCTGGCAGGGCGTGAACTTCGAAAAACCCAAGAACGATAGCAAAACAGGCAAAAACGCCGCGGCTATTGCCATGGCTGCTGCCGGCCTGCTGACGCTGACCATCCAATTCCTGATGGCTCCCACCCACACCATCGGTGGAATAAATTATGCCGATGTCTGGCATGCGAGCCTCTCAATCATCGGTGGTGGATTGATCCTGGCTGGTATCCTTACAATCCTCTACATTGAAGTTATCGTACCCCGTCGCCTTGTTATAGCAGAAGCAGTGAAATAGTTTATGATGATCAAAAAAGAGGTGCGATAAACGCACCTCTTTTTTGATCATCCTCTCGGTTGCTGCTGTGTGATGCAGTGAATATTGCCACCGCCCAGCAGGATTTCCCGGGCTGGTATGCCCACCACCTTGCGGTCAGGCAGGGCTCGCTGAAGCGTCTCGAGTGCCTGTTGATCGTGGGGATCATCAAAGGTGGGTACAATCGCCCCGCCATTGCAGAGATAGAAATTGATATAGGATGCAGCCATCCGGTCGCCAGCCTGGCGCGGCAGGGTGCCATCCACGGAATCCACCCCCTCCGCCTCCTCAGGAGCAATGATAACCGGATCGGGCTGGTAAACCTTGACCACCTCGAACTTGCACCCCCTGGCATCCGTGGCTGCCGCCAATCGTTCCAAGGCATCTTTTGAAATGGGATACTGCGGATCATTGTGGTCATCCGTCCAGGTCAAGGCCACCACGCCGGGGCGCAGGAAACAGGCCAGGTTATCCACATGACCGTTGGTTTCGTCATTGTAAACTCCTGAACCCAGCCATACAATTTTCGTTGCCCCCGTGTACTCTTGCAAGTAGCCTTCGATCTCCTCTCGGGTGAGCTGCGGATTGCGGTTCTCGTTGAGCAGGCATTCCTCGGTAGTCAGGAGGGTACCATCCCCATCGACATGGATCGAGCCGCCTTCCAGTACCAACGGGGCGCGATACAGATCAAGGCCTTCCAACTCGGCCACCTTCCATGCAACCATATCATCAAGATCCCAGGGGAAATACAGGCCACCGTTCAACCCGCCCCAGGCGTTGAATATCCAATCCACCAGGCGCACTCCGCCCCTGCCATCCACCACGCTGGTGGGACCATTGTCGCGCATCCAGGCATCGTTGTTGGACAGTTCCACCACCCGGGTGTGGGCTGGCAGCATGTTGCGGGCATTATGGAACTGGCGATGGTTGACGCCCATCGTGATAGGTTCAAAGCGGGAAATGGCTTCAGCAACGGCGGCAAAAGTCTTCTGGGCAGGCTTGGCACCAAGCCGCCAGTTATCCGTCCGTTCCGGCCACAACATCCAGGTCCGGGAATGCGGTGCCCATTCCGGGGGCATGAAGTAGCCGTCAGCGCGAGGTGTCGAAGGAATCAGGTGGGCCATATCGTTCTCCAGGGCAAGCGTTCTTCAAACAGGATGGATAGGATGCATCTGGCGGAATTTCATCGGATGATCCCGCAGAATTATCCTACGCCAGGATTTGACAACAGGAAAGGTTCACCCATTACCGTTCTTCCATGAATGCTTCGATCCGGCCTTTATGATAATCCTTGAGTTGCTCGGAAGGGAGCTTCAATCGTGGATACACAAAGTAAGCCAGCAAGCCTTTCTCGGTATGCAGGCGGTTCTCGGACTGGTCGAAGATGATCGAACGCGGGTGATCCATCACATCGTCGGTGGCTTCCACGCCGCGCGAGGCCGGCAAGCAGTGCATGAACTTGCAATGCGGAGGAGCCTTCTCGAATAACTGCTTGTTCACCTGGTAAGTTGGCATAAAAGCGGCCCGCCGCTCGGGGATCTGGTTTTCCTGGCCCACCCACCACCAAAGGTCGGTGTAGATAAAATCGGCTTCCCTGACGGCTGCCAGCGGGTTGTCCGTGACCGTGAGACTGCCGCCCGATTCCCGGCAGTTTTCCTGCGCCCAGGCCTGCCACTCCGCCGGAGCCTGGTACTTCTGCGGGGCAGCATGGGTGAAGTTCATGCCCATCCGGGTGCAGACCAGCATCAGCGACGAGAGCACGTTGGTGGCATCGCCGATGAAGGTTACATTCAAATCTTCCAGTCGCTTCCCGGCTGGCATGTGCTCGATCATGGTGGTCACATCGCAAACCACCTGGGTGGGATGGTTGTAATCCGTCAGACCGTTGAGCACCGGCACTTCGGCGTGTTGGGCCAGCTCGGTGATGGTGGCGTGCTTGAGTGTGCGGGCAAAGATCGCATCGCACATGCGTGAAAGGACTTTGGCCGTATCGTACATCGACTCGCGCACTCCCAGGTGGATCTCGCCCGGCTTGAGATACAGGGCATGCCCACCCAGTTCGGTCATCGCGACCTCGAACGAGACGCGCGTCCTTGTAGATGGTTCCTCGAAGATCATCGCCAGCGAGGCATCCTGCAGCAGTTTGGGCGTACAACCTTGCTTATCGGCCGCCTTGATCATGCGGGTCAGCTCGATCATATCGAGCAGTTCCTGTTTACTGAAATCCTGTGTGTCAATGAAATGACGGAGCATAAAAAATCCTTTCTTCTTCATTCCATTTTCTTTCTTGGAAAAGGGATGAAGTTGAACTCGAAAGTATCCATCTTCGTTATCGATGTGTCAATATCACAAAGGATGTGCGGATTGTAAAATGAATTGGCAAGGGGTTTCAAGTGCCAAATGTCATTTCATGTCCACCTTGCGCGACATCAGGGAAGGAAATGGAGCCTTTGAGCAGGTTGAATGTTCCTTGTAGATCATACCGTTTATAATAACGGCTCATTCCAATACACCGGACCAAACATGACAACCCTTGAATCCCAACCAACCAGCAAATTCAACACCGGGCAAGTACTGACCATCGTGGGGGGACATTTCGTCCACGATATATTCACGGCCTTCGTCGCACCTCTCCTGCCGCTCATCATCGAGAACCTATCCATCTCCCTGACCCTGGCCGGCGCGCTGACCGCCATCATGCAATTGCCATCGATCCTGAATCCGTTCATCGGCCACCTGGCAGACCGCATCAGCGTGCGCCATTTCGTGATCTGGGCGCCAGCCATAACAGCCACAGCCATCGGCCTGATCGGTATCGCTCCCACCTATACCGCCCTGGCAGTGTTACTTTTCATCTCCGGGATCAGTTCAGCGATCTTCCATTCCCCTGCACCGGCCATGGTAGCCCAGATTTCTGGGTCATCGGTTGGAAAAGGCATGAGCTGGTTCATGGCAGCTGGCGAACTGGGACGCTCCCTTGGCCCGCTCATGGCAGTTGGCACAGTGTCCATCCTGGGCTTCGAAGGATTGCCGCGCCTGATAGTGCTCGGTTGGGGCATGTCCCTGGTGCTGCTCTGGCGCCTGCAAAAAGTCAGCGGGGGCTCTTCCGCACCAGGTTCACTACGCTTACTCATCCCGCTATTGCGGACCGTCTTCCTGCCACTATTATTCATCAATCTCTTCCGGCTTATGCTGATCGTGGCGCTGTCCGTTTACCTGCCCACCTTCCTGAGTATGGAAGGTAATTCACTGGTTTTTGCCGGGATCGCCCTTTCGATCTTGGAATTAGCGGGTGTGGGCGGAGCGTTGTTGAGCGGCACCCTGAGCGACAGGCTTGGCAGGAAACCGATCCTGCTGATCACCAGTCTGGTTTCATCCCTCCTGATGCTGCTTTTCATCGAGGTCCCGCAAGGCTGGTGGACCATCCCCCTGCTGATCCTGCTGGGCTTCACTGCGCTCTCCTCAGCGCCGGTCATGATGGCCATCGTGCAGGACCACGCGCCCAACAACCGCGCCGCCGGGAATGGCCTGTATATGTCGATCAATTTCCTGTTGCGCTCCGGAATCCTGGTGTTGATCGGCGCATTCGGCGACAAGGTTGGCCTGCGCACCACCTTCTTCTGGATCGCGATCATCTCCTTCCTGGCCATACCGGCCATCCTGACCCTGCCCGGCAAGCTGAAAGAAGACAGGGAATAAACCCCGCCAACAAGTAACCCTCCCACAATTCCACCTGCGGGAGGGCTCTTCTATCATGAGACCGTATGCAACAAAGCCATATTTGGCGGGCGCATAGCACCCACCGGGAAACCAGCGATCAACACCACCTGGCTGCCCTTCTCTACCACACCGGAGGCTTTCAATGCTGATTCCACATGGGCAATCATCCCCTCCACGGTATCGGTGAAAGGCACGCATTGCGGGATCACCCCCCACATCAGTGCCATACGGCGGTAGGTATGCTCCTCGGGAGTACAGGCCAGGATGGGCACACCTGGCCGGGCTTTGGCCATTAGGGCCGCCGTTCGTCCGCTATTGGTGAAGACCGCGATGGCAGCCACTTCCCGATCACAGGCCAGTTCGCGCGCCGCGCGTGCCAACGAGGCAGCATCATCGTGGGTCTCGATCAAGCCAGGAGCAGCCAGGTGTCCCCATTCACCAAAACCAGCTTCTGCCCGGCAAACAATGCGACTCATTAACTCCACGCTCTCCACCGGGTACTCGCCAACCGCTGTTTCACCCGAAAGCATGACAGCGTCCGTGCCATCGAAAATGGCATTGGCCACATCCGAAGCCTCGGCGCGGGTTGGCAGTGGCTCATGCAGCATCGACTCCAGCATTTGCGTAGCGGTGATGACGATCTTCCCCAACCGGTTGGCCTCTTGGATGATTCGTTTCTGTGCCAGTGGAACCTCCTCGGGCGGCATCTCGACCCCCAGGTCACCGCGCGCCACCATCACCCCATCTGCAACGGTCAGAATATCATCCAGGTTCTCCAATGCGCGCGGGCGTTCCAGTTTGGCGATCAAAGCCGGTGGAAATTCCATCCGTTGGGTTTCGATGGCTTTCCGCACCTGCAGAACATCCTCGGCACTCTGCACGAAAGATATGGCTACATAGTTCACACCCAGAGAGAGTCCAAATTCCAGGTCGTTTGCATCCTTTTCAGTAAAACCGGGGATATCGAGCCGCACACCGGGTAGGTTGATGCCTTTGTGGGAAGAGAGTAAACCGCCATTCTTCACCTGGGCAGTGATCGTAGATTCGCTTGCATCGGTTACCTTCAAGGAAATCCGCCCGTCATCCAACAGGATACGATCCCCGGCGGAGATACTCCCAAACAATTCCGGGAAATCGACCGGGATCCAGGCCCGGTCATCGGTCACCGGCCGGCGGTCACCTTGAAGGCGCAGGTGAACTATCTGCCCTTCATCCAGCTTGATGGGCTGGTCCAACTCCCCCACCCGGATTTTCGGTCCCTGCAAATCTTGCAGGATGGCCAGGGGTCGGCTCAAACGATCGGCGAGGCGACGCAGGCTCGAGATCCGGGCAGCGTGCTCGTCATGGGTCCCGTGCGAGAAATTGATGCGCGCCACATCCATTCCGGACAGGAACATGCGCTCCAGTACAGGTTCATGCGCGCTCGCTGGACCAATGGTGGCGACGATCTTCGCCCTGCGATTACAGTTCATGGCTCTATTATAAACGTTTGTCCCGCAAGGTTCATCGAAGATATTATGGTTCTTTGGGAATCGCCGGAAGAGGAAGGAAATTGGGGGTATGGGGCGGGTTCCGCCCGCCCCATACCCCCAATATCTTTCCATCCATCACGGCAACTCCCAGAGAGCCGATATTATTGTTTCGATAGTACCTGCGGGACAAGGGCTTTCGGTAAACTTTTCTGATAACCGGCTAAATGTAGTTCAACTCCCTGGCCTGTTTCTGCAACTCGTCCCGGAAATCAGGATGCGCTACATTGATCAGCAAAAGCGCCCGCTGGCGGATGGATTTGCCATACAGGTCAGCAACGCCGTACTCGGTAACTACATAACGGATATGGTTGCGGGAAGTCACTACGCCGGCGCCCTGCTTGAGCATGGCTGCAATGCGGGTGATGCGCGTTCCATCCCGCAAGGTGGTGGTGCTGGGTAAGGCAATAACAGGCACGCCATCTTTCGAGCGTGAAGCCCCGTAGATGAAATCCAACTGTCCACCAACGCCGCTGTAGAGTTTCGGACCGATGCTATCAGCACAGACCTGGCCGGTCAGGTCGACCTCGATGGCCGAGTTGATCGCCACCATGCGCTCGTTCTGTGCGATCACGAACGGATCGTTGACATACTCTGTGCGATGGAATTCAATGATCGGGTTATCATCGATCCATTGGTAGAGGCGGCGTGTGCCCAGTATGAAGCCTGCCACAATCTTGCCGGGATGCAGGGTTTTGCGGGCATTTGTCAGTACTCCAGCATCCACCAGGCCAATGACGCCGTCCGAGAACAACTCGGAGTGGACACCCAAATCCTTTTTGCTGTAAAGGTACTTGAGAACCGCATCCGGGATGGCGCCAATGCCCATCTGCATGGTGGCACCATCGGGGATCAATTCGGCAATATAGCCAGCAATCTTCTCAATGGTATCGGAAGGGCCTTCATCGCCCATCGCCAGCTCAGGAATGGGATAGTTGACCGGCACGATGTAATTCAGGCGGCTGACATGCAGGAACGAATCGCCCAAGGCACGCGGCATCTGTTCGTTGACTTCGGCAATGATGACTTTAGCCGATTCGGCCGGCGATTTGGTCAGGCCGACCTCCACGCCCAGGCTGCAGAAACCATGCTCATCCGGCGGGGAAACGTGGATGACCGCCACATCCACCGGCAAGATGCCGCGCTTGAAGAGCAACGGGAACTCCGAGAGCAGAACAGGCGTGAAATCCGCCCGCCCTTCATGCACCGCCTTGCGAATGTTGGCGCTGATGAACATGGTATTGACCCGCAGGTGGCCTTCCATTTCCGGTTTGACATAATCTGCCGAACCAACGGTCAGCGCCTGGCATACTTCCACATTTTGCAGTTCAGGGGCATATTCCACCAAGGCAGCCAGCACGGTCTGTGGAACGGACACATTGCCGGTCATGAAGACGCGATCGCCGGATTTGATTGCTGCCCGCACCGCTTCCTGGGCCGTTACAACACGAGATTGATAAATGTTACTCCAATCCATTGCAGCGTCTCCTTTATGGACCAAACCTGGTCAGTTGGCGTACTTCGCCTTTGTAGGTATTGAGAGCCGATGCAATGGCAGCATCTTTGGCAACTGCGCCATCCACACCAAGGTTGGCAATCTCCATGATATACGGCAGGGCGGAATTTATGAACGCGTGCACCGATGTGCGGGCAACAACGCCTGGGATGTTGGGAACACAGTAATGGATGACGCCTTCCTCGACATAGGAGGGTTTATCGTGCTTGGTGGGACGCGAAGTTTCGAAACAACCACCCTGATCAATGCTCAAATCGATGATAACCGAGCGTGGCTTCATATTGGCAACAACGCTGCGCTTGACCACGATCGGGGCACGTGATCCGGGAACCAGTACCGCCCCAATAACAACATCCGCATAGGCGCAGCAACGCTCGACGTTGTACTGCGAGGCTACCATGGTCACAATGCAAGGGAAGCGTTCATAGATGCGTTGCAAGGCTTCGAAATTTGTATCCAAAACGGTAACATGCGCGCCAAAACTAATGAAAGCGCTGGCAGCATGCGTGCCGGCCATACCCGCCCCAAGGATAACCACTTCTGCCGGTGGCACACCCGGCAACCCGCACAGCATGATCCCTTTGCCTCCATTGTTGTTCTGCAATAAACCGGCTGCGATCTGGGCCGTCATCAGACCACCGATCTGACTGAGGGCGCCCAGGATCGGCAGGCTGCCATCCGGCAGGCGTACCTGTTCCCAGGCAATTGAGGTGATCTTCTTCTCCAGCAGTTTATCGATGCGTTCCTGACGGCTCGATGCCAGGTAAAGGAACCCTGCCAGCGCCTTGCCTGGCTGGATCCACTCCAATTCCTGTTGGAGCGGTCGGGCAAACTTCAGGACAATGTCCCCACGGCCATAGGCCTCCTCAGGCGAGTAAACCACCCGCGCTCCGGCTCGCTCATAATCCTGGTTGCTGAAACCAGCCCCAACCCCCGCTTCGTTTTCCACAAAGCAGGCATGTCCGTTGCGGGTGAGCATTTCCACGCCGATTGGCGAGATCCCAACCCTGAACTCGAACGGACGGCGTTCTTTTGGAATGCCAATATTCATACATTCCTCCTTGAATGAATTTCTCTTACGGTATATTGAGCACTTCTCGGATGCGTGTCAGTGCCCAATCGATATCATCTTTGTCTATGATGAGTGGTGGAGCAAAACGGATCACATGCTCATGCGTTTCTTTGGCAAGGATATTCCTCGCTTTCAACGCTTCGCAGAACCGACGTGCGCCCCCCGCCTTCTTCTTCAACTCTACACCAATCAACAGCCCGCGCCCGCGCACATTCTGAACATGTGGGCTGGGAATCTCTGCCAATTGTTCCATAAAGTAAGTTCCTAGTTCGTATGCCCGTTGAGCCAACTTCTCTTCGCGGATCACAGCCAGGGCTGCCCGGGCGATGGCTGCCCCAAGCGGGTTGCCCCCGAATGTCGAACCGTGTTCGCCCGGCGCGAACAAGCCCATAACTGCCTCATCAGCCAAAACTGCCGATACCGGATAGAAACCGCCTGAAAGGGCTTTACCAATGATCATCATGTCCGGATGCACAAACTCGTAATCGCAGGCAAACAACTTGCCAGTGCGCCCGAGGCCAGTCTGGATTTCATCAGCGATGAAGAGAACATTGAGTTTCCCGCATATCTCAGCAACCTTGCGTAAATATCCGTCAGGCGGCAGGATGACACCCCCCTCTCCCTGGATGGGTTCCAACATCACCGCTGCTGTATTAGGGGTGATCGCCCTTTCGATCGCATCCGCATCGCCATAGGGGACCAGGATGAAACCGGGCGTAAATGGCCCAAAATCATCACGGTATAGCGGTTCGGTCGAGAACGAAATGGTGGTTGTGGTTCGTCCGTGGAAATTCCCTTCACAGACGATGATCTGCGCCTGGTGACGCGGCACACCCTTGACTGTGTATGCCCATTTACGGGCGAGCTTGATGGCTGTTTCGACCGCTTCGGCACCACTGTTCATTGGCAGGGACATCCCGTAACCGGTCATCTCCGAGAGTTCTTTATAGAGCAGCGGCAACTGGTCATTGCGGAAAGCACGCGAGGTCAGGGTGATCTTCTGCGCCTGCGCCTGCATCGCAGCCAGTATCCTGGGATGAACATGCCCCTGGTTGAGCGCAGAATAGGCGCTCAGGCAATCCAGGTATTTATTCCCATCCACATCATAAACCCAAACCCCCTCCCCGCGCTCCAGCACCACATCCAGAGGGTGGTAATTATGTGCCCCGTATTTTTCTTCAAGTTCAATATAATCAACCGAATGCATTCACTACTCCTGAAATCATTCAACCTTTTCGACCACTTCTATGCAACGCCAAACAAGCGAGCCAGGATCGCTTTCTGGGCATGCAAGCGGTTGTGGGCCTGCGGGAAGATCACCGAATGCGGGCCATCAGCTACTTCATCAGTCAACTCATGGTTCCGGTGGGCCGGCAGGCAATGCATGACGATCACATCCTTATCCGCTTCGCCAACCAATTTTGCATTAACCTGGTAGGGTGGGAATACCTTTTCGCGCTTGACGGCATCCTCTTCCTGGCCCATGCTGGTCCAGGTATCGGTGTAGATCACCTGCGCACCCCGCACAGCCTCATGCGGGTCGCGCAGGAACCGGAACTGCGAACCTGTCTCCCTGGCTGCATCCTCGGCAACCGAAATCGCCTTTGGATTCATATCGTAGCCTTCCGGGCTGGCCAGGGTGAAATTCCAGCCCAGTTTGGCGCAGACATGCATCAGGGATACCGCCACATTGTTGCCATCGCCGACGAAGGTCACATTCAAGCCCCTGGCAGGACCGAATTTCTCTTGGATGGTCAGCGCATCCGCCATACCCTGGCAGGGATGGTTGTAATCGCTCAAACCGTTGATCACCGGAACCGATGACCATTCCGCCAGTTCCAGGACATGTGCATGAGCGAAGACGCGCGCCATCATGGCCTGCACATAACCGGACATGACGCGCGACACATCGGCGATCGATTCACGCTTGCCCAGGCCGATCTCGTTTGGCGAAAGGTAGAGCGCATCCCCACCCATGTGACGCATGGCCATATCGAAAGAAACCCGCGTCCGCAGGCTCGGCTTCTGGAAGATCATCCCCAGCACCTTTCCCTTGAACAAGGGTTGGTTGCCGCCTGAAAAATGCTCCTTCTTCAAACGGATGGCCAGATCCAGTAAATCCTGGATCTCTGCCGGGGAAAAATCTGAAATCGCCAGAAAGTGCTTCATGATCTACTCCTCATCAAGTGTAAGTATCTTGCCCGATTGCAGGTGCGTCAAGTGAAGAATTGCACCCGTTTCGTGAAATACATCACATTTAAATGTCTACACGAAATTTTTTCCAGTAACGAGAAATCCCATCCGCCCCCATCCAGGTGGGATTTGCGATCTCATACAGGTAGAGAATATCCTCATCCAGGCCCAATTGCAGGGCTTGCGCGCGGCAGAAAGCCACAAAGCGCTCCCGCAACTGCTCGATTGGCGGATCGGACGGCATGACTGCCTCCATCCACTCCATGGTCTCGTCCAGAATCCGCATGGCGAGTTCCAGGTGCGCTTCCGCATCATCGAAGAAACCAAAATGCGTAGGCGCGATCCGCTTGAAACCAACCTTCATCAAGCGCTCCAAACTGGCATACCATTTCTCAAAATTCAGTTCCGGAGGAACAAACGGCATCCGCATGTAGAGCGGCCCCGGGATGCGCACACCGCCGATATCACCGCTGAAACAAGTATCTTCAATAACCCAGGCGACATGGTGCTCCGCATGGCCAGGCGTATACAGGGCAGTAACCTGCCGATCACCAAAGGTGATCACCTCGCCATCTTCCACCGCCACCAACTTCTCTTCCGGGACAGGCAGGAACTGCCCCCAGAGAAAATCCATCTTCTCCTGATAGATACGCCTTGCGCTTGAAATCAACTTCTCGGGATTGATCAGGTGTGGCGCTCCAATCGGGTGAACATAAATCTGGGCGCCCTGCTGCGCCATCCAGCCGGCCGCGCCGGCATGGTCAAGGTGGATGTGGGTCAGAAAAACATGGGTGACATCCTTCGGAGTCAACCCATGTTCTGCCAGGTTCGCGGTCAGCGCTTCCACCGTCGACCCGGGACCGGTTTCCACTAAAGCAGCCCCGTCCCGGTGCAGGATCAGGTAGGCGGCAATGGCATCCTGCTTTTGCAGAAAATGAAGATCTAGTGGGTAAACTGATAATGACATCCTTATGCTCCTGTGGAAGCCTGTGCTACCCGGTAGGGCATCATCTTCGGGAAAGTAAGCTGCTGGTACATGACAGCAAAGCTCTCCAACTGTTTCCCTATATCCATCCCGCATTCGATCGGGCAAACCGGGATATTGCGCGCCGCCAGACCCGCCAATAAGGGTTCGCTCGATTCCTGTCCGCCAAATGTCTCCGCCCGCAACAGGATCACCATCGGCCGCAGGTTGCGGCCCTGGGCATCCTCCGCAGCCAGGATCACATCCGGGCGCGTCGAAGATGTGACCAGCATCACGCTGCTCCCGATCGGCAGCAATTTCGACTGTGTCGAAACCAGCCCATGCAGTGGCAACTGTCCATCCGGTTGCAGGAAAGCCAAAGTTTCCAGGATCTTCCCTGTCTGACGATCCCCGCGCTCGGCCGGCAGGATCGTGAAGCGGATCCCAGCCGAAGCCAAACCCACCGAGCGCCGCTCCGCCAGGAAATAACGCGCCAGCGATCCGGTGACGCTAACCGCATACTCGAACGTATCGTCCGGCAGGCGGAAACGGGTGCGCTTCTGCAACCACCAACCCTGGCCCAAACGGTCATCCTCACCAGGCTCTTTCATCAAATGAGTGGATTTTTGCGCATCCAGGAAAAGCCATACTTCCGCTTGGGGATCCTGTTCGAACTCTTTCACCATGAAACGGTTGCGCCGGGCTGTGCTTGGCCAATGGATGCGCTTCATCGGGTCTCCGGGAACATACTCGCGCACGCCAACCGCATGTGGCGTGACTTCGGTTGTTTTCTGGCGTACAGCCTTGCCGCCAGGCAGCAATCCCGGGGGGGTATGGAATACGGGTATATCGACTGTCATTGGCAGGACAACCAATGTTTCCCGTGCGGGGGATTTCCGTTGGGTAACGAACAGACCGAATGGATCGCCAGACAGCAATGTGGTCGGTCCAAGCGGGAATGCACCTCGATGCGTCAGCCAGGTGCGGGCAATGTAAGATCGTTTCTGCCTGCCGCCGATGGCCGTCAACAGACGTGCGCCAGCAGCCTGTGGCAATGTCGACTGGTTGTCAACTTCCACCCATAGGCAAGGCCAGTGGGATTTATTGCTCAACACGAATTGCTCTTCGAATACCTCGCCAACGCTGGCCCGCAAAGATCGGGCATTTCGCG
>Ga0105093_10000448_pt1 | contig 15646 bp, 19 predicted proteins | sample PPLLak3March2015_2_FD_79111 | JGI IMG/M metagenome (GOLD analysis project Ga0105093, IMG submission 79111) | Freshwater sediment microbial communities from Prairie Pothole Lake near Jamestown, North Dakota, USA - PPLs Lake P8 Core (3) Depth... | ecosystem: Environmental > Aquatic > Freshwater >... | reverse complement strand
GCTCATGGCACCCACATGTGGAGTGAAGTCGTTGTAACTGAAGATGGTGGGTGTAACAATCAGTGGGATGTATGGTGCAAAGACAGCGCCAGCACTTCCGAAATCATCACCCTTGTAGCCAACCAACATGTACTGTTTGGGGAAGTATGGAGCCTTGTAGACCGTCCATCTGGCGGTCAGGGTTCCAGCCTTCTGGAAACCAATTGTGTACTTGGTGGTGGTTGGATCGGCATTGAAATCAGTTGTGAAGCTTGTCATTTGTTCGAGGATTGAGCACACATATGGAGAGGCAACGATGAAGTTTGCGCCGGTACGCAGTGTTCTACGCTGGATCTCGTTCGACAGATCGGACAACGGTTTCAACATCGTGTTGTACCACTCGTGCAAGTTCACATACAGTGATGGACCACTGATAGGCTCACCAGTTTTGTTGTTGACATAGGTATTGGGCTTGGCCGACCAGTAACGGATCAGTTTGTCACCAGTAACACCGGCTGACATGGCCGCATCTACCAGCTTGCGCAAAATTTCTGTATCGATATCCATGGCAATTTGCTCTGCAAGAATCTGTGTCAACAGGGCTTCTGCATCCACGTTCTGATACGCAGCCAGATCTTGGGCCATTTCAGGTGTCCACTTAACCTTTAGCTTACGAGTATCAGTTGTGATATTGTCACTGGAAAGCGAAACATCAATTTCTGGAATCATATCTGTAGCAAAGTCAGACTCAAATTCAGGAATGAATGCACTTCCTGATGTTCCACCAGTGAGAGCGCCAGCACGAACATATGACATTTTGGCACCAGCAGTACCAGAAAGCAGACATTTGCTGGATGAGTAGTAAAAGCGAACCACAGTGCTTGAAATGTCATTATAACGTGGATAATATGCCTTTACTTCGTCACCGTTGATTGCGGCTGTTCCTGACAAAACCCAGCTTTTCACGTTTGATGTGTCGGCATTGGCAATGTCGGACCATTCACTATAGTCGATGTCGGCATAACGCAGGGTTGAGGTTGACCACGCACCTGACAGATCGGGATCAAAATCAACATCGCTATATGCGGTCACAACACCAGAAGCACGCACCTCCACCGAACCAGTTGTCTCATAGCGAGAGTATGAGTGGTTCAGCATATAGTGGCCACCAGTGGCATACGCACCGGCAGTGGCAACACTCTTGCCAAGAGGATCGCCATAAACCGATCCACCAGATGTCCAATCCTTGTTATTCACTCCACCCTTGCTGCTGTTACCAAATTTATAATCCAGCCAGAAAATCAAACCAGCAGGTGTTGATAGAGGCTGGACAGATACGAGGTTATTGGCCACCAGACCGCCGAACACCCTGCGCACCAGAGGAAGAGCGATGGACTGGAAACCAATGATATCATTGGCCTGTGAAGATTCGTTGATGACGGCTCTTTCTTGAAACATCCGTTTGGCTTGGTTCTCAAGAATTTGCGCCATTGATCCCCTGGCCTCATCACCCTTCAAACCCTTTAACAGTCCGAACCTTTCCCATTTTTCCACAAGGCGTCCACGAACCTGATTCATGTTTACAACATCAAGATTTTCATAAATTGCTCTTTGTAGATTTGTTCCCATGATTGTCTTACCTTATTTGCTTTCTTCTTCGAGGCCAGCCAACTTTGTCCATCTTGGAGCAACTGTGTGCTCGGTCAATGAACGCTTGCTGGTTGGTGTGGCTGCGGGCGCAGATGGCACACGATTTTTGCGTGGACCTTGCGATTCTTTAACAGCCCTGCGTACAGACATTTTTGATAGAATGGCTTTTGCGCCACTATATAGACTTTTTGCCTCACGAACAGTTTTCACAGCATCAAATTTCTCGATGATTCCCATTTTGGATTCACGAGCAACATTTGGATGTTTTGCAAACAAATCAGTAATAAGAGCCAACTTGGTTTGATCCAATTCCATTTCCTTGATATTTTTGGTCAAGGTACGAACTTTCTTTTGTTCTACAGCAAGCCTTTTGGTGGCCCTGGCTAATAGACCGTGCAGATAAGCCTCTTTCTTGGTAAAGTCTTCGGCTTCGGGCGGTTCAACATCATTCCAATCGGTATTTTCTTTGGACTTTTGTTTCGCGGCCAGACCACTCACTTTTCCAGTGTTGGGATCCTCTAGATCGGGATCGCCTTTTTTGGGTGTCTCAAATTCTTTTACCATGCTTGCAAATGCCTCTTTGATTTCCTCATCTGACACTTCAACTTCCTCGTCTTCTGTTTCATCTGGCACTTCATCTTTGGCCTCTGCTTTGACATCAACATCCAATTCATCACCTTCCTCATCCTCATCCTCGATGTCCAGGTTGGCCTCTTTCGCCATATCATCTTCCATTTCAGCAGACAGTTTATCTAGATCGATTGTGGCTTTTGAATCTGTGCCCGCTTCTGTCATTTCATCCTCTTCATCGTCTACAACATCAACTTCCTCTGACTCAGGCGATTCATCGCCCTCGTAAATGGCTTCTTTGATAGATCTTTTTACTTCCGGCCCAAGGATTTGCATTACATTCTGTACAGCATTATGCTCTACGAGTTTGTTCAGTCTCTTTGCGCTTGCAAGTGCTTCCTTCAATGTTGCATCTTGACCCATTTGATATATTCTCCTTTTGGGTTATACAATTATAATTAGTAGGTTTTTTGTTTGATATAAAAAAAAATTATTTTTTTCATTGGAATGCAAACAAGAGCAATATTATATATACACAAACAAGGCAAGGACAGCTATCTATACGGATGTTTCTTCATATATTCTCTTACGCTAGGCTTGACATAAAAAGATTTTTCTTTGTGTTCTTGAATTACTTTGCTTTTGTGTAACTTTTTTAGATATTTGCGGAGCATCTTGTTGAAATCACCCCGACACTCTTCCAGGGTAACTTCAACGTGTACTGTTTTTCCCATATGTTTCTCTTGTGTTTGGTTTTTGATTAAGTATATATATTTTGTTTAATTGACCAAGCCGATGGACTTGAGATATTCTGATGGTGAAAATCCCGATGTGTCATCCACACCCAATCTCTTGCGCTCTTTGCTTGACTTTCCCCACTTACCATTACCCTTCCAGATATCACAATCTTTTCTTTTCATTTTGCGCTCATCTGTAATAGCTTTTACCAAATCGTCTTCTGTAACAAAGTTTTCCTTATCCATCATTTGATCAATAATGGCTTGTGTTGGATCCTTTTCATCTTTCTTTGCTTCATGCAAACTTTTTAACATAGATTCCAATATATGCATATTATATTTTTTTGTTGTCATTTTAACGATGTCCTTTTTGTAATTTATTTCTTTGCTGCGGGCTTCTTTTTGTAAACGCTGCATCCTTCTTTTTTTTCTTTTTCGTATCCCATTTCTTTGAAATAGTTATCGACTGCCTCTTGTAGTTCTTCGGACGATTTTGGCAGCTTGGATTCTGATTTATTTTTTTCAGATTTGTTTTTCATATCCCATGCAACAGCCCATGGATTTGATGCGGAACCAGATTTTTTAACACCCTTTACAACATCTTCATAGGATTTTCCACCAGGGGTTTTTCCTGGTGGTGTTTTTTCCATTATATTTTTACAAACACTTTCAGCGATGTATTTGCTAATAGCCGTTTTCAATATCTTTTCTAGAATTCTCTTTTGGGTTTTATCCATGCGCTTGTATTCTTTTTGTATGTTGTTGATCTTGTTTTTATAATTATCATCTTCAAAGTCTTGATCAGAAACATCTTTTGTGAAATCGTGACTGGCCCATTGTTTGGTGCGTTGTTCTTTGTCGCGTAAAGACGAAAATACTTGATCTTCTTTGCCGGTTCCTGCCTCTTCTATGTCGCCCTTGGATTCTTTTCGCTGTAACCATATTTGATTATCTGTTTTTGATTTATCATCATTGTGTTGTTTGATTGCATCTTGTGTTCCGTATTGGACTTTACCCTGCATGGCCAGATCGTCTTTTCGGTCCTGATCATATGGCCAGTTTTTATCTTTGTGATAATTTCTGGTGGTGAGTGCTGGCTCTTCAGCAGCGCCATATGGAACTTCAATGGGAAGGTTTCCGCCACCCTCTTGGATGTTGTCATGGGGTATTATTAGTATTGGTGGTTTGGCTTTGGTTTGCTCTTGTTGTTTCTTTAATAATAGAATAATTTTTAGTTTTTGCGCTTGACGCAAACCTATGCCTCCGCATATGTGGGATATGTGTTCTGGCGATAGGTTCAGACGCACATTATAATTAGTGCGAAGGTTTCTTAGTAGGCAGTGGGGTCGGTGGAGGGGGGCTCCGAGGGAGACTCGCATGGCTGCTCTCGCATCTCAGCCTCCAGCTTGTCCAGGTCGATGCTGACCTTGGGCTCCGCGTCCTTGGGCTTGGGTGCCTTCTTGGCGGCCTTGGGCTTCGGTGCCTTCTTGGCGGCCTTCGGCTCCTCCTCCTTGGGCTTGGGTGCCTTCTTGGCGGCCTTCGGAACCGCAACGTGCTTGGGTGCCGAACCACCCAGTTTTTCCACCAGCTTCGCCATGCTGGTTTGGAGCACGTTGGCCATCTCCGCCACCTTGTTGATCGAGGGGTTGCCCTTCCCTGACTCGATCAGCACCACGTAGGGCACCGACCACCCTGCCGCCGCAGCGGCTTCCTTTGTGGACATACCCAGCTTCTCCCTCCTGTCCTTCAGCCTTTCCCCGATCACTTGCCCCGCCGTCGTGTTTTCCTTGTTTGTCGTCATGATATCCTCTTCTTTGTTTGGTGTGGCACAATTGCCGTTCACCTAAAAACATAACATAACAATAACATGCCGTCAAGTATTTTTTCAAAAAAAATTAGGAAAGTGATAAGTGGTGGTTTTTATTGAAAATTATCGCAATATTTTTTTTCGTTTTTGTTGCATCAACCAATGATGAAAACGCTGTCTTTGTTCCAAAACCTCTTCAGGGGTTTGATCATCATCGTCTTCTGTAAGGATATCTATTAGAATGTGTTTGCCTTCTTCAAATAACTTGCACCAACCAGTTGATACAACATCATTATCTGTATCCACTAGAACCTTGCATTTATCTTTGGTGCGTTCTTTATGAGCGCATTTTTCGCATTTTTCATCAAATATTTTTGAATGGTTGCGATAACCAAGCTCTTCTTTGGTGTATTTTTTTTGAGTGCTAGTTGTCATTTTCGCCTGTTACTTCTTCAAAAAAGACATAATAAGCTGTTCGTTTATTTCGCCACTTGGCAAAATTTCACCGCTGGAAACAGGGTTGGTATATGGTGATTGACGTTGACCTCCACCAAGCAAAACAGAGGGGTCCACATCACCTTCTGGAAGCACAACGTTGTTAAGGTCATTTGATCCACCATGTAGTTTTTGTTGCGGAACGTATTGTGATTCTTCTGTTAATTGCTTTGGTGGTTGTACCACTTCTTTTTTTGCGACCGTTGTTGGCGCACGAACAGGATCCTCTTTGGTGGTTGGTATCCCAGCTAGTCTTGCCCACTTGTTAGTTATCTCTGATAAATCATTTTCTTGAGTCTTATTGGTGGCGGTTGTTTTTGTCTTGGCTTTTTTTGGAGCAGGTTGTTCCTCTTCTTGGGGCTCATCCAAAAGATCCCACAATCCTTGCATTTCTGGATCTGGTGATGCTTTTGTTGTCACTGTTGTTCCAACATTCAATTCTTTGAGTGTCTTTTTGAAAGACTTGTCAATGATTTCATTCATAACACCAGCCGCAACCAATCTTACAACCTCATCTTTGATTGCATTTTTAATCTCACGTCTTACTAGTTTGTTTATATATTCTTTGATTTGTTGTTGAGACATGTTGATGACTCGTTTGTTTAAAATAAAAGATCGTGTACTTCACATAATACCATGTTTAAGTTATCGGTATTCTTTTTATTTTCAGCTTTCATCAAGTCTTGAAGATTGTTTTTCAGTGCTGTGCGCAAACCATCATCTTTGATATCGTTTGGGTTGCTTTGAGAAACGGCGGCAATAGCGCGATAAAACAAGTCGCCCGTTATCGTTTCTCGTTTGTTCAGATTAACTACATTCAAAGCTAAAATTTCATCTGTTAGTTGTTGCGCTTGCTCCAAACTATAATTTGTGAACATCTGAATAAGATCAATTGCATGTGCTATCTCTGTATACGCATCTTCATATTTGGGTTCTTTTTTGGCTCTTGGTTTACGTGCTTTTACTTTCTTGTCTGCTTTGTCAATCATTTCTTGTTGTTCGGTATCCAATATTTTTTGTACTTCTTTGGGCTCTACAGTTGTTTTCTGTGAGTCGGCCTGCTTTGCTGCTGCTTGTACTTTGGCAGGCTCTTTGATGTCACCGGCAGGCTCTTCCTCTTTTTCTTTTTTGGTTTTGGCTTCGGGCGCATCTTTAGATTCAATATCAACATTTTTGGCGGTATCTTCCACCTTGCTGTTTAGCGCACGAACAAGATCTGCAACTTGCCCAACAGCCATGGCCATTACCAACGCTTGTTTTGCAGTGTCAAGAGGAATATACTTATTGGCGTTTTGGGTGATGGCGGTTGTTAGCATTTCATATTTTTGAACGAATGCTGTGGTTGCTCTTTTTAGATCTTCGACGCTGTTTCCTATTTCAGCTAAATCCACTTCCCCGCCCTTTTTGCCAACATAACCAATTGCAGCGGCTATGTTTATAACTTTGTTGCCGTCCGTATCAACGCGGGCCTTTTTGTCAATGCCTTTTGTCTTTTTTTCTACTGCCTTGAAGATTGAATCGATAAAACTTTTTGGATCTATAATCTTCATTTTGACCAAGAGATCCGATACAAGACCTTCGTGAACTATATCTGCCAAATCTGATTCTTCTGTAGTGCGATTTGGATCAGGCTTCGGTGGAGGGTGCTTTTGCGTGGCGTTTGGATCGAGTGGTGTTAAAATTCCAGCACCTTCAAATAATGCGATTATATCTTTGTTATTTGTCATGTTGTGTATATAATCCGTTTCATATAGTAATTGGTTTTATGTAATTACCACTTTGTAATCTTTAATTTGTCGCAAAGTATTCTCCATTCGGAATCATTCAATGTTTCTTTCATATTCATCATGATAACACGAGTCATTTCATACTCAAGTGCCGTGTCCAATAAAGAATAATGAGATATGTTATACTCAACAGAAACGAAAGTACCACCACAAAGACCAGCAATTTTTTTGTATGTGGTTCCAAATCTCTTGTTGAATACATCTTCATCGAAATCATTTACAAACACTACCACAAGATTTTTAAGCCATTTTTTGTTTTGTGTTGCATCATTATAAATTCCAAGAACAGAACAGACATCGGAAACATATGAAGTTAAATGGGTGTATATTGTGTTGATTTGTTTAAGGTGATGTGATGGCATTTCATCAAATATATGATTTGGAATCACGAAAATGTCATTGGTAATATATTTTATTTTGGCAAAGAACCTGATCCAGTTATATAAAAACATACCAATAAACAAACCCAAGGTAGATAGTGAAAAGAGCGCACTGATAATAGTTGCGACAGAATTATGTTGTTGCGCCGCCAACACAAGGGATGTTGTTCCACCTGCGCAACCAACAAAAATTGGAACCATGAATTTCCATGATATGAGTTTTAGGTTTAAGTATATTTTTAAAAATAGCAACATGATTATTTTTCATTACCCAAGAAGGCTTCGTTATAGTCTTCGCATTCCTGGCTATCTTTGTATTCTGCTTGTTTACACAGGGCATCTTTTGCGTTTTTATATTCGATGAGCTTATAAACGTTGACATCTCTTTTTGCAACAAAACGACTTTTGAATTCTGTCCACCCAAACACCAAACCAGAAATGGTTACCGCTGCGGAAATTACTATAGCTAAGATATATTTACCGCCATCAATTTTCCATCTGAATTTGCTGATTTCTTCTTGTTGCGCACGTATTGTTTTAATTTCGGATGCTATGATATCAACAACTGGTATTATTGCTTTTGTGTCTGCTACGTCCTTAACTAACTCCTTGACCGTAGAATGCATACTTAATATAGTGCCCTCTATAGATCCAATGCTTTTTGCTATATCAACGTCAGTTTTTTGGTGACTTTCTTGACATTGTTCCATTTTTTCGGTCAACTTGTTGATTCTTGACTGATTCTCGAATGGTGTTACCATAAACCTTCATCCTTTTGTAATAGTTAGAGGTATTAATAATTATTACTTTATATATGAAGAATCAAAAGATTTTAAATTGCAATACTAATATATTGCGTGTATTTGTAGAATGGAAATATAATATTACTATTTTTTGCAATAACTATTCTTCATCATCTTGCAGAGCGTCAAATTTTCCGCGAGATCGTTTACTAAAAGATTTTTTTACGTTGCGCACAACAGAACCATATTTTGATAGATTTTTTTGGATATTTTCCGCTGGAACGTCCCATGATACGCCGTGCGCTTTTGCACCTTGGGTAATGGCTTGTACTAATTTTCTTGCGGTCATTTCGTTTGCTACGCTATAAAACAGTGGCCATCCACTATCTTTGTGAAAGATAACGAATCGGTTTTTGTATTCAGCATATGCGACACCAGGATATCTCCGGTCGTTATAGAATCCTTTTACTTTCACTTCTTGGCGTTCTTCAGGCGAATCAAAACCAGAAAGCTTTTTTGTTACAATGATATTTACAGGCTTCTCAAACCATTCTTGTGTGCGCCCCTTTTTTTCCTTTAACAACAATGACGATTTTGTTTTTTTACTTGTGCTTTTCATGTTGCGAATCCTTGATGTGTAATACGGTTACAACGATTATATATAATTAGAACACTACTTCATCTACAATATTTTTATTTCCCCTGTTTACCAAGTCTCCAACATATTTTTTGGGATTCCATTTTGTATACAATATTTGATGAATCGAATATGGACTTATAGAATCGCCGCATGTATAAATATCCAATGAAATGAAATTATATTCTGGCCATGTGTGTATGGTGACATTCGATTCCGCAATGATTACCACTCCACTGACACCATATGGTGAGTAACGATGAAATACACTATTGATTACTGTTGCGCCAACACTTACGCAAGCATCTATGATATCTTGTTTCAACTTATCCAGATCGTTGCTTAAAGATTCTGAAACACCATAATAATCCATTACAAGATGCCTGCCAAGAGATCTAGATAGGTTTTTGTTGTGCATTGTGTTGTGCCTGTTTTGGGTATATTCTAAATCATGTTCAGGTAATTATTCGCATAATTATGTTATTATAATCTAACGGCTTCTACCAAAGAAATAGAACATGAAAAAAACATACCAAGAAATAATCAACGAAATGACAGCCAGCACCATAGGAAGCAACGAGCTTCAGCAAATATATACAATTGGCGAACCAAAGAATAATATTGTGATTCGCTTTGAAAAAGGCGACACAGAAGTTTTGATCATTGGCGACGATAGCGATGGTGCTCAAACTAGAGTGTGGTTAAAAAAGAAGGATATTGAAGATATGAAATTGGTTGTGGATAAAATCTTACAATCTATCGTATCGTAACAATATATTCTTTTTCTTTTTTAACATTTTTATACGTTTTAGATTCTTTCGTTTTCTTGTCCTCAACAACAATGTCAGCTTGATCCATTTTTTTATCTTCATCCACACCAGACGAATATATATGGTAAACCATTTGATCCGTTTCAATATGGATTTCTTCTCCATTGTCCATTAGCTTTTGCAGCAGATCATATGTTTGTGTATCGTTTCCATTTGTAACATTATAAACGAGATCTTTAACACTTGTAGGTTTTTGATCATCTTTATCTTCTTGCGTTGTTATGTCTTTGGTTTTTGGCATATGGTAATTAGTCTCTATTATCTGGTAAAGCCGAATTATCAACAACTATGCAAAATATTTTTTTGTTATGCCACACAACCAATTCTTTTTCATCGTAATATTCTCGCAGCGGCTTGACAAGATTGTCTTTGTTGAAGTTATACGCCGAAAACAAAACTTGATCTATTGGCACGTTGGCTTTGATTACCATTCCATTGGAATCAGGGTTCAAAGACTTTCCGCTACCATCTAGTTGTGCAAATTTATAGGCCACATCTTTGTCCAGGGACCAGTGTTGAAATTGATATTGTTGCGCCGGTTGAAATTCTATTGTTGAACGTATTGGAAACTTCATTAACATTTTTTGCATCTCAGGTTTGTTTTCGTGTTCATATTTCACGAAGCCTCTATAACACATGACATGTGTTCCCATTTCTTTTTGCCACATATCTTTCAGTTTTTTCATTAAATCACTTTGTCCATAATGTGTAACAAAACGATCAAGTTCCGTAGAGGAACCAAATAAAAATTTTACAATGGCATCCCAATACTCCGTATATCCCTTGGCGTTGATTACACCAGATTGTTTCATTGTAGCTGGTGTAACCATTTCTTTTATCAGATTTCTTAAAAATGATTTGCGCATTGTATAATATATTTTTCCATTATTTTTACCGTGTCTATAATTATCATAATGAATATCATAATTATCAAGGATAAGATGTATATTTTGTGTTATAATAAGAAGGTCATGGGACAGCGATTAATAATAACAAACACTCGTCCGTAAACAATCTACAGAATACAGGAAACGAACGCCATGAAATCATATGGTCGAATAGGTCAATCTATATTAATGATATTGTTTTGTGTCGTATTGATTTTGGCGCATATCAACCAGAGCAACGCAACAGCGTCAAACGTTGCCAAGATCAAAGTGGATGTTTGTGCTGCGCTGAACCAAGGAACCAAATGGAGAACATCAAAAGACGGAACGGCTAAAATTTTCAAATCAACAGAAAATATTTATGCAAAGTATAATCAATGGATATGGAAATACAGAGGACAAAGAATGCCAAAGAAGATTGCTCTGGTCATGCATATAGAATCAAGAGGGAATGCTTTTTCCAAAACACACGATGTTAATTTGGGCGAGTTGGGATTGCTCAGTGTCAAGAGATTGGTGGCAAAGAAATATGATATCAATCCATGTCACCCGGAATTGAATATATGGGCAGCACAAAAATTATATCACGAACGCAAAAAAGATGTTGAGGAAATGTGGCCATGGTTTCAAAATGCGGACCAAGAACAACAAATGCTGGTGTTGGATGCTATGGGCAGCGCGGGTTATGGTGCTGTAATATACTTGGTGCAAAAGAGCGCAAAAGGAAAGCAAGCAAGACAACATCCATACAATGCCATCTGTTCATATATAAAAACAAAAGGCAATACTTTAAAAAATGTAGACAAATGGGGAAAGCAGCCTGCGCAACAAATGGCGTTTCGAGTTGGATTAGTAAAGTCTATGCACCAACACAGCTTAAATTGGCAGAACAACAAACTTCTAATAGACGATAATTCTGAATGGAATTTTGAAAAGCCAACAGAAGATTACCCATTTGTGCCAGCACCTAAGTATTACAACTGTAAAAAGAATTGGCCTGAATTGGAATTTCACACGCCTTAATATCACTGCTCTATCTTGACTTGTCTATTTTATTTACATCAAACATTTCGTATAGTTGAATATATTTTTGCATGAATTCTTGTGGTTGTTTTTCTTTGTAATCTTGTTCAATGCTTTTAAATACCTTGCTTTGTTGGATGTTATTACTTGCCGTCTTGACAAAAGCCGTATCGCCACCCATGATATACAAGCCCAATGGATAATATACATCCCGTATCAAATCTAGATCAAGATAATGTAGCTCTGATGGGTTTTTGTCATATCCTACATAATAACAACACGCGGATATGAACTCAGGGAAAAACTCTGTTAATTGTGTTTTGCTGTACCACGTAGGGAAGCGCATGAACATGGCCATGACAAAATCATACACCGTTAGCAAATCATTTTTATGTGTTTTGGATGTTCCTTTTGTTCTCGAAATATAATTTCTTTGCGCCCTTTCCCATGTTTGCATCGCTTTTTGTACTTCGCTTGTTCTTTTTTCAACACCAGATATATTATGTTCATACCATAACTTGTGACAAATTTCATGTATAAATATCCAAACACACTTATCGTTATTGCCAACAAAACCAGTACCCCTTACAGCTATTTTTGATTCTTCTTTTTGTGTAGTGGTAGTCCTCGCATGAAAATATGTTGCCATGTGCGTTTTCTTGGCCAACTGTTTATCAGATATATATACATTTATCTTAAACAATTCTTCTGCTGATAGATGGTTTCCAAATGTTTTGTCCCATACCTTTTTGCATTCCAAGATAATATCATTCCAAAATTCCAAAGCTGTATCTTCTTTGCTATAGTTGATGATAGCAATTCCATTTATATTGTCAACGCGCTCTGATTCTAGCCTTGGGGTAGATACTTCTATGTTGTGTATTTTTTCCAACATAGAAATAAATCTTAATTTTATCTTGTTGAATCCTGCCTGGTCCGTTGTAAACGACATGCCAGATTGTGTTTTTTTCGCAAGACTTTCAAGTGCATCTCTTTTGTGCGCTGGTATATCGTGTGTTTTTAAAACATCCAGTGCTTTGTCATGCAAATCTTTCAATGCAGCGCGCATTAAACGCTTTAGCTTTGATGAATCATCAGAATCCAAATCCATAGACCAATATGATGATGTACGTATTGTCTTTTCACCCAAGATAAATGGATCTGCAAAGGCTATAAGTTGTTTCAAGGAGTCGGGGTAATATTCAGGTGTTGCTTCTGTTTTATAAAATTCTTTTGAACCACAATAAGAAGATATTTTTTTGAATAGTTTCTTTAGAGCTTTCGTTGCCTTGATCATAGAGTGGATGTTGCCAAGATCAAACAATCCTTTTCCATTTGCCCTGGACACCTTCTTTACTAACGACGTTAGGTGTCTGTAGTCGGCCGGATCTAAGTTTTTTATGTTTTTTGTAAAATAATCTTTTATGTTCATCAAACTATTTGTTGCGTTTTGCGCATAATGTCTCATATTATAATATCCAGGTTCGGCCCTGCTGAACATATTATAAAGCTTGGATGAATTGAAAGAATTAAGTGTAATATCATTGTTCATTAAAAGCATAACAGATTCTTGAAACATATCATTTTGTTTGTTCCATAAATCAACCCAACTTACTATTTCTTGAGGCAAGGATGTCGATTGTTGTTCTGTTGGCGGTTCTTGTGCGACTTGTGTCGTGGCTGTTGGAGTTGTTTGCCTTTTGCTTGTTTTTGGATTATCTCTTACTTGTTGTGTATATGAAAATATATTTCCAAAATATCTTATGAAACGCGCAACATCCGAAGAAAATTTCATGCGTTGCAAACCAGATAGATTATTATTTAGCTTTTGTAGTTTATCTTCAGATATATTTTCTTCACCAATATCTTTTATGGTTTGGCTTATTTCGCGTTGTGAAATAGCATTTAAGGATTTTAAGCACGCAACATACTCATGTAATTGTGGGCTGCTAACCTTCTGGTCTTTGTACTTTTCCACAAAAGATGTATACTCTGGGGGAAAAACAACCTCTTTCTTTTTCCTTGCTTCAGCTATTGTTGTTTTATTGGTTTGATGATTTGTTGCCATGTTGTATTATACTATTTGTTTTCGTCTTTTGGTGCGTCAATATCACTATTATCTGCGTGCTTGTTTTCCATTTCCTCTAGATGGTCATAATACATGGGGTCTTCTTCTAGATGATCTTTTGCAATTTCTTTGGCTATCCAGTCAAAGTCGGTATGCTCCATTTCAATATCAATTCCTTTGGCCAATTGATTGGCATCGTATGAATCTGAATTCGCTCCCTGGTGTTTTCCAATGCCGCCAATAACCATACCTAACAAGGAATATATCATGATTTCAAATTTATCTACTTCTATACCAAGCTTATTGGCCAAGTCTTGTATTTCTTGTTGCGACGGTGATGGATGGCTACGAAAAAAATTAACAAGATATTTCGTGTAATCTTTCTGATCAGAAGATTCTTTGATGGTTAATATTTTTTTAAAGTGCAACATGTTATAATTATTACATACCATACAAGAAACCGATCGCTATATGTATACACTAGACCAAATATTCAAAGATATTCCAACATATTCTAGTCGTGAAATTAGAGGCGTAAAACAACTGTACGCTCGTGCGGTATATGAAAATATGATACGAAAAACATCATTGATACAAAAACTATATGAACGTAGACCTGAATTGTTCAGGGTGCTTCAATCATTTGCGAGTAAAGAATATGGCGCAACCAAAACAGTGTACAGAATCTTGCATAATATGTCAGAAGAGACATATGCTACACGATTCAATTTTGCCAAACAAAATGATATTGTTACGGTTGGAGCATATGGAAACAGAAAGGTGTTTAGTTGGGCAGCCAGCATAAATAGTAAATACATACGAGAAAGATCTTGGGTGCTTGATCCAGAACACTATTCCATTATACTGCGCACTGAAATTCCTGTGTCGCAAATATTATTCTCTTCTGATTTGATAAGTTGTGCTGGCTTGACAAAATATATTTCCACAAAAGAAAAACAAAAAGTTGTTACCAACTACTACAAAGAACAAGAAGTTACAGTAATCCACAACAAGCCGATAAAAGCTGTTGTATTTTCAGCGCGATCCAATTAATAGATTTTTGATGATGATGATTTTTTGAGCGCAGCTTGTTGTTTCGTTTTCATGCTTTTTGTATACATCCAATATTCATTGAATACCATTGTACATTCTATTGGTGCATCATGTAATACGACAATTTCTTTTTCTTCTTTTTTGACATATTTGATCATCTTACGCGATGCTATAACGTCATCAGGAATGATGTTGACATCAAATATAACTTTGTTCCACGAAATCACCGTGGATATAACAACCGGATCGTGCCAATCTAGAAATGACTGATGATCTGCAAAATGCTTTGCCACAGAATAATTTGGAGTCCAGTGTTGTAGTTTATATTCAATGGGTGTTTTGAATCTAAAAACCGATCCTGGTTTTTGTAGCGCAATTTGATTCATGGCAGATTGTTTTAATCTGAACACTCTATCACCATGCATACCAACAACTCTTTCTTTTGTGGTTATGCCCATTCCTCTATATATTTTTTTTGTATTACCTTCCCATGCATATTTACATAGATTTTGAATCTCTTGTATAATATGCTGTACATCCAAATCGTTGTTTATAAGAGCCAATAAATCATTTTGCGATGATATTCCGCCACCATGCAAATAAGTTTCAACAGCGTCTAAATATTTTTTCCAAGCATCTTGATTATGATTTGGTAAATCATTTGGGCTTATTAGTCGTTCGTATATAATACCACCAATAGATTTTATATTTTTATTTTCTTGGTATATAATTTGGTCGGTAGATTCTGCTTTATCAATGTTTATTGCTGATGATAGCTGTTCTTTGCTGGATAATTTGGCACCATGTAAATTCGCCCCACTCAAATTTGCACCCTTCAAATTCGCCTCACTCAAATTCGCCTTACTCAAATTCGCCTTACTCAAATTTGCACCCTTCAAATTCACCCCACACAAATTCGCCTCACTCAAATTCGCCAACCTCAAATTCGCACCTGCCAAATCAGCCTTGCTCAAATTCGCCCCACTCAAATTCGCAACTG
>Ga0105093_10000447_pt1 | contig 15647 bp, 14 predicted proteins | sample PPLLak3March2015_2_FD_79111 | JGI IMG/M metagenome (GOLD analysis project Ga0105093, IMG submission 79111) | Freshwater sediment microbial communities from Prairie Pothole Lake near Jamestown, North Dakota, USA - PPLs Lake P8 Core (3) Depth... | ecosystem: Environmental > Aquatic > Freshwater >... | reverse complement strand
GTCGTCAACGACCTCAAGGCCAAGGGCGCGATCTTCGTCGAGGAACTCGCGGAAGTCCCCGCCGGCGCCACCGTCATCTTCAGCGCACATGGCGTGTCGCAGGCGGTGCGTGCCGAGGCCGAAGCGCGTGGCCTCAACGTATTCGACGCCACCTGCCCGCTGGTCACCAAGGTGCACGTCGAAGTCAGCAAGATGCGCGACAAGGGACTGGAAATCGTGATGATCGGCCACAAGGGCCACCCAGAAGTCGAGGGCACCCTGGGCCAGTCAAAGGGGGGTATGTATCTGGTCGAGACGCCGGAAGACGTTGCCCGCCTGCAGGTGGCCGACCCCGACAAGCTCGCCTACGTCACCCAGACCACACTGTCGGTCGACGACGCCGCACGCGTGGTCGACGCCCTGCGCGCCCGCTTCCCCAACACAGTCGGGCCGAAAAAGGACGACATCTGCTACGCCACGCAAAACCGCCAGGATGCCGTCAAGGTGCTGGCGCCGCAGTGCGACGTGGTGATTGTGGTGGGGTCGCCGACCAGTTCCAACTCCAATCGGCTGCGCGAAGTCGCCGAGAATCTGGGAGTGCCTGCCTATATGGTGGACAGCGCAGAGGAAATTGTTCCGGAGTGGGTGGCCGGAAAAAACCGGATCGGCCTCACGGCTGGCGCGTCTGCTCCGGAAGTTCTGGTATGCGCAGTAATCGAACGCTTGAAGCAACTCGGCGTCGGGACAGTTGAAAACCTCGAGGGTGCCCTGGAGAAGGTTTCCTTCGCTTTACCCAGGGGATTGGGCAGCTAATCAGCTTTTCCAGCAATCGCCAAGCGAACCCGCGCCGGTTTCTGTTTTTGCCCCGGTCTGTGTAATGGTCATCGTGCCGCACAGGGCGTCTGCGTAACTCCCCGCGGGCGCGGCCTGGATGGTAAAAGCCGTAGCAGTCGCTTCGGTCAGCGTAACTGAATACCTGGCCGTGCCGTTTTCAGGGGATTGATCCTTGGGCAAATCCGCCGCGGCATTGCACGGCGCGGCGGCCCCGCCGACTGCCGCATAGGAGCCGCAGGTCGTGAAACGACGTTCCATGTACTGCGCATTCTCCAGCATGAGCGCCTGCGCATCGGCCCGGTTGGCATTACGCACATATTTCATGTAGCTCGGATACGCGATCGAAGCGAGTATTCCAACGATAGCCACGACTATCATGACTTCGATCAGTGTGAATCCGCTTTGTCTTGTATCCGTGCTCATTGAATGTCTCCCAAGTTTTTACTGAATTTGCCGCCAATAGGTGCGTCTGAGCGAACTGCTGCCTGGGGGCACGGTGGGGTCACCCTTGTTGCCCAGTGACTGGATACCCCCGGTCGTACCGGTCATCACCTTGAAGTCCTTGCCGTCCGGCCCCTCGAACCAGGCAGGCGGCTTGGTGATGCCGACCGATGTCTTGATGCCGCTGGCCACCTCACCGCTGTCAAGGACGTCGCCGCTGTCGAATTGGCCGTCATTATTGAAGTCGAAGCTGGAAGCCGCCGTCTGGCCACCTGTAATCGCATCCAGCTCCATCAGCCAACTCACCCCGCCCGAGTTGCAGCTATCAGTGGAAGGAATCAGTGTCAGGAAGATCACACGGCCATAGCGCAACAGAGCCTGGGTCACGACACGCTCACCCACCGGACTGGGCTGGTCGAGGTCCATATACCAGCCAACCTTTTCCATCCAGTCAACCGAATTGTCTGAGGTTTCCCGTAGCTCCTCACCAAACTCGTCTGTCTGGGCCTCGATCGTCTGCACCTGCAACTCGCTGCGATCGGTCGTCAGGATCGCTGCACCGTTGTCCCTGATGCCATAGAAAGTCTGGACATTCGTGTTGAACACGTCCGTATTCTGCAGGTATTGGCCGGTGCCGAAATACACCATCACACCGCCATCGGGATGACCGCCAATGGTGGGCTGGGCCGTAATCGGCTGAACATGATCACTGGCATTGCGCGCAACGAACAGAGGCGTCGTCTGATCATCGAACGTGTTCAGATCGAACTTCCAAAGATTGCCCTGCAGGTCGCCCGCGTATGCGTAATCCATGATCATGTCGCCGTCGGCATCATGAAGCGTGGGGGTCGACAGGCCATTCGCCGTAGCACTGCCAGCCTCAATCTTTGCAATCAGCGCTCCAGTCTGGAGATTCACCACGTACAGATACGCGCGTTCATTCGCGCTGTTGTATCCATTGCCGAACACGGCTGCCCACTCTCCGTTGTTCAGGCGGGCAATCTGGGGTTTGCTGTAGGTCAGGCCCAGGTCCGTTTCCGTGTACTCCCACATCACCATGCCGGCTGACGGGCTGGCCACATTGCTTACATTCAGGGCATAGACCGATTTTCCGCCGCCGCCGAGGCCGCCTACCAGCACCGTGGCCCAACCGCTCGACAGATAGGCGTCGCCAACCGTCGGGCCCCCATCCACATAATATTCATGTACATAGCCTGGAGCGGTCAGCTTGCTGAGGTTTTCATACACACCGTTCGGCACATAGGCAAACAGTTCGACGCCCGACGCATCATTATCAGCGTCCGCCCGGAACGCATGCAGCATGCCGTCGTTGCCGCCCACGAATACAGCCGGGGTGCGTCCCGTTTTGCTGTCTACGTAAGCCTCATAGGAAAGCGCTTCGGTGGCGCCCCCGCCCATGTTCGTGTAACCCAGATCATCCAGGTGTGCAAAAGCGGGGTCCGAGTTGATGATGTCTCCAAGCACGTGTGAGCGCTTGCGGAAAAGGCCGCTCGTGACGACACCGTTGACCACAACGATCTCCTGCGTTTGCACGCCGCGCAGCCAGTCGAGCCGAGCGGAACCATTGGTGTCAGTGACGTTTCCGAGCGTGTTCAGATCAGCCTTCTGCTCAATGCTGAGGCTGCTCCAATTGAAGCCCACGCCGTTGCTGCCATCAAATGTATAGATATTGCGCGAGGCCGCAGCGGGCAGCTTCGCGGCAGCATTCCACTTGGCGGGGCCCACCACCCCGCCCGCAAGCACCGGGTAGGCAACCAGATCGCCACTCCAGTCCTTGCTGTCGAACGTGGCCTGATACACCAGCGCACCGGTCTGGATGCTGGTGGAGTTGGCCGCGAGTGCTGCAGCCGACGGCGTGGCCGCCTGGATCGCATTTTTCACCGTCTTGAAAGCGGAAACCAAGGTTTCTGGCGTATCCGCGCTGAAGAACTGGCCCCGGCTGTTGACGGCGGCATGCCAGAGATCGGCCACCTTGCCGCCGTCTGTCGCTATGCTCGGCCAAGCCGTGGTGCCCGCGGCAATGCTGGGGAAACTGCCCGAGTAGGTGCTGCCGTCATAGATCAAACCCACGCTATCGAGAAACGGCGTCAAGCCCAAGCCCACCGTGAAATTGACCATATGCTGCCAGGTCGCAGGGTCGTTCTTGGGGTTGGCTGTCTGCCCGGGTTCGACGCCCGATTCCACGACATAGGGCAGCAGGTTGTTGGCCAGCCCAGTCAGGTCGGTCGCCCAGTATTTGTAGGCCACATCGGCCAGGCTGCTTGTGTTCGAGTCTCCATACGGCGCAGGCAATGCGTTATCCTGGCTGCCGATACCGGAGAGAGTCGAGTTCGTCCAGATCCCGTCGGTCATCAGGATGTGGAAGTTCTTGCGGCAGGACAACTGGCCAGACCCCAAAGCCACCGTGCCGTCGTTCAGCAAATCATCGTCGTAAGGCGAATTCTCGCCGGTCGTGCTGAAATAGTCACCCGCCCGGACCATCGCCTCGCGAAGCGGAGTACTGGTGTTCGTGTTCAACCTGAACAGCCAGTCATAAAAATTCTGTTTGTGCGTGCCCGTAAACGGTTTGATGGCATTGCTGACGTTCGTCGCTTCCCAGCCATTGCATGAAGCAGTTGGCAATGTGTTGCACGTATTCAGCGCCTGCCAGGCCACGCGCGTCGAAGCATCGAATTCCGCGAATGCCAGGGATGTGGACGCAATCGTCGCCAGGTTGCGGGTGCGGTAGAAGGAATACCAGTTGGCAAAGTTCTGCCGCTCGTCCGCTTCGGCGGCGCTGATGGTGCCATTGCCATCCCGATCTGCGCCCGATGTGGCGCTTACGATCCGAACGGTATAGCAATCGTTGTCCACCTTCTTCTGTGTAGCCGTTCCCGAACACCCCGCATTGCCCTCGTTGAATACATAGTAATACGCCGACGTGGGATCAGTTGCCGTCGCAGCCACGCTCGACGTTCCCGCAACTTTGTGGGTCAACACCACGCTTTTGCCGTACATCGTGTTGTGGTCACGAAAGCACAGCGTAAGCGTCGATCCGGATATATTGGTCTTGTATTCGTAGTTGTCACCCGGGTCCTTGCTGTTATCACAAGTCCCGCTAAACGTGCCGTCGTAGGTCGCGGCCGTCCCATTCACGGTCACGCTGATCAGGTTGCCTCCCGGATTGTTGCCGCCACCACTGCCGTCCTGGTTGACGTAATCGGTGATCGCGAAGTAAGGCGCACTGGTACCCCCGTTCGTTCCGATCATCGTGCCGTTATGTACGTGAGGGGCAAAATTGAGTGTCGTGGTCAGATCCGCGCTGGCCGTATAGTGATTCATGAACTGATGGCTCTTCGTCGAAGAATGCAGAAAAAGCCCCGCCGTCGGGCGGTATTCGGTCGCGAGGTCGTAGGCGGTTTTGCCATTCAGAGACAGGGTGGTGGCATAGCCGTTGATCCAGGCGTTGCTGAACGAGGTGGTCAACGCTGTTCCACTGGCATCCAAGGGCGCCGTATAGGTCACCTTCGGGTTGTAATAGATCGGGTTGTAATGGGACGATTTAAGGTAGCGGGGATTGAGGTCAGAATCCGGATTGCTGTCACAAATGCCGTTCGGGTTGCCGCACAAATCCGGCGTAAAGGCGCGCGACATGCTCCCCGAATCGTCGAGCGTCAGCACGACGTTGGGCGCAACGTTGGTGGTCAGGAACAGCGGGGTATCGGAAATCTCCAGCGGATCCGAATGGGCGGGTGCCGTCGTCCAGGCAAGACTGCCGAGTATCAGCAGCGCGGCGAGGGCTTTTTGCAGGGTTGAGCTCAGGTTCATGGGGCGCTCCATAGTTCCGTTTAAATGTCCCGCTCGTATCCGGCCTGCAGAATCACGGCCGTGTTGGCGCTGCTCCCGATGCCACGGGCAGTGATCCGAAAGCGCTTGGTTGTAGCGGAATCCGGCAATTTCTCGATCACGTAGCGAGGCTGTTCTGCAACCTCATCAAGACTGGTACTTGCAAGCTGGGATGCGTTATCCCAGTCATAGGCATTCCAGTACGCTGCATGGTTTGCGTTGGCGGCGTTGAAGGCGATCAGCCCCTCCGTGCTGCCATCAAACGCGTTGGTGAGGAAACCCGGCAAATCCGCCTCGGCGTCCTTGAGCGCAGCCTCGGCCGACTGCAAAGCCAGATCCCGGTCCCGAGTGTTGCCGGCCATGCGCTCTTCCAGACTGCTGGTTTGTGCCACGGTGACCCCGAGCAGCATCAGGATGGCCAGAAAGATCAGGGCGACAATCAGCGTGACGCCACGCTGACGGGAACGCACAGCACTAAACTGAAGAGAATTCATAGCCGATTCCTCACCGCAATGGTGGTGGTGAATGTCTTGCGTATGCGGCCATCCCCGCCCACGCCCGCCTGGGTTGACGGCGTGCGCATGAACAGGGCCAGCCGCACGCTGACGACGCGGTTCCAGTTGGCGACGGCGTCGGCATCAACATAAGCATTTGCCGAACAGCCATCTTCCGGACACGTCGCCACGGAAACCTGGGTCGTGTCCTCGCCATAGGTGATCTGCATGTCTTCCACGCCTTCGACCAGTTCCTCTGCAGCCGTGTTCGCGCGCTTGCGGTAAAGCGCCGGCTCGCCCGCCGGGTTGTTGCGGAGGTAATAGATGTTGCCGCTCATGCGCATGATTCTGGAGTTTGCCGGCAGATCCGGATACAAGGACGGGTTGGCGCAAGACGCGCCCGCCGGATCATCCAGGCATTTGGTGCTGTTCCCGGGTGTCTCCGTGCCCGTGTTGTGGACAACGACACTGATCGTATTGTTGTTGTTGGTGTTCGTCTGCTGGAATACCACCGCCTTGGAGCAATCCGCATCCACGACCGTCAGGATTTCACCTCCTTTGAGGTCGTGGTTTGCCGCCAACTGGAAGCTTGCTGCCGAGCCGTTGTGGCTTACCACGCGATAGTCGCCACTGTTGTCCGCACGCAAGATCTTCAGCGCATCCGTGTCGGCGAGCGCGTTCGTCACATCGGCCGGCAGCCCTGTTCCGGACTCAAACCCCAGAAGCGGCTGCGTGGCGAGCATGTTGAACCAGTCGGTGCCGTCGAGGGTGCTAAAGGTGCCGCTTTTGGGGGCACAGTCGGTAAAGCCCGCCTGGCGAACGTCGACCGACATCAGTTCGAAGGCGTAACGCGCGCCTTCCTGCATGCGGGCCATGGCTTCCTGCGTGCTGAAGGACTGGCGGCTGCTCATGAAGACCGTCCCCACTGCCAGCAGGATCATCAAGCCCAGGACGAGGGCAATCATCAGCTCGATCAGGGAAAGCCCCATCTGGCGGATAAGCGAAGCGGATTGAGATGTGCGCATCACAAGGTTGTCTCGGTAATGAACTGGACGGGGTCCGTGCCGTCGCGGTTGTCGTCCCACTGGATGGTGATGGTGGCGGTGCCGTTGAGATCGACTTCAACCTCGGCTTTGCCATCCGGCAAGGCCGCCGCCACATTGTTCTTCCAGGAAATTACATCCGCGTAAGTGCCGACCGCTGCCATTCCCACGTTGTAGTTGGCTAGGTTGGGCCTGTTCGCACGCATGCGGTCGACGATGTCATAAGTCAGGATGGTGGCCTGGCTGCGCTGGAATGCGCTGGTGTTGTTTTTCATCGATAGCGTCTGCAAGCCCGCGTAACCCAACAGGCCGACGGAAAGCACGACGATCGAAATAAGCACCTCCAGCAGGGATACGCCCTGTTGGAGACGAGGCTGGCCAGCGGAAGAAGGGGGGTGCATGACTTTCATCAACAGGCTCCTGAAGTGGTACTCACCCGGCCGGTGGTGCTAATGGAGATCACCCGAGACACACCTGCCTTGCATATCTCGTAACTGCCATTGCTTGCGCCCCCATTGCCCTGGCTGACGCCCGAGGGAAGGTAGCTGATGTAATTGGTGAAGTTGGCGTCAGGCGTAACCGTTGGCGCAGCATTGGAGGTCGATTGCTGTACCCGAAGCACCGTGTCGCCACTGGGGTCGCCAACCGTCCCCTGATCCTCGAATACTTGCCAGCCGACCGTCCAGTCTGCCGAAGCGACCGTCACCCGAGTGGCGCGCTTGATGGCTTCCGACCGCGCAAGCGCCAGGGCGGAAACCAGGTTATTGGTTGTTGCAGCGACTTGATTTCTGTTCACCATGCCCTGGAAGCCGGGAATGGCGACCGCCATGATGATCGCCAGCACGGCCAGCGTGACCAGCAATTCAATCAGGGTAAAACCGCGCGTTGTGGCCGGGGCATCCATCATGGGAATCAGGCTCTCTCTTTTCACGTTTATACGGTATGCAAGCCGGGGCGGGTGTGTCCAGCCCCACAGGACGAATGGCGGAATTGGGTTTATGAACGGCCAGTTCCGCATTGTCCGTGGGCCTTTAACCGGCCACGCTGCTTAACGTCATGAATCGAGGGCAACTTGAGCCCGCAGATCAACAGGTGCTGTTATCGAGCCTGGGGCGCCCGGTGCGATTGACGATGATGTTGCGCTGAATGTTGTCCCGGCAGATCTTGAGGCTGCCGTTGGCCAGACCGCTTGAACCCTGGCTCCCACCGCCGGGAAGGTAACTGATATAGCGGCTGTAGTTGATTGAGGTAATGACAGCACCGCCGGATACCTGCTCGCGCACCCTAATCAGTGTGTCGTCCCCGTCGATTTCCCCGCTCGTGCCGCCATCGACAAACACCAGCCAGCCATCATGCCAGTTGGCCGTTGTACTGCAGGCGGGCGAGGCGGCCATGGCATCGCTGGTTTTGCAAACGGTAACGCGGACGCCACGCTTGATGGCCTCGGATCGCGCGAGATGCAAGGCCGTGACAAGGTCGTTGGTGACGGCGGCCAGCCGGCTGGTGTTGACCAAAAATGCATAGCTTGGAATGGCGATCGCCAATAAAATCGACCCCACCGCCAAGACCACCAGCATTTCCACCAGTGTGAATCCACGCCTTTTCATGCCCGCCCCTTTCGCCTTTGAATTCACGGCTGCCAGCTTGGCAGGCCGGCGTAGGGATATCTATACAACTTTAGTCGTAGGTGCGACCCGTGCATGAGCCGGGTGCACCCCGCCTGAAAACCTCCACGGTCATCGTGGGCGCGGGCGTTTCTGGCCTGAGCACGGCGCTGAGCCTGTTGAGGCGCGGCCATGCAGTCACGCTGCTGGAACGCGGCACCGTGGGCAGCGAGTCCTCCTGGGCGGGGGGTGGCATCCTTTCGCCGCTGTTGCCGTGGGAGTACGACGAGGCGGTTGCGGCACTGGCCTTGCGCTCGATGGCGGGCTATGAGGCCTGGGTGGCGGGCATCGAGGCGATTTCGGGTCGTGATGCGGAATTCTGGCGCTGCGGCATGCTGGCGCTGGATATCGCGGTGCCGGAACAGGCGCTGGCCTGGTGCGCGGCCCATGGGATGGCGGCGGAACAGTGTGGTTCGGCTCGGCCTGCCGCCCTCCCCCCCCAAAGCGCTGGTCGCCACGCTATCTGGTTGCCTGAGGTGGCCCAGGTGCGCAACCCGCGTCTGGTGGCAACGCTGCGCGCAGCGGTGGAACAGTTGGGTGGAACGATCAATGCGCATTGCGCGGCCACCGGGGTGCTCGCGCAGGGCGAACGCGTGACGGCAGTGCAGACCGCAGCGGACGCTTTCCCGGCGGACACCGTGGTGCTGGCAACCGGGGCCTGGTCCGGACTGGGGCTGGCCGGGTTGGCAGCGGCGCCGCAGATTCGCCCGATTCGCGGCCAGATGCTGCTGTTCAAAGTCGCACGGGGCGTGCTGGACACGATCCTGTATCGCAACGGCCTGTATCTGATTCCGCGCCGCGACGGCCACATTCTGGTGGGCAGCACGCTGGAAGACGCCGGCTTCGACAAGTCGACCGACGAGGCCACACGCCAGCGCCTGCACCGCGAGGCAGCCGAACTGCTGCCCGCGCTGGCCGCGATGCAACCGGTGCAGCACTGGGCGGGGCTGCGCCCGGGGTCGCCCGACAACATACCGGTCATCGACCGGCATCCCGATTTCGACAATGTGTTCCTCAACACCGGGCATTACCGCTACGGGGTGACGCTGGCACCCGCATCGGCCGAACTGCTGGTCGCCGTGATGGAAGGCCGGACGCCCGCGCTGGACCCCGCGCCGTATCGCTGGCAGGCCGCGCTTGAACGCAGGTGGAGCGACGCGCTTTAGCGCGCCGCCCTCACCGGATGGTTTAAACTTTGCGCCATTCCTCTCCGCGCAAGGCTTTCATGTCACCCCCCCTCGCCCGTCCGTCACCCGATGAAAACAATGCCACTTACGAGCAGGGCCATTTGATCAAAGCCCGACTGATGCGGGCACGGGATGACGTCTGCAGGGATATGGGGCGGTTCCTTGTCTGAATCGGCCGGCATGCATCCGCCGCTCTGCGTCTGGATCGTCAGCGACGGCAAGCCGGGGCATGTGAACCAGTCGCGGGGGCTGGCCGAGGCGCTGGCGCGCGCCGTACCCACTGAGTTCCATATCGTCCCTGCCCTGCCCGCCTGGCGCGCCTGGCTGGCGCTGCTGCTGAAATGCCTCCCGGGAACAGCCCTGCCCGCGCCCGACCTGATCGTGGGCGCCGGACACGCCACGCACATGACCTTGCTGGCGGCACGACGGGCACGCGGCGGCCGCGCAGTGGTGCTGATGAAACCGAGCCTCCCGAGGCGCTGGTTCGATCTGTGCATCCTCCCGAAACATGATCGGATCGCGGCAGACGCGCGCACGCTGGTGACCGAAGGCGCGATCAACCGCATCCGTCCGGCGACCGCGCCTGATCCGCACCAGGGCCTGCTGCTGATCGGCGGCATTTCACCGCATTTCGAATGGGACACCGACGCCATCCAGGTGCAGATCAAGAGCATCCTCGCACGCTCTCCGGACACGCACTGGACGCTGACCACTTCGCGGCGCACCCCGGTGGAGTTCCTGGCGCTGCTGCCGACTGCCCCCAACCTGACCGTAGTGCCCCACACCGCCACGAATCGCGACTGGCTCCCTGAACAACTGGCCCGCTGCGGCACGGTGTGGGTAACGCCCGACAGCGCCTCGATGGTGTTCGAAGCGCTGACCGCGGGTGCGGCCGTCGGCGTGTTCGACCTGCCGGTCAATCCGGCGAGCCGCGTGGGCTGGGCGATCGCCCAGCTTGCCGGCGCGCAGCGCGTCACCCGCTTCGTGAACTGGTGCGCCCACGGAACACTCCATCGCAACACGCAGCCGCTGGCCGAGGCTGACCGCTGTGCAACCTGGATTCTGGAATGGCTGAAGACAAAAAGCTGACCGTCCTGCAACTGCTTCCGTCGCTGCAATCCGGCGGGGTGGAACGTGGCACGCTTGAAGTGGCAAAAGCCCTGGTCGAGCAGGGACACCGTGCACTGGTCATGTCGGCCGGCGGGCGCCTGGTCGAGCCACTGGTGGCATCGGGCGCCGAGCACTTTGCCTGGCCGATCGGCAAGAAATCCTTGAAGACACTGTTGCTCGTCGGAAAACTGCGGAAGTTCTTGCAGGCGCAAAAAGTGGACATCATCCACGCGCGGTCCCGCGTGCCCGCCTGGATCGCATGGCTGGCCTGGCGCAGCATGAACCCGGCCACACGCCCGCGTTTCGTCACCACGGTGCATGGCCCCTATTCGGTCAGCGCTTACAGTGCGGTCATGACCAAGGGCGAACGGGTCATCGCCATTTCAAAGACGATCATTAACTACATCGTCAGGAATTACCCGAAGGTCTCGCAGAAAAAGGTTCGCCTGATTTACCGCGGCGTCGATCCCGAGCAATTTCCATCGGGTTATACGCCCCCTCCTGAATGGACAAGCCGCTGGCAACAGGAATATCCAGAATTGATGGGCAAGAAAATCCTGTTGCTACCGGCTCGCCTGACACGCTGGAAAGGTCAAACCGACTTTATCGACATGCTCGAACAGGTCGTCAGAACACGGCCTGATGTCCATGGTCTGATCGTGGGGGAAACCCACCCGAGAAAACGCGCATTCATGGCTGAGCTGGAAGCACGAAGCGAACGGAAAGGCGTGAAAAATCACCTCAGTTTTATCAGCCATCGCTCGGATCTTCGGGAAATCATGGCCATCAGCGACATTGTGTATTCGCTCTCGCGCGAGCCCGAAGCCTTCGGCAGGGTCAGCCTGGAAGCCTTAAGCCTGGGGAAACCGCTGCTCGCCTATGACCACGGCGGAGTGAAGGAACAGTTGGCGGCCATTCTTCCCGAGGGCGCCATTCCCGTTGGCGATGTCCAGCAGGCTGCCCGGAAGACCCTGCGCTGGCTGGATGCCCCGCCCGACGTACCCAAACAGAATCCCTTCACCCTGGAGCGCATGCTGACCGCCACCCTCGACGTGTATTCCAAGCTTGCCCGCGCGCCCCGCTCCAGATAAGCCCGGACGCCCACCAAGCAGCCGGCCGTCCATACACGACGGAACACGCGCTCTGCACCGCACTGAACACTTATGACGATTTTCACCCGAACCCGCATCACCCCCGAACTCACATCCAGATTCCTGGGGCTTTTGATCATCGCCTGGCAGCCCTTTAGCGGTGGCGCACGACTGCCGTCACTTCTGCTTCTGCTGCTGGGCGGGTGGCTCCTGTTCCAAAAGCGGATCGACTGGCATGAGCAATCCGTGCAGCGCCTGGGCCTCATTTTCATGCTGCTGCTGGGCCCCGTCCTCATTTCGATACCCGGATCGTTCAATCCGAACGGAAGCGTCATGGTGGCGCTGGTCTTGATCCTGTCTTTTGTTGCAGGCCTTGCACTCATACACGGCCTTAAAACAGAGGATGGGCATGCCTGGATGCAGCGCTGGCTGAAGATCGTCCTGCTGGTCTGGCTGGGCGATGGCCTGATTCAATATGTTTTTGGTTACGACGTGCTGGGCATTCCGATGGGAAGCGATGGCCGGATAATGGGGCCCTTCGCGGACAACCTGCACTTTGGCCTGTTCATGACGGCATTGATGCCCATCATGCTGTGGCGCATGGCGAGGGAACACCCTTTGGCAGCCATTGCGATCATCGCGCTGATCGGGTTTGTTGCGGGCATGAGCGGTGCGCGGAGCAACATCCTCTTCTATCTGCTGGCCATCGCGACGCTCATGCCCCGCTTCGGCTGGCGGCACCGTGCTTTGATTGTTCTGGCGCTGCTTATCGGGGTAGTCGCAGCAGTTAGCCTATCGGAAGCCACTTCATCCAAATTTGAGCAATTCAATACCCGCGCCGAGGAACAGTCACCGTTCAAAAAGCTGGACCACATCCTCAGCGGACGCATGATCATTTGGGAAACCGCCGGCGAAATGATCAAGGACAGGCCGCTGACCGGAGTTGGGGCCGGCGCTTTCGCCGATGCTTACGATCACTATGCGACCCGTCCGGAAGACCCCTTCAGAAGCGGCGGCAGTTACCCCGGCGGCGTCTATCACGCTCACCACATGTATGTTTCCATTGCCGCGGAATCCGGATTAATTGGATTGGCAGGCTTGCTTATATTCGTCGCTTTGGTTATTAAGTGGCTTTTCCAGGCGTCGCCCGGTCTACGTGCCCGGGCTGCGCCCTATGCAGCCTCGCTTGCCGTAATCGCTTTTCCGATCCAGTCGCAACCCGTTTTATACCGGGGCTGGTGGTTCCCGGTCGTGTTGCTTCTACTGTGCGGGCTTGTAACCGCGCTCCAGCCCAAAAAGGCCTGAATACACAAGTTTCGTCACCAATCAATAAACGAGCAAACATCATGTCAAGATCGCTTAAAACCCTGAGCCGCCGTCTGCGTCAGCCCTTCAACAGCCTGTATGCCCATCGTCGTCTGAAGGAATATCACTCGAAGCCGCGTTCGCTGGAAGAAGTCGTCGACTGGGCGATGAATTTCGGAGGCGGTGGCTACATGACCGTCAACACCTTGCAGGTTCCGGCTGAAATCACGCAATTGGCCCAAGCGGTGCAGGCGATCAATCCAAAAATCATTGTCGAAATCGGTACCGCGCGAGGCGGCACATTGCTGATATGGTCCTATCTGGCATCCAGGCGTGTCATCACCTGCGACCTGCTTGACTTGGCCCTGCAACGCCCCTTGTTCAGCCGATTTACGCCTCCTGGATCGAACTGCCAAGTCACGATGCTCTCAGGCAATTCTCACGAGGCAAGCTTCAAGGCGCGTCTGGCCCAGGAGTTGAACGGAGAAAAGGCCGACTTCCTGTTCATCGATGGCGACCATACGGAATCCGGTGTCGAAGCGGACTACAACGACTACAAGGAATTCGTGCGTCCGGGCGGCCTCATCGCGTTCCATGACATCGTTGAAAAACAACCGTTGCCGACCAACCAGGTTTACCCCTTCTGGAAACGGATCAAGGTTGGAGCAGACGTACAGGAATTCATTGCGGACCCCAATCAGTGCGGGTTCGGAATCGGCCTGCTGCGTTTGCCGCAGGAAGACTCCATCGCCTAGACATTACCCCCCGACCACATAGAATTAGTAGGCGAGGGTTGCGTTCTTGAAAGCCTCGAGCATTTTGTGATGTTCCAATAAGTCTTTAATAAAGTTCAATATGGACTGGCAACATTTCAAAGTGTGGCTGAAAAAAAAAGAGGGATATCGATGACCCCAAGCGTCTCCGGGCACGCTATCCGCAGTGCCCGATAGGCAAAGGCTCCTACGGAAATCCAACTATCCATTCCTGGGGAGAGGGCACCCGATTATGGATAGGCGCTTATTGTTCCATTGCTGATGGGGTTCAGATTTTCCTTGGTGGCGAGCATCGCACCGACTGGATCACTGCCTACCCCTTCAGTACTCTCTGGGAAGCCGCCAAACAGATTACTGGCCACCCTTGCAGCAAAGGTGATGTGGTAATTGGCAACGATGTATGGATCGGCACCGAGGCCATTATCCTATCTGGGGTGAAAATTGGAGATGGCGCAGTGATTGGAGCCCGCAGCGTAGTGGCCAAGGATGTGCCGCCCTACGCAATCGTGGCAGGCAACCCCGCCCGTGTCGTGAAAATGCGCTTCGACAAAGAAACCATTTCCCGACTGCTCGCCATCCAGTGGTGGACATGGGACAACACTCGCATCGAAAAGGCTCTTCCGTTGCTGTTGAACTCTGATGTGGAAGCGTTTCTGCTGGCAGCGGAATCCCACGCAATTTGACGTTGTTTCATCTTCCCTGGCAATGTTGTTCCGCAAGACTGTTTCGCACGTCTAGTGCGATCCCGCATGCCACGCAAGAGCAGTTGCTTCACGCAGAACGCGCCTGGAGCGGTTCCGGTGTAAACACGTAAATGGCATTCATCTTGCAGCGTTGTCGTAGTTTGTAACCACGCCTCCCAAGTTCGCCGAGCAGGTCTTCCGTCCAGACCTGCTGGGAACTCTCGATGATTATGAAGCCCGGATAAAGGCTGGGCGAAGCATCCCGCAGGAAGGGCATGAGGATGCGATCTTCCAGACCTTCAACATCGATCTTCATTCCGGCCACCTTCGTGGCGCCGGCTTTGTTTAGGACATTGAGCAGGCTGTCGCACGGCACCCGAATCTTGCTGCCCTCGCCGCTGGCCAAGCCGCTCTCGCCCAGGTTTGTGGCAGAAATGGTGAATTCGATCTCACCGGGCCCCTCCGACAAGGCTATCGGCAAGACACGCACAATCTGAGTGTAGGCATTCAGGGCCAGATTGGTGTGGAGTCGCGCCAGCATGGTCGGATTGGGTTCCACGCAAATCACGCCGCCCGGCTTGCCGGAGCCTACAAGGGCGCCGGCGGCGGTTAAGCTGTAGATGCCGGCATTGGCACCGATATCGAGGAACAGACCTCCCTGTTCCTGCAACCGCTCCCGGATGAAGGCCCGCTCGACCGGATCGACGAACTGCGGCATGAAAAGGAATTTGCGTTCGGAAACGTTGTCGGCGATGTGCACCCGCAGGCGAAACCCCTCAGCCTCACCATCGATGGGCCCCCTCCAGCCGCTCAGGGCGAAGCGGCGGGCGATCAACGCCGCCCGCCTGCCCAGCCAGGTGACGGGGAAGGCTTGAGCCAGATTCAGCAATCGCTGCCGCCATTCCGGCAGGGCATAGGTTCCGTAGGCGGGTTCGATGTTATTCATGCAATATTCCACGTGTTGTGCCGCCAAGGCTCTCAGTCGGCTTTCCCCTGTGCCTTGAGGCGCGCCAGTTCCCGCGCCTTGGCGACCTTCATGAAGCGCTGGATAGCGTACATATAGCTGATCACAACACCATCGATGCCGTTGACGAACTCACGCCTGAGCAGAAAGGACTTCAGAAAGGCCAGCGGCGGGGTGAGAACCAGCACCACGGCGGATGGCGCACCCTTTCGGCGGATAGTGTCGTCAGCCTG
>Ga0105093_10000446_pt1 | contig 15659 bp, 14 predicted proteins | sample PPLLak3March2015_2_FD_79111 | JGI IMG/M metagenome (GOLD analysis project Ga0105093, IMG submission 79111) | Freshwater sediment microbial communities from Prairie Pothole Lake near Jamestown, North Dakota, USA - PPLs Lake P8 Core (3) Depth... | ecosystem: Environmental > Aquatic > Freshwater >... | reverse complement strand
CAAAAGACCGATATGCATCCAGTATTTTACAAAAGACTTTCCAGTTGCAGCTTCAGCTTGCGCTATTTCATTTTCATGGTGTGGAAAACGAAGGTCCATTCCACCCCCATGTATATCAAAAGGTAATCCCAAGTATTTACTGCTCATAGCAGAGCACTCAATATGCCATCCTGGTCTTCCTTGACCCCAAGGTGATTTCCATGAAGGTTCACCGGCTTTTGCTTTCTTCCACAGCGCAAAATCAAGAGGATTGTGTTTCTGTTCACCCGGTTCAATTCTTGCTCCGACCTTCATCTCATCAATTTTTTGACCAGAAAGTTTTCCATAATCATCGAATTTTTCAACAGAAAAATATACATCTCCATCAGATACATAACCATAGCCTTTACGAACAATTTCCTCTGTCATCTTTATCATATCAGGAATTGTTTCTGAGGCTTTTGGATACAAATCCGCTCTTCTTATGCCAAGCGCATCAAGATCCCCAAGGCATATTTCAGTAAACTTGCGCGAGTATGCTAAAGGATCAATTTTCTCCCTGTTTGCTGCTGCAATTATCTTATCATCAACATCTGTGATATTCTGAACATAGGTGACCTTGTAACCCTTGTACTCCAAGTAACGACGAATCATATCAAAAGCAAAATACGTACGAGCATGGCCAATATGAGCATCAGAATAAACGGTCATCCCGCAGACGTACATTTTTACTTTTCCGCTTTCAACAGGTACGAATTTTTCTCTTTGTCTTGTAATGGAGTTGTATATTTTCATTGCCATTGTAAACACTTAACTTTACTTGCAAATAGTGGTAAAAATATATAGTTTACTGATAAAAGATGCAAATCCTTTAAATATCATTTTTCTATGCAAAGAATGGAGGTTAAAATTTATGGCAGTAACATTTTCTAAAAAGGGACGAATTGCAGTACTTACTGGCGGAGGAGACGCTCCAGGTTTAAATGCTGTTATAAGAGCTCTTACTACAAAGGCAAAAAAATATGGTTATGATGTTTTAGGTCTTTGTGATGGATGGGCCGGTGTACTTGACGGTGGTAAAGAAAAACCACTTGATCTTGATGACGTAGAAGATATTCATATGATGGGTGGAACAATTTTAGGTTCGTCAAGAACCAACCCGTATAAAGTTGAAAACGGTGCTGAACAAGTAAAAAGAAACCTTGCGAAATTAAATTGTAAATATCTTGTTGCAATAGGTGGAGAAGACACACTTGGCGTTGCAGCAAAGCTTTACAAAGATGGGATAAAGGTGATAGGTGTACCAAAGACAATTGATAACGATTTATCTGAAACAGATTATACTTTTGGTTTTGATACAGCAATTACTCGTGCTTCAGAGGCAATAAGAAATCTTCACACAACTGCACAGTCGCATCACCGGGTAATTATTGTTGAGGTTATGGGAAGACATGCGGGTTGGATGGCTCTTGAAGCAGGAATTGCAGGGGGAGCACACGCAATACTTGTTCCAGAGGAAAATTTTGACATAAAAACTCTTGTGAAAATTATTAAAAACAGAGAGGCAAGAGGAAAGAATTACACAATTATTGCGATTTCCGAGGGAGCCGTTCCAAAAGGCGGAGACATGAAATGGAAAGACGAAAAAGTTGATGCATTCGGCCATAAGATCCTGGGTGGAATTGCAGAGCAGCTTGCAGAGAAACTCGAGGAAATTACTGGAAAAGAATGCAGACACGTGGTTTTAGGTCACTTACAAAGAGCAGGGACACCAACAGCATTTGATATCAATTTAGCAACACGTCTTGGAATCCGTGCAGCAGACATGATAGAAAACGGCGAGTTCGGAAAAATGGTAGCCCTCCAAGGAATTGAAATAGTTTCAGTGCCCCTCGAAGCAGCTGTCGGAAAATTAAAGACAGTTCCAAAAGAAAGACTCGATGAAGCAAAAATATTTTATGACTTGTGAGGTGAAAAAATATGCCATTGGTTTCAATGAGACAAATACTAGATGAAGCAGCAAAAAAAGGCTACGGGGTGCCACATTTTAATGTAAACAACATGGAACAATCGCAAGCTATTATGAGCGGTGCTGAAGAAGTAGAATCTCCCGTCATTATGGCTGCATCAAAAGGAGCGCTAGAATATTCTGATATAATATTTTTGAGAAACATTATGAATGCTTGTATTGAAAAATATCCAAAAATTCCCATAGCACTTCATCTTGATCACGGAACAAGTGTAGAAATATGTCAAACAGCAATTGATCTAGGTTTTTCATCTGTTATGATGGATGGATCTTTACAAAAAGATGGAAAAACACCAAGAGATTTTGATAGCAACATTGAAATCACAAGAAAGGTAGTAAACATTGCTCATCCTCTTGGAATAACAGTTGAAGGGGAACTCGGTTGTCTCGGTGGAATTGAAGATGGAATAGGTTCTGGACGAGAAAAATTAACAGACCCCGGCCAAGTAAAAGAGTTTGTAGAAAAAACAAAAGTTGATGCGTTAGCTGTTGCAATAGGAACAAGTCACGGTGCGTACAAATTCAAAATCAAACCATCTCCAGATAAAAACCTACTCGCAATGGATATTATTAGAAAAATTCACGAGCTTTGCCCAGACTTGCATATGGTAATGCACGGCTCATCATCGGTACCACAAGAATTGATCGCTCAGATAAATAAATATGGCGGTGCAATCCCAGAAACATACGGAGTTCCTTTATGGGCGATTCAGGAAGGAATTAAAGCAGGGGTAAGAAAGGTAAATGTTGATACAGATCTAAGACTCGCAGTAACTGCCACTATCAGAAAGTTCATGAAAGAAAATCCTGAGCAATTTGACCCGAGAAAATATTTGGGTCTGTCAAGAGATGCAATGAAAAAGATTGTAATGGAGCGTTACACAAAGTTTGGCAGTGCAGGTCACGCATTTGATTACGAGCCCATGTCTCTTAATGATATGAAAAAATTCTACGAAAATGACTGAGCCAACGGATCTATTTGATGACCCGGCATTTTATATTACATGTAAAAGAGCACCGCATAACTGAAGACATGAAATATAATGGCCATTCTAACCACACCGACTAACTATGGATGACATGCAATACACGATGCTGCCTAAAGTGATGAAAAAACTCGGGACCAGATTTCAAAAAATAAAATAATTTTACTGTCTTAACGTTGAGATCCTTTCTCGTTGCGTAGTTTCTGTTTTTTGATTTACAATTGTTCTTTTCCGTTCTAATGCTGTTTTTAATTCCTTATCTACATCATGCGTGTCGATACTAACCCAGCGGACATTATCCTGTTCAAAAAGCTCATGCAAAGGAAATCGCCCATCCCACGGCTCCCAGGCTTTCTGCAAAGTCATACTGCTAATCGTACGAATATTTGTAGCCCCAGCCTCACCCATGGCATCAGCAAAAGGAATTAAACGATTATCTGGTATAGCGGTACCAACGGTCTGTAAAAACTCACCAATTGGTTTGACAATTCTAGGAATTTCCATAATATCATTAACAGGTTTCACCCGAATAACCCTAAACAGCGGAGATGGCTCCAAGTTAGCTGTGTTTTCATCATAAATCACAAGCCACTGATGGGTCGGTGATGAAAAAATTTTAACGGGTTCACCCATCATCTCCTTCTTAAAATACTGGTAATATCCATCTAAAACTTGCATCTTCCCTGACTTAGAACCTTTAGGCAGAGCACGGGATGTTGTTTCCATCTCCTCGGCAAGCAATTCTGCAAATTTCATCGGTGAAACATTTCCGCCAGTTTCAACGAAAATCTCCTGCGGAGAGAAACACCCTTGCTGATCCCATGCGCTCACGTCAAGAGATACCAACTCAGCAATTTCGCTAGCTCTCTCATCTAGATACTCCCTTGCTATTGTAATAAAACTAAACTTATGCCAATGACCAGCAACAGGAATCCTATATTTTTCCGACACCTCAGATAGACTTCTACGTGCCTGTTCTCCACCAGTTGCTCGAACGATATCGGATTTTGAAAAAAGAAAATCTTTAACAACATTATTCGAACTTTCAAACGGCAATACTGCAATGGTGTACGCAAGTTGAGGGTCAATCTCTTCGATAGATTTTGCGTAAAGCGCACCAAAAACAGGTTCTTCGGAAGGGACCTTCACCCAGGTTGCTGCATCAACGAGTTTATCCATAACCATCTCAAAAGCTGCGAGGCCAAGAATATTACCAGCACATATATGACCGATAACTTCAGGATCATAATTCGAATGACTGATTTCCGCTTTCCCGTAGGCTTTAACTAAACCATCACCAAGCTTAGTAAAAATCTTATAATCATCTGGTTTAAGTTTACCAAACAATGGGAGATTTTCTTTTTTAATGACACGTAAAAAATGATCAAAACCCCAGGATTCAACCATCTCAACAGAAAAACCTGTAACAGTCGGCAGAACCTCTCTTGCGATTTTCCTACCCTTGTATTTTGGGTCCATCCAAAGATCATTAACCTGCCCAATAACATCGATAACCTTTGGAATGCCAATGGCAAGAAGATACTGTTTTCTTATCTTTTTAATATCATCAATAATCTTACCAAGAGCATCTACTGTGAAAACCGGTTTTTTAAGCTTTATACCACCAACATCCTCATATGTAAACTCTAGCTCATCTTCGAGTCCGAGGTCTGGATTCCAAAAATAACAATCGATGGTCTTTCCCATAAAATCTAATCCTCGAAATCAACCGGAATCTTACTGGCGGTACTCACAAGCTCCTGGGCTGCTTTGGACTGATCGATGATAACTTTTGAATCACCATCGACAGTAAACATACCTCTAATCAAACCGCGAATTGGATCAAGTTCTTTGTTTATTACTTTCTTCCAATTAGAATAAGGGCCCTTAAAAACAAATTTAGCTGTTTTTTTGCCTTTAACAAGATACGCGTCCTTGCATTTTCCATGCCAGAGGTCCACATAAAAAACGGTTTCTTTTTTCAATTCGGCATCAGGAGTTACAATGAAGAGGAAATCACCTTCCCATGTCTTTGCAACCTCTTCGTAGATCTTATTTTTGTTTAATTCTTCTTTAAATTCTTTAATCCATTCATCAGACGGAAAATGCACCATACTATTTTTCCTCCTTTTGCATTAGCTCAGCCATGACCGCAGCACAACCACGTCCCTCAACACCAGGGAGACGAGTGACTTCTATATCAAGCACTGGGCCATCTCTATCACATTCCGGGCAACGCTCCAAAAGCTTAACTCTATCGCCAGTTATTATGAAACCAGGGTAACTATCAGGTAATGGATCAATGAAAGCAAAACGCCCAAACTCATCATATCCAATTGGATTTAAATTCTCATCTAAAACAAATGGGATGATGGTCGGAGGAATATGCTTGTAATGCTCCTCACAACTTAAAAACACGGAGCTGCACTCAGACATAGCATAAACATCACGATAATGATTCTGAGGAATACCGAGAACCTCCTCTACCTTCTTCCTGAAAATCTCTTCAGGAGTACGTTTGTCCTCTTCTGCCTTCCAGCCACCCCCAGTCAAAACCTGACTAGCAGCAAGATTAACACTTCGACCTTCATGTTTCATACGCTCTACAATGCGATCAAGCCAAAACGGAGGACCACCTATATTCAGCTTTTTTCCTTTTTTCTCTGCCTGTTCTAAAAGATTGATCATTTTCGAATCAGATTTCTTCTGAACCATTGGGCTAATCCTAGACATCGCCTTTGCTTTTATCTTCTCCCGGATACCAATGGTTTCATCACGCTGCATACGCAGAAACTGCGTCGTAATCTTCATATCAAGTGCAACATGGATATTCGCTGGATCATAAAGATCATAGGCTATACCAAAAAGACTCGCGATGGTAAGATTTGTTTGACGTGGGTCAGGAATCAACAAAATTGCAGAGTCATCTGGATCGTAATCCATTAACTCCATTACAGATTTCATAGCACTATATCTAACACGATTCCAAGAAAGAGTATCACGAGGAATAAAACTAAAACGACCGCTGGTACCACTAGTAAACATAATGTTAACGCCTTTTTTGTTAAACTCCTCGATGATCTCATCATGCGAAGGCAAATCAGTTTTAAAAACAGGGTTGGGAATTGAGCCAGTAAAAATGGTTTTTAACCAGTTCAAAAACCCTTTTCCCTCAGGATAATCCTTGAAAAAAGTATCAGGAAGCAATGGTATCTTGCTCAAATCATTTTTTGATTTAATCTTATCCGGTGTAACACCATTTACTTCACACACACGATGATACAGAACGTTATTATCGTAGTGATGCTTGAAACTATATTTAACTGCAGGAAACATCAAATCCTGAGCTTTTTTGTAATCGCGGAAAAAAGATGCGTGAGCAAACAATGCTTTATCGACAGGACTCCAAGATTCCTTTGGAGTAATAAACTTCTCCAAACATTTGTTTTCAAAAACTAACTCTGGTTCAACCATAAAAATCATTCTTCAAATTCATCTGTGATTTTTCGTAAAGATTCAATTAGACTGTCTAGTTGTTTTATTATTTTTAATGCCTCCATTTTGCTGCCTTTTAGTTTAAGTCTGTTTTTTAAAAGAGCCATTGCGGTACCAATTTTTCCTTCCAGAATATCTTTGTAAGTTCCATAGTTGCCTCTTATTTCATAAATGGCTTCTTTTCCTTCAAAAATATCACCGGTGTTTACTTTAAACTCATTCAGTCTTCCATCTTTAAGCTCTATATAGAAATTCATTGTTGTATCATTTGGAGGTACATGCTCTATAATGCCCTGTACTGATGTTGTTATATTTTTCATGTCTTTTTCTGGGTCTAGTTTTTCAAGCATGTAAGTTCTGCCTTTTTCGATCCATTCTTCTGAAAGAAATTTTACCATTCTTCAAACTCTCCTAAAACAGAGTGAAGCACCTCTCTAAACATGGTTTGCTCTTCTTTTGTTAAACCTTCTCGCAATGGATAGAGAACGTGCTCCTTGCGGTGTATGCCTTTAAACAAATAGTTGATAAGTGTAAATATTTGGCCTAGTACTAGTGATTTTTCTGTTGTTTCAAGTAATGCTTTGCTTATTCTGTTAGCTACATCAGGGTCGTTGTGATTATAGAAATAGTCATATTCTATGTAGATGAACTTGCCGTTATCAAGAGGACTAATGAAACCAAGTGCGTGTTCTAAGTTGTATTTATCTCCAACTTCTGCGAACATATTTACCCATTTCAAGATATGTTTCTTGTCACCAGCCCATACAGCACCTCCTGGGCCCATAGTCATCTGCTGTCTCATAAGTCGTGATGGTAATATTCTAAATGCGTGAAGCCAAACAACATCTGTCATCTCTGGTTTAGAATAAACCTTTTTAAAAAAGTCCTGCAGATCTGTATCATATACTTTTGACATTTGCTCAGGCGATGCATCTAATCCTTTTTCGAAATGTTTTCTCATTGGACCAGCAAAGATAGCTCTTAAAGGATCTTCTTCCTCTGAAAGTATCTTCATAAACTCACTGTCTTTAAGTGATGCTAGTTTTGGGGAACCCAAAATCAAAGTCCTCATAAAGTTTTGATCAATAGTATATTCTGCCATTCCTTCTACAATTTTTTTGTCGTCCTTGTCACAGATGACATCCACGACATATCTAAGTTTCATATAATTTTTACATATGTCTTCAAAGTCTTCGGCGATCTTTGGCGTTGGGCAGATGAACTCAGCTAGATACTTGTAGGAAAGAACTGCGACTGATAAGCCTACACCACGTTTACCAAGCTTCAAGACCATGTCAAGAGCATCTTCTAAGTTGTCAAATGGTACAAGAACTGCTTCTTCGTCATCAAAAACAGGGAAAAGTTTCGCTGTGACTTCGGTGATTATATATGATGGACTTAACGATATGTTTGAGAAAACATTTTCAGTGGCATATGGATTTGGGATATCCATATCACGATGATTTTTAATGTTTCCATCGTTATCCACTATTGTTAGATCAATAAAATTATCTGCAAAACAACCATATTTATTTCCCCAGGTTGTGACTATTCCAGTTGTTGCAATGTTTGAACAATAATGAGCCCCCGCCTCTGCCACATTTACCCTTAATTTATGTTTATATGCTGCTTTTTGTACTTCAAAGGCAGTTATCCCCGCGCCCACTACTGCGGTACTGTTTTCAGGGTGTATCTCAAGTTTTTTTAGTCTCAATAAATCTATTACAATGCCATGTTCTAAAGTTATTGCGTTTGATAGTACTGTTGGAGTGGCTATTGATAAGGCTGTTCCGCCACCTCTGGGCAAGAAGGGTATGTTATGTTTATTTGCAAATTTGATAATTTTTGATACTTGTTCTGTAGTATCTGGCATTACTACATAGAAATTCAGTTCAACATTAGTTGGAATTATTGATCTAACATACGAAGCGATAATAATTGGATCATTTGTTGCCCATTCATTTCCAACGATTTCACGAAGCCCTTTTACGATATCATCTTCAGGTACCTTCTGAAACTCGCTTTTGTCCAAACTATTAACATATTCCTTTAAAGCCTTGGCAACTTTCTCAGGACGCAATTGCGTAGCAAAATTACACTGCTTATCACAAATGCCGCAAAGAGTACAAGAGTTTGCAATATCAACTAGTTTTTCTGTAGGTTTAATTTTTCCTTCTTTCAAATGTTTTACAAGTTCCATGCGGCCCTGGGGCCAATAAGCCAGATAACCATGTTTTTTCCCAGAGGGACATAAACCTGTTCCAAGAAAATCGATTCTGCACATTCCACAGTGGGTACCTTTCTTAGCAATAGCAACTGCATCATCTAATGACTTTTTTTCTAAAACTACAGTATTGGCTGATTTCATTTTTTTCTCCCCCCGAGATAATTATATCTAAAAAACCGAAGACATTCAAATTAATAAACGTTTCCTCTATAAAAATATTACAAAATAAAGAGCAAAAGTGATAAATTATTGATAAAATCGCAGAGAGTAAAGGATATAAATTATAACTTTATTCAGGACTTACTTTAAGGGTCATCCTGGAGTAAAAAACAATGCCAAAGAGAAAAACAAAATCCGTAGACACAAAACAGAAAAAACAACATCCTGATTGGAGTGCTTTAAATCCTAGGGAAGTGGAATCCAGAGCGGTAGAACTAGCAAGAAGCGGGAAATCCACAAGCGAGATAGGGATTATACTAAGGGACCAGTATGCTGTACCAGATATAAGAGTCGCAACAGGAAAAAGACTCACCAAGGTACTAGAAGAAAATGAAGTAAAACAAGACGTCCCTGAGGACCTAAGAAACCTGATAAACAGAGCATCGCAACTAAAGAAACATCTTGATGAACACAAAAAAGACTTCAAAAACAAAAGAGGTCTTCAGATTCTAGAATCAAAGATACGTGGCCTAGAAAAATACTATCGCCTACAGGGCGGACTTCCAAAAGACTGGAAGTATACAACAGAACAAGCAAAACTACTGTCAGAATAATAGAACCTGTATTTTTAAAAACAGCTAAATTATAGCCTAGTGTATAAACTATGACAGACGAACTTTCAAAACTAAACAAAAAAGCGATAGAACTTCTTTTATCATATCCAAAGTGTACGAGAATAAGAGTCATCTCCCACTATGATGCGGATGGAATAACAGCAGCCGGCATAATATGTAATGCACTTTATCGTAAAGGATACAATTTCCATGCAACTCTTATGAGAAACCCGTTTACACAAGGTTTTGAGAGATTAAAACAAGAGGAAAACGAAATCATATTTTTCTCTGACATGGGTAGCGGTCAGATAGAAACAATAGAAAAACTTGGATGCAAAGCAATAATCGTAGACCATCATCAATACCTTAAAAAAGAGACTAGCGACAACATCGTACAAATCAACTCAAACATACTTGGCATAGATGGAAACTACGAGGCATGCGGTGCTACACTAACTTACTCACTAGCAAAAATGATGGACTCAAAAAACGAGGATTTAGTATCACTTGCACTAGCTGGTGCAGTTGGTGATAAACAATACATAGGTGGTATAAGAGGATACAACAAAACAATTCTTGACGAAGCAATCAAAAATAATTATCTTAAACAAGAAAACAGCATCAAACTATATGGCGACAACATTTTTGATGCAATTTTTTATTCAATAGATCCTTTTTATCCTGGCCTGTCAGGCAACAAAGAAAAAATACTTGACTTGCTGGAAAAACTTCATGTTGGTGAAAACACTAAATTGGAAGAACTTGACAAAAAAAAGAAGAAACAACTTCAATCAATGCTAGTTTTAAATCTTATAAAAAATGGTTGCGAAAAAAACATACTTGACACAGTGATAAGAGAACGCTACTGGTCTGATACGTTGCAATGTGAGCTAGAGCGTTATGCAGATCTGATGGATTCATGTGGTAAAGGTGGAAACCGTAGTCTTGGGTTGTTGATATGTCTAAATGATAAAACATCATTTGAAAATGCAGTGAAACTTGAGAAGGAATACAAAAAAAGTATACTAGATGAACTACTAAAACTGGAGAAAGATGGCTGTAAAGAGAAAAAAAGCTTTCGATATTTTTATAGTAACGATTCATCGCAGGGCGGTGTAGTCAGTGGTATTGCAGCTAATTATCTTCTTGATAAAAACAAACCTCTGTTTGCTCTTACACAAAAAAATGATGAGGTTCACGTATCTTGCAGGGGAAACCAGCATCTTGTTAGCAATGGATTGGACCTTGGTGTTGCTATGAAAGAAGCAGCTGAAAAACTAAATGGTCATGGTGGTGGTCATAAGATAGCTGCTGGTGCAACTATAAACTCTGATAAGGAAGAGGAATTTCTTGAGATTGTTGATAAAATCATTTCAAAGCAAATAGGTGGTGTAAAACCATGAAAGTAACTTGTGATATAGTTATGGAGTTTGATGATGCTGAGAAAGTTAAAACAATTATGCGATCTGTGAAAGTTGATGATTTTAATTTCGTGAAATCATCTGCGAAAGGAAAAAGGCTTGAGGCGCATATTGATAGCAAATCAGTTTCGTCTCTATTGCACACTTTGGATGATTATCTTGCTTGTATTTCAGTTGCTGATAAAGTAACATTGGATAAACATTAATAATCAGATAGTTTATAGCGAGTTTCACTATGAAATTTGATCTAAAAGCAACATTTGTGTTTAGCGGAGATGTATCCTCCATTTCAAAAGATATTGAAAAGTTTGTTTCTACTATTAACTCAACCATTCTAAAAAAAGGTCAGGAAAAAGTTGCAGAGATAGAACAGTTTAAAATTGAAAAAAAATCTTTAACACTCGCTATAACTTCGGAGGGCGCTTTACGTCCCCATAACACATTACTACAAATAAAAAATGCTTTCAGCAGGGACTTCGGGGAAAAACATCATCTCGGTGTCCGTGAAATAACAGTCGAAAATTACACGATTACTTTTGATCTTGAAAAGGAACCTTTGAAAGAAGTTTCAATACCTTTTGCTGATGTAAAAATCAGAGGCAAACATGCGACAATCACACTAAAAGATGTTTCCCAAGATTTCTTGCAGCATAACTACATTGATCGCATGATAAACCTTGTTAAAGAAAAGGTTGACAATCAGCATTATGAGGGTAAGGCAGAGTTCTGGAAGCTTATATGGGAATCTGAGGAAAAGAAACCTGTTTGGTCAAAGGATCCAACTGAGGAAATGGTAAAACTGGATTGGATTAAACAAGGACCAACCAAGGGTAAATGGTTTTATTACGTTCAATCAGCAGCTATCATGAAAACTATGGAGAAAATCGCTATAGATGAGGTTCTTAAACCACTTGGTTTCAAAGAGGTTATCGAGTCGCACATCGTCCCGTTTGATATATGGCTTAAAACAGGTCATCTTGAGGGCATGCCTGCTGAGATATACTATGTTTCTGAGCCGATGACAAGGGATGTGGATAAATGGCAGAACTTCATTGATCTAACAAAAATCACAAAAGAAGTGCCGGTTGAGGAACTAAAAAAGAATATTGCGACGCCAGCCGCTGGAATATGTTACGCGCAATGTCCAGTGATATATTGGTCTTTCAAAGGAAAAACAATCTCTGAAAAATCATTGCCAGTTCTTGTTTATGATAAAACTGCTATATCTGGTAGATATGAATCAGGTGGTAGGCATGGTATTGAGCGTGTTGATGAATTCCACCGCATTGAACCAGTTTATATTGGAACAAAGGAACAATTACTAAAACTGCGTGAAAAACTACTTGATCGTTACAAACATGTTTTCAACAAGATATTCGACCTTGAATGGCGTATGGCATGGGTTACACCATGGTACATGCAACAAGCCGGGAAGATAAGTGATGAATCAACCCAGGATACTGGGACGATTGATTTCGAGGCGTATATGCCATACCGGGGAACAAGAAAAGATTCTGAGTGGCTAGAGTTCCAGAACCTTAGCATACTTGGGGACAAGTATATCTCTGCTTTTAACATAAAGGCGCAAAAAAGCGAGCTTTGGAGCGGCTGTTCCGGAATTGGTTTGGAGCGTTGGACTACTGCTTTTCTTGCACAAAAAGGAATAAACCCTGAGCATTGGCCAGATGGTTTTAGAAAATATTTGGATAAACTACCTGCGGGCATAGAATTTTTATAAACAAATACATGATGGGAAAAACCTTTAAATAAGAACTTTATCCCACTGCGATGGCAAAAAGAAGAAAAGAAACAACAGAGGAAGAGGAATCAGACTTCAAAATACCTGAGTTTAACGAAGAAGCTTTTGTAAAAAGAGAACGAAGAAACATAAAAGTAACTGTTATCTCGTTCGTATTTGGTATTGTAATATCTTTCATGTCACTAGGTTTTTGGGCGCTTCTAAGCGGACAAGATCTGCGTTGGATCCTAATTCTATTGGTAGGTATCTTAATGGCCCCGTGGCTAAGATACATCCTGATAAGATTAAATATAGATTTTACTGACTTCGGGAAAAAAGGCTGGATCACAACCTATGCCACCTATTTTTTTACATGGTTGATAGTACTAATCATCCTATGCAATCCACCGTTCTATGATGACGAAGCACCAACAATAACTGCGGTCACATTGCCAGGTGTGCAATATATGGAGGGTAATGTAAAAATTGTGGCAAGAGTAATCGATAACGTAAAAATAAAAGAAGTTTCTCTAACACTTACTTATCCTGACGGCACGAATGCATCCCCTGATTTAACATTCGATGATACAAACTATATTTATTCATACGTTTATGATAACACAGGAAATCTATCTGGTGAATACAACTACACAATAAAAGCTGTAGATATAAACAACCATAAATCAGAAAAGACTGGAACATTTGAATTCACAGACAACATTCTAAGCGTTACCTCCTCAATTCCAAGCCCAATTAGACTCGGCGATTTTATTACTATACAAGCAAATAAAGACATAAGTGAAAATAATTTCAGAGTTTATTATAAACTTGACAATGGGAAAGAAATCAATGTTACTAGAAAAAACAAGGATGATAAAACATTATATGAGACATCACCAAAATATGTTGGTTGGCAACCAGGCGCAAACACGACAATGAAGCTTTACGCGGAAGTAAGCTATTATTTCATTAACTTAAATCAAAAATTCAATAATACAATAGAAAACCAAAAAACATATAATTTTACTGTTAACGATAACCCAGACATAGGCGAAACCGTTCCAGATGCCTTAAATTATAATTTACCATCTCCAACGACCATTAGAGTACCTGGTTTTGAGGCAATAATTTTCATTGCATCCTTGGTCATAGTTGCTCTAATCTTTAAATACAAAAAGAAGGATCGAAGAAACCAGAAATGAACCAGTTAAACAGTTTTTGTAAAAACCTGAAAAAAAATTTTGTACCAAAAATACAGGATACAAAAAGTCCTGTTCATTGCTGGTCTGAAAAGGATGTTTTAGATGGCAAAATTGTTGATGCCTATGTTATTATTTTCAGGACAAGAGGTTGTTCTTGGGCTCTTAAATCAGGTTGTACGATGTGTGGTTATTTTAACGACAGTGCCTGGCAGAACGTATCTGATAAAGACATGTTGACGCAATTTGATCGAGCTATGCAGAGATATTCAGGGGAAAAAATCGTTAAAATATTCACATCAGGCAGTTTTCTAGATGACATAGAAATAACACCTGAAGTAAGAGATAAAATTCTTGGTGATCTTGCAGAAAAAACAGATAAAATATCTGTTGAATCAAGACCAGAATATGTGAAAGATGAAAAATTATCTGAGATAAATGACGTTGTTAGATCGAAAACTTTTGAGGTGGGCATAGGTCTCGAAACTTCTAACGATTTTTTACGAGAACATGCTATCAACAAAGGATTCACATTTGATGATTACAAAAAAGCCGCAAAATCCCTAAAAAAACACAAATTCAAACTGAAAACATACGTGCTAATTAAACCACCTTTTATAACAGAAAAACAAGCGATAGATGACTGTGTTAATACAGTTAAAGACACTAAACCTTACGCGGATATTATTTCTCTTAATCCAACAAACGTTCAACGTCATACTCTTGTTGAATATCTGTGGAGAAGAGATCAATATAGACCACCGTGGCTGTGGAGTATCGTTGAAATATTAAAACAGAGTAAAACGAAGACAGATGCATTGATTAAATGTGATGTAGCAGGTGGTGGACATCAGAGAGGGGCACATAACTGTAAAACATGCGACCATAATTTCCTGGATGCAATAACAAAATTTTCCTTATCTCAGAATACAAAGATTTTTGAAAAACTAGATTGTACATGTAAACAAAACTGGCTTGATCAACTAGATATCGAAAATCTAACTTTTGGTTCAATCGTTGATTTCTCCAGGAGATAAACAATGAAAGAATACGTTAAAAAAAATGATGTCGTTGTGCTAATCGACTCAAATTTAAAGAAAATTATTGTCGATACGTCTGGTAAAACCGATAGAATCAAAGGCGTCGGAGTACTTGATCCATCAACTCTTGTAAAAAAAGAATATGGGAAACAACTTGAAATAGGAAACAAAACATTTTGGATTTTAACACCATCACTGCAAGATAAGTTACAAGGTCTGAATCGCCTTGCACAAATCATTTTACCAAGAGACGCTGCGCATATCTTAATGAATTGTTCAATTGAACCAGGTCATACTGTTTTAGAAGCAGGTATTGGCTCCGGTTCACTCACTATCGCATTAGCTTCCGTTGTAGCTCCAAATGGTAAAGTAATATCCTACGATGTGAGAGAGGATTTCATAGAACATTCAATGAAAAACATTAAAAGAGCACAGCTGGAAAAATATGTGACAACAAAACTTAAAGATGTTACAAAAAAAATCGATGAAAAAAACTTGGATGCAGTCATTTTTGACATACCAAATCCATGGGATGCAATAAAACATGCATGGAAAGCGTTGAAAATCGGAGGATATCTATGTTCATATTCACCACTTATATCGCAGGTGGAAAAAACAGTGAGAGAAATGGAGAAACATAGTTTCATTGAAATCAAAACATTTGAAAACATACAAAGAGAAATGATAGTTTCTCCACACGGAACAAGACCAAGTTTTGATATGCTTGGTCACACAGGATATCTGACGTTTGCAAGAAAAGTATTATAGTTTT
>Ga0105093_10000442_pt1 | contig 15700 bp, 23 predicted proteins | sample PPLLak3March2015_2_FD_79111 | JGI IMG/M metagenome (GOLD analysis project Ga0105093, IMG submission 79111) | Freshwater sediment microbial communities from Prairie Pothole Lake near Jamestown, North Dakota, USA - PPLs Lake P8 Core (3) Depth... | ecosystem: Environmental > Aquatic > Freshwater >... | reverse complement strand
GACGTCGACGCCACTAGTAGAATACTTAACACATTAATAAGACCTCCAAACGCAGAGACTTTTTTATCTTCCATTTTAAACGTCCGTTTGATTATTTTTTAATTCTCCCTTACTAAACCCCCCCTCCTCCGCTACCTCCTTAGTATACTTCCTCTTTACTCTAGGTCTGCCTAGTGTCTTCCCTTGTGCCCTAGCTCGATCCAATCCCGCCATAGTTCTCTCCCTAATCATAGACCGCTCGAACTGGGCGAAAGCTCCGATAAAGTGTAACATCAGTCTACCGGTAGGAGTGTTTAGATCTATATTCTCAGTATAACTAATTACGTTAACGCCCTTAGAGGTTAGTTCCTCGATATGTGTTACGAGCTCTCTTAAGCTCCTAGCCCAACGATCTAACTTATAGAATAGTAAACCATCAAATTCTTTTTTAAGAAGTCTATTGTAGAGATCCCACTGGATAGGTCTAGATTTTCTAGTAGACTCTTTCTCTCTAAATATCTCATACTCCCAGCCCATCCGGTTAGCATATTCTACTAGAGGGTTTATCTGATTTTCTAGTATCTGGTCTGTTCTGGATACCCTAACATAAATGGCGACTTTCATCTCTTAGAACTTTCCCTCCTCTCGTTATGGGATATCCAGTAGCCACATAAAAAAACTAGACCGATTAGAATTAACATAGCTATAGCCTTATCGATGTCGCTCATCCTCTCATCTTCTCCCAACATTTAAGGTAGCTATCTTGTTGTGCCGATGGAACGTCCCAGTTAATAAGGATCTTAGCGTAGTTATCGTAGTGATCCTTAACGTCCGGATATTCTGTAGCTCTGTAGAGGGTGGCGATGTCTACGAGTTCTAGTAAAAGTTTATCTAGCTTTCTCATCTGTGAGCCATCCCACATTTAGGACAATCTGCCCCTTTAAATTTAGTCCCACACTCGACACAGACTCTAGATTTTTTTAGTTCTGTTTTATTTTTTAATTCCATTTTGATCGTAACGCCTCCAGCTAGCCACTGGAGGACTTTTTATTTGAGGTTGGTGGGTAAAAAGGTAACCCAGCTAGTATTAAAGAGTCTATTTTATTTTAGTCTCATTCTTAAACGCCTTAAGCGTTATGCTGTTCAATACTTTTATAGTTAAAAATGGTATTCCGTCTTTATCATTAGATACCCAAACAGCGACGCCATCTCCTTTATATTTAGGTGGCTCTGGCTTAAATTCTTTATCCATTGTCTTCGTCCTCCTCGTCGTGATTTATTTTATTTTTCATTTCTTCTTCTTTCCTAAACAAGCCCCTTCTTTAATTGCTCTCTTTTTAATCGAATCCAATCTTAACTCTGCTAATTTTCTATCGTGGGAAAGACTTCCTACGACACAATTCTTTCCTTCTAATCTATTTATAAAATCTAAACTTTCTTTCAACTGCGAGATTGTGCCGAGAAGGAAACCTTGTTTTTTCCACTTCAACTTTAATAAAGGACCACAAACATCATTCATATATATCCTTCTTTTATATTGCTCTTCAGTTTCAGATTGTCTTAAAGGGAAAACTCTCTTTTCGTATTCTTGTCTCCTTAATTCAACTTTCCACATCGTTTCTATAAATCCATCAATCTCTTTCTCAATCTCAGCGAGTTGGTCTTTCATAATAAAACCTCTCCGTCCGGACTAATCCCCAGTCCCTCAGCAAACTCTTTAAAGTATTTGTCGGCGGAGGTCTGGACTTTCCCTCGTAGCTTAATTCTGGCTGTAGATAAAATTAAGAAGATCTCGCTAGCCTCTTTAGTAGTTAGAATATATCCTCTTCTCATCTTCCATTAATCATAAGTATTTTAGTTATGTTAAGATCCACTCTATCCTCTTCGGAGAGTTCGGATATGTCTAGAAGAGTCTGGGCGTCCATTATCCCTTAACCTCCTCGTCATTCCTTAATTTCTCTCTAGTAATCGATTTAAAGAAGATGATAACTACTACAAAAGTGATCCCGACTATAGACAGATAAATATTACTAGAGAAAACCCCAGTGATAATAAATATATAACCAAAAACAGAGCCTAAATCTAGGACAAGCCTCTCTCTAGGAATAGTCTCTCTTCTATTCATCTTTAACGTCCTCCTTAACCTTATCAGTCTTAGTAGAACAGCTAGGGCACGTAACCTTAACAGCGTCGGACTTACTCTCCCACTCGTGTAAACATTTATGACATTTAATTCTCATATTAATTAGTAGTAGTAGTAGTATTTAAATGTTGTGCTTTCTCTACTAACTCACTGATCCCTAGAGTTCCGGACATTACAGCCCCTATACAATCGTCCCAGTTTTCTAGATTTGAGATATTCCTATAGTCGTCGAAAGTTATAGTCCCATCCTTAACCTTAGAGCTTAGCCACTTCTTTAGCTCTTTTTCTTTTTTCTTTCTTTCTATTTCGTCTAGTCTATATTGTTCGTTTGTCTGAGACTGAGCCTCTATATCTCTAATATCGTCGGCTATTCTATCTCGTTCTCTCCGGAGAGAGTCTAGGGAATTCTCTATTCCATCTACTTTTTTTCTTAGCAATTTTAGATCCTTAGAACTAGATTTATTAAAGTGGGCTAGCAATAAAACATTTATTAATTCGCTAGCGTTATCCTCTTTTTTTAACTTCTCCACCGAGTCCTCTTCTATGGAGTAAGTCCTATTAATTCTAACCATAAGATACTTACATATATTAAGTATTTAAACCTTTCTACTACTACTACTACACCCAAAAACAAACAAAAAAAGTATAATGTATGTAAGTATGTAGTATGTATGTATGTATATTTTTTTTTTATAGATAATAATCTCCACGTGCTCCATAGGAAATCTTTATAAATGTTTGCCTAGTTATTCGGTTTACGACGAAATTTACTACTATGTTCACATTAAATCTTTCATTTTCCCCAAAACTTCCTTAAGGTTTTTTTGGATTGAGGTTAGGGCGTCGTTCTGCCCTCTTTCCCTAATAATAGATCTCTGTTTACTAACCCAACAAGAATTATGAAACTTAAGATCTTCTAAGTAGTTCCACTCCCCAAACTCCATATTTTTAGTCTGTAGCCAGACTTGTAGCTCTTCCGGAAAGATCTCTCTCTTACAGATCTCGCAGACCTCTAAAGGGTTTTTCTTTTCTTCCATCTACATCTCCTCCCCACCACGCTCTTTAACTAAGAAATAGAGCCCAATTACAAACCAGATACAGATTAAAATAAAGATCTGGTTACTTATCCAGCCTAACCTTAAAATAATAAACCCAGTTACTAGGGTTATAATCCCACTAACGCCCATCGCCCTATCGTAGGAGTATTCTTTACTAGCTATAAAAGAGACCATCCCAATAACCAAAACTAAACCTATCCCTAACATAGATCCGCCACCCAGATCTAAGATACTAGATATCCAGCTAAAGAAACCTCCTATAAGGTTATCCGACGTTATATTAGGATCGTTAAATACTACCATCAATTTCTAGAGTGTTGGAAAAACTCCATAAACCCCCTTAAAATTATTATGCCGACGATAACTATTAGTCCGTATAAAATACTCTGAGGGATAACTCCAGTTAGAGCCCCCACTACCATAGTAGTAAATTTAGCGACGCCGAAAATTATTAAGATAGGATATCCGATAACTACTTTAGGAATAGCTACGATACCGGCGGATACTTTACTAAACCAGCTAGCGTCGTCATCTCCTAAAGTCTGGAACACGACCAGAGAATCGTTAACTTTTTCATTAATGGACTCCGTGTAGTCGTAGGTATCAGTTAAGTTAACTATATCTATAGGCTCTCCTACCGGCATAGCGTTAAACTCAGTGATCCCTAGAGTAACTAAGCTAGCCACTATCCCTATTATCACTACAAAGATTAAATAATCTGTGCCTCTCACGTTTTCAGCCTCCCAATTATTAAAATACAGACAGCAGTTACTCCACCTATCCACAACCAGCTTATAGCTAGGAACTCCATAAGCTTAAGTCCGGTTAGGGCTACTGGGATTAATCCCACCGCTACAACTGGGTTTTTAAGCCCAGCGAAGACCAAAACGACTATAATTATTAGAGAAACGATTAAACCAACTACCCCCAGCGAGTCCGCCAGACTTCCGATAACGTGCTGGATGATATCTATAACTTTCTCCGGAGATCTAGAGATAACTAGCTTAGCTTGAAATGTCCCAGTATATCCGGACATATTACAACTAATCGAGCCGGCAGTAGTGTATAGAGTAGTATCGCAGATAGTTATATCTGTGTTATTCAGAGAGACTCTCTTAACCTCTAGTCTAAAATAGTTAGCTGTCCCAGTTAGATCTACAAAATTAGACTCGAAAGATTTAGAGGTAGTGTTATAAAAGAGAAGATAAGAAACGCTACCGGCGTAGACATTATTATAGCTCTCGTAAATATTCCCTCCCTCTTCTACAAACTGGAGAGTTAATTCGCACGGACTAGCCTCACAGAAAGCTCCTTTAGATACCGCCCCATAACTAACTCCGTCTTTAACAGCATAGAAGATATAACTTTTATCTGGATCTAGATACTGGGTAAACTTCCCTCCGCTATCTGTCTGGGAGATCCCAGTAGTCTTATAGACTCCCTCTCCATCGAAATATTTAGTAGCTGTGATCGTGGCGTCGTCCAGAGAATTAATACCATAGAACGCAGTAATAAAGAATTTAGTCCCTACGCTGTTAGGTAATAGCCATAAATTTATAAAGTTAGTGTTATTGGTTAGTGTTGCGTTTCTTAGGTAATAAGAGTTATCAGAATAACTATAAGCTCCATAGCTTAAGTCTAAGTCTGTTTTTATCCTCGCTGTTACATCGTTGTAGGGAAAGATACAAAAAGCATAACTAGAATTAGTCTGGTTAAATTGACTTAGGCTAAAATTCTTATAAGAGTCCCCAGTCCCTACCCAATAATCGAAAGTCCCCTCAAACGTCGCCGGATATTCTGTAGTATTAAGTCTTAGCCCAGAGTCCTCGTCGTAAAAAGTTAGATTAATACCACTTACATTATAGGAGCTAGCATTACATAACCCTAAGAAGATCTCGCTTATAGTCTGGTTTTTTGTTTCTGTTACGCTAGTCCCAGAATAATCTCCGGTAACTATCATCCACCATCTTAGAGGCTTACTTTCTCCGTCCGCTCCTATAGGAATATCGAAAACTCTACTAAAAAAAGCTCCGCCATCATTAACCGATTTAGTGCTGGTATAATTAACTCCATCATATTCTAGAATACCAGTAACCGCTATATCGCTAGGGTTATAACTTAAATTTAAGGATATTATCTCCGACGCTGTTTCGTATACTACCGCATTGTATCCTATAGCATTTAAAAAAGTTACATAGTCCCACGTCTGAACATCTGTAGATAAATGTCCGTAGGTATCGTTAACGTAGAGCGTAATAGTTTTAGTCTCGTAGTTCGGAGCTAAGAAAGTAGTCCCATTAGAAGAACAGACGACAGACGTATTAATCCCATTGTAATTATACCAGCACGAGTCTATATTAGTCTCGACGATAGTCCAGTTTAGATTTAAGGTTATGTTAGTCTCTCCGTAGGTCTGGTCTTGTGGCTGTGTAATATTTATTATCGGAGAGATAGTATCTATGTGAATGTTTCTAGTGCTTAGAGAACAATCGTTATTACTATCACACGCACTAAAGCTCCACGTATGATCTCCGTCCGATGGGAAAGTATAGCTAAAAGAGTAGTTAGTGTCGTTTACTCCGGAGCTATTGGTCTGGATCGGAACGCTATTAGCTAGAAATGTTACGTTAGCCACAGCGTTATTATCAAATACTCGCCCGATGAAAGTATGGGATCTAGTAGTAGTATAAAGGTCGTTGTCCGGACTTAAGAGATTTATAGTAGGAGATAAAATAGTTATGTTAAAAAACCACGTCCCAGACTGGTTAGATAAACTTTCGTTATCGTAGGCTAAAATACTCCAGTTGTGATATCCCTCCGTTAGTGTTCTAGAAAATGTATAAGTTCCGTTTACGTGAGTCGTGGCGGTCTCTACGATAATATTATCTACTTTTAGACTTACATTCTGGACGTATTTATCGTCTGTGGTATTAGCTATAAAATTAACATTTAAGGAGGTTAAATTTGAGTTGTTTGTAGGAGAGATTAAATATACTTTAGGAGAGACACCAGAAGGAACAGAGTATCCATATCCATCCGATCCAGCGAGAAAGATATTATTAATATCGTCAGAGGACAATGTTCTATTATATATGGTTATGTCGTCCAGAGTTCCGTTTACGCAATTCGTCGTCTCCTCAGAATTTCTACCAATCCAATAGGTCGCAGTTGTGTATGTTGGAGCAGAAACGCTAGAAGTTGTATTTATCAAAGATCCATTTAAATAAATCTTTATTTCGGATGTATCACGATTATAAGTTCCGGCTAAATGATACCAACTATTAGCAGAACGAGCGGTATTATCAGTCGCACACTTCCAAGCATAAGCAGTTCTTATACAAAAATTAAATCCAGCAGTAGAATATCTTAACAAAGTCATATCTGTATTAGCGTTATTATTCCTCATATCTACTATATGAGCATATCCGGTATTACTCGCGACATTTAGTTTAATCCAAACAGAATAAGAGACGCTCGTTCCAGAGAAAGATGTCACAGCGGTATTACTCTGATAGTCGCCAGATCCGTCATAAGTCCGCCCTCCTTGAATAAAACCCGACGCTGTATAAACAGAATTTCCATAATTAGTTAAAGCATAAAGTCCTAACCCATCAGCCAAACTACTATCATTATAAGAGAAAGAAGAAACAATTTGGTTATTTAAATCCGCTGTCCACGTCGCCCATTCATCAATCTTAACCCCATAAATAACTGGTATCCAATCTATATAATCTCCCTTTTTAACATCGGTATAAAGTCCTATTCTTATCGTCTCAGATGTCTTTAAATTAACAATCGGTTTATCTAACCAGACCTCTCTCTTCTCTGTATGACTTCCGATTATGATATGTTCGCAAATAGTTGTCCCATTCTTTAATAAAACTCCATCATCGCAAACTTCTTTATAATCATCTACTACAACATCCTCATAACTTCTAAATTTAATATCAATATCTCTTTCTGTTGCTTTTCCAGTTTTCATATCTGTAAACGTAAATTCTTTTAGAATGTCGTCATAATCAGTATAAGATGAAATGTTAAATTCCGCTACTTTTTGATAACCTAATCCAACTCTAACATTTTGAGGAGTAATTAATTTGGATTGTCCTAATACTTCGCCCAAACCGAAAGCATTAGTAATCGTGACAACTTTAAGCTGTTCGTCGTAGGATTTAACGTTATCAAACTCAGCCGAAGATACTAAAGGTATTATCATAAATGATAACATAACTAAGAATAGAACTCTTTTAAAATCCATTTCTAGAGCCTCCTTTACGACTATACATTATAATCAGAGTTAAAACAAAAGTTACAAATATTATCGCTGGGAGGTAGACTCCGAACACAGCAGAGCTTAAGGTATAAGCTCCAGATCCGGCTATACTAGGATCTGTCATTAGTTCGTCGTAGAAGTTAGCTACAAAAGTGCTTAATCCCACCGCTAGCGTTCCTACAAAGAACAATATTATAACTATAGCCGGCTCGAACTCTAAAAACAGACCAGTTAAAAACATCCCTAGAATTATAGCAATAAGAAACCAAAACATAAAGTTATCGGCGTAGTTGGGAGCGTCCGTCGTTAGAACTTCCGTAAATTCCAGAGCATTAGTTCTAGCGTCTCCGGACAGATCGCTCCCCTCTACTGAGTCTTTTAATCCGCTCCCTAGTTCGTGAAAGATCCCGCCGAATAGTAAACCACCTATAACTAAGATGGCTAAGAAACCCATTACAATTAAAATACTAAGGAGATCCGCCTTTCTCATCTAAGACCTCGCCTCTTCATTATTATATCTTTAATCTCGAACGGATAGAGCTTAACCATCTTAGCCTTTTTAGCGACTAGGACGCTGGCGTCCATCTTAGTAGGATTTTTTATCCCTATCTCTTTCATCTTTTTTTGATATTCTTTTAGTTCTTTCTCTAGAGATATATCATAAGCTCCCCAAAAGGTATCTCGTCTAGCCATTACCAGACTAAACCCTAATTACTATTTAAAGTTATTTTTGTTTAAACGCTGTTTGAACAGCGTTTAAATTTAATTTATATAGTTAAATTTACCCATATAAATTTATGATAATCATTTTTAGAAAGGAGGTATTAATATAATGAAAGCAAACATTAGGAAAGCAAACTTCGGAATGTTGACTGAATTTATGTTGGCTGTAGCTGTGATCTCTATCGTAGCTATTCTAGTCTATAACGTAAATGAAGACGCTAGAGAAGATCTAACTGCTAACGGATATGGCTATAACGCTACTATCGACGCAGACGAGGCAGTCTCTAAAGTTCCTAGTAACTTGAGTCTGTTGGGAACTGCTGTAATTTTCGGAGTAGTTCTATACGTGATTATGAGAGTTGTTCCAAATATGGGCGGACGAACTTCGTTCTAACCTCATAGAGTAACAACTTCCATTAATACCGGAGCTAAAACCTCCGGTATCTTTTATTTTTTAAATTATTTTTAGAAACCTTAGCTAACAATTAGCTACCAAAATTATTATTATCCCAGCCATCCGCTCCCTCTTCTTCCCTCTTCTTCCCTCTAAAGAGATTAACTAGAGAATACAAAACGCCGGCTACTATGATCCAGAAAGAATAGCCCATTAGTCTAGCAAACCAAACAAACAAACCCTCAAACACAGCCCCGCCTCCTATAGTCGTGGCGGTCTCCATTAGATAGATATTCGCCATAGAGGTAGCTCCGTATAAGAAACCAAACCCAGCGAATATAAGGAGGACTCCTAACATCTTTAACATCTTATCCCTAATTAAAAAAAATCCAGAGGCTACAAAGATAACAGACATAAGACCTAGAAATAAAAGAACACCTATAGCGATTATGCTGTCGCCGGTAGTTACAGCACACGAGCCTAGAGGTAATAATAATAGGGAGAGAAAGAATAGACTTGGGTAAAAGTTCCTAACTAATTTCATAGATAAAGGAGAACATTGTTTTATTTAAACTTATTTTTTTTAAGCAAAAGCGGAGCTAGTTCTAGTATAGGCATATGCCCCTCGTTAGAGGCTATATAAAATACGATAGCTCCTAGAGCTATAATACAGATAGCCCCAATAACAAAATATAAAAACTGCTTATTAGCGTCGACTCCTAAAACTCCCATAGCAGAGCTTAGATCGTTGATAGCCGATAACTTGCTAGGCTGTGTTATAGGATTGAAAACAACTTTTCCCTTATTAATCCACTCCCCTCTATTCTTCTCTAGCCAGTCGTTATATAAAACTAGAGCCTCCTCTTTTAATTCTGGGCTTATCTCCGCTAGAGATCTCTCTTTAGCTAGCTGGCTAGCCCACGACTCTATAATCCTATTCCCCTCCTCAAACGTCGGCTCCTTAAATGTAGGGTTAGGGATAAAAACATCTTCATAGCAGAACTCCGCTTTAGTCTGGATATAATCTACTGGGCTTATCTGATGGTAATAAATTCTATCCTCTTCGTCGATAGCGTCCGGATCTGGGAGGGTAGCCATCTTAAACTTTTTCCATCTGGTTAGTATGATCCAGAAAGAAACGACGCCGGCTTTATCTGTTAGGTATCCTCCACGTGTATTAAATTCCTTACGAGTTCCGTTCTGTCGCTGTCTGAATATCCTAACTGGATTTTTATAGGTCTGTTTTTCTCTCCACCACCTCCAGACAAAAAAGACCACAGCCCCGATAACTAGAGCCCAGAGGGTATAAGTTAGAACATTAATAAAAGTGGCGGAGGCGATACTAGGGATTAATTTATCGTAGCCGACTTCTCCAGCCATCTTAATCCTTTCTCCCGAACGGATTTAACCTACTAAAAAATCCCTTAGACTTAGGCTCAGAGCCAGAGCCTCCAGCTAGGGCTCGCCCTAGCATAGACTCACTTAGCACGCCTCTTATAGTATTTCTATGTCCGGAGTTCTTAGCGTTATTATGGGTAGACAAAAAGAAACCCAGTAATATATTTAGAACTTCGTCCCTCCTCTCTTCCTCCAGTTCGAACTCGTGAGAATATGTAACAAAAGAGGAATAGGCGTTTTTGAGATAAAAGAAAACTAACTTAGGGATAGTCTTAGGATCATAGTTAGAAAAACTAGTCCCGTCTCCGATAGCCTCTAGATGGATCATTAATTTGTTAATTCCTCTCTCGTTCATTAGTGGCTTAGAGGACTGAGACCACGAGTCGGTTAAAGCGTTATACCGATATCCGTTAACTCTTAGCTCTATTCTCTGGAGCTGGTTATGTGTAGAGAGTCCTTTAATAATAGAGGCTTGGTTGTAATGTTCTTCGGCGGACTCTTTCGGAGGAGAAATAACATTTCCTAGAATAACTCTCTGAGCTATAGGCATAGAGCTTATAGAATTTCTATCTTCCATTAAACCACTCCCAGAATACTAACTATTTAAACTTACTTTTTCTTTTTAGTTTTCTTTTTTTGTGGAGTAAAAAAGAGCTGTGGTCTAAGACCTAAACCGCTAAAAGTCTTCTTAGAGAGGCTCTTAGGACTTCCTTTTTTTTCGTATCCTATCAAAACAGAGCCCAGCGACGCATTATAACGAGGTCTACCAGATATCCCGCCTCTTTCTCGTCGCTCTAACATCCCTCCGCCCCCAGCGTCGACTCGCCCTAAAAATAAAGGAGGTAGCCCGCCTCCTCCTAACCGAGAGAAAGTCGGATTTAGTGGGCTGAGTCTACCAAAGAAAGAGCTAGAGATCGGAGTGACTGCGGTTTTATTAGCTATCTGTTTAGCTGGAGCGAGCTTAAATATCTGGCTCTGTGCTGGCTGTTGGGTTTGGATTGGAGCGAATATCTGTCTAGTTTTAGGGCGAGTATTAAAAGCGGAGGGCTGAGATATCGTCGGAGCTGGCGAGAATATTTGACTGGAGGATCGCTTAGGACTTAAGAAGTTAGTATTCTTAGTCTCCGTTTTCATTAGGCTAATTGTAGACGTGGAGCTCTTACTAAACAAACTAGGCGGAGCTAGGATCGTAGTAGATCTAGCTAGTGGAGTAGCAGAGATTATATTAGAGCCGGCTTGCGTTGTCGCTGGGCTTAGGATAAAGCTCGTCGCTGTGGATGTTTTAGTAGCTCCTCCTAATAAAGATAACTGCTGTAGCCCTCCGCCTCCGCTTGACGATGTGGTAGATCCTCCAGAGAATAAGCTCCCTCCTCCGGATAGACTAGGAGGTTTAATAGATCCTAAACTTATAGGTTTAGATCCAAAAGAACTAACTCCCAGTCCTAACCTATCCCTAAAAAAGATACCCTCGCTCTCTAACTTAGTCCCGCCTCCCCAAAGGCTAAACTTTCCAGATCCTATTTTCTCACTAACTATAAGCTGACTCCCGCTAGAAGATCTAGGAGAAAAATCTATAATTCCATCCCTCCCTATCCTAGCGACGCTGGTAGACGTTCCTTTCCCAACTTCTAATCTAAAGAGATCTCCAGTAGAGGCAGAGCCAACGCTCTTAACTTTCTCCAGCCCGATCTCTTGGAGTCTGTTTTGTTGTCCGGAGATAGTTAAACGATCCTTAAACCCTAGACCTTTATATTGGAAAGATATACGATCTCCTTTAGCGACGCCATTTTTAAGACTAAGCTCCCCAAAACTTAGAGTCTCGTCTGCCCCTCCTATAATTTTGGTTATAGGAGCTTTACCAGTAACCTTAGCTACCTCGATAGTCTTTATAATATTCCCAGATCTATCGTAGACAGAATAAACATCGACATTAATTCTAAACTTATTTAGAGCCTTTATCTCCTCGACGCTAAGATCTTTTAGGTTAGGAGTGAAAGTAGCTTTTCTAACGACGTTACCGACCTTAATCTCTTTAATCAAAACTTCCTCTCCTTTCCTCCCTAGAGAGGCTTTCCGGACTGCCCCCTCGCTCATTTCTCCGCTAACTTTACGCATAGCTAAACCATTTCTATCGTAGCTATCTTTAGCTAGTCTCTGCTCTAGCGGTTTAATCCCTCGCACGTTACCAGTAGATATTAAGTTGGAGGCTGTGGTTACTGCGACACTCCCAGCCACCGCCCCACTAAATCCTCCTAAGAATGAGACGCCACCCTCTACTCCACGAGTCCCAGCCTCCACTAGATACTCTTTCCTATCTAGCTTACCCTTAGCCACGTCGTAGCCAGCAGTAGCAAAACCTAAACCTAGAGATACTCCAGCTCCTACACCGGTTAGAGTCGCTCCGGCTGTCTTACTTAATGTTAACCCAGTAGCTTTAACTATCGCAGTAGCTCCGCCACCTACAACCGCCCCGCCGACGAACGCCCCAGTAAATTTATTTGATAATTGTTTAGGGCTCAGTCTAACTAGTCTCTCTGTGCTCCTCATAACTAGACCAGCGTTAGACTCCATATTCCGCCCAGTAGTGTTAACCCACTCACTAGAGTATCCTTTTAGTTTGGCGGTTGCTTGAGTATTTAGATCGTTAGCTGTAGAAACTAGTCTTTTATCTACGGAGGTCTGATAATTCTCCCACTCAGCGACGAGCTTTTTATAATCCCCTCCGTTATTAATTCTATTCTGGATATCGTTAAACTTTACCTTAAGTCTATCCTCTTCCATCTTATAGACTTCTTCGTAGGCTCTAGTGTTCTCTTCTCCTATTTTCTTAGAATATTTAGCTATATCCTCCTCCGCTTGACGCTTAATCTGATCCGTTAGTATTTTCTTCTGTGCTGTTATAGTATTCTCTGGGCTGACTCTACCTTTAAATCCAGCGTCGGCTATTTCTCTAGAAGTTGGAGACCAGTTTAAACTAACCATATCGCTCTCCGCTTTAGCTTTAGCTCTGGCGATAATAGGATTTATCTTACTACTAGTCGGAGTAGAAGTTCCTATTCCTAAAGTCGTTATCGCTTTATTACCCGCGTCGACTTTCTGAATAAACTCTTCTGATCTCTGGATCTGTGCGATCCTATTTATTTGGGCTATCGTCTCCGCTTGCGTTTTATTACTAGAGCCACCTCCTCTATTAACATTACCCCCACCTACTACGACGATAGGCTCTGTTACTGGAGTAAATCCTCCTCCGTCCCTAACTACTGGAGTCTTATTAGGATCGTCTATATCATAATAGACTCCAGAGCCAGAGCCGACGCCAGTAGACTTCTTCGTGGATGATGGACTCTCGTAAAATTCCTTAGGACTCGGAGCTATAAAATATTTTCCGGTCTTGGCGTCTTTCTTAATAACCATTGACCTAGAGAAGTCTAACAACTATTTAAATTTATTTTAGAACTAAGTTTAAATAGTTAAAGAGCTGTGAGAATTTAATGGAAAGATACTCGGATACTAAATCGGAGTTTAATATGGGATTGGCGATCCTCGAAAGAATTAACTCACTTCTTAATCTAGTCGCAGAGGCTAAAATGTCCGGAGACTATAAACTCTGGAGGGATAGCTTAATGACTATCAGCGACGAGATGGCGGATACTTACGATAAGACAACGGAGACTAAACTGATTAAACTCCTAGAAGAAATTAACCCACTTATCTTAAAAGCTACTCCTAGATATGTGTTCGGAACTCACAGCCCAAAAACATCCATAACGCCGGACGAGTATAATCTACTTTATATAAAACTGCGAGAGCTGGATAAATTTGTTAGGCTTAATCTGAATAATAGAAATATGTTACTAAAGAAAAGCAGAGACCAGACTAAGGCGTCGGCTAGGATGTCTTAATGAGACTCTTCGAGGATAGATACCCTAAAGGGACTTTTAAAAACCAGCAAAAAGCCGGACGTTATTTTGATGGTATCCTATACGAGAACTTAAGGACTTACGCTAAGAACATCGTTAAGGATATGACTTTCTTAGGTTTTATTTCGTCGTCGACGTTAGAGGTAGGCACTGGGAAAAGTGTTTTCGTCCAACAAGTAGCGGAGGCGTGGGAGCACTTACTCCTAGCGGAGCACGGAATAGTCAGACCGCTCGACATTAAAGGAGTTGTCTTTAAACCAGAGGATCTTATAGATGTCTCTAAGACTCTCCCTCCTTATTCTGTTATAATTCTTGATGAGTGGGAGGACTCGCACTACTGGAGTAAACTAGGGATCACTCTTAGACAATTCTTTAGAAAGTGCCGACAACTTAACTTATTTATGCTGTGTATTATCCCGAACTTCTTCGAGTTGCCTCGTGGTTACGCTATTAGTCGATCTGCGTTCTTCATTGATGTATATTTTGGCGAGGACTTCCAGAGAGGGCTATTTAAGTTCTATGGTTTCCCAACTAAGAAGAGGCTATTCCATAAAGGTAAAAAGGAGATGGATTACGGAGTAGTTCGTGAGGATTTTCGTGGAGAGTTTACAGATGGATACGTCGTAGGGCGTGCGGAGTATATGGAGAAGAAAAGAAAGGATTTAGAGAACTCTGAGGAACTTATAAAGCCGAACGAGGTCAGAAAAAAGGTTTATTTGGAAATAGCGGAGAATATTAAAGAGTTAGGAGTTAATTGGGACGTGATTAATAAGGCGTTCGGTATCTCCGACGCTACCGGAGGCAGATGGAGAGCCAGAGAGCCGGACGTGGAGGTTTTGGTCTCCCACTCATCTAACATTATCTCGGATAAGGATATGGATGATGATGATTATGACGGAGAGAGGCTATACCCCTAGAATATAGGCTATTCGACTGGAAACAGAGGTCTAGATAGAATGACCTAGCCATACAGAGCCTATACACCCTAAATTTAAACTACTCGACTGGAAATAATGGGATATAAAAAGACTAAACTATGTAGATGTGGGAACTATAAACAAGATGGATCTAAAAGCTGTAGAGATTGTTTTAGAAAGAGAACTAGGATAAGGATATCCAGATGGGAATAGTTATCTCTTAAATACTGGATCAGTGCTAAACTTAAATCTCTTTTTCTCGGCTGTGATTTTCTTAGCGAAATTAGTTTTCCTTATATAGTTATCCAGAGAGATCAACATCTCCCTAGCCAAATACCACGCTACCAAACTAATCACTAGCCAGACTATTATCTTCGTCCACATCTTTTTTAGACCTCCTACCAAATGGTTTATAGCAATTCGGACAGATCGTAGAACGCTTAGACTCTGCCCGATACATCTCATTACACCGGAGGCACTGGCGGAGATAAACGCTAAACGTCTGCTGGCTCATCATCACACGCTCTTTTAATTAACTTCTTTATCCTAAAGGCGAACGCCCAACACCAGACTTCTTCGTAGGCGTAATAGTATAGCCAGCGAGCCACAAAAAAAGACGCCACTAGTTTAACTGGGATAGGGTAGATATCTATAAACCAGAAACACGCTAGGAAAACTATAAACAGAAGATCCTTAGAGAGCTCCTCGTGGAGTCTAACGCTCTCTCCGTTCTCACTCTTAATAAAAGCTATGTGCCCTAGCTCGTGGTAATAACTAAGACTATCCGGCTCTGCTCCGTAGATAGTTTTAGTTTCTAGGTTTACGTGAGCCATCTTTACCCTCCTTTAGAGCTATCCACAGCATTATACTAACATCGGCACTAGTAAACATTCCT
>Ga0105093_10000438_pt1 | contig 15735 bp, 15 predicted proteins | sample PPLLak3March2015_2_FD_79111 | JGI IMG/M metagenome (GOLD analysis project Ga0105093, IMG submission 79111) | Freshwater sediment microbial communities from Prairie Pothole Lake near Jamestown, North Dakota, USA - PPLs Lake P8 Core (3) Depth... | ecosystem: Environmental > Aquatic > Freshwater >... | reverse complement strand
CGACTTTGTTGATCTTCATACTGCCCTCCTTTGAAGGCTGCGGGAAAAAGTTATGGTCAATCACGAACCCCCAACCAGCCGCTCTAAGCGACGACCTTTGCGCAACATCATCAAGGCATCCATCCATTGGCGTCATTCCGGCATTCTTTAAGCCGGAATCCAGTCAAATGATCATAGGATACAAATCCTCCCAACGGGGAGATTTGAAGTCACACCCACATAAAGGGTGCCGTTTCTTTTGCTTGATAGAAAGGTATACCGCCGGCTGCATGCTCATGGCACATACCTGGATTCCGGCTTAAAGACCGCCGGAATGACGCAGTGTATCGTATGTCGGAATCACGGAATGCAGCTTATACCGGCCCCTTGACGGCAAGGCCGAGAGCAGGTGATAAACGGAGCCCCCGTTTGCTGCGCCCCTTAAAACGTCACTTTGGCCAGCGGGACCGTAATCGCGCGGTCCGGGCAGACGCAGCCGCATTCGTTGCAGTCTTCGCAGAGAAATTCGGTGACCACCGGCCGGCCGTCCTGAACCCGCACGGCGCTGTCCGGGCAGATTTCCACGCAAAGCGGCTGGACGTTGCCGCCGCACATTGTGCACTTTTCATAGTCGATTTGAGCCGCCATCGCTAAACTCCAAAATAAGGTTTTATCTAATAACACCCTGTTATATTTTGTAAAATTATAAAATCACAACGGGTGGTAACTGTAGCAGCGACTAATCAGGTTTACGGGCCAGGTAAAAGAACCAGGAATCGGGGTTCACGGTTCACAAAAGGATAATAGGGTTCGGGGTTCAGGAAAAAAAACAGATGCAACCAATCGAGATCCTAAAACGACCGAATTCGCGAACAGACCGGTTTGGGTGAGTAGGGTTGTTTATGATTTTATGCACTTTCGTCTTTTCCTGAACCCCGAACCCTGCACCCTGGACCCTATTCAATAGAGCCTCCGCAGGTCCTCCACCAGAAGTGCGAGGATTCAACCGCTGAACCCCGAACCCTGAACCCCAAACCTCATCCCTTTCTCGTCCTCCTCCAGAAGTTGATCAAGCGGCTTTGGAGAGCCGCATGACCGTTTCACCCTGACCGCGCGGAATGGCCTTGACCAGTTCGATCTTGAGCGGAACGTTAAAAAACAGGCTCACGTCCTCGATGATGGCCTGGAACATCCGCTCCCGGCACAACGCCACCTCCTCCATGGGCACCCCGTATTCCTTGGCCCAGCTGGGCCAGGGGTCGCGGGTGCAGCGAATGGTCACCTCACCCGCCGCCGCTCCTTTTTCCGCAGCGGCGATCCCGCCCTCCGTGCCCCAGATGTCCGCCAGCGATCGGCCCAGGTTCATCAGGAAGGCTTCCTCCCCTTTGAGCCAATTCAGGCGCGGCAGAAAACCCTTGCCGATCTCCTTTCCGAACACTTCCGCCGCGCGCAGGCCGACATCGAGCGGCTTGGCGCCCGGCCCGGCAGACTCCAGCGCCACCTGCCGCCAGCGGTAATACGTTTTGCCGATTTCGTCCTGCGCGGCGTGCAACGCGCGCCACAACCGGGTGATTTCTTTTTCAGCGTCTACTGGCATGGTCAACCTCCTTAGACCCGCATGCCGATGCGGTATCCGTCATGGACGGCACTGGAAAGGTTGCGGGGAACCAGGGCATCGCCAATCACAAACAGTTCGATGCCCTCCGACTGGACGACTTGTTTCAGGCTTGGGTTCGCCTCACGTTCGGAGACGATCACCGTGTCGCATACAACCGGCCAGCGATAGCCGTCATAGCTTTTCACGATGACGCCCTCGTCGTTCACCTCCTCGATGACGCAGTCGTTGTAGGCGCTGATCCCGGCCTGGCGCATATAGATCAAGTAGCGCCATTTGAAGGACGGGTTGACGTCGAAGCCGGCCGACTTCTCCCGGCCCACCAAAGTGACTTTCTTGCCCTGCTTGGCCAGATGCAGCGCACAGCCGATGCCGGGCTTGCGGTTGCCGTAGACCACGACCTTCCGGCCGACCGGCGCCCGGCCGCTCATCACGTCCAGAAGGTTCACTAGTTTCGTATGATCCCCGCCCGGCGCCTTCAGCTGAGGATAGACGGGCCCGCTGGCGAGCACCACCGTGTCGGGCAGTTCATCCTGGATGAGCGCCTCGGTCACTTCGGCGCCCAAGTGGAGCTGCACGCCGTATTTCGCGCACATGGCCTGCTGGTATTCGACGCAGGTCCACAGTTCGTCGTCTCCGTAAGGTGCGTTGCGGGCTTCGTTCAGGGTTCCGCCGATGACCCCGCGCCGGTCGTAGACGTGCACCTCGTGCCCTCGGCGGGCGGCCATGTAGGCGCATTCGAGTCCGGCCGGCCCGGCGCCGACCACCATGATGCGCTTTTGCTCCTGAGCCGGCTTCGGATCCATGAATTCCGGATGGGACTCGTGCGCGCACACCGGGTTGATGTAGCAGGTCATGGGCGCATCGCGGAACAGCCGGGCCAGGCAGAGATTGCAGGCCACGCAGTGGCGGACTTCGTTTTCACGGCCCTCGAGCACTTTCTTGGGCATGAGCGGATCGGCGATCATCGACCGGCACATCTCCCAGATGTCGAGCTCGCCCGCGCCGATCTTCTCGTTCGGCAGGCCGGGCTTGAAGAGCCGGTAGGCCATCTGAATCGGAATCTTGACATGCTGCTTGGCGCGTTTGGCCAGATGGACCCAGTTGCCCATCGGGATGTCGCGGCTGATCACGGGGTAGATGGATTCCTGCCAGCCCAGGGTGCAGCTGATATAATCCGCACCGGCCTGCTCCGCGATCTGATAGGTTTCCATGGACTCCTCGGGCGTGTTGCCGCGCACGTCGTCCAGCAATTCTTCGGAACAAAGCCGGATGCCGACGGGGACGTCGGGCCCGCAGACCTTCTTCACCCCTTGGATGATCTCGACCACCATGCGCATGCGGCCGCGGATGTCGCCCCCGTATTCATCGTTACGGCGGTTGGTGTAGCTCGAGATGAAATTGGAAATCAGGTAGCCGACGATCCCGGAGATCTCCATCATGTCGAAGCCGGCCGCAACGCCGCGGCGGGCGGCATCGACGTGCTGCCGGACCACGTCCTGGATGTCGGCCTTGGTCATCTCCTGAACAGGCTTGAAGATTCGCAAGCGCTGGGGCACGGCCGACGGCCCGTGGCAGTAGTCCACGTCGACGGCGCCCACCCGGCCGCAGTCCATCAGCTGGAAGCCGGCGACGGCACGCTCGGCGTGAACGGCATCGGCGATGCGCTTCAGCCCGGGGATGAACTTGTCGTCCCAGCAGGCGGCCTGACCGACATAGCCCTGCCCCTGGCGGCCCGGGTCCATGTAAACCCCCTGCATGAAGCAAAGACCGCCGACCACTCCCTTGGCCCGTTCCCGCATGTAGGCCACATCGGCGTCCGTAATGAACCCGTCGTGCGTGTTGAAGTTGTCTTCGGTCGCCGCATACTTGATCCGGTTGGGCACGCTGAGGTTTCCGATCTGAATGGGCTTGAACAGGTGCGGGTAGCTCTGGGCGCCCGGGTGGTGCGAATAATCCCACTCAAACAATAGCCTTGCCATTTCAACCCCCTCCTCCTCTGCGGTTAGTGTTGCTGCAAACCGGCTTCTGCCGAATCTACGCCGGGCGGGCCTGTCGGCGCGTCGTCGGCCCGTCTTTCCATCGGGCTTGGGGTCTGCCGCAGTTCCGCTGCGAAAGCGCCGACCATGAGGTCGAACAACGGGTCCAAGCCTTCAAAAAGGGAATAGGACATGTCCTTGAGCAACCAGCGCGTGACGATATGATCCACGGTACCGACGAAGATGTCCCGGGCGAGCCGCGGATTCAGATCAGGCTTGAATTCGCCGCTCCGGCGGCCCTCTTCGAAAATGTCGAGCAGCCGGGAATAAAATTGCTTGACGTTGGAATAGACCTCGGTGGTCATGAAGTTCGAGTTGGTCTTGAGAAAAAGGTACACGATCTTCGCGTCCAGCGGCGCCTGTTCGATGCGCCGCAGATACCACCACAGGTATTTACGCAATCGATTGATGGCGCCCTTGACGCCGAAGAGCTGCTCGTCGATGTCTTGAAGCAATTCGGCGACCCAAAGGCCGGGGATGGTGAGCAGCAGGTCCTCCTTGCCCTGAAAATACTCGTAAAGCGCTGCTTCTGACAAGCCGGCCTGTTTGGATATGTCCAGGATGGTGGTCTTCTGATAGCCCTGATCGGCAAAGAGCCGCTTGGCGGAATTGATAATCCGCGCCCGGGTGTTCTCTTTGCCGTTCCTGGCAGCCATCACGGATTTCCTATTTTCATTCGGATAATAACTGCTTGAAATTCAGTGTAATAATTTTTTTTATTCATTTTTTTAACATTTTACCTAATAACATTAGGTAAAAAAGGGTGTCAACATGAAAATGGTTATGAGAAACGCCGGCCACAGCGCTCGGCTCGGGCTATCGCTGCGGAGGATGGTGTCGCATGAAGGGGGATTTTAGAAGCGTCTTCGTCCAGATCCGCAAGGGATAGCCGCGCAGCCGCCCTGGCGCATACAGCCCGGCCGGTTTGCCAAGGCGAACCAGGAATGGTATGCCTATATCCAGCCGGACCGTTTTTAAAAATTGAAGGAGGAAGACATGACGATAGCGCGTATAACGGCATTAGGTTTGGCGGCGCTCCTGTTTCTGGGGTGCGCCGGCGCCAGCAAAATGAACGCGGTGCAATTGGGCATGACCAAGGATCAGGTCATCAGCGCCATCGGCGGCCCCAGCAGCACGAGCGAGATGGGGAACACCCAATATTTGAAATATCAGCTGTGCAGCGACTGGATTTTCACGGACCGCTACTTTGTTCGCTTGACGGACGGCCAGGTGGATGCCTTCGGGCGGGTGGGAGACTTCAATCTCGGTTACTGACGACGGGGGCCTCAAGCGAAGCCGCTGCGTCGGCGCAGGCCAACGGCAGGCTCAGGCCCTCAGACCGGAGTACCGCAGCACCCGCTGGACATACTGGCGGGTTTCGGAAAACGGCACGTCTCCATTGAATTGCTCGACCGCGCCGGGGCCGGCGTTGTAGGCCGCCAGCGCGCGTTTCAAGTCGCCGCCGAAGCGGTCCAGCATCTGCCGCAGATAGCGGGAGCCGCCGTCGATGTTCTGCTGGATGTCAAACGGATTGCTCACGCCAAGATCCTTGGCGGTTTCAGGCATGAGCTGCATCAAGCCCTTGGCACCTGCCGGGGACACGGCATCCGCCCGGAAATTGGACTCCGCGCGGATAACGCCGCGGATCAGCTCGGGGGAGAGGTTGTACTTGGCCGCGGCCAGCTGAACCGACTTCTCGACGGGATCGCCGGAGGCGGTTTCGGCCCGAAGATGTTGCAGGGTGCTGAGCGACAGCCGGCTTGCGCTTCGGCCCGGCCGGCCGGGGGTGGGTTGGGCGGATTGCAGCAACTGGGGGCGCTTGGCAAGGTTGGTTTCCTCCTTGGTTTCCGTGGAGCGGGGGCCGATCGCGGCGCGGTTGGTACCCGTGGTCATGCGCGGCAGGCGCGCGGTCTGGGTCTTCAGCACCGGGTTTTTCAAATACTCCGATATGTTCATTCCCGCTGCCGCTCCATCGGTCTGCTGGGGCGCTTCCTTCTTGAGCAGCTGCTGAAACGAAGCCAGGCCCTTGCGGGCGGCTCCGGCCACCCGCGTGCCGGCCGCCGCCGCAAAACGCGGCTCCAGGTAGTTGCGGACCGTCAAAGGTTTTTCAACCGTCATGGTTGCTCCGGCCGTTTAGCGATGACCATTAAACAATCTGTGGGTAAGCCAAATTTTCCGGCTCAGGACTGAATCCGGCGTTGGCGTCCCGCCGGAGCGATCAAATTAAGCAATTCTCATTCCAGCTGTCGGAAAACCAATCTTAGAAAGTGGTTAAAAAACTCAACAATTGTTTATTTTTATTGATATTTTTATAATTTCTGCAATCATTCGGCGCCCGCCGCCGCTGAACCGGGAAAAAGTTCTTCAGCGGCAAATATTTCCAACCCGCATCAAATTTTTGGCTGTTGGCACAATCCGCGGGCATGTAATAGTAAGGTACAACGCCATATCCTTATCAAGGAAGGAACCGCGATGGAAGAGAACCAATCCGCCGTGCTCCGGCTGCGCCAGGATGCATTGAGTGTATTCCATTCGGCTCTGGCGGCCGTCGACCCCGAGGAAGCCATACGCCGCCATATGCGGCTCAAAGCAGGCACCTTGTCGGTCGGCGGCCAGAGCTATGCGCTGGACGCCTGCGACCGCATTCTGGTGGTCGGCGCCGGCAAAGCCGTCGCGCCCATGGCCAAAGCCCTTGAAGACCTCCTGGGCGACCGCATCGCCGCCGGGATGCTGGTGGTCAAGGACGGCCACGGCCTGCCGCTTAAGAAAATCCGTATTCAAGAAGCCGGCCATCCGGTGCCCGATGAGCGCGGCGTCGCGGGAACCCTGGAGATCCTGAAACTGCTGGAGGGCGCCGGAGAACGCGACCTGGTCGTCTGCCTGATTTCGGGCGGCGGTTCGGCCCTGCTCATTGCCCCCTCGGAGGAACTCCGCCTTCAGGACAAGCAGGCCACCACCAAGGACCTGCTGGCGTGCGGCGCCACCATTCACGAGATCAACACCATCCGCAAGCACCTCTCCCGCGCCAAGGGCGGCCAGCTGGCGGCCGCGGCGCACCCGGCCGCGGTCTTGAGTCTCATCCTCTCGGACGTCGTGGGCGACGATCTCGACGTCATCGGGTCGGGGCCCACCGTCCCCGACCGCAGCGTTTTTGAGGACGCCATCGAGATTCTGCAGCGCTACGAGATTTGGGACCGGACGCCGGGTCCCGTGCGCGATCGCCTGTCGCAGGGAGCCAGAGGCCTTTTGGAGGAAACCCCCAAGCCGGGCGACCCCGCATTCCAGCGCAGTACTCAGGTCCTGGTCGGATCCTGCCTGCGGGCGCTTGACGCCGCTGCACAAGCCGCCGAGCGATTGGGCTATCAACCCCTCGTTCTTTCCTCCAAGGTGGAGGGTGAGGCTCGCGAGGTGGCGAAGGCGTTCGCGGCCATCGGCAAGGAAATCCTGAGCTCCCATCACCCGCTCAAGCCGCCGGCCTGTGTCCTGATGGGCGGTGAGACGACGGTGACGCTGCTGGGCGAGGGCCGCGGCGGGCGCAACCAGGAATTTGTGCTGGCGGGCGCGATCGCTCTCGAGGGGATCGAGCGGATCGCCCTCCTGGCCGGCGGCACCGACGGCACCGACGGCCCCACGGATGCGGCCGGCGCCTTGGCCGACGGGTTCACGATCGCCAGGGCCAGGGCGCTGGGCATGAATCCGTTCGCTTTTTTGAAGCGCAGCGATTCGTACCATTTCTTCAAACCGCTCGATGACCTGATCCTTACCGGCCCCACGCGCACCAACGTGATGGATGTGTACATGCTCCTGGTCGGGTCATGAGCGTCTGAGGGCAGTGGGGCCGGCGGTTAAGGGGGCCGGGGTTCGGGTGAAAAAAAGACATAGAATGGTCGCTTGCATGGCGCTGGCAGGCTTGATATCGATTTTGCTTCTCGGCGGCTGTGCCCTCTTTCCGCGCGGCGACTGGCCGCAGGACCTGGAAGGGCTTCCGCCTCGGAGCGAAATTGCGACGGTTCCCTTCTTCCCTCAGGATGAATACCAGTGTGGGCCGGCGGCGCTCGCGATGGCGCTCGCCTGGAGCGGCCAAGACGTCCAGCCCGCAGAGCTGACCGACAAGGTTTACACCGCCTCGCTTCAGGGCAGCCTGCAGCCGGCCATGATCGCCGGCGCCCGGCGCTCCGGCCGCCTGGCTTACGTGATTTCCGGTACCGATGCCCTGATCCGTGAGATCGCCGCCGGCCATCCCGTGGTCGTCCTGCAGAATCTCGGCCTCTCATGGGCGCCGCTCTGGCATTATGCGGTGGGGATCGGCTACGACATCCCGGCCGACGAGATCGTGCTGCACACCGGCCGCAATGCCCGGAAACGAACCGCCATGGGCGTCTTTCAAGCCACCTGGGCGCGCGCGGAGCGCTGGGGTCTTTTGGTCCTGAAGCCCGGAGATCTACCGGCCACCGCAGAGGAAGGAGGCATGGTGGAGGCTGCGCTCGGACTTGAGAAGGCGCGGCAGCCCGCGGCGGCCGCTCAAAGCTACCACGCCGTGCTTTCGCGCTGGCCGCAGAACCTGCCGGCCATGATGGGTCTGGGAAACAGCCATTATGCGCTGGGGGATCTTGAAAATTCGGAACGAGCCTTCCGCAGAGCGACTCAAACCCATCCTGAAAGCGGAGCGGCTTATAACAACCTCGCCCACGTGCTGCTGGCGCTGGGCCGGCGCGAAGAGGCCCTCTCGGCCGCCCAGCGGGCGGTTGCACTGGCCGGACCGCACCAGAACCTGTTCAGGGAAACCCTCGAAGAGATCCAAGCGACCCCACCTTAGCCGGAACGCCGTGTCAGACTACCTTCTGCTTTGGCTTGCTGCCGCGGGCATTTCACGGCCGGGCGTTGATTCTTCCGCCGGATGGTTGCCGCGCGCAAAAAACGGCCCTATTCTTTCGGCAACGTCAAGGTTGCCAAGCATCAGCATCACTCGCGATTTCAACCGAACCCTGTAAGCACCCAAGGCCCCGATACCATGCAAACCACCCACTCGATGGCGTCGCGGATCTTCGACGAAAACTCGGCGCTGCGGACCATCTTAGAGGGCACCGCCCCAGCGACCGGCGGGCGTTTTTTCGACGCCCTGGTGGCCAATCTGGCGAAGGTCTTGGATACCCACAGCGCCTGGGTTACCGAGTACCTTGAAGAGTCCCGCCAGCTGCGCGCGTTGGCCTACTGGGCCGACGGCCAGCTGAGCCGAGATTTTCTGATCGACATTGCCGACACCCCTTGCGAAGCCGTCATCCTGCAATCCGGCATGGTTCACTACCCCGATCGCCTGATCCGCCTCTACCCTTCCAATCCCGACCTGAAGGCCATCCGCGCGGTCAGCTATCTGGGGGCCCCCCTGCTGGATCGCGACGGCCGGGTCATCGGCAACCTGGCAGTCTTGGACACGCGTCCGATGCCGGAGGATCCCCGCGCACGGACCATTTTTCAGATTTTTGCGGCCCGGGCATCGGCCGAACTGCAGCGGCTCCAGGCGGAGACGCAGCGCCGCGAAACCGAAGAAAAGTACCGGCGCATCATCCAGGCCACCGACGAGGGCTTTCTCTTGATGAACCGCGAGTTCGTTGTGACCGACACCAACCAAGCCTTCTGCCGCATGGTCGGCTGCAGCCGCGAAGCGGTCGTCGGCCGAACGCCATTGCGTTTCGTCGACGAGGATTACCGCCAATTCCTGATGATGAACCGCGAAGATCTTTTCACGGGGGACTTAACCGAACTCGAAAGCAGCCTTACCACGCTCAGCGGCCGCCGGATACCGGTGCTGATCCACGGCAACCGTCTGCGGGACGCCCGCGGGGCCGTTTTGAGTTACATGCTCTTTTTAACCGACCTCAGCCTGCAGAAGCGGTCGCTATCACTGGCGGCCGAGGTTCAGAAGAGCCTCCTGCCCCAGGAAGCGCCGCGCATCGAAGGATTGGATGTGGCGGGCAAAACCCTGAGCTGCGATGAAATCGGCGGGGATTACTTCGATTTCCTGCTGGACCGGCAGTGCCCCCAGGACGCCTTCAGCATCGTGGTCGGCGATGTGACCGGCCACGGGGTGGACGCTGCGCTGCTGATGGCCACGGCCCGCGCCTTCCTGCGGATGCGGGCCTCTCAATGCGGTGTCGGCGCGCAGATCGTCACTGAAATGAACCGCCACCTCGCCCACGATGTGACCGACAGCGGCCGGTTCATGACCCTGTCCTTCATCCGCTTCGACCCGGCCGATCGATGCCTGCACTGGGTCAGGGCCGGCCACCCGCCCGCCCTGGTCTATGACCCCGCCGCCGACCTTTTCCGAGAGCTCAGAGGAAAGGGGTTGCCGCTGGGAGTGGATGGCCACTACCGTTACGAGGAATACGTTGATGCTGGCGTGAAGCCCGGCCACATCATTGCCATCGGCACCGACGGGGTATGGGAAGCCTCCGACCGGCAGCGAAACACATATGGCATCGAGCGATTCTGTGAGGTCATCCGCCGGCATGCCGGCCTGAGCGCCCAGGCGATTCTTGAAGCCGTTTTCAGCGACATCAAGGCCTTCACCCGGGGCGTTCGACAGGAAGACGACATCACCCTGGTGGTTGCCACGGTGGGGGAGAGCCGGAAGGCGGGGCCGGACTACATGATTTGAGCCGGGTCGCCGCGCTTCGGTTTTCCGCGATCACGCCGTCAGCCGTCGCTTAAGAAACCTTTCCGCCGCGGTGTAGGGGTCGAGCCCGCCGCAGGAAAGCTCCTGCTGAGCAGCGGCAAGCTCCGCGGAATCCTGCAGGAGCAGGTCGGTGGCCATGTCCACAACCAACTGGCGGAAAAAATACGCTTGGTTGCGGGCCTGCCGCTCCGCCAGCCGGCCGGTGGATGCCAGATGTCGGCGATGCTGAAATAATAGATCGATCAGCCGGTCAACGCCCTGGTTTTGAATGGCCACCGTTTGGATCACCGGCGGGCGCCATTCGCCCGGGGAGCCGCCTTGGCTGACGGTGCTTTCCATGATCTGCACCATTTCGTCGGCGCCGGGACAATCGGCCTTGTTGACGACGAACACATCGCCGATCTCGAGCAAACCGGCTTTCATGGCCTGAATCTCATCCCCCAGGCCGGGAACGTTGACCACCACGGTCGTGTGCACGCAGCGGGACACTTCGATCTCCCCCTGCCCCGCCCCGACGGTTTCGATCAGTACGGCCTGGTACCCCATGACGTCCATCACCAGCGCCGTCTCCCGCACCGTGCGGCCGACGCCCCCCGGATGACCGCGGGCCGCCATCGACCGGATAAACACTCCGGGATCCGTCGCATGGGCCTGCATGCGGATTCGATCGCCCAGCAATGCACCGCCTGAAAACGGGCTGGAGGGATCGACCGCCACCACGCCGACCGGCAGGCCGCGGCCCCTCAAATGGCCGATCATTCGCGCCACCAGCGTGGATTTCCCCGCACCGGCCGGACCGGTAACACCGACCAGGAAGGCCTTGCCGGCCCGCGGATGCAGTTCCTTCAACAGCTCGATGCCGCGCGGGTCGCGGTCTTCGAGCAGGCGGATCAGCCGGCCGCCGGCAAGCGGGTCGCGCGCCAGGATTTTTTCAGCTTCGGGTGTCATCGACGCATCGCAGCGGGAAACCCGCTCCCGCCGGAAAAACGGCTTCGGGTCACACGGGATAGAGCCAATCGGAGAAGGACGGTTCGTCGCCCGCGGCAATCTTCCGCAAGACGTCCCACAACCGGCGCTGCATCGGACCGGGGGCGCCCGGCATTTCGCGATTTTCAACCCGCCGCACGGGGATCACCTTGAACGGCGTGTTGGCAAAGAATATTTCATCCGCTTCGAATAAAAACTCCGGCCGCAACCGGCCCTCGAAGGTTTCAATCCCAAGATAGCGGGCAACCTGCAGAATAGACCGGCGCGTGATGCTGTCGAGCACGGTCCCCAGGGAGGGGGTCAGGAGGCGGCCGTCTTTGACGAGAAAGACGGATTCGGTCGCACCCTCCGCGATAAAGCCCTGGGTGTCGAGCAGGACGGCGTCATCCAGCCCGCGTTTCTGCACGTCCAGCCGCGCGATCATGCCGTTCAGGTAATTGGCGGCGGCCTTGGCCTCGATCGGGACCGTTTGCGGGTCCAGCTTCCGCCAGCGAGCGATTCCCGCGGTCGTTCCCTTTTCGAAAGAATACTCCACCCCCTCCAGGTCGTGGGCCGGGTCTATCGCGAATACGGCCAGGTCCAGACGTTTCTGCGGGGGCTGAATGTCCAGAGCGAACTGGGGATAATATCCGACCATCTTGACGACGCCCTCCCGGAGCTGATTGCGGCGAACGCTCTCCGCCACCGTCTGGCACAGCGCGTCGTGGCCGGCGGGCAGTTCCATGTCCAGGTACGCGGCCGATTTCTCAAGGCGTGCGATGTGTTCATGGAGCCTGAAAACGGCCGGTCCGGAGGCCGTGAGGTAAAAACTGATGACCTCAAAAATCGTGGAGCCCCGCGCGAAACTGTGGGACATCATGTGCACCGTCGCCTCCGCCCATTTCACGAAGCTGCCGTTCTTGTATACCCATCGCTCTTCCAGCATTTCCCCTCCTCTTTTTCGCTTGATGCCCTTCCCGCTTCGAACTTCCGCCTTCCCACTTCCACCTTCCACCTTCAGCCTTCAGCCTTCCACCTTCAGCCTTACTTCTATGGCGTCATCCCGAACCGCAGCCATTTGAATTGATTTTGGACATCCCGGGAAACATTTTCGCCGATCCGCGCCATGAAAATATTCTCCGGCCGCAGGCAGATGTTCGGTTCATTGGTCTGATAGTCCTGGAACCCGAACGGCTCGAAAAGCTGGGCCATCATCTGGCGGTATTGCGGCGCCGACATCCGGTTGCCGTCAAGGTCCCAGGTCCAGGAATACCCCACGAAATAAGCGATTTTCTCCTCGATCAACGGGTGGACCATCATCATCTGAATGATGCCCTTGGCAATTTTCCGTGAACGCCATTGCCGGCTCACCTCGATCGCGTTGACTTCCATCATGACGAGCGGCTGCAGGCCGGCCCAGCGCTCTTCCGGATCCGGATAGGCCAATACGCCGAACCCCACGATATGCGCCGAGTCGGCAATCGCCAACACCACACTGGTATCCGGTTGTTCGGCTTTTTGTTCCAGGCTTTCGCGCTTGGTGTAAAGCGACCGATAGTGGGCATGCGTTCCGAACTGCCGATCGAAGCGGAGGTTGCGGATTTCCTCCGGCCGGCAAAAGGAGCGGATCCGAAGCTCCCCCAGGGAAGTGGACAGAAGGATTTCGTTCTGCGTATAACTTCTCATGGTCGGCGGCTCAGAAATCGCCCCAGTCCTTATGCAGGCGTTTGGTCATGATCAACAGGTCGTGCAGCTGGCCCTGGGGATCGATGATGAAATCCTCGAGCATCGCTTTTTTGAAAAAGTCGAGCTTGTAAGCCGCCTCGATCGCCGCATCCTCGATCCCGACGACAAAATCGGCCCGCAGCTCGCGCAGGCCCTTCTCCATAGCGAGATGAATGAGATCCAGCAGCATCCAGCTTCCCAAGCGCTTTTGACGGAATTCCGGCAGCACGATGATCCGCAGGCGGCCCTGGTGGTGATAGCATCCATAGGTATGGGTGTGCAGTCGGGCATGGGCGGTGATCTGCCCCCCGCACTGGGCGATGATGGAAAACACATCGTCCTTGCCCTCGACCCAGCCGCGGATCACCGCCGGGTCCATGACATTAAACCGCATGAACCAGCGGTCCTCCTCGGATAACTGGCTGTAGAATTCACGCAGCGCTTGTTCGTCCATTTCCGCGAGCGGACGGATGGCGACCTCGGTGCAATTCTTGAGCACAAGCTCCTTGGGGTATCTCACCGGGCAACCCCTCCTTTCCTGTCTTCCAAGTTCAAAAATTTTTGCTTAAAACCCCGAGACTTGGCACTCAGCTAAGCACGAGCGGCAAGGCCTGTCAAGCGCATTTCGGCAACCATATTCAAGCTGCACCATCGGCGCTGAGCCGTCCGGCAGGCCCTTCCGAAACTCGATGCCGGTCCTCACTTTTTTTCTTGACTTAGCGCCTTTGTAGCTAATATATAGCTATAATTATTGCAATTCGGGGTTTTCTTGATGGTTCAGAAATAATAACCTGTCCAAGTAAATGATATTTAGGGAAAAGGAGATTAACATGTCGGATCTGAGTTGGCTTCCAAGAGAATCAGGCCTTAAAGACCATTTCTTGTGGGGAGACGAACACTTTTCGGACAAAGCTCCCGGAGTCATTTACGAAAAGAAGCCCATCCTCGACCTTCAGGGCAGCCCGGTAAAGGACATCTATTCCGCCTGGATCGTTCTGAACAACCCGGCCCAATACAACTCGTACACCACGGAAATGGTCAAGGGTGTCATCGCCGGCTTCCAGCGCGCCTCGGCCGACTCTTCCGTGGTGGCAGCGGTTTTCACGGCCACGGGCGAGAAGGCCTTCTGCACCGGCGGCAACACCAAGGAGTATGCCGAATACTATTCCGGTCGCCCCAACGAATACGGCCAATACATGGATCTTTTCAACGGCATGGTAGACGGCATCCTTGGGTGCAAGAAGCCGACCATCTGTCGCGTGAACGGCATGCGCGTCGCCGGCGGCCAGGAAATCGGCATGGCCTGCGACACCACCGTTTCGAGCGACCTCGCCATTTTCGGCCAAGCCGGTCCGCGGCATGGGTCCGCGCCCGACGGGGGCAGCTCGGACTTCCTGCCGTGGATGCTTCCCCTGGAGCTGGCCATGTGGAACTGCATTTCCTGCGAAATGTGGAGCGCCTACAAAATGCAGCGGCTGGGACTGATTTCCAAGTGCGTCCCGGTCATCCGCGAAAGCGGCCAGTGGCTCCGTAACCCGGCCGTCGTCACCGAGACCTTTGTAGCCGACGGCGAGATCGTTTACGGCGAATTCAAGACCGGCGATGAAGCGAAAAAAGCCCGTGATATCGTCCAGAAGGCCCAGACGGATTTCGCCCTGCTCGACGCGCAGGTGAATAAGATCCTGTGGACCTACACCAACCTGTTCCCCGGCTGCCTGATCAAGAGCGTGGAAGGGGTCCGCCTCAAGAAAAAATTCTTCTGGGACCAGGCCAAGGTCATCAACCGCCACTGGCTGGCCGCCAACATGAACTGCGAGGCCTACCTGGGGTTCAACGCCTTCAACACCAAGAAGATCACGGGCAAGGACGTCGTGGATTTCATCGAGTATCGCCGCCGCCAGGCCCGCGGCGATGCTTTTGACGCGGAGTTCATGGCCGCTGTGCTGGCCAAACCCCAAAAATAGGAGGACGCATGCTCCTGGAAGGAAAAAATGCACTCGTGACCGGCGGTTCGCAGGGAATCGGAGCCGCTATTTCGCTCGAACTGGCCCGGGAAGGCGCCAACATCTGTCTCACCTATCGCAAGCACGAGGCGGAGGCCAAAGACTATGAGCAACAGATCCGTTCCATGGGCCGCAAGGCCTTGGCCCTGCCGTGCGATATCGCCTCGTTCAAGGACGCGGAGCAGGTGGTGCAGGCCGCCGCGAAAGAGTTCGGAAGCATCCACGTGCTGGTCAACAATGCGGGCATGAACTGGGACGGGGTGAGCTGGAAAATGAGCGAGGAGCAGTGGGACCGGGTGCTGGAGGTCAACCTGAAGGGTTACTTCAACTTCACCCGCCACACGGCGCCGCTGCTCAAAGACCAGAAGTACGGCCGGATCATCAACATTACCTCCATCAACGGCTTGCGCGGCAAATTCGGTCAAACCAACTACTCGGCCTCCAAGGCCGGCATCATCGGCTTCACCAAGGCGCTGGCCAAGGAGCTGGGCGCCTTCGGGATCACCGTCAACGCCGTGGCGCCCGGTCTGATCGAAACGGCGATGCTCAAGGAATCGGACGCCCGCGACAAGATCATCGATCTGGCCATGGGCGAAAGCGCCCTGAAACGCGTGGGGCAGCCCGAAGACCTGGCGTACCTGGTCTCCTTCCTGGCTTCCGACCGCGCGCGGCACATCACCGGCGAGGTGATCAAGGTGGATGGAGGGCAGTACATTTAGAAGTGTGAAGTGT
>Ga0105093_10000435_pt1 | contig 15744 bp, 13 predicted proteins | sample PPLLak3March2015_2_FD_79111 | JGI IMG/M metagenome (GOLD analysis project Ga0105093, IMG submission 79111) | Freshwater sediment microbial communities from Prairie Pothole Lake near Jamestown, North Dakota, USA - PPLs Lake P8 Core (3) Depth... | ecosystem: Environmental > Aquatic > Freshwater >... | reverse complement strand
TGAGGTCCTTGAGGTGGGCGTGCATGGACGCCCGGACGCCGGGCAGGCCGAGGATGCGGGCGTGGATGTCGGTCTCGGAGGAGGCCGTGTAGTAGCCGTAGTCCGTCTCCGTGGCCGAGAGGAAGCAGATCTGGCTTGGCTCGAGGTCGCCTTTTTGAGAGCCCGTGGCCGTGATGACGATCTCGTCCTCGCCGCGATCGTTCGTCCGGCGCAGGGCCATGTTGCCGCTGTGGCTGTCCTGGACGTCGTTGAGGAGCGAGGCCCGGCCGAGGGCCTGGAACTCGCGGAAGAGGTCCCCGGTCGCCTGCCATTTAGGTCCGCTCATCGCCGCCTCTCCCCGATCCGCAGGCCGCGGAGGAGCTCCGGCGTCGGCCGCCCGTCCGCGTCCCAGCCCCGGACCCTGTAGTAATCGCGCTTCATGCGCTCCTGGTCCTCGCGGCTGACCCGGCGCTCCTTGCCCTCGACGACGATCGGGACCTCGGCGAAGCGGCCGGGCAGGGCGTCGTCCTCGGCCGTCACGCCGGCCTCGACGTTGAACTGCCGCTCGAGCGTGGCCACCCGGTTCTCGATCTCTTCGAGGCGGGCGACGGAGAAGTCGCGGCCGGTGACGCCGCTCACCATGCGGGCCCAGGGGTCGGCCGAGAAGGCGTAGCCGGTGAAGCGGCAGACGCCCAGGCTGTCCTGGAGGATGCCGAGGTTCTGCATGTTGCGGATGGCGATCGGCGACTGGAGCAGCGAGAAGCGCGGGATCTCCTTGGCCCCGCCGAAGAAAGCCAGCGAGACGGCGTAGCCGCCCCGCAGGTGGCAGGCCCCGGTCGGCGAGGTCATGTAGCCGAGAGCCTGGGTCAGGGAGGCCCGGGGGTCGTAGGCCGGGATCTCGAGCTTCTTGACCGTCATGGCCAGGTCCGGGCGCCCGCGGCCGGCGGCCAGGCGGAAGGCCCCCTCGGCCAGGTCCGCGCCGAGCCCCTCCCGGCGGGCCGTCATCCCGACCAGGGCCTCGAGAGCGTCGGCGCTGCCGAAGGCGAGGTCGAGCCCTCCCGCTTCGCCGCGGCCGATGAGGCCGCTTTCGGCGAGCTCCATGGCGCAGGCGAGCGTGCCGCCGTAGCTCATCGTGTCCAGGCCGAGCTCGTTGGCCCGGTAGTTGGCCCGGGTGATCGCGGCCATGTCGTAGATGCCGCAGAGCGGGCCCATGAGGACCATGGTCTCGTATTCCGGCCCCTCGCCGCGCTCCTCCCCGCCGCCGCGCCCGGCCACGCGCGTGTGCCGCTGGCAGCCGATCGGGCAGAGATAGCAGGACCCGGCCTTCTCGAGCAGGGTCTTGGCCAGCGTTTCACCGGAGATGCGCTCGACGTCCTCGTCGCGATGGAGGCAGTCCTGGAAGTTCTTGTGAGGCAGCATGGCGATGAGGTTGATGAGCTCGACGAGGCCGGCCGTGCCGAGGTCGCGCATGAGGCGCTTGGTGACCGGGGCCTGCTTCAGGAGATAGATGGCCTGGTCGAGCCCGGACTTGTACTGCTCTGGGTCCGCCGGGGTGATCTTCTCCCGGCCCCGGACGCGGACGGCTTTGAGCTTCTTGCTGCCCCAGACGGCGCCCGGGCCGCAGCGGCCGTAGACCCGGTTCTTGTCGTTGGCCACGGCGGCGAAGCGGACGAGGTTCTCCCCCGCCGGCCCGATGCACAGGACGCGCGCCGGACGGCCCGGCTCGGAGGCCGCGGCGAGGACGTCGTTTGTCTCGTGGGTCGTCTTGCCCCAGACGCCGTCGGCCGGGAGGATCTCGGCCCGGTCCGGGGCGATGTCGATCATCACCGGCGACGCGGCGGCGCCCGTGACGACGAGAGCATCGTAGCCCGCCGACTTGAACGCCGCCCCCCAGGTCCCGCCCGAGTTGGACGTGCCGATGACGCCCGTGAGCGGCGACTTGAAGACCATATGTCCCCGGCCGGCGGTCGGCGCGCTCGAGCCGACGAGCGGCGACGAGGCGATGATAAAAGCGTTGTCCGGCCCGAGCGGATCGCAGGCCGGATCGATCGTATCATAGAGGAGACGGGTCGCCAGGCCGCGGCCGCCGAGGTAGTCCAGGGCCGTCTCGGGGTCGAGGGGCACCGTCCGGACCTCGCCGCGGCTGAGGTCGGCGACGAGGACGCGGCCGTGGTATCCGGAGATCGGGAAGTCGGGCATGGTCAGCGCCTAAGATATCAGAACCGGATAGGCCCCGCAAGGAACCTCGGGATTCGATGCCTTCCGGGACCTCGGAAATCGTCGTCGGCGGGTCCACCCTGCTACGCTCGGGGCATTCCCTCCGTCGGCCGCGTCCCGGCCCGGCGAGCCGGGACGCTTCGGGTCCGGGCTGCGCTCCGGAAAATGGGGACGTTTCTATTTTCTGGCCTAAAGAAAATAGAAACGTCCCCATTTTCCGACCGTCCCCGCTCCGCCCTCCCACGGCCTCCTCCGGGAACGCCCCTGCGCGGGGTGGACCCACCCGGACGACATACCTCGGTCCGTGACGGCATCGGGACCTGAGGACGGACTTGCGGGGCTATCCGCCGCCCAGGATCGGGAAGACGGCCAGGGTGTCGCCGTCGGCGAGCGGCGTCGACATCCCTTTTAAAGAACGGATGGGGACGCCGTTGAGCATGACGACGAGGTGGGGCTTGAGCTCGCCGCCGGCGAAGAGCTCGCGGCGGCGCTCGGGCGTGTCGCAGAGAACGGCCAGCACGTCAGCGACGGTGGCGCCGGCGGCGACGGTGACGCCGCGCTCGCGGCCGTCGAAGAGGTCGCGGAAGTAGGCGAAGAACTTAGCTTTGACGGTCATCGGACGCGGCACTTCCGAACAGGATCGTCTCGAGACGCTGGCGAAGGCCGGGCTCCCGGAGGTCCAGGACGACGGGGACGGCGGGCGCGAGGGCGGCGGCAAGCTCCGGCAGGATCTCCTCCCGGGCGACGAGAAGCAGGATCTCGTCCGGCCGCTGGAGGGCCTCGCGCAGGGCCGGCCAGAGGCCTCCGCCCCGCAGCTCGCACGGACCGACCTCGTCGACGACCAGGACCCCGCCCGGGGGACCGGCGCCGCGAAGGATCGACCGGGCCCGCTCGAGGGTCTCGGCGACGAACGCGTAGGGGCCGGTCCGCTCCGCGCCTTTCTCCCCTTCGCGCCGGAGATAAGGCCGGCGGCGGCCCGTCTCGATCTCGACGAGGTCGTAACCCTTGGCCCCGTTAACGTCCGTCACGGCCGGGCTGAGGAAGCCCCGGAGCTCGAGGCCGCGCCCGGCCCAGAGGGGCAGGGAGCGCTCGAGGAACGTCGTCTTGCCCGCGTGGACGGGCGCCGAAAGGACGAGGACCATCGGGGCTTATCGGATGTTGACGCTCGCTTCTCCCGTCTCGAGGACGATGGCCTGGCCCATCGGGCTGCCGGCCGTCGCGCTGGCGAAGCCCAGGGAGGTCTGGCCCTGGCCGACGGACGTGAAGACGAGGACGGCCAGGACGCCCCGGCCTCGGAAACCGCGGCCGCCGGGCGGGCTGGAGAAGCCGATCGTGCAGGTCCCGCCGCTGATGCTCTTGAGAAAGGGCACCTTCTCGCCGAGCTGGCGCAGGCCGCCTCCCTCGAGGACGTCCTTGAGCTCGAGGAGGCGCGGATCGAAGGTCAGCACGAGCGAGAGGTTGCCGACCTCCTCCTGGCTCGACAGCTCGATGTTCATCCGGAAATCGCGGTTGCGGGGGACCTCGAAGCTGGCCGGCGAGATGTAGACCCCGCTGGCCTCGGTGCCCTCTTCGGCGGGCTCCTCGCCCAGCGCCGCCTCTTCCCGGACCGCCTCGGTCACGCCGGCCGCGCCCCCTGTCACGCTGGAGATGCTGTCGGGGTCGACCCAGAGGGCCTTGGCGTCCTCCTCGGAGATCTCGATGGCCCGGATGATGTGCGGGGTGATGGTCAGGATGACGTCGGTCTGCTCGATCTGCTTTTTCGTCGCCGCGAACAGGTTGCCCAGGAGCGGGATGTCCTTGAGCCCGGTGATGCCGCCGACGGAGGTGCGTTCTTCGTCCCGGAGGAGCCCGGCCAGGAGGTTCGTCTCGCCGTCCTTGAGGCGGACGACGTTCTTGATCTCCCGGTTGGCGATGATGGGGATCCCGGCGACACCCGTCCCGGCGATCGAGGAAACGGTCAGCTCCATTTCGATGGTCACCTCTTTCTCGAGGTGGATCCTCGGCGTCATCTTGATGGTGATGCCGATGTCCTGGAGGTTGTAGTTGACGATGGGCTGGGTCTGGAGGCCGCCCGCGGCGATGGCCGCGAACTGGGAGTTGACGATGGGCACCTTCTGGCCGACGATGTATTCGATCTTCTCGCCGCCGAGGCCGCGGATCTTGGGCTGGGCGATGATCTTGGTGTCAGAGTCGGCGGCCAGGATCTGGGCCACGGCCGAAGGCACGGTGACCTGGTAATTGGCCAGGTCGCCGAGGTTGAGCCCCTGGGGCCGGAAATAGCCGTCGTCGTCGATCCCGCCGTCCACGGGATTGAGCCGGATGCCGAGGATCCCGGAGCTGAGATCGATGCCCAGGTTCTGCTCCCGGATCCGGTCGACCTCCATGATCTCGATCTCGATGACCACCTCGCCTTTGGTCTTGTCCCAGGCCCGCAGGAGCTTCTCGGCCAGGGCCACGGACTGCGGCGTGTCGCGGATGGTGATCGAGTTGAGGTTCTTGTCGACCTGGATGGCCGGGACCTTGTACATGGTCTTGACCATCTGCGTCAGGCGCATCTGAACGTCGCTCGCGTCGATGTTGGACAGGTAGAACGTCTTGATGGCGTTGAGCTCGTACTGGATGCGCTTCTGGGGATTGTCGGGAACGATGATGACCGTCTTCTCGTCGATGACCCGGGAGAAGTTCTTGCTGGCGACGCAGAGGAAGTTGACGGCCTGCTGGAGGTCCTTGCCGGTCAGGTCGATGGCCAGGTTGGTGTCGCGGAAAGTGTCGTCGTAGAGGAAGTTCACCCCGGTCACCCGGCCGAGTGTCTGGAAGATGGACTTGAGGGAGACCGCGTTCTGGAAGCTCAGCTCGAGGGCCTGCCCGGTGCCCTTGAGCCGGACGGGACCTTCGAGCCGCTCGGCGGCCTTCACGGGTTTCGCCGGCGGGGCGAGGAGGGCCTCGAGCTCGGCCGCGGCGATGTGGTTCCGGGGATCGAAGAACAGGGATTTCTGGTAGCTGAGCTCGGCCTCTTTCTTCTTGTTCTGAGCGACCAGGGTCCGGGCGCTCTGGAGGAAGAAGAGGCTGGCCGACGCCCGGGCCCGGACGAGGGCCAGGCGATAGGTGGGTTCGTTGGGGTGGTCCAGAGCCGCCTTCTGATATTCCGCCACGGCCTGCTCGTAGTTTTGGTTCATCTCGGCTCGCAGGCCCTGACGGTAGTTCCAGCTGAGCGTTTGACAGGCCCCCGCGGTCAGGATCAGGACGAGGGTCAGGATCAGGGCTCTTTTGGTCATGGCCGGTCTCCTTGTTTCGCGAATGTTCGGGTTTCTCCGGTGGGGCCCCGGACGATGATGGCCTGGGCCGTCACGCGGATGACCTTGTAGCCCGGGGCGACCTCGTCGCCCTGGCTGACCGAGAGCGTCTGCCCGCCCTTGAGGACGAGGGCGATCGTCGCGCCGCCGGCCTTGACCGAGCCCACGTAGCTGATGTTCAGGGCGAAAGACGGCGGGGCCTCGGGCTCGGGCGCGCCCGGGGCCGGCTTGACCGACGGCCGGACAGGCCTTTTGGCGGGGGCCGCCGAGGTCTTTGGCCGGAAGATGTCCCGGACCGGCGGGGCGAGGTCGACCTTGCCGAAGACAAGGAGGTCCTTGCGGACGAGGGGCTTGGGCGGGGCCGCGTCCTGGGCCGCGACGAGGGTCACGGCTCCGCCGAGGATGAGGATCGCCGCGAGCGTTCTCTTAGATGCCATAGTACCCCGCCAGTGTCAGCTTGGCGTTCAGGCGCTCGCCACCGGATCCCGTCCTCGGGAACTCGACCTTCTCGATGACCAGGAATTTGGGGAACGCCTCGATGACGGCCAGCAGCTTCTTCAGGCCCGCGTACGTGCCCGAGAAGGTGAACGTGACGAGCGTCTTGCGGACCTGCTCCTTCTCGAGATCGGAATAGCCGTAGGCGAGGTCTGAGATGGACGTCCCGGCCTGGGCGAAGATCTTCTCGAGGTCCCTCCGCAGGGTCTGGATGGCCGCCGTTTCCTCGTAGAAATAGCCCGTCCGCAGCTCGGCCAGGTCGCGGCCCGCGTCTTCCCAGCGCGCCCATTCGGCCTTGGCCTTGTCGCGGGCCTGGATGGTCTTTTGCGTCGTCTCGTGCAGACGGAACGACGCGGTCCGGTCCTTCTCCAGGCCGCCGCGGAAGCGGATGAAGAGGACGAGGAGGACGGCCAGGACGATGAGCGCGGCCAGGCCGAGCCGGACGAGCGTCCGGCGCTCCTTGTCGTCGAGCAGGTCAAAGAGCGCGTTCATAGATGGTCGTGAGCTCCGAGATGATCCGTCCGCCCTCGTCCCGGTCCTCGCCGCCGAGCGTGATCTTCTTGAAGCCGCGGGCGGTCAGGGCGGTGATGAAGTCCATGAGGTCCTGGACGCTGCGCGAGGTCACCCGCATCTGCAGGGCCACCGCGCCCTCCGGCGTGAAGCTCGGCGTCAGGGTCGTGATGTAGCTCGGGCCGGGCAGCGCGTGCTCGAGCTCCGTGAGCAGTCCCGTCCAGGAGAGCGTCTTCCGCCGGATGATGCCGTTGACCAGGTCCACGCGGGCCCGGCTGAGCTTTTCCTCCCGGGCGATGTCGGCCGCCAGGCGCTTCTCCTCGCGCCCGGCCTCGGCCTGGACCCGCGACGTCTCGGCCATCGAGGCTTTTAGCCGCGCCGCCTCGCCGCCGTATTTCACCGCCGCGAACGCGGCCAGGCCGGCCAGGATGAGGAGCAGCGCCCCCAGGGCCCGGACCGCGGTCTGGTAGAGCCGGCGATTGCGGAGCGGACGCGTCGCCAGGTTCAGGTTGAGCGGGATCCGGTTCGTCATAGGATCTGTCCGATGAGAGGGGCCAGGATGGCCTTGTGGGCGTCCGCCCAGGCTTCCGGGGCCACGTAGTCGACGGGCTCGATCGGCAGGGCGATCCGCTCGGCCAGCCGGTCCCAGACCTCCGCCAGCTCCGCGGCCGCGGCGCAGCGCAGCCACAGGCCCTCGATCCGCGTCTTGTCCCTGTCTTCGAGGAAGCGGATCGTGTTCTCGGCCTCCCGGACGATGTTGTCGCCGCGCTCGTCGGCGGCCGGCCCGCCGGGCGGCCCGATATCCTTCTGCCGGTAAAGCGACCAGCCGGGGTTCGCCAGGGCGAGGACGGTCAGCGTTTCGTCCTCGACGTTGAGCAGGACGCCGCTCGCCCGGCCGCCTAGGCGGACCAGGTTGACCAGGGCGAGGGACGGGGCCGTGACCAGGACCGGCTTCAGGCCGGCCTTCTCGAACAGGGCCTCGTACTCCCAGACGACCACCTGCCGGGCCATGGCCACGATGACCTTGCGCGCCCCCTTCCCGGGCGTCACGGCATAATCGATCCGGGCGTCCTCGGGTATGAGGGGCATCTGCTTGCCGATGCGCCAGCGGAGGAAGGTGTCCCGCTCCTTTCCGGAGCCCGGGAACGAGTCGACGGTCATGACGAAGACGCGGACGGAGGACTCGGGGATGAGGAGGGCGGCCGTTCCGGACGTCAGACGCAGGCTCTCCTTCCCCTGGGCGATGGCTTCCCCGAGGGCGGCAGGGTCGATCACGTTGGGCTTGTCGAACGACGGCGTCACCGGCCGCTCGCGGAACGGCTGCACGAAGCCGCCCTTGACCGATCCGTCGCCGCGGCTGACGCGGATGCCGCTGAGATGGCGCGGGGTGATCTGGAAGACGGAGTCGGGCAGGAGACGCTCGGCGAAATATTGCTGGAGGCTGTTCGCGAGGCTCACCCGGTCACTCCACGAAGGTCACTTTGTTCAGGTCCTTGAGGCTGGTCAGCCCGGAGAGGACCTTGTCCATGCCTATCTCGCGCAGGAAGACCATGCCTTCGGCCTTGGCCCGCTTCTTGACCTCCGACAGGGGCCTCTTCTCCAGGATGAGCTCCCGGATGGGGTCGGAGAGCTCGAGGATCTCGGCGATGGCCGTCCGGCCCTGGTAGCCGGTGTAATTGCACTCGGAGCAGCCTTTCGGCTCGTAGAAGACCGTGCCGGCGTGACGGGCGGGGTCGAGGCCCGATTCGGCGAGCTGTTCGGCGTCGTAGCGGACGGGGACCTTGCAGATCGGGCACAGGAGCCGGACCAGGCGCTGGGCCAGGATGACGTTGAGGGCCGAGATGAAGCTGTAGGGGTCGACCTGCATGTGGAGGAACCGGCCGATGACGTCGAAGACGTTGTTCGCGTGGACGGTCGTGAAGACGAGGTGCCCGGTCAGCGCGGACTGGATGGCGATCTGGGCCGTCTCGGGGTCGCGGATCTCGCCGACCATGATCTTGTCCGGATCGTGTCGGAGGATCGAGCGGAGGCCCCGGGCGAAGGTCAGGCCCTTCTTCTCGTTGACCGGGATCTGGGTGATGCCGTCGACCTGGTACTCGACCGGGTCCTCGATGGTGACGATCTTGTCCTCGGGCGACTTGATCTCGGTCAGGGCGGCGTAGAGGCTGGTCGTCTTGCCGCTCCCGGTCGGGCCGGTCACCAGGACCATGCCGTAGGGCTGGGCGATGTAGCGGCGGAACTTCTTCAGGATCTCGTCGGAGAAGCCCAGGACGTCGAGGCGCAGCTCGCGGATGGCCTGGGTGATCATCTCCTTGTCGAGGATGCGGATGACCGCGTCCTCGCCGTAGATGCAGGGCATGATGGAGACGCGGAAGTCGATGGTCTTGTCCTTGATCTTCAGCCGGAAGCGGCCGTCCTGGGGGACGCGGCGCTCGGCGATGTCGAGGTCGGACATGACCTTGATGCGGGAGATGATCGGCGACTGGAATTTCTTGTCGATGGCCTCCATGGCCTCGCCGAGGACGCCGTCGATGCGGAACTTGATCTTGACGTCCTCGTCCTTGGACTCGATGTGGACGTCGCTGGCCCGCTTCTGGACGGCGGTGAAGATGATCGTGTTGACGAGCTTGATGATCGACCCGTCCTGGTCGGCCAGCTTCTCGATGGAGATGACGTCCTCTTCCTCGCCGCTCTCGCGCTCGACGACCTGGGTGACGAAGCCCTCCGTGGCGTCGCGGAGGACCTGCATGGCCGTCTCGCTTTTCCGCAGGGCCTCGAGGATGGCCCGCTTGGAGGCCGCGTAGACCTTGACCTTCTTGCCGAGGAAGGCCTCGATCGCGTCGATGGCCGAGATGTCGGAGGGGTCGGCGACGGCGATCTTCATGACGCCGTTCGATTCGCCGAGGGGGACGAACGAGAGCCGGTGGATGAACTCGACCGGGAAGGACTGGATGAGGTTCCGGTCGAGATGCTCGGCCTCGAGGTCGATGTAGGGGACGCGGTAGCGCTCGGCCAGGGCCCGAAGGTCCTTCTCGCCGCCGCTGTCCGCTCGATCCTTGCTCACGTCCCTCGCCTTTCCACCCGCTAGAACTGGGTCACCCGGATGATATTGAAGATCGGAATATACACGGCCAGAAGCATGCCCGCCACCACGAGTCCCATCACGATGATGACGATCGGCTCGACCAGCGTGACCAGAGTCTCGATTTTACCACGAACCCGCTCATCATAAAAGTCGGCCATGTCGCCGAGCATGCCCTGCAGGTTGGCCGAGCTCTCCCCGATGCGGACCATGTCCAGGGCCAGCTCGGGGAAGGCGCCGGTCTGGGACAGGGAGTCGGACAGCCCTTCGCCGTTCCTGATGTGGTCGGGGACGTTCCCCATGCGCCGGACCATCGAGAGGTTGGGCACGGCCTGGATGGCGATGCCGATCGCCCCCAGGAGCGGGATGCCCGCCTCGAGCAGGAGGCCGAGGGTCCGGCTGAACAGACTGATCCCCGACTCGAGCCAGATCGTCTTGCCGAAGGGGACGCGGAGCTTGAGCTTGTCGAGCTGGAAGCGGAAGTCCGGCCGGCCCCGCACCTGGGTGACGGCGACGACCGCCGCCACGATCAGGCCCGCGGTGACATACCAGTGGCGGCTGACGGCCGTGGCCAGGGCCATGATGTTCCGGGTGAGCGCGGGCAGCTGGGCCTCGAAGCTCGAGTAGAAATCGGCGAACTTGGGGATGACGAAGTTCATCAGGATGCCCATGAGGATGAAGGAGAAGACGATGAGGATCGTCGGATAGGTCATGGCCGACTTGATCCGGGCCCGGGTCTGATTGACCATCTTGGCGTACTGGATATAGCGCCCGATCGAGGCCGGCAGGCTGCCGCCCTTCTCGCCCGCCATCAGGCTGGCCGTGTAGACCGGGGAGAAGACCTTCTCATGAGGTTGGAAGGCCTCGGACAGGGCTTTCCCCTTCTTGACCTCGCCGGAGACGTCGATGAGGATCTCCCTCAGGTGGATGTTCTTGATCCGGGCGGTCAGGGCCTCGAGGCTCTTGAGGATGGGATAGCCCGCCTTGAGCATGGCGACGAGCTCCTGGTTGAACAGGATGATATCCCGGTCCTTGATCTTCCGGCCGAATCGGAAGGCCAGATTGGCCAGCTGGTTCCAGTCGCGCCGGACCGAAAGCACGAGCAGGCCTTCGGACTCGAACGACTTGCGGCATTCGGAGGCTTCTGTGGCGAGGACCGTCCGGTTCTCGACCCGTCCGTCCTCGCAGGCGACCCGGCAGAGATAGTAGGGCATCTTGGCAAAATTCCGCTCTGAATGCTCCTTCCTAATCTATTCCAGGGCCCAATTATTGTCAATCCGGGTCCGGGGCGTGGCCTTATTGACAAAAGGGGGGATAAGGGTTAACTATAGGTGCCGTGACCAAGACCCAGAAGGTCCTCTCGGGCGTGCTGGCCGGAGTCGTTTTCGGCCTGCTGATGGGCCCCCGGACGATGCGGCCCGGCTCGCAGACGACCGGACAGGAACCCCCTCCCCGGGAGGTCCAGAAGCCCAGCTACAATTACATGGACAATTTTCTGTCCCGGAGCACCCGTCCGCTCGGGCTCAAGGACGACCCGGCGGCCAGGCGGATGCTCAGCCAGGGACCCGTGGCCTGGGCCATCCGTTCCGGCTCCCGGCACATTCTAGATTAGCCTGGACTATTCATGAAAACGGCGTATTTCTCCATCAAACACAAAGAGCCAAGACCGGCGTTTTCACCCTTCGGGCAAGCCGATCCGGCCGCATCTGCTTCGTTGCAAAGGGTTCGCAGTACCAGGAGTACAGCTTCACCCTCTGACGCCTCGCATCTGCAGCCGCCTCGGCTCGTGAATAATCCAGGCAGGTAATTTTTTTTTATGATCCGGATTCAAATTTTTGGATGCTGATGAAGAAATCGCTGATCTTCGTCCTCGTCCCCCTCCTCGCGGTCCTCACCCTGGGAACGTTCAACGTCGTCCGCAAAGCTAAGTGGCGCGACGTCACGGACGGCATCACCTGGCGGGCCGTCGAGGGCGGCCTGCGGGCCGTCCGAGTCGATCCCGAAAGCGAAGCCTTCCTGCGGGCGGGCATCCGCAAGGGCGACGTCCTCACGGCCGTCAACAAGGTCCCGGTGAGGACGCAGAGCGACGTCCTCAAGAACCTCTGGCTGGCGGCGGCGACCGACCAGAGCGTTTCCTACGATATCAACAAAGAAGGGATGCAGATCTACCCGACCTTCTATCCCCAGCGGAAGGCGCCCGACCCGATCTACTTCTACCTCGTCCTCGTCGGCGTCATGACCCTGGCCATCGGCCTTATCGTCTATTTCAGCTCGCGGGGACTGATGTCCCTCCCGTACGTCTTCTTCTACCTCCTGGCGCTCTCCTTTGCCACCTTCATGATCTTCTCGCCGACCGGGGAGATGTCCGCCCTCGACCTGGTCTTCCACGGTCTCGACAAGATCGGTTTTTTGGCCTTCCCGCCGCTCCTCTTGCACTTCTTCGCCATCTTCCCGCTGCGGAAGCGCTTCCTCAAGGACCACCCCAACCTCCTCCTAGCCCTCTACGCGCCGGCCGAGTTCCTCCTGCTCGCCCGGATCCGCATGCACGTCCCCTGGCCCGGCCCGCTCAGCGAGGCCTCCGTCCTGCGGCTCCAGGACGGCCTTGAGCGCCTCGAGCTCCTCCACTTCGCCGCGTTCGCCCTGGTCACCCTGGCGATCCTCGTGCACAGCATCCGCCGGGCCCCCAACATCCTGCTCCGCAAGCAGCTCCGCATCATCGCCTACGGGCTCGGCTTCGGCGTCATCCCGTCGACCGTCTTCTACATCGTCCCGTTCATCCTCGGCGGGCGGCCGTCCACGGGGGCCGAGCTGACGGTCCTGCTCCAGGCCCTCATTCCGCTCGCCTTCTCCTATTCCATCTCGCGCTACCGGCTCGTCGACATCGAGGTCATCCTCAAGAAGGCGGCCACCCTGACCTTCTCCTTCTTCGTCATCGCCTTGGTCTACTTCTTCGTCAGCTCGCGGACACGCCTATTCTCGGAGAACCGGCTCAACGCCATCGTCCTCGGCGTCCTGGCCATCGTCCTCGGGGCGACGCTCTTTACGCCGCTCAAGAGGCTCTTCCAGACCCTCCTCGACCGGGCCATCTACAAGCGCAGCTACGAGTACCGGAAGACGCTGCTGTCGATCACCCGCGACCTCAACCGCGAGCGAGACCTCGGCAAGCTGGCCGGGTCGCTCCTCGAGGCCATCGCCAACGCGCTCAGCCTGAAGCGCCTGGCCGTCTTCCTGGCCGACGAGAACGACCGGCGGTCGTTCAAGATCCTCAAGACCAAGGGCGAGGGGCCGGAGCTGGCCGGGCTGATCGTCCTCGACGACTGGCTGGCCGGGGCCCTCCGGGACCGGGATTGGATCGGAGGCCTGGCCGCCTCCGAATCGGAGCCCGCCCGGGTGGCCATGGAAATGCTCTCGGCGGCCGGCTTCTTCCACGTCCTGCCGCTCAAGGTCGAGGACAAGGTCGTCGGCTGCCTGGCCATGGGCAAGAAGGCCGACGGGTCCTATCTCTCGCGCGAGGACTGGGAGCTGCTGACGACGATCTCCGGCCCGGCCGCCCTGGCCCTCGAGAACGCCGACCTCTATGGCCGCGAGACCGTCCGGACCATGGAGATGCAGCGGCTCAAGGACTACAGCGAGAACATCATCGAAAGCCTGACCGTGGGCGTCTCGGTCATCGACGAGGCCGGCATCGTCATCGGCTGGAACCGGGTCCTCGAGGAGCACGTGGGCATCCGCAAGGAAGCCGCCCTCGGCCGCCGGCTCCAGGACATCTTCGGCGCCGGCCCCTACGCCGCCCTGTTCCCGGAGGAGGGCCAGCCCGAATTCCGGCTCCTCAGCGAGATCACGCTGGAGACCCCCGGGGGCGGGAAGAGGATCTTCGACATCGCCCGCACCCCCCTCCTCGACAACGCCCTCCAGCCCTACGGGACCATCATCGTCTTCGAGGACATCACCGACAAGATCCATCTCCAGCAGCAGCTGCTGACCTCGGAGAAGCTGGCCTCGCTCGGCCTGCTCTCGGCCGGCGTCGCCCACGAGATCAACACCCCCCTCACGGGCATCTCCAGCTACATCCAGATGCTCCAGAAGAAGCTCACCGACACTCATTACGCCCAGATCCTGGAGAAGGTCGAGGCCCAGACCGACCGCGTCGCCAAGATCATCAAGAACCTGCTGACCTTCGCCCGCAGCCCCTCCGAGGCCGCGTTCCAGCGCGTCGACCTCAAGCAGAGCCTCGAGGAGATCCTGTCCCTCATCGACTACAAGCTCAAGAACATGAAGATCCGCCTCGTCCTCGAGCTCGATCCCGTCCCGCCGGTCTACGCCCAGGGCGAGCGGCTCCAGCAGGTCTTCATCAACATCATCCTCAACGCCCTCGACGCCATGCCCGGCGGCGGCGAGCTCCGCATCGGCCTCAAGGCCGCGGGCGGGGCCGCGGTCGTCCGCATCTCCGATACGGGGACGGGCATCAAGCCCGAGCACCGGTCCCGCATCTTCGACCCGTTCTTCACGACCAAGGGCGTCGGCAAGGGGACCGGGCTCGGCCTGTCCATCAGCTACGCCATCGTCAAGGAGCATGACGGCCGGATCGACGTCCAGAGCGAGGCCGGCCGCGGCTCGACCTTCACCATCACCCTGCCGGCCGGCCGCGAGGGCAGGCCGGCCGCCGCGGCCCCGAGGACCCGAGAGACATGAGCAGCAAAGGCATCATCCACATCATCGACGACGAGCCGGTCATCCACGACGTCCTGTCCCAGCTCCTGACCTCGGAGGGCTACGAGGTCGAGATCTCGGGCTCGGGCGAGGAAGCGCTCGAGAAGTTCCCCTCCCAGTCGTTCGACGTCATCCTCCTCGATCTCCTCATGCCGGGGATGAACGGGATCGAGGTCCTGCGGCGCATCAAGCGCCTCGACCCGCTCGCGGCCGTCATCATCATCACCGCCTACGGCTCGGTCGAGTCGGCCATCGAGGCCATGAAGATCGGAGCCCTCGACTACGTCCAGAAGCCCTTCAAGCACGACGACCTCCTGCTCGCGCTCGAGAAGGCCCTGGAGCGCAAGCGCCTCCAGGACGAGAACATCCGCCTCAGGGACGAGCTGCGCCAGCGCTTCGGCTTCGACAACATCATCGGCAAGAGCCAGGCCATGAAGGCCGTCTTCGAGCTGGTCAAGGCGGCCGCCCCGACGCGGAGCACGATACTCCTCCAAGGCGAGAGCGGCACAGGCAAGGAGCTCGTGGCCAAGGCCATCCACATGAACTCGAACCGGGCCGACGAGCCCTTCGTCACGGTCAATAGCGGCTCCCTGCCCCCCGACCTCCTCGAGAGCCACCTGTTCGGCCACGTCAAGGGCGCTTTCACCGGCGCCGTGGCCCTGAAGAAGGGCCTGTTCGAGGCGGCCGACCGGGGAACCATCTTCTTCGACGAGATCTCCTCCATCAGCCTCGAGACCCAGGCCAAGCTCCTGCGGGTCATGCAGGAGAAGGAGTTCATGCGGCTCGGCGGGACCCAGACGATCAAGGTCGACGTCCGCATCCTCGCGGCCACCAACACCGACATCGAGGAGCTCATCGCCCAGAAGGCCTTCCGCCAGGACCTCTTCTACCGCCTCAACGTGATCAAGATCGAGATCCCTCCCCTGCGCGCGCGGAAGGAGGACATCCCGATGCTGGTCAAGCACTTCGTCGAGGTTTACGCCCGGGAGAACCACAAGGAGGTCGCGGGGGTGAGCGAGGACGTCTTCGAGATCCTCGACGCGCACTCCTGGCCGGGCAACGTCCGCGAGCTCGAGAACCTCGTCGAGCGGGCCGTCGTCCTGTCCCGCTCCAACACGATCACCCGGGCTTCGCTGCCGCCGTTCCTGCTGGCCCGGGACGGCGTCGACGACGAAGCCCTGATCGGCGCGGAGGAGTCCCTCGACCTGCGCGACCGGACCCAGGCCTTCCAGAAGAAGATCATCCTGGCCGCGCTCAAGAAGACGAAGGGCGTCCAGAACAAGGCCGCCAAGCTGCTCGGGGTCAAGCCGACGACGCTGAACGAGATGATCAAGCGGCTGGGGATCGATACGACGATAGTCCCGGGTTAATCGAACTTGCCCGGCACGGCCTTGTCCGGATTGATGCGGACCCTGTCCGGCCGGACGGGCAGGAGCAGGGTCGCCGACTCGGTCGCCT
>Ga0105093_10000432_pt1 | contig 15813 bp, 15 predicted proteins | sample PPLLak3March2015_2_FD_79111 | JGI IMG/M metagenome (GOLD analysis project Ga0105093, IMG submission 79111) | Freshwater sediment microbial communities from Prairie Pothole Lake near Jamestown, North Dakota, USA - PPLs Lake P8 Core (3) Depth... | ecosystem: Environmental > Aquatic > Freshwater >... | reverse complement strand
GTGAACGACGTTGAATTCGGGTTCGATGCCGCCGCCCACCTCATCCACGCGCGCTCGGCCGCGCGGACGGGGTATTTCGATCTGGGGGTGAACCGGCGGCGGGTGGAGGATATTCGCGGTAAGCTTATGACAGACCAACAGGGTGTTAAAGGGGATGAATCTATGAACTCACACACCGCCAGCGATTATGCCTGCCTCGATCGTCCTGAGGTTCTCGCGTTTCTCTTCCACCCCCGCCCCGAGCCCGGCGCTTTAGGGGCGCCCGCTCCCGAGGCGCAGGCGAGGACCCCCGGCACAAGAGACGTTCTCATCCCCGTGGCGGATGCCGCGGTCGTGGGCGCGCGCTTGCACCTGGCCGACCGAGCCGCTCCGAACGTTCTTTTCTTCCACGGCAACGGCGAAATCGTGGCCGACTATGACGACATAGGGCCCCTGTACAACCGCATGGGGATCAACTTCATCGCCGTCGACTACCGGGGCTACGGCCGCTCCACCGGCAGGCCCACCGTGACGGCCATGATGCACGACTGCCATGCGGTGCTCGCGTTCGTGGGCGACTGGCTCGCGGGCCACGGCTTCCGCGGCCCCCTGTTCGCGATGGGCCGCTCGCTGGGCAGCGCCTCGGCGCTCGAGCTGGCCGATGCCCACCCGGACCGGCTATCCGGCCTGATCGTCGAAAGCGGCTTCGCCTGCGCCGGACCGCTGCTGCAACTGCTGGGCGTCGACCCGGCGGCCATCGGTTACCGGGAGGAAGCCGGTTTCCGCCACATCGACAAGATCGCCCGCTGGACGAAACCGCTGCTGGTCATCCACGCCGAGTTCGACCACATCATCCCCTTCTCCGACGGCCGGAGGCTTTTCGACGCCTGCCCCTCTCCCCAAAAACACCTCTTGAGAATCCCGGGTGCCGACCACAACAGCATCTTCATGGCCGGGCTGGGCGCATACCTGGCCGCGATCCGGGAGATGGTGTTTTCCGCCGGCGGCCGCCGCAGCGGCTGACCTCGGTTTCTCAACCCGTGGTTTTCCCTCAAGTATCAGCCCCATAAAGCCGATACTGCTCTTCAGAGCGGTAGCGCTGGCGCATTGCAGGATTCGCCCGATCCACCGGCTTGGGCGCCGGCCGTGCCACCCGTCAGAATCCACCAACTGGACTTTCATCACCATGGGAACGGTTCGCACCACGCAATTGAAATTGGGGATGGTTCTAGCGGATGACGTGCGGGACGTCAAGGGCCGTCTGCTCCTGACCAAGGGCAAGCCGATCGGGTCCGAACACATCCGGATTTTCAAGATCTGGGGAATCCCCCAGGTGCAGATCCTCGGCGCTCAGGGGGAAAACGAGCCCCTGGCGGCTCCGCCCGTCGACCCTGGCCGTCTGGAGGCGGTCCGCAAGGAGACCGAATTCGTCTTCCGCTACACGGACCGTGACCACCCGGCCATTAGGGAGATCTTCAGCCTGGCAGTCAACCACCGGGCCGCCGCCCCGCCCCGAGCGGCGAACAGCTTGCCGATGGAAATTCCCGCGGCCGGGCCGGCGCCGCAAGCGGGGGATTTTCTCCAGAAGTTCATTGAGAAGGACATCGTCCTGCCGGAAATTCCCTCCATTGTTTTCGAGCTGAACGAGGTCATCGCCAACCCCCTCTCCTCTGCCGACCAGATGGCCCACGTCATCAACCGGAGCCCGAGCCTGACCGTCCTGCTGCTCAAGATCGTCAACTCCTCCTTTTACGGTCTGCCGTCGACGGTGGATCGCGTGTCGCTCGCGGTCACCCTGATCGGCACCCGCGAACTGTCGGCCCTGGCGCTGGGCATCAGCATCATGTCCATCTTCAGGAAGATCCCGAGCCGGCTGTTGAGCATGCCCCTGTTCCTGCAGCACAGCCTGGCGTGCGGCATCGTATCGCGGCTGCTGGCCGCCCAGAAAAACATGCGGCAGACGGAACAGATGTTCACCGCCGGGCTGCTGCACGACCTCGGCCGCCTCGTCACCTGCATTTATTTCCCGGACGAGGCCCTCGCCGCCATGCGGCACGCTGCCGCAAAATCCATTTGTCTTCACGCCGCGGAAAAAGATCTGTTCAGCTGCCACCATGGCCACGTCGGCAAATACATTTTGAACCAGTGGCGGCTGCCCCTGATCCTGGAAAACAACGTCTGCTTCCATCACGACCCCATGAATGCCCCGGACCCGGCCGCGGCCGCTCTCGTGCACGTGGCGGACCTGCTGGTGAACGCGCTGGGCGTCGGCACCAGCGGCGAGCGTTTTGTCCCACCCCTCGACCCGGAGGCCTGGGAGGCCACGGGGCTTTCGGCCGGCTGTCTTGAAGTGGTCAGCACCCAGGCGGTCAACCAGATCAACACCCTGGACATTCTGTTGCAGGCATAGGCACCATGGTCAACGACATCACCAAAGACCCGGAAAAGCTGCTCACCCGCATCGAGTATCTGGAAGACAACCGGCGGTTCGTCCAGAACATGCTCGAAATGGCGATCTCGCTGGTGGACTTCCAGGAAAACATCGTCAGCAGCTTCGGACCCGAAAACATACTGGAAGAGGCGGAGAAGCGGATCCGGTATCTGATCCCCTTCGAAGCGAATGCCCTGTACCTGGTCGACCAGGACAGCTCGGATCTCCAACTGGCGGTCTGCAACCCGCCGAAGGCGCGGGAGTTCATGACCGCCGAGGTCGAGGAGCTGATCGAAAAGGGGTTCTTCGCCTGGGCCATCCGTGAACGCAGGGGCATCACGATCGCTTCGAGCAACCGCGCCAAGCGCTTCGTGATGCACGTCATCGCCACCCAATCGCGCATCCGCGGCATGTTCATCGGCCAGCTGGACGGCACGCGCCAGCAGATCCCGGATACCTCCCTCACCCTGCTGTCGATCATTCTGCTCAACACGGCCAACGCCCTGGAGAGCCTGGAATTCTACCGCCTGCTGCGACACCAGAAGGCCATCCTCGAAAAAAAAGTGGAGGAACGCACGCAGGCGCTGGCCGAGTCCGAACGGCAGATGCAACAGGTGCTGAAGCTGCAGTCCATCGGCACCCTGGCCGGCGGCATCGCGCACGATTTCAATAACATCCTGTTCCCCATCATCGGTTACACCGAACTCGCCCTGGACGATATCCCCGAGGAGAACCCGGCCCGCAAGAGCCTGGAAGAAGTCCTCAAGGCCGCCAGCCGGGCCAAGGAACTCATCCAGCAGATCCTGACCTTCAGCCGGCGGAACGGCCGTGAGCGCAAACCGATCCGGGTGCCCATCATCATCCGTGAGGCCTTGAAGCTGCTGCGCGCCTCCATCCCCACGACGATCGAGATCGCCGCCGACTTGGAGGAGAACTGCAGCCCCATCATGGGCAACCCGACCCAGATGCACCAGGTGGTCATGAACCTTTGCACCAATGCCTACCAGGCGATGCGGGAGACCGGCGGCCAGATCCATGTTCGCCTCGGCGAGGTGAACATTGGCTACGAGGAGATGGCTCAGCGCATCGGAATCACGATGGGCCCCCATCTGCACCTCGTGGTGCAGGACAATGGCGTTGGCATGGACGCCACGGTGTTGGAGCGCATCTTCGAGCCCTACTACACCACCCAGGAGCCCGGCAAGGGGACCGGCCTCGGGCTTTCCGTCATCCACGGGATCGTGAAAAGCCACGGCGGGTTCATCACCGTGGAGAGCCTGCCCGGCCAGGGCAGCTCGTTCCACGTCTATCTGCCGACCATCGAGGAGATGGAGCAGGACATCGCGGTGGAGATTTACGCCGCGGAAACCGGCGGCCGGGAGCGCATCCTGCTGGTGGACGACGAGGAGCAGATTGTCGCCATGGAGAAACAGATGCTGGAGAAGCTCGGCTACCAGGTGACCGCCTGCGCCAGCAGCAGCGAGGCCTGGACGGTCTTCTCCACGCGCCCGGACCAGTTCGACCTGATGATCACCGACATGACCATGCCCCACATGGCCGGCGACCGGCTGTCGGAGAAGATCCTGGACATCCGCCCCAACCTGCCGGTGATCCTGTGCACCGGCTACAGCGACATGATCGACGGAGACAAGGCCGTCGCACTGGGCATCCGGAAGTTCGTCATGAAGCCGGTCGAGAAAAACGAGCTGGCTCGGGCGATCCGCAGCGCCTTAGAGCCCGGCCCGACCGGGTCCAGCCGGCCGGCCCCGGCCATAGCCGCCCCGTGACCTCACGCCGGCCATTAACAGGGTGCTGAAGAACCGCGCCTGAGGCCGTGATCCGGCATTGACTGGACGGCGGTTTTCACCTATTTCTCCCCTCATTAGCACCCCTAACTGCGATAAACTCGTAAAACGTCATCCGAAAAGTGTGCACACCATGGCCCAACACACCCATGATTTTGTCGAGTCTTACACCGGCCTCGTCGGTTTCGGGTTGGATCGGAAAACGGACGAGAGCACGGTGATCTGCCACCTTCAGAAATTTTCCGACGATGCCCTGATGGCCGCCGTCATCACGCGCATGACCGACGCGGAACTGGCCGAAACGTTCGACCTCATCACCCGCCTGCTGCGCCGGCATCTGGAGGAAAGCGAATACCACCGTCTGTTTTTGAAAGACACCTGACGCCGCCCGCGGCCTTGAGGCGCGAGACGCGCACGACCCGGGGCCGGGCCGACCACCTCTTATCCTTTGAACTTTCAGCTTCAAGCTGAACGCCCCGGAGGGGATTGTTATGCTGACCGAGAGGCACCTCGAGAACTACGCCGACGTCCTGTGGTGGGGCCTCAGCACCGCCCGCCGGCAGCGGTTCCGGAAAAACGACGTCGTCCAGATCCGGTTTCACGCGGGCGCCGTGCGGCTGATGGAAATCCTTTACCGGAAGCTGATGGAGAAGGGGCTGAACCCGGTGCCCCGCCTCAGCCCGACGCCGGACATGGAGCGCAGCTTCTACCGGCTTTCAGGGAACCGGCAGCTCGTTTTCGTGCCGCACGGGGAAGAGCGGTTCGTCGGAAACCTGAGCGGCAGCATCTTTCTGAACGCGCCGGAATCGCTGACCCATCTGCGCGATGCCGACCCTCGGAGAATCGGCCGGGCGACCATGGCCCACAAGCCGTTCCGGACCGTTCTCGAACGGCGCGAGGCGCAGGGCGCATATAGCTGGACGCTCTGCCTGCTGCCGACCGCAGAGCTTGCGCGCCAGGCCGGACTCGGCCTCCAGGCCTACTCGCGCCAAGTGGTGAAGGCCTGTTTCCTGGACGCGGCGGCACCCGTATCCGCGTGGAAGGCAATCCACCGCCGGGCCGGGGAGATCAAGCGCTGGCTGGACGCAATGCCGGTCGCCCGGTTCCGGGTCGAATCGGGCGGCACCGATCTGGAGCTGGCACTGGGCGCAAAGCGCAGGTGGGCGGGCATCTCCGGCCGCAACATCCCCAGCTTCGAGCTCTTCGTGAGCCCGGACTGGCGGGGCACCCGGGGCGTGTTTTACGCGGACCAGCCCTCCTTCCGCAACGGGAACATCGTGCGCCAGGTGCGCCTGGAGTTCCGAAACGGCCGGCTGTCCCGGGCAGACGCAAGGGAAGGCGGGGACTTTTTGAAGAAACAGCTGGCGTTGGACCCCGGCGCGAGCCGGGTGGGGGAATTTTCGCTCACGGACAGGCGCTTTTCCCGGATCGACCGCTTCATGGCCAACACCCTGTTCGACGAAAACTACGGCGGCGCCCACGGCAACTGCCACATTGCGTTAGGCTCCTCCTACAGCAACACCTATGCCGGGGATCCCAGGCGGCTCACGACACCCCTCAAGGACAAACTCGGCTTCAACGACTCCGCCCTGCACTGGGACTTCGTCAACACGGAGAAAAAGCGCGTGACCGCCATCCTGGCAGACGGGTCACGGGTGGTCGTCTACGAAAACGGGGAGTTCTGCCGTTGAAGGCCGGGCAAGACCGGTCGTCTCGAAAAAAGTCATCCGCTTCGACGACTTCGTAAAGCGGTGCTGTGCGCTTCCGGAGCGCTCATGCCGCGGCTTCGGAGACGTTGAACGCGGTGGCGAGGTTCCTTACGGAATCCACCAGTTTCTGGAGGGGAAACGGCTTGGCGAGAACCATGTCGAAGTCGGCCCCATGCATGAGCCAGGGGGTGCCGGACATGCCGATAATGGGGACCCGGTGGCGGGATGAACCACGGATGTGTTGCAGCACACCCAACCCGCCCACCTCCGGCATGACAACATCGGTGATGACCATGTCGAAATTGCCTCCGTCGAACTTCTGAATGCCCTCTTTCCCGTCTGCCGCCGTATTCACGCAGTGACCGTGGCGGCTCAACGCGGCTTCGATGAGACCCAGGATCCCCTTCTCATCTTCGATGACCAGAATCGAACTCATAGATTCTCTCCAAGCCGAGGTTTCGATGACGGAAAAAAAGCAGAGCCAAGTGGAGATGCCGGCTTATATAGATGTAACGTCACGGACTGTCAAACAGTGGAATCCGGTGTAAATAGCGAAACGATCCGCTGTTATGAACAATTTTTATCTCGTTGAAAATAAAGAGATTTCGGGGATTCCCGGGGCTATCCTGCGGAAAATCGGCGCATTGGGTCGGTCGCACTGAATACCATATGATTTCATATGGATAAATATTTTATTGACAAGTTGTCGACAACCCGGCGGGTGAAATGAACTCGCGAAATCTCATATTATCGCCGTTTTTCGGTAATTGCTCAAACCTTGTATTTTCCGAAATCGTCCGACGACAGTTTATCGAGGTAATCCGCCCACTTTTTGCCCTCTTCACTCGTGTCCGCGACTTCCACATTCCCCTCGCGGAGCTTAGAATGTTGAATGACCGAATCGTCCACGTAGATCGGTGCCTGGAAACGCAGCGCCAGGGCAATCGCATCGCTCGGGCGGGCGTCCATGTCAAAGCTCCTGTCCTTGGCCACAAAGTAAATCCGGGCGAAAAAAGTGTTGTCGCGCAGGTCGCAGACTTCGACCTTTGATATGGAAATCTCAAGCGATTCACTGAAGTTCTTAAACAGATCATGCGTCATGGGCCGCTCGTATTTGATGTTTTGAAGTGCCGACGCGATTGACGTGGCTTCGAGGAGCCCGATCCAGATGGGAACCGCCTGCTCGTCATCCTCGGTTTTGAGGATGATGATGGGCGTGTTTGACGTCGGGTCCATGGTCAAACCGGTGATGTTGACCTTACGCAGCATGACACGCTTCTCCTTTCAGCCCTCCGGCAGCCGGTCCGGTATTTTCAGGTGCCCCCCGCAGGGAATGGGCCAGCGCTTTCTCGATGCGGGCCCGCACCAGCGTCCCGGCCGAGGCCGTTGCAAAGTTGGCAGGGCCTCCGCCAACATGAAAATTGACGATCTTGTTGCCCGGGGTGCGGCCGGTCCACTGCACGGCGGAGCGCTCGGCCGCGGACCCGGCGGCCTGTTTCCTGCTGGCGCCCTCCGCCAGGATCTCCTGGACCGACCCGACCAGGGCCGCGTTCTTCTTGTACGTGAAGGTTTCCTGCAATTGGAGAAGCGCGTGCAGCCGTTCCAGTTTCAGATGGGCCGGGACCTTTTCGGACAACCGGGCGGCGGGCGCATTCGGCCGGTCGGAGTACATGAAGGCAAACAGCCCGTCGAATTCCACGTTGCGGACCAGGTCCAGGGTCTCCTCGAAATCGGCGTCCGTCTCCCCGGGAAAGCCGACAATCATGTCGGAGGTGATGGCAATTTCAGGGCAAGTATCCCGTAGTTTGAATACGTTGTCAAGGTAGTGCTCCCGCGTGTACTTGCGGTTCATGCGCTCTAAAAGCCGGTTCGATCCGGACTGCACCGGCAGGTGGATGTGGGGGCAGAGTTTCTCGATCCGGGCGAAGGATTCCATGAGATTCCGGGTCAAGTCCTTGGGGTGGGACGTGGTGAAGCGGATCCGCAGCAGACCGTCGACCGCGCTCACCCGGGCCAACAGCTCCGGGAAGGAGCACAGCCCCTCTTTCGTTCCATAGCTGTTGACGTTCTGCCCCAGGAGCGTCACCTCGCGCTTGCCGGCCGCGACGAGAGCCGTGATCTCCTGGACGATGCTCTCCGGCGGCCGGCTCACCTCCCGCCCGCGCACATGGGGCACCACGCAGTAGGAGCAGAAATTGTCGCAGCCGCGCATGATGGTGACAAAGCGCGACACACCCGGACCGCTTGCGGCCGGCAATGCCTCATCCGGCGATTCGAGCCCCGGGCTCAGCTCGAGGTCCACGACCCGGCAGCGCTCGGCCGCGACCTTGAGCACATGGGCGGGCAGCCGCTCAACCGCCCGGGTCCCGATGACGATGTCCACGTGGGGAGCGCGTGTGAAAATCCGCTCGCCTTCCTGCTGGGCGACACACCCGGCCACCACGACGATGAGGCCCGGCCGCCGGCGCTTGAGGCCTTCCAGACGGCCGAGGATGCTGAACGCCTTCTGCTCGGCTTTGTCCCGCACCGAACAGGTGTTCACGATGATGAGATCGGCATCTTCGGACGACAGCGCCGGGGTATAGCCCAGGGATGCCAAGTTCATAGCCATGTGCTCGGAATCGTACACATTCATCTGGCAGCCGATGGTATGGATGTATAGACGCTTGGACGGCATGATCTCTTCTGGCCAATCTCGATGATCAGAAAGGGGTGACCGGGCCTCGGGGCAGAGGCTCGATGCGCATGGTTTCCTGAAGGCTGCCCATGAACGCCGCTACCTCGGCCTCGCGCCCGGGGGGTACGTACAGGGCCACCACACCCTGCGACGGCTCCACGGTGAGCATGAACGCGATTCCATCGCAGGCTTCTAGCAAAAAACGCAGGAAGGCGATATCATTCCGCCGGACTCGAAAATAGCGTTGCGTGGACTCCAGAAAAACCTCACCCGGCTCAAACCGGCTGACAACGGTACGCCTGCACACCCATTGAGGGCCAACCGGCAGACGGGCCAACCGGCTGACTTGTTTTCAGTATAACCATATCACCTGGTTTTTCAACCCAAAATCCTTCCGACAACCGCCCGCATTTTTCGATTGAGCGCATGCGCCATGTCGGCTATAAGGAGTGCCCATGAAAAAGAACTGGCACCTCATGGCTGCGGACGCCGACACGGTCCGCGCCCTGACCCACTCCCTGCGCTGTCACCCTGTGGTCGCGGCCGTTCTGGCCAACCGCCGTTTGGATTCGGCGGAGAAGGCACAGGCATTTCTCAACGCATCGCTCTCCCAGCTTCGACCTCCCACGAGTTTGAAAGACCTGGACAAGGCCGTGCATCGAATTGCCCGGGCCATCACGGCCGGGGAGAACATCCTGCTGTTCGGCGACTACGACGTGGACGGCACGACCGCCACATCCGTTCTGCTCGAGTTCCTGAAAACCTGCGGGGCCCGCGTCTCCTACTACATCCCCCATCGACTGAAGGAAGGCTACGGCCTCCAGCCCCGCCACATGGCAGAGGTCGCAGTACCGTGTCAGGCCTCGCTGATGATCACCGTGGATTGCGGATCGGGAAGCCACGCCGCGGTGGATGCGGCGCGCGCCGCCGGGATCGACGTGATCATCACCGATCACCACAACATGCCAGCCACCCTTCCGGCGGCGGTGGCGGTCATCAACCCCAAACGCCGCGACTGCCCATCCGGCCTCGAGCACCTGGCCGGCGTCGGCGTCGCCTTCTGCCTGGCCATCGCCCTGCGCAAGCATCTGCGCGACAACCGTTTCTGGGAGGGCCGCACCGAGCCCAACCTGCGCTCGCTCTGCGACCTGGTGGCACTCGGCACCATCGCGGACATGGTTCCCCTGCTTGAGGACAACCGCATCCTGGCCAAGGCCGGGCTCGAGCTGATCAGCAGCACGCAGCGACCGGGCCTGGTCGCGCTGATCGAGGCCTGCGGGATTTCCAACCGGCCCGCAGCCGCCGAGGACGTGGCCTTCCGACTCGGCCCGCGCCTCAACGCCGCCGGCCGGCTCGACCACGCCGGCCTGTCCGTGGAGCTGCTGACAACGGACCGGATGGACACCGCCCGCGAGCTCGCCCAGACGCTCAACACCCTGAACGCCGGCCGGCAGGAGCTTGAAAAGGGGATCCTGGCGGACATCGACGCGATCGTCCGTCGGCAGCCGGAAATGCTCGCACGGCGAACCCTGGTCTTCGCCCAGCCGGGCTGGCACGAGGGCGTGATCGGGGTGGTCGCCTCCCGGGTGGTGGAACGGTACTATCGGCCGGTGGTCCTGATCGCCCTGAAGGGGGATGAGGGGCGCGGCTCCGCCCGGGGCATTCCCGGCATCGATCTGTACGCCTGTCTTGCGGCCTGCGACGCGCACTTAGAGGCCCTGGGCGGGCACGTCCAGGCCGCCGGCCTTCGGGTTAAGACCGGCAGACTCCCGGCCTTTCAGCTGGCGTTCGAAGAAGCCGTCCGCAGCGTCAGCGGGCCGGAGGTTTTCATTCCGAGCATCGCCATCGATGCCGTCCTGAACTTCGAGGACATCTCGGAGGAGCTGGTGGACCAGCTGGAGTCCCTGATGCCCTACGGGTCCGGGAACCCCGAACCGCTTTTCATGGCGCGGGATGTCGCGGTCGTCTCATCCACCTGGGTCGGAAACAACCACCGCCGGATGACGCTGCGCCAGCCGGGCAGGGGTGCCGGGGTATCCTTGCGGGCCATCCAGTTCAATGCCGATCCCAGCTCGGCCATGCAGACCCACTTTGCGCGCATGACCTTCAAGTTGCGCTGGAACCGCTGGAACAACAGCCGGACGGTGCAGTTGGTGGTCGAAAATGTGGCGGCGGCATAACCGATGGGCGGCCGACCGCCTCCCGGTTACCGCAACGGGGTCTCCCGCCCGTCACCGGCATTTTTAATCGCCTTTTAATCCACTTTTTCCTTGAAATCCATCCGGTTTGCCGTTAATATGCTTTGGATTGACACGACAAAATTTGCTTTCGGGCATGTCCAGCAAAGGAATAGAGTCATATGGGTAAGGTTTTTCGACCGAGCACACGGGAATCGTCGATCCTCTCCAAGATCGAGTCCACAAAGGAACACAAGCGCCGCCTGGCCATCAGCAGTATCCGGGACTGCCTCGACCCACTGGCCAGCGCCATTGCCATGAAGCTGATCGAGGCCAGTCTGGTCGAAACGACGAGCAAGAACTCGCTCGAGGAGCAGATCAAGGGCTGCCTCGAGAAGCTCAGCCGGGCGAGCGACTTCGACATCGACTACCAGGTCGCGCCGGTCCGTAACATCGTCCCCGACCACAACGTCGTCAGCCTGTACGTGACGGCCTTCATCATCGAAAGTGTCCTCAGCCACAAGGACACGGTCGACATCTTCGGCTCGGACGAGGAGATCTACGTCACCGTGAACCAGCAGGTGAGGAAGCACCTGCCGGTGTGATGCCCCCCCAGTTCCTGCCGCGGCTGGTAAACGGGCCGTTCGAGGACCCTGGACTCTTCATCCCTTTTCCGTTCGCCCGGCGCGCGCTGCTCTTCGACCTCGGCGACAACTCCCGGCTGTCGCCGCGGGACCTGCTCAAGATATCCCACGCCTTCGTCACCCACACCCACATGGATCATTTCATCGGCTTCGACCGGCTGCTGCGATGCCTGCTCGGCCGTGAAAAAGACCTTTTTCTTTTCGGCCCGGCCGGCTTCATCCGGAACGTGGAGGGCAAACTGGCGGGATACTCATGGGATCTCGTGCAGCGCTTCACCAACCGGTTCTGCCTGCATCTGACCGAAGTGCACCCGGAGCGTCTCCTCAGCCGCGCCTACCTGTGCCGAGAGCGCTTTGCGCCGGAAGCAGAAACCGTCTCGCGGCCCTATGGGGGTCTTCTGCACAGCGAGCCGGCCTTCGATGTGTCGGCGGTGCTGCTGCAGCACAGCATCCCCTGTCTGGCGTTCGCGCTCACCGAGCGCTTTCACGTGAACATCCTGAAAACGGGTCTGGATGCCTTACGTCTCAGGCCCGGGCCCTGGCTGACGCGGTTCAAAAGCGCTCTCACCAACGCGGCCGACCCGGATACAGTGGTGGAGACGGATGCGGCGGCCGGGTCGCCCGCGCAGCGCTTCCCCCTCGGGCAGTTGCGGGAGCAGATCGCCCGTATCACGCCCGGCCAGAAGATCGTCTACGTCACCGATGTCGGCGACACCCCGTTCAACCGCGCCGCCATCGTGGAGTTTGCCCGCGACGCCAACAGCCTGTTCATCGAAGCGGCCTTTCTCAACAGCGAGCACGATCTGGCCGCCGCCAAGCACCACCTCACCGCTCGCCAGGCCGGTGAGATCGCGGCCCTTGCGCACGCCAAACACTTCACCCTCTTTCACTTCTCGCCCCGCTATGAAGGCCACGCCGAGGCGCTCCTCACCGAAGCCCGGCAGGCGTATGAGCAGACGGCAGGCGGCTGGGCCGGGCCATAGCCCGAACCTGTCGCCGGTATATTCAGCGCCCCCCGCAGATGGTATTTTTCACTCCCCCCGCAGCTCTGATCTGCTATTTTTAAGATGGCTTCTAGTGAGTTTGAATGAGAGCCGAACCGCTCAACAAAACCAGGGTTCGCTTCAGGTCTGGTGGAAAGGGAAAAACCGAAACTGAAACAGGATAGCCACCTCCCACCACTGCTTTGCAGGTGATAGAAAGCGCCTACCTCACTTTTTCAGCAAGCTAATATGCTGACCTTCGCTGTCACTATACAGCAGCTTTCTCGGGAGGCGAGTTTTCTGTGATATTTGTGAACGCTCAGCGTGAGGATCCGGTGCAGCCAGCGCCGATATCCTCAACGCTCTTGTTGGCCAATTGATTTTGTTCTTGCGAGAATCTCTGTCGTAAGGCTCCGACTCTCCTTCGATTGACCCCAAAATCAGAGTATCCAACGCGTGAGGCGGAGCGGACATGGATAACTTCATCTTTCACGTCCATCCTGAACTCTACGTCGTCCACGAATCGGAATAGTCTTGTCTTAAAGATGGCCCAGATGTAGTCGCTGCCTTCTCGTTCAATGGTTCCGCCATTGCCCTGAATAGCACGCTTCAGGCATACCCATGCTGTTTCGGGTGTGCCTGTGAAGGTGAGCGGTTCAATCCGGGACGGTCCGGCATCATCTTCGCTTGATATGCAATTGGGGCGCCTTGGACAGGGTGACAGTTTGCCATCGGTCATGCCGAGCGCCCTCTTGCCTTGCGAAGCGCAGGACACGGCGAACATCGCCAAAACAATCAGTGCAGGAATCAGCAAGTACATGCTCGTTTTCGCAATCATCTCGTCCTGTTTTACGGAAGGCGGGTGGATTTCGCTGAGCGATTTGCGCCGGTTTACCGAATACTCCACCAGCGAACCGTGCGACCCGCTGCCGGATGAATGGATTTCACATGCCGCCGACGGCTGGGGCCAGGCCGACTTGGTCTCCGTTATGCAACACCGTGTCCAGAGCGGCCTGCTGCCCGTTGACGAAAATCAATTTCACGTCTTTCTCGGGTATCGCTTCCTCGGAAAGCAGCTTTCGAATTGTCGATCCGTCCGGAAGCGTCTTCGGGGTGCTGTTCTTGTAATCGCACTTGCCTGCTTCGGCGAGGGTGGCGAAACATTTCAAACCGATGTTCATTATTGCTTTCTCCTTATGGTGGATTGAATTCAAATTCTCACATGCAGTAATTTAGTCACATTTCGCTGATAGTCAATTTATGGTCCGTTATAATCTGTGGTTCACGTCGATGCAGAATTGAATTCAACTTTACCTTCAAACCTGCTACGAATGCCACCGGCAGGTAAACTTAAAAATCGGTGGTGTGCTATGATGCCTCACCCATCATTATCAGTTCTTTTTGTAATTGAAGATGACTGCTCGCGGCTTAAGTCATTTATGGCTTATCTGCAATCAATGCCCCACCTCAAATTCTCAGTTGCACGTCAACTGCCTGCGAAAATAGCCAATTACGATGTGGTGGTTACCCGAAACCTCCAAAATGAAGGGGCAGGAGCAGAACATCTTAGACAATTTGTGGAAAATGGAGGCAGTTGGCTGATCCTGGTGCATTTATCGGAAAAGCCGCTGCCGGAGATTTTTGGAGCCCAACCGGAACCGGTGGGGCCGGCTGCAGAATTGCGCATACTATTTGAAAACAAAAACCACTCCTCGGCGGTGCGTCTACCGGATGCTGTTTATTTACCAGGACGTTACCATGCATTAAAAAAAATCGATGAGGCCTGTGAAACCATCCTTTATGCGGACTGGCACTACACCCACAGCCCGGTGCTGACTCACCGTTTGGTCGGCAAGGGGCAAGTCGCCTGCACGACTTTGCAGGCATATGAAAATCCGATATTCCAGCAGATTCTTTACCGTCTGATGCGACGGCTTGCCGGAACTATCGAACAGAATCGTGAACTGGGTGTGGGATTGCTTGGGTATTCGCCGGCCGTGGGGCAGAGTCACGGGCTCGGAGTTCAACACACGAACGGTTTATCCCTGCGTGCAATATGTGACCTGAACCCGCAACGACTGAGCCAGGCGAAACAGGACTTTCCCCACGTGAAAGCGTATGAAACCTCCGAGGCCTTCAGTGGCGACATGGACGTCGATGTCGTCATTGTTACAACCCCTCCCAACACCCATGCCGAAATGTGCATTCAAATGATGGAAGCCGGCAAGCATGTTGTGTGTGAAAAACCGCTCGTGCTCACACGGGAGGAAGCAAGCACGCTGGTAGAAATGGCGGACAGGCAACACCTTCATTTAAGCTGTCATCAAAATCGGCGCTGGGATACGGACTTTCTGGCGATTAAACAAGCTGTCGCCGAGGGGTTGATAGGCAATCTTTTTTATTTAGAAACGTTTGTCGGAGGGTTTGTTCACCCGTGTGGCTATTGGCATTCCCATGCCGCCGTTTCCGGAGGCACCAGCTATGATTGGGGCGCCCATTATCTTGATTGGGTGGTGAGTTTGATTCCGGATCCGGTGAAAACCGTTGTCGGCACCCGTCACAAACGGGTATGGCATGACGTTACCAATGCCGATCAGGAACGCATACACGTCCGGTTTTCCGGGGGGCAAGAGGCGGAATTCATGCACTCCGATGTGGCCGCTGTACGCAAACCGAAGTGGTATCTCCTCGGAACCGAAGGAGCGATCGTGGGGCATTGGCAGGATGTGAGTGCTTTTGAAATAGATCCGATTCTGTACTTCCATCGGCACGATATACCGGCAACTGAAATGCCCCCGTATTTGACTGTATACCGTCGTCATGATAACGGCTCGGTTTTTTATCCTAAATTGGCCATTTCGCGGGCTTCTTGCGCGGTACATGCAATCGGTTTCTCACACAAAACATGTTTTCCAGCAGATAGCGCTTTCAGCGTCCAGGGCAGATGGAGATGGTTGGGCAGCGGAATATAAACTGCATCGATGGCGGGATCTGCCAGCAGCGCCTCAAAACGGTCGTAAATCCGCTCGATATGATTTTCGGCCGCGACGAGGGCGGCGTCGGCTGGGCGCAGGGTGGCCAACGCATGCACGCGGCCATTTCCAGATTTTTGAATAGCCGGAATCACACACGTGCGTGCGACAGTGGCGTTGCCCAGGACACCCCATCGAATTTTATCCGTCATGGAGCACCTCCACTGTTCCGCCTTTTGACATGGATCGTGCGGCCGCTTCAAGTATCGCAACAACTTTCACGGAATCTTCTAAAGGCGCTGCGATGGGCTCACCGGTCAGCAAATGATTCGCCAAATTCAGATGAAAGGGATACTGTGCTCTGATCGGAATGGCCATTTTCTGCTACAAAATCCGGCCGGTATGATGACGACGGTATAAAGTCAAATCCGGGGGC
>Ga0105093_10000430_pt1 | contig 15838 bp, 15 predicted proteins | sample PPLLak3March2015_2_FD_79111 | JGI IMG/M metagenome (GOLD analysis project Ga0105093, IMG submission 79111) | Freshwater sediment microbial communities from Prairie Pothole Lake near Jamestown, North Dakota, USA - PPLs Lake P8 Core (3) Depth... | ecosystem: Environmental > Aquatic > Freshwater >... | reverse complement strand
AGGTCCGCCTCCGGCCGGCCCGGCAGCACGGCGGCCACGATCTCCGCCGGCGGGCCGCCCGCTACGATCCGGCCGGCATTGATCATGATCACCCGGTCGCAGTGCCGGGCCTCGTCCATGTAATGGGTGGTGACGAACACCGTCACCCCCTGGTCGGTGAGCTGCCGGATGAAATCCCAGAAATGCCGACGCGTGATGGGATCGACGCCGGAGGTGGGCTCGTCCAGGAAGAGCAGCCGCGGCCGGTGCAGCAGCGCGCAGCCCAGGGCCAGGCGCTGGCGCCAGCCCGGCGGCAGTTCGCGGGTCGGCCGGTCGCGCACCGCAGACAGCCGCGTCACCGCGAAGACCCACTCGATGCGTTCCAGCCATTCCACCGCCGGCACGTTGTAGATCCCGAGATAGAAGCGGATGTTTTCAAACGGGGTCAGATCGGGGTAGAGCGAAAACTTCTGGGACATGTACCCGATGGTTTGCTTGATCCGCTCGGAGTCGGTGAAAAGGTCGAGGCCGGCCACGTGCCCGGAGCCGCTCGTGGGCGTGATGATACCGCAGAGCATGCGGATGGTGGTAGACTTGCCGGCGCCGTTCGGCCCCAGGAAGCCGAAGATTTCGCCCGTGCGCACGGAAAACGTGACGCGGTCCACGGCGGTGAATCGCCCGAAGCGCTTGACGAGATCGGTCACGGCAACGGCGTCATCGGCCAAAGGCGTCCTCCGTGAGGTTCGCATCGACGGCCTGAATGCGCTGAACGATGGCTTCCTCCAAATTGGAGAATTCCGCCCGCACCTCGTCAGGGGTCGCATCGGCGATGACCCGGGCCTCGTGCATCAACAGCAGCCGGTCGCAGCGCTCGCCTTCATCCAGGTAGGCGGTGGACACCATCAGCGTCATGCCGGTCTGTTTCATCTCCGCCAGAATCTGCCAGAACTCCTGCCGGGATACCGGGTCCACTCCGTTGGTGGGCTCGTCGAGAATGAGAACGCGGGGCTCGTGCACCAGCACGCAGGCGAGCCCGAGCTTCTGCTTCATGCCGCCCGAAAGATCCCCGGCCCGGCGCTCCACGAAGGGCAGCAGGTTCGAAAACCCGAGATAGCGCTCACGGCGCTGCGCGCGTTCGGCGCCGGTGATCCCGTAGATGTCCATGACGAAGTCGAGGTTTTCGGCGACGCTGAGGTCGGAGTACAGCCCGAAACGTTGGGGCATGTAGCCGATCAGTTCCTTGACGGCAGCGCGCTCGTGGACCGAGTCGCGGCCGGCCACCGTCACGGTGCCGGTGTCGGGAGGAATCATGCCGGCAACCATGCGCAGCAGGGTGGTCTTGCCGGCGCCGTCGGAGCCCACCAGCCCGACGATGCCGCCGGCCGGCAGGCTGAAGGAAACATCGCGGACCGCCGTGAGCGTGCCGAACCGCCGGCTAACGTCCTGCAAACGAACCATTTCCCCATCGGGCCGGCTACGGTCAGCGGAACCAGGCATCGGCAGGCATCCCGGATTTGAGCTCGAAATGGGGGTTGGGAACGGAGACCTTCACCAGGAAGACGAGCTTCACGCGCTCCTTGTGGGTCTGGATGATCTTGGGCGTAAACTCGGCCTGGGGCGATATGTAAGCCACCCGGCCGTCATAGACCTTGTCGGGAAAGGTGTCGATCTTCACGGCGACCGGCTGGCCGGGTGCAATCCGGCCGATCTCGGTTTCAGCCACGAACACCTTCAGGTCGACCGTGGAGAGGTCGGCGATCGAAAGTACTTCCTGGCTGGGGGTGACGACCTCCCCCGGCTCGACGTTGCGGCTGAGGATGATGCCCCCGTATGGCGCCCGGACCCGGGTATGGTCGAGCTGGATCTCGGCCACATCGAGTGCCGCCTGGGCCGCCGCCACCTGGGCCCGCGCCGCTTCGACATCCTGTTCGGCCGCCTCGATTTTCTTCAGATTGCTCTGGGCGAGCCGAAGGGCCGCCTGGCCCTCGGCCAAGCGCGAACGTGCGGTGTCGACCTCCTCGCGGCGGAACCCTTCCCGGGCCATCTGATATGCCTCGACCGTGCGCTGATGCTCCTTGAGGGCAATCTCGTACTGAACGTTGAAGCTGTCGCGGGATTTCTCGGCCACCACGCCTTTGCGAAAGAGCTCGTCGTAACGGTCCTTGTCCTTGCGCGCGTTTTCAAGCGTCACGCGGGCCGCGTCAGCGGCCAGCCGCGCCCGTTCTACCTCCTGGACACGATAGCCGGATTCGGCTTCGGCCAACTGGGCCTGCAGCGCCTTCACGGCGGCCGCCGCCCGATCGACCTCCGCCGGCAGAACGTTTCGGTTGATCTCCAGCACGGTCTCCAGCTGCAGAAGATTCTGACCCGCACGCTGCAGGTTCGCGCGCGCCTGGTCCCGCAACGCAACGTATTCACGCCGGTCGAGGACGGCCAGAACCGCGCCCGCATCCACCGATTGGCCCTCATCCGTCAATATTTCCTGCACCCGGCCGCCGACCTGAAACGCGAGATTGGATGAAGTGGCTTCGATGGTGCCGGAGTAGTAAAGCTCGGCACCCCGACGGCTGGACTGCCCCCACCACACGACGGCTCCGACGCCCGACAGCAGCACCAGAAATCCGATCAGAATCACCCGCTTTCTCGTCACAGCCACCTCCCTGTGTGGAGGAAGCATTAAACCAAATTTGATAGTCGGATTCAAGGCCTGCGGCCGAAAACCCGCCCCGCCGATGAGTGCCAAAGCCTAATTCGACCTATGCTATTGTCGGAGTAATAAAACGTATACAGCTGTTCAAAAAAAGATAAACGCCGGAGGATTTCTGCGATTCGGATAGGCCATCGTTATATCCTAATTTTTAATATAATTTCAGTATATTAAAAAATATTTTAACCCTTGAGTGCCTGTGGCATTGGTTTTGCTTTTGTAACGTGCCAGGGTGCACTGCGCCGACCTGGCCTGCAACGGAATCCGTCTGCACCCCTTTGTATGCGGGCTCGCCAGGAGGGAGCAAAAAGCGGTCCTGAAACCATCAAATTCGATTGCTTGATAAAGGCAAACCTCTCGAAAGAGGGGGACGCAAAGCCACCGGCCTAAGTCCCACGGATACGGGATACGGCAGCGGGGTTGCCGGGCAAACGCAGCACCTTCCAATCAGGCTGCGCCTTGCGCGGACTTAAAAATTGGAGGGTGCCGTGATGAAGAGAAACATTGTTCTGAGCGTTCTGCTGGCCGTTGCATTGTTTCCCGTTTGGGCATGGTCCGCCGACGTTCGTTTGGCGTGGGAGCCCAACTCCGAAGCCGACCTGGCCGGCTACAAGGTTCATTATGGAACCGCCAGCGGCAGCTATTCCACGGCCGTGGACGTCGGAAAGGTGACCACCGCCACAGTCTCAAACCTTTCCGAAGGAACGACCTATTATTTCAGCGCCAGCGCCTACAACACCGCCGCCGTGTCCAGCGGCTACTCCAACGAGGTCAGTTATTCGGTCCCGGTTCCAAACCGCGCTCCTTCGTCCCCGTCGGTGCCATCGGGGCCTTCGACCGGTCAAGCGGAAACATCATACTCGTTCAGCACCCTCGCCACCGATCCGGACGGCAATACGCTGCAGTACCGCTATGATTGGGGCGACGGGTCGGTTTCCGGGTGGGGCCAGGAGATCCAAGCCCACAGCTGGGCGGCCGCTGGATCCTTCTGCATCAGAGCCAAGGCCAGCGACAGCTCACTGGAATCCGGCTGGTCTGCTTGCCGAACGCTGACGGTGGCGGCAGCGGCCACTCCGGTGGACTCCGACGGCGACGGCCTTTCCGATGTGCTTGAAACCAATACCTACGGCACGAATCCCAACGCCACCGACTCCGACTCCGACGGAATCCCGGATGGGCAGGAAGTCGCGCTCTGGGGCCAGAACTGGAACGGGGATATCGATGGCGACGGTGTCCTGAATCTGCTCGACTGGGATGCGGACGGCGACGGGTTCGCCGACGGCGAAGAGCTGTCCAAGGGAAGTCTGCCGGGGGACAAGAACACCAAGCCGGCCGCACTTCCGATGGAGGCCGGGGAAGTCGAAATCGACCACGCCTGGAAGCGGGTTGAGTTTGCCCGCTCCTTCTTCAACCCGGTGGTGGTGGTTGGTGGGCTCAGCGCCAACGGCCCCCAAGCCGCTGTCGTGCGCGTGCGCAACGTGACGGGCAGCGGATTCGAGATCCGCGTCCAGGAGTGGGAATGCTACGACGGCACGCACACCCTGGAGACCGTGGGGTATCTGGCCGTCGAAAGCGGCGTTCACAGCCTTCCGGGCAACGTCAAAGTCGAAGCGGCCCTTTTGAACGTTACCAAAGGCAGCCTTTTCGGCGCCTTCACGTTCAAGCAAATGTTCCCGGCGCCCCCCGTGGTCCTGGCCTCGACGGTAACGGTCAACGATTCTACCGCCGTCACGGCGCGGCTCGATCGCATCACGGCCAAGGGGTTCCGTATGTGCCTGCAGGAACAGGAGGCAAATCCCCAAGATCACGGCGCCGAGACGGTGGCCTACATCGCTTGGCAGCCCAGCAGCGGAGATTTCGACGGGGTCACGTTCGAGGTCGACCGAACCGGGCGCGAAATCAACCAAAACTTTGCTGAGATTGCGTTCAGCGAGCCCCATGCCGCACCGCCGGTTTTTCTCGGAAAAATCCAGAGCGCTTACGGCAAGGACACGGCGGATCTGCACTGGCAGGCCAAAGACCCGGAGGGCATCATGGTGCGGATCACCGAAGAGATCTCGCGCGATTCCGAAACCAAACATACGGCCGAGGTCGTTGGCTACATGGCCTTCTCCGCGACCCCGTAAAACGCCCTGCTTCAATCGAGCGGTCTTTTAGCCCCCAAAGAGCCCGGCAGCAGATATACCCTGCCGGGCTCTGGGTTATTTGGAGAATCGCTCCGCCTGGAGTGAAGCAGCCGCTAGATCGCCGCGGCAAAGCGCTCGGTCACCCGCTTGAATCCGGCGAAGGTGGGGTGCAGTTCGTTGGCCCAGTCGCGTTTGTAGTTGCTCCCGGTGGACAGGGTGCTCCGGAGATCGATGTGCTGGACATGCGCGAATTCGGGCAGAACCACGATGGCTTTGAGCATGTCGTTGAAGCGGTCGATCAGGCGCTTGGCGAGATTCACCCGAACCGACAGGTCGTCATACCCTTTCTGCCGGAATCCCGGTTCCAGCCACGGCCCGGGCAGGATCCACCATCCGCCTAAAAACCCGCGGCCGTCCGGAACCGGGTAGTCGTAGCCGTGGGTCAGGATTTTGATGGGGCCGTTGAGGCGCTGCTCGCAGATCCGGGTAATGGCGCTCAGAATGGTGATGTAGGCGAACTTGATGCGCTCGTCGATCACGCCGCTGAGGACCTGTTCGTTGAGCCCCGCTGCCGGAGACAAGGCGTGGTTGATGAGCATCCCGAACTCCTCGCCGGCAATGTCGTTACCCCCTCCGGACAGCAAGATGGCTTTGGGGATGATGTTCTGTCGCAGAAGTTTTTCGAGCCGCCGCGCAAATTCCTCGAACTGCCCGGAACCGTAGGCCATGTCCTCCACGCGGTCTCCCTTGTGGGCCACCGACTCGACATCGTAGCCGTGGTAGTCCTCGAGCAGCCGCAGAATGTCGTTGAGGGGATAGTCGAACCAGGAGTCGCCCTCCGCCACCAGCGCGCCGGCGGAGCCGGGCCCCCCGGCTGCGCGAATCAGCTTCGGGGCAATCATCGCCGGACCGCGCGTGGCTCGCACCGCCGCCGGCTGCCGTTTGACGGCGTTCACTCTCCGCCGCAGCTCTCTATCGCGAAACTTCAACACCTCGTCCGCCTGCTGACGGCCGGCCTTCATGGCGTGCCGCATGTTCTTGTCCATAGCCATTGCATCCTCCTTTTTGATGGGGCCTCCTCGTGTGCGCCACGCACGGAGGCGACTTTCATATTATGACACCGGCGCACAGGGCTGACGAGCTACAACGAATCGAAGCGATGGTGTTGATCTGGACGCGCTTCCCATTCACCTCATAGACGGTATTCCGAACACTGCTGAGGTCCGCATCCAGTTTACGGCTCATGGCGGTGAGCTGTTCCGCCGACATTGGAAGATCGGATACCACTTTCCAATGCGCGGGCATTTGGGCGCCTGCGGGGCTTCTCCGCCCAGCGCATCGACACGGTTCAAGACCAGCACGCATAGCCAAAACACTGTCGCTCTTGCTGCCAATCGCCTTGCGCGGGTTCCCATGTGTCTCCTCTCCGGGTGATTTTTCAGCTATGTCGTGACCGTCAATTCAAGAGCAATATCCAGCTTCAGCACTTTCGATATCGGACAGCCCGCCTTGGCGGCCGCCGCCGCCGCTTCGACCTTGGCCCTGTCTGCGCCGCGCGCCGTGACGGTCGTCCGCAGCGCGCTCTGGGTCAGCGTCAGGTTCTCGAACGTAATCGTGCAGGCCGTCTCGACGGCTTCGGGTGTGATCCCGCGCTCGCCGAGCTGCGCGCTGAGCGCCATGCTGAAGCAGCTCGCGTGAGCGGCGGCGATAAGCTCCTCCGGATTGGTTCCGGGGGCGTCCTCGAAGCGGGTCCGAAAAGTGACCTTCTGGTTCTTGATGGCCCCGCTGGCGACGCTGAAGATGCCCTGCCCTTCCTTCAGGCTTCCATTCCATGTGGCGTTTGCACTTCGCTTCATTCGGTCCCTCCTTCTGGGTTGCGTGAGGTGCCGAGGCGATATCGCGACGGCGGTTGCGGTAAGGCAAACTCAGCAGCAGCGGCCCGGCTGTCTGCCGGCGTGATGGGTTGGCTGCGCCGGCTTCAGATATCGAGGACAAAGCGGATGGCCCGCCCCACATCCACCATTCTTAACCGAGGCAGAGACGTGATCAACGCCCCGATTTTCGCTTTTGAAACAGTCTGCAGGTGGTCGCAATTGACGGCGCAATCCTGGGGCAGGCCGTCGGCTTTGGAGAGGAATACCTCAGACGGGATATCGCGAACGGCTGTTGTGATGGGAGCGACGGTAACCTCTCTGAGATACTGCAACACGGAATCGCGCGTCAGAATCAAAATGGGCTGTCTCTTATCAGGCGGCAGGAACTTATGCCAACGTATGTCGCCGCGCTTCATTCATCACCCCATAATGCAGCATATAACCATCGCTATAGTATTCCCCATTGTGGACCCTGTCAAAACAATGTTGATACGGGTCCAGGATTGGTCCGGTTCGCAACTTGATACCCATGCAGCGCACCCGCGCCCGCTGAGTCGCCTTCCCCGAAACTTCCTTGACACGGGGTGCTGAATCCGGCAATTTTCATGGCCGGATAAGAGGCAAGCTGGAAAAAAATTATAAATTGCGGACTACTAGGTGGGACGCCCGTGCATTCGTGCAATTTACGAGTCTTTAAGAACCAACTTTTCACTGGCGGCGAATCGTTCTCCCCGTTGCACACACCGGCTCGCCGCCGATGGACTCAAGCCCAGCTTTTCACCGGCCTCGCGGACACTCATCCCCAATTCCCTGACAGCCCAGTAGGCAACTACACTACGCGCCATGGCCCGTCTGCGCCGCTTTCCCCATGATAACAGGTCATGGCGGTTCAAGTGATAGATCTCACACACTCTCGATACCACGTCCTCAAAACCGTACCCCTCGGCTTGAAGCCGGCACCTCCGATCCAGTTTCTCTTTTGCGGCCTTCAGCACCGAATCCACAAAATCACTGTCCCCCAGCAGACGCTCATCGCTCTTGAAATGAATGCCCATCCGACGGAATTCCTTTAGAGCGTGCCAGCCGCCGGCGCTCCGGATCAAGCCGCCTCCGGTCAACTCCGGCCTTTTTCCCACCGCCAGCCCTTCCGTCACAAAATCCCTGTAACGCTTCCGGGCCTCCCGCCGGGTTTGGCCGAACATCGACAGCACCTTCTCGGTATCCTGAAAACCGCTTTTGATCTTCCCCATCAACCGGCTGTGGCCGCAATAAGGGTAGCCCCTCAACGATTTCATATCCGCCACCAACCCTGCCCGGATTGGATTTAAATGAATATACCGGACCAACTCCAACAGATACGGCTCCTCCTGGCATAATATGGACTTGTAACGGTTTTGAAATAAATGCCCACTGCGGCGATGACGCCAATTGAAGTTCACGGCATAGCCGGTCAAAAGCCGGCGCATGACGCCGGCCACCGGTATCGATCCGGTTCGGATCAGCAGATGGAAATGATTGGGGATAAGCGCCCAGGCATAACAAAGCGTACCGGTCTGCTCTAAAACGGTAGCGAGCCTTTCCACAAAGCGGTCGCGGTCATAATCATCTTTAAATATCGCCCGCCGTTCAATTCCGCGACAGATGATATGATGCAGCGCCCCGGGAGCGTCTATGCGTGATTTCCTCGGCATGCCGGGCGTCCCCTTACATTTACAGCGGCAGCGGAAGCGCTGTCCGCTGGAGTGGCTTGTTAGGCGGTCGCCTGTGCTATGCATTTTGCGTAAATGAACTCTGGATCGAGATCGACTCCGCATTCCCATTCAACCGTATCAAAGCCGACACGAACCTGTCTGAAAATCTCGTACTTTTTAAGTCGCTGAAAAACACCAAATTTTAGAATGGGTTTCATATCAAGGATACCCTTTTCGCCATTCTCAAAAACAATGCTAAGGGTATAATCTTCATGAGGACGGACTTCCTTGACTGATGGATACATTGTTTGCTCCTTATAAAAGGGGATTGATTTTGAAAGGCTCCTCTCCATTCATGACCAGACGCAAATTGGCCATCAGCTCATCTTTATGAAGCTCAGCCCAGGCCAACACCAGCTTCGTCTGTCTGCTCGGAAAATTGCCTTCAATAATCTCGCAAGTTCGCACATCGACAGTGGCCCGATACTCGTTGTAGTACGCATGAAAATGTGGGGGCGGATGCTCGCCAGGCGCATAATACATCCGAATGATAATACCGAAAAACATCGAAATGGTGGGCATATGAAAAACTCCTTCGTTTCTTCGCTAACATGCAGTAGCCAGACGATTGTCCGCTTTATTTTACAGATGCTATCTTTCTTGACTTAATTATTCTAAATGATTTAAGATAGATATATCATTAATGCTTTAAATATTCAATATAATACTACAGCCCCCCCCCCACCGTGCAGTAGCTGCTCGGCAACCAGAGCGTGCAGACCACCATGATCTGCACCCACGTGATCAGGAAGGGCGGAAAGGGGGGGGCAGGAGCCCGCTGGATATGCTGGGATAGATGAGGCTATGTTTCATGAAGAATCCAAAACCTGCCAATATTCGGCGCCGCGCCGAGATCCTTCACCTGATCCGCGGCTTCTTCCGCGACCAAGGCTTTCTCGAAGTCGAGACCCCGCTGCGCATTCCCGCGCCACTGCCCGAAGCCCATATTGAGGTCATTTCTTCGGACGACTGGGTGCTGCAGCCCTCGCCCGAGCTCTGCATGAAGCGGTTGCTGGCCGTAGGCCACGAGAAGATCTTCCAAATCTGCAAGTGCTTCCGGAAAGCAGAGCGCGGGCGGCGGCATCTGCCGGAGATGACCATGCTGGAGTGGTATGCTTCCGGCCAGACGTATGACGATCTCATGACCTGCTGCGAAGACCTGGTCCGACTCATCGCAAGCGGGCTCGGCATGGGCGACAGCCTGAGCTATCAGGGACTGACCATTGATCTGGCCGCGCCCTGGCAGCGTCTGACCGTGAGCGACGCCTTTCGCCGCTTTGCGTCCATCTCCATGGAGCAAGCCCTATCTCAGGGCTGCTTCGACGAGATCATGGGGCTGGCCATCGAGCCGAACCTCGGCAAGGAGCGACCGATCTTCCTCATCGACTACCCGGCCCAAAAAGCATCTCTTGCGCGCTTGAAGCCCGAAAACCCTTCCGTGGCCGAGCGGTTCGAGCTTTACATCGGTGCACTTGAACTCTGCAACGGCTTCAGCGAGCTGAACGACGTGGCCGAGCAGCGGCAGCGGTTCCAAGCGGAGCAGAAGTTCATCCGCGACTCGGACCGCCCGGTCTACCCGGTTCCGGAGAAATTCCTCGAAGCGTTGGCGCACCTGCCGCCCTGCGCCGGGAATGCGCTCGGCATCGATCGGCTGATCATGCTGTTCTGCGATGCAGGCGCGATCGATGACGTCGTCGCGTTCGCACCCGAAGACCTGTGAACGGATTCCAGCCATGGGCGGCCGCGATGGCGTGGTGCCATTCCTCCGCCGTCTTTACTTGCTCGACCGAATGTGGTAGCTGGCAGGAAAGTTGTTCCCTCCTCCATGATACCTAACCTTTTTTTAGGAAGCAGCCATGGAATTCTTCAAGATACGTTTCGGCAACGATCTGGACGAGCTGTCCTCCAAGTTTGAAAAGACCCTTGAAGACATGCTGGGAATAGGCCCTTCCTTCACGCTTTCCGAACGTGCCTGGCGCCCGCCAATGGACATGTATGAAACTCCGGACGAGGTCGTTATCCGGGCCGAGATCGGCGGGGTGGACAAGCAAGACCTCGAGGTCGAGATCAGCAGCAAGGCCGTGCGCATCCAGGGCAAACGCCTTGCGCCGACCTCCGGTGTCAACTGCACCTACCGCCTGGCCGAAATCCAGTGCGGACGGTTCGAGCGCATCCTCTTCCTGCCGAGCCCCATCGACCCGGACAAGGTCAACGCGGCGTCCAAGAATGGCTTGCTGGAGATCCGGCTGGTCAAACGACCGATGGACCAGACCTACAAAGTACCCATAACCGGTGAATGACTCGCAGTCCCGGTAAATGCTCAACTCCAGCGGCATGCACGTTTCTGCTGCGGGAGTAATCGGATTCGGAGGTGGACATGACCGAAGAAAAATCGCCTGAAGCCGAGGCGACGAACAAGCTTCCCGATACGCTGCCCCTGTTGCCGGTCGTCGACTCGGTGCTCTTCCCCAAGATGGTGACTCCGCTGCTGGTGATGCAGCCGGATTCGGTGCAACTCATTGACGAGGCCATGTCGCGCGACCGCATGATCGGCATGGTCTTCGCCAAACCGGACCCGTCTCAGGAGGGGCCCCCGAAGCCGGAGAGCTACGCGTCCGTGGGAACCAGCGCCATGATCCTGAAAATGGCCAAGACTCCCGAAAACCGCACGCAACTGCTAGTTCAAGGGCTGGGGCGTTTCCGGATCAAGAGCCTCGTGCAGGCCGAAGGCAAGGCCTTCTTCCAGGCCGAGGTCGAGCATTTGACCGAAGACGCCTCGCAGAATACCGAGATCGAGGCCCTGATGACCAACATCGTGAACCTCTTTGCGCGCGTGGTGCAGGCGTCGCCGACCCTTCCCGCCGAAGTCGTCTATATGGCACAGTCGATCAAGGAGGCCGGCACCCTGGCCGACATGATCGCCTCATCCATCAACGCCACGGCGGATGAAAAGCAGAAGGTGCTTGAGCTCCAGCCGGTGGCCGACCGGTTGAAGGAGGTCACGCGCATCGTGAACAAGCAGCTGGAAATCCTGGAACTGGGCAAGAAGATCCAGGATCAGGTCAAGGAGGACATGGATAAGAAGCAGCGCGAGTATTATCTGCGCGAGCAGCTCAAGGCCATCAAGACCGAGTTGGGCGAAAAGGACGAAGCCACTACCGAGGTTGAAACGTATCGTGCCAAGGTCAGCGAAGCCAACCTGCCGCCGGAGGCGGCCAAAGAGGCGGAGCGTGAGCTCGAACGGCTGGGCCGCATGCACCCCTCGTCGGCGGAGTACACGGTCACAACCACGTTTCTCGATTGGCTGACCGGCCTGCCCTGGCACAAGGCCACCAAGGACAACCTGGATATCAAGAAGGCCCGCAAGGTGCTGGACGACGACCATTACGGCCTCGAAAAGCCCAAGCGTCGCATCATCGAATATCTCGCCGTGCGCAAGCTCAAGCCCGACTCCAAGGGACCGATACTGTGCTTTGCAGGCCCTCCCGGCACCGGCAAGACCTCGCTCGGCCAGTCCATCGCCCGCGCCCTCGGCCGAAAATTCTATCGCATGTCCCTCGGCGGCGTACGGGACGAAGCCGAGATCCGCGGCCATCGCCGCACCTACGTCGGCGCTTTGCCGGGCCGGGTCATCCAGGGCATCCGCCGCGCCGAATCCAACAACCCCGTTTTTATGCTCGACGAAATCGACAAACTGGGCGCCGATTTCCGCGGCGACCCCTCCTCGGCCCTGTTGGAGGTACTCGACCCCGAGCAGAACCACTCCTTCCAGGACCATTACCTCGACGTGCCGTTCGACCTGTCCAAAGCCATGTTCATCGCCACCGCCAACATCCTCGACACGATCCCGCCGGCGCTGCGCGACCGCATGGAGGTGCTGCAGCTGCTGGGCTATACCGAGGACGAGAAGATCCACATCGCCGAGCGGCACCTGATCCCCCGCCAGCGCTCGGCCAACGGGCTTTCGGCCGAACAGATCACCTTCAGCCGCGGGGCCTTGCGGCACATCATCTCCGGCTACACGCGGGAGGCCGGTCTGCGCAACCTGGAGCGCGAGATCGGCTCCATCTGCCGCGGGGTGGCCAGCCGGATCGCCGAGGAGTCGATCACCGCCGAGACCATCAAAGCCCAGCAGGTCACCAAGTATCTCGGGCCGGTGCGCTTCAGCGCCGAAACCCGGGCGCGCACCTCTACGCCCGGAGTGGTCACGGGCCTGGCCTGGACCCAGGCCGGCGGCGACATCCTCTTCGTCGAAGCCACCGCCATGAAGGGCAAGGACCGCCTGATCATGACCGGCCAACTCGGCGATGTCATGAAGGAGTCGGCTCAGGCGGCACTGAGCTTCATCCGCACTCACGCCGTCAAACTGGGTCTATCCGAGACCATTTTCGAAAGCCAGGACATTCACATCCACATACCGGCCGGCGCCATCCCCAAGGACGGACCCTCGGCCGGAGTCACCATCTTCACCGCTCTGGTTTCGTTCCTCACCAAGCGCCTCGTGATCAGAGACCTCGCCATGACCGGCGAAATCACCTTGCGCGGACAGGTGCTGCCCGTGGGCGGGATCAAAGAAAAAGTTCTAGCCGCCCACCGCGCCGGAATCAAGACCGTCATCCTGCCCAAAGAAAATCAAAAGGACCTGGAAGACATTCCGAAGAAAGTGCAAAAGGACATCACATTTCAATTCGCGGATCGAATGCTGGACGTGCTCAAGCTGGCGCTCGAAAAATAATCCCCGCAGGCCTCCGCCGGGCATACTCTACCGCGCAGGGACTCGAACCAGCGGAGCGGCTCGCTGAGAAACGGGCCGCAAGCCGCCATCCGAACGGCGCCCGCGATTTTCACACGGTCACTTCAATCACGTTGTTCTCGCTCCCGAAGCAGTTCGGGCAACGCTGCAGATTGTGCGGGTCGTTGTACCATTCTCCGTCCACCCAGAAACGGTACTCATAGCGCCCCGGGTAGATCATGACGGTCTTGCGCCACACGCCGTCCGCATCTTTGCGCATGGGATGAGTTTTCGGTTCCCACTGGTTGAAATCGCCCATCAGGATCACCTGGCTTGCCTCGGGCATCTCTATCGAGAATTCAATCCGTCGTCGCTTGGGAGCGTCCTTCTTCACTTTTCGAGCCATGCTTCTGCCCTCCTTATGAATTCGATGTTCGATTCTTCTAATCTAAAATTCATTGTAATCCGATAGTACGAAAATGACATCCAATTGGGTGCATGGAGTTCAAAATATGTATCATTGAGTCTACATTATACGGGATAGCGGATACTGTCGCATTTGTGCATCACCAGGCTGAAAAAGAGCTTTGATTATTAATTGAAAAACAGTATAATACTCCAGGAGAATTAGAAAAAAATTAGATTTCCCATATAAAATATTTTATTGACAACAACGATATTTTGTATTAGGTTTGACATCAAAATACTATATGGAGGGGGCGAATTTGGCCTATCACTGCTGAATCGGCACCAAACCCAACTGCTAAACAAAAGGAAGGCAACTCACAAAAACGCGATATCGATAATATACCCTGATATTTTTCGTCCTTCAAGCTATTTAACTATTTATGTGGGCCATTGGCAGGCCCCGGTGAAAGGAGATCCCTGATAACCATGAAACAGGATGTGGTCCGGTCTCACAATTCTGACAGCCACGCAGCATCCGGATCAACGAGCGAGATAGCAGGCGAAAGCGATGAAGAACCTCCCGGTTCATCCGGCTGTCTTGCCAACGTCGTTTCCCTACCCGAACTATCCCCGCGTTTCAGGGGCAAAATTTCTGTTTTCCCAGCACCTAAATCACGATCCACATCCAGCCCCAGGGCTGCCGCCTTCCGCCGCGCCTTTTTCCCGTCCGCAACCGACAAGGAGTGGACGGACTGGCAGTGGCAGATCCGCAATCGTGTCCGCCACCTGGATCAACTCGAACGAATGCTGGCGCTGTCCGACGCCGAGCGTACGGCCGTTGAGAAGATCCAATCTAGGCTGCCGGTCGGCATCACGCCTTATTTCATGAGCCTGCTTTCCAAGGACGACCCGAACGATGCCCTGCGCCGGACGGTGGTCCCGACGGTTTCCGAGTTCACCCAAACGCCCGGAGAAGCCGCTGATCCGCTCGGCGAAGACGGCCAAAGCCCCGTCCCCGGCCTGGTTCATCGCTACCCGGACCGTGTGCTGCTGTTGGTGCTGGACTTCTGCTCCACCTATTGCCGCTATTGCACGCGTTCCCGCGTGGTCGGCCATGGCGCCATCTACCCCAGCCGCTCGCGCCTGGAGCGCGCCATCGATTACATCCGCTCCGCCAGCTCGGTCCGCGATGTCCTGATTTCCGGCGGCGACCCGCTGACGCTGAACGACGAACGGTTGAACTGGCTGCTATCGCGGCTGCGCGAAATCCCGCACGTCGAGATCATCCGGATCGGCACCAAGATCCCGGCCGTGCTGCCCCAACGCATCACCCCGAACCTGGTGAGGGTCCTGCGGCGCTACCACCCGCTGTGGATGAGCCTGCACTTCACGCACCCGGCCGAGTGCACGGCCGAAGCCTACCGCGCCTGTGAGCGGCTGGCCAATGCCGGCATTCCGCTGGGCTCCCAGACCGTATTGCTGAAGGGCATCAACGATTCGGTGGAGACCATGAAGGCGCTCTGCCATCACCTGCTGCGCATGCGCGTGCGGCCGTATTACATCTATCAGTGCGACCCGATCACCGGTTCCAGCCATTTCCGCACTCCGGTCGAAAAGGGCCTTGAAATCATCCGGGGTCTGCGGGGCTTCACCACCGGATACGCGGTCCCGACCTATGTCATCGACGCCCCCGGCGGCGGCGGCAAGATCCCGCTCATGCCCAATTATGTCGAAGGCCGCGACGGCGACGATCTGCTGCTTCGCAATTACTGCGATCAGGTCTATCGCTATCCGGACATCGGAAGGGAATAAGTGGATCGCCGCCCCATGCGGATCGGGCTTACGTATGACTTGCGCACCGAGTATCTCGCGCTGGGATACTCGGAGGACGAAACCGCCGAATTCGACCGGGATGAGACCATCCGCGGCATCGAGTGCGCGCTGCAACGGCTGGGCCACGAAACCGATCGCATCGGCCATGTCCGGCGTCTGGTGGAGCGCTTGGCCGCCGGACAGCGCTGGGACCTGGTTTTCAACATCGCCGAGGGCCTGATCGGCATCGGCCGCGAAGCCCAGGTGCCGGCCCTGCTGGACGCCTACGACATTCCCTACACCTTCTCGGACCCGCTGGTCATGAGCCTGACGCTGCACAAGGGCATGACCAAACGGGTCATCCGCGATGCCGGTATCCCGACCTGCGTTTTCGCGACTGTCGCAGCGCCGCAAGAAGCCGCCGCCGTTGGCTTCGCACCGCCCTATTT
>Ga0105093_10000426_pt1 | contig 15917 bp, 15 predicted proteins | sample PPLLak3March2015_2_FD_79111 | JGI IMG/M metagenome (GOLD analysis project Ga0105093, IMG submission 79111) | Freshwater sediment microbial communities from Prairie Pothole Lake near Jamestown, North Dakota, USA - PPLs Lake P8 Core (3) Depth... | ecosystem: Environmental > Aquatic > Freshwater >... | reverse complement strand
GAGAAGGCCAACGCCATCACCAAACGCTGCTTCCAGGAGCAGGGCGGCACGGACGACATCATCGATTTCGCAGAGGCCGCGATCTTTGAAATCACCGACAAAAAGGCCCGTCAGGCGTTCTATCCGCTCAGCAAGCTCATCAACGGCAACATCGACTTTCTGGAGGAAAAACAAAAAAACAAAAGCCTGGTCACCGGCGTTCCCACCGGCTACACCCTGCTCGACAACCTGACCTCGGGACTGCAGAACTCCGACTTGATCATTCTGGCAGCCCGGCCGAGCATGGGGAAAACCGCTCTGGCGCTGAACATCGCCCGCAATGCCGCCGTCGATGCCGGGGTGCCGGTCGCGGTCTTTTCCCTGGAAATGTCCAAGGAGCAGCTGTCCCTGCGCCTGCTGTGCGCCGAGGCCCGCATCGATTCGTCACGGCTGCGCAGCGGCTTTTTCAGCATGGAGGACTGGGAGCGTCTGACGGACGCGGCCGGCGTGCTTTCCGCCGCTCCGATCTTCATCGACGACTCGCCGAGCCTCTCGGCGATGGAGGTGCGCGCCAAGGCCCGCCGCCTCAAGATGGACAAGAACATCGGGTTGATCGTGATCGACTATCTGCAGCTCATGCAGGGCCGGGCGAGTGCCGAACGGCGTGACCTTGAGATCTCTGAGATATCCCGGTCGTTGAAGGCCCTGGCCAAGGAAATCCAGGTGCCCGTCATGGCCCTTTCCCAGCTGAACCGGATGCTGGAGCAGCGCAACGACAAGCGGCCGCGGCTGTCGGACCTGCGGGAGTCCGGCGCCCTCGAGCAGGACGCCGACGTGGTCGCCTTCATCTACCGCGACGAGGTCTACAACAAGGAGGAAACCAATCCTCACCGGGGCACCGCCGAGATCATCCTCGCCAAACAGCGCAACGGGCCGATCGGCGAAGTGCTCCTGACCTTTCTGTCCGCTTATACCCGCTTTGAAAACATGGCCCCCGAGGCGATGCGCGGAACGGCGTGACCGCTATTGCCGCCCGCTGCGGCCGAAATCCCGCCGGGGCGGACCCCGGCTCAGGCCGTCTCGGTTGAACCGCCGGATCATAAGGAGGCATTGCTCCAACCCGAATGAAGAGGCTTTTCGGTAATGTCGCCGGCCTGAAGTCCAACCAGATCCGAAGGCTGGAAAACCTCTACCGGAGGCGTGTCCCGCCGGAGGTTTTGATCACCCCTGAGCTCGCCCGGGACCTCGGCCTGCTGTCCCATGAAATCCGGCGGCAGATCGGCCTGCTGGTGAACCGGCAGGGGCGGATCGCCTTCGTGGTGGTGGGCGACCCCCGGCAGATCGTCATTCCGACCACCGCCGAATATCAGGCCGCGCCGGGGCGTCTCAACGGCTTGCGCTGCATCCACACCCACCTCAACGAAGAACCGCTCACCCGCGACGACCTGACCGACCTGGCCCTGCTCCGGCTGGACGTGATGGCAGCCATCGGAATGGGAACCGACGGGCTACCGCGCCGGGTGCATGCCGCCCATGTCCTTCCAGGCGTTTCCGAGCGTCTGCCCCACCGGTTGCTGCCGGACCTGGCACCGAATGCACTGAACCTCGACTGCCTGGCGCTCGTCCATGCATTGGAAGACGAACTGCAGCGGGTGATCACGGGCCGCACGGCCGGTTTCACCCGGGATCGGGCCCTGCTGGTCAGCGTCTCCGCCGCCCCCCGTCGCCAGTCGGAGGAGTCCATGGCCGAGCTGAGGGAACTCGCCCGCTCGGGGGGGATCGAGGTCGTCGGCTCCGTGATCCAGCAGCGCGAAAAAGTGGACCACCGCTTTCTGATCGGCACCGGCAAGCTTCAGGAATTGGCGATTCACGCCCTCCAGGAAGCAGCCTCGATCATCGTTTTCGACCAGGAGCTGAACCCGTCCCAGATCCGGTCCATCACCGACCAGACCGACTTGAGGGTCATCGACCGCACCCAGCTGATTCTGGACATTTTCGCCCAGCGCGCCCGGTCGCGCGAGGGCAAGCTCCAGGTGGAACTGGCTCAGCTCAAGTATATGCTGCCGCGCCTGGTGGGCAAGGGCACCGCCCTGTCCCGCCTGGCCGGCGGCATCGGTGGCCGGGGTCCCGGGGAGACCAAACTTGAGGTCGACCGGCGCCTGGTGCGCCGGCGCATCGCACAGCTGGAAGATGCGCTGGAGGAGGTGCGCCGTCACCGGCGGCAGCTGCGAGCCAAACGCGGCAAAAAAAACGTTCCGGTGATCTCGATCATCGGCTACACCAACGCCGGCAAGAGCACGCTGCTCAACAGCCTCACGCACAGCCGGGTGTTGGCGGAAGAGCGCCTGTTCGTCACCCTGGATCCATCCAGCCGACGTTTGCGGTTCCCCAAGGACATCGAGGTCATCATTACGGATACGGTGGGTTTCATCCGCGACCTGCCCCGCGACCTGATGGTGGCCTTCCGCGCGACCCTGGAGGAGCTCGAGAATGCCGACCTGCTGCTGCACGTCGTGGATCTCAGCAACCCACGCTTTGAAGACCAGATCCTCGCGGTCGAAGCCATCATCGAAGATCTCCAGCTCGGCGCCAAGGCCTGCCTCAAGGTATTCAACAAGCGCGACCGGGTGGCGCCGGATCTGGCCCGGAATGTTGCATTACGGCATGGAGGCGTGGCTATTTCCGCTCGGGACCCATCGACGCTGCCTCCGCTCATTGAACGCATGCGATCCATGATCGCATCCCGTGCGGCGCCGGCGAGCCCCGCCTCGCCGCCGGGCGATGGGAGCCCGGCGGCCTTCGCAAGAAGCGGCGGCGCCGCAACCGAAAACCCGGATTGACGGTACCTCCTCCCCGATCGACCACAACCGATTGGGGTTGACACGATTCCCTGAACCGATATAACGTGACCGCCATGGACCTCGATCAAATATTGCGAGTAGCGGTCCGGGCCGCCTATGCGAGTGCGGACGTATTGCGCACCCGTTGGAAGCATTTGAGCTCGATCGACTCAAAGGGACCCAACGATTTGGTCACGGACGCGGACATCGCCGCTGAAAAGGAAATCATCCGCGCGATCCAGGTCACCTATCCGCAGCACGGCATCATCGCGGAGGAAAGCGGAGCGCAGGAGGGGTCCTCGGATGAGCGCTGGCTGGTCGACCCCTTGGACGGGACCGTCAATTACGCCCACCAGGTACCTTTTTTCGCCGTCTCTATTGCTTTCGCCCGCGGAGACGAGGTGCTGGCGGGCGTGGTGCTCAACCCGGTCAGCGGCGAGCTGTTTTCAGCTCAGGCCGGAAGGGGCGCATTTTTGAACGGCGAGCCGATCGGCGTCAACCCGGAAACACGAATTGCGGACAGCCTGTTAGCCACCGGTTTTCCGTACGAACGCTCGCACGGGTTCCACGCCATGGCCGACCGACTGCTGCGCTGCCTGAAAGCCTCGCGGGGGATCCGCCGCTTCGGTTCGGCTGCACTGGACTTGTGTTTCGTGGCGTGCGGACGGTTTGCCGGCTACTGGGAGGACCGGCTGCAGCCTTGGGACACAGCTGCCGGTGCGCTGATCGTGCGCGAGGCCGGCGGCCGGACCACTGATTTTTCAAACCGACCGGTGGGAACCGACGGCCGCGAGATTTTAGCGACCAACGGCCGCATTCATACCGACTTGCTTAAGCTCATGGGAGGGGGAACCCGTTCATGATAAAAAGAGGCCTTCGCCGCTCCTCGGCCACGATCCCTCTCGGGTGTTTTGGAAGCTTCCAGGCCGATGACCCGATCTGCCGTCATTATTGTGCGATTCGGATCCGCTGTGCCATCGAGCGCGATCAGGCCATCTTATTGGAGGTCTTGGAGGAGCCCGCCTTGGGTGATGACCAGCTGCTGACGTTCCAATAGGAGCTTGATCCCGGCGCACCGGGTCGAACTCCGCACCAAATCCCGATCGGCCTAATTGAACTTTCCGGATTCCAGCTTTTGGCGGAAGAACTCCACCTGTTGCCGGATGGAGCTGTCCGACTTCAGCCCCTTTTCAATGCAATGTATCGAGTGCAGCGCGGTGGCGTGGTAGCGGTTGAATGTCTTGCCGATGGCCTGCAGGGGAGAGTCCGTGAAACGGCGCGACAGATAGATGGCCATCTGACGCGGCCGCACGAGATGTTGCTTCCGCGAGCGCGAAACCAGATCCGCCAGGGAGACGCTGTAATATTTGCAGACGAGCGTCTTGATCACCTCCAGCGTGATTTTCTGGCGCTGACTGGCGATATGCTTCACGACGCTCGCGGCCAGATCCAGGTTGATCGGCGCCCCTAATAGGGAAGACTTGGCAGCCACTCCGTTCAGACCGCTTTCGAGCTGGCGCACGTCGCCCACCAATTCTGCGGCCAGGTAGCTGATCACCGGATCCGGTACGTGGTAATTGAGCAGGCTGGCCTTTTTCTGCAGGATGCGCACCCGCGTGCGGTAATTCGGAGGCTCGATGGCGGAGATCAGCCCGCAAGAGAACCGCGACCGCAGCTTCTCGTGCAGCTTGGGAATGTCCGACGGCAGGCAACTGCTGGAAAAAATGATGCGCTTGCCGGCCTCGTAGAGCGTATCCAGGGTCATCGCCAACTCGATCTGCGTGCGCTCTTTTCCGCTCAAGTAGTGCACGTCTTCGATCAACAGCACATCGCAGTGCTGGCGGTATTTGGCCTTGAATTTATCGATGGCATCGTGACGATAGGCCTGAACCATCTCGTTGCTGAAATCTTCAGCGGTCATGTAATACACTCGCTCGTCCGGCGCTTGATCCAGGACGTGGTGGCCGATCGCCTGGGACAGGTGGCTCTTGCCGAGTCCCGTTCCGGCCAGCAAGAATAGGGCTGGCTGGCGGCATTCGCGCTGGGTGGCCAGGGACAGCGATGCCGAATACGCGAAGTCGTTGTTGGCCCCCACGACAAAGTGATCGAAGGTAAAATCCTTGCGTAGCAGGCGGCCATTGTGAGGGCGGATGGTTTCGCTGGGCAGGGGCAACTGCAGGTGGGCTTCGGGGCCGAGCCGATGCCCGTTCCGCCGGCCGGCGACATGATAGCTGACACTGCCGGCCGCATCACCGAGGGCCCGCCGCAACTCCGAGTCGATCAGCGCTCCGAAGTGGTCCTGGACTCGCTTTCGGGAAAAGGCGTTCGGGCAGGTCATCACCCATCCGTCATCATCTCCGCGGTGCAGTTCAAGCGGTTCGATCCACATGCGAAAACTATGCGCCGGAATCCGCCGCTTGAGACTTGCTTTAATGTCTTTCCACGCCTTGTCCATGGACTGTTCTATGCTGCCTGGTTTACCCGGTCCGCCCCCAGCGTGCTGGCTGCTGCGGGCCAAAAGAGGCCGATGAGGAATCAGAAAGGGGTGGAGGCCATACACTCCGTGTGATGCCCCGCAATCATGAGGCAGCGTTTTAAGCCAATGGTCTGAGTAAAGTCAAACCTGAATTTCTGGCGTTTGCGCCGCCCGCGCCTGCGGTTATGAACAATTTATATCTGTTTGTTATCATGCTTTAATATTTTAACTGAAGCGAATTTTGGCTGAATGAGAACCTTTCGGGGAATTGTTAGATTTTCAAACAATTTCGGGGAATCCAATCCTTTCCAGGTAAGGCGGTTCGAGGAGACATCTCCTGAATCCTTGTTTTATCTTTGATTTTCTACATTTTTTAGATTATCGACGGCCGAAAGAACGCCAGTAGGACATCCCCTGCCCCGGTGTCTATCCTTCACAGCGATCCGCGCAAGGTTAGCCATGTCAAGACCGAACAGGGCGTGATGAGGCAACGTCCGCCGATTAAAAACGTAATGAAATTAAAGGAATTATATGGTAAACAAAATCGGCGTTTCTAAAGGGACGCGACCTTGCTGGTTTTAAATTGAGGCATTTCTTTCAAACCGTTGAGGAACAAGGGCCGGCGCGGGCTGTATCCGGTTCGAATCGCAATTATCGCGGTTCTAAAGGGATTACAGACGATTTTTCCAAATCATTCCAAATGGTCTCAGGGCGGCCCGGCAGACCGGTAGCAGGATGTTGAGCGATGACACCGAACGAGGCGATCATTATCCGCGGGGCTCGTCAGCACAATTTGAAAAACATCGATGTGGAGATCCCGCGCAACCGGCTGACGGTGATAACGGGGCTCTCGGGGTCCGGGAAATCGACGCTGGCTTTCGACACCCTCTACGCCGAGGGACAGCGCCGATACGTCGAATCGATCTCCGCCTATGCCCGCCAGTTTCTCGAACGCCTTGAAAAGCCGGATGTCGATTTGATCGAAGGCCTTTCACCGGCCATCGCCATCGAGCAAAAAACGGCCAGCCACAACCCGCGGTCGACGGTCGGCACGGTCACCGAAATCTATGACTATCTGCGCCTGCTCTACGCCCGCGTCGGTCAACCGCACTGCCCCCGCTGCGGCCGTCCGATGGCCGCCTGGACCATCGACCAGATGGTGGATCGGATCCTGTCGCTGAAGGAGGGCGCCCGGATCATCATCCTGGCGCCGCTGGCCGCCGGCGGCAAGGGGTCTTGCGCTCATCTGTTCAAGCGTCTCAAGAAGGAGGGGTTTGCCCGCGTCCGGATCGATGGGGCCACTCTGGATCTGGACGAGGCCATCCCGCCGCCCGGCCGGCAGCCCCGGCGCATCGAAGTGGTGGTCGACCGTCTCGTGGTAAAACCCTCCATCCGTAATCGACTCGCGGATTCGCTGGAACTGGCGCTGGCGCATGGCAGCGGCAACATTCTGGTGGACGTCGTCGACGGTGAATCCATCCGCTTCAGTGAAGCCTCGGCCTGCCCGGCCTGCGGCATCCGCCATCCGGAACTCACACCAGCCAGTTTTTCCTTCAATTCACCCCATGGCGCCTGTCCGAAGTGCAGCGGCCTCGGGTCCACGACGGAGTTCGACCCCGAGCTGATCGTCCCCAACCCGCGCCTATCCCTGCGCGAGGGGGCGGTGGCCGCATGGGCGCAGCGCACCAGCGTACATTTCATCGATTTCCTGGAGGCGCTGACCGCCCACTACGGGACCACCATTTACACCCCGTTTGCCGATCTGCCCGAGGACTTCCGGCGCGTGATCCTTTACGGCTCCGGGGAGGAGGCCATCACCTATTTCTTCGACCGGGGGCCGACCCGCATCCGCTATCAGCGCCCTTTCGAGGGAGTCATCCCGAATCTTGAGCGCCGCTACCGTGAGACGGACTCTGATGCGATGCGCGCGGACATCAAGCGTTTTATGAAATTCAAACCCTGCCCGGAATGCAGCGGCGCAAAGCTCAATCCGGCCAGCCGCGCCGTCCTGTTGCAGGGTGTGAGCATCTCCAGTTTTTGCGCCATGACCGTCGCTCAGGCCCGCAATTTCTGCATAAGCCTGTCCTTCGAGGGCCAGCGCCAACGCGTCGCCCACCGGATTCTCAGGGAAATTTCGGATCGCCTGGGTTTCTTGGAAAACGTCGGCCTTCCGTATCTGACGCTGGACCGTTCCGCCCAAACCCTTTCCGGCGGCGAAAGCCAGCGCATCCGCCTGGCCACCCAGATCGGATCCAAGCTGACCGGCGTGCTTTACGTTCTGGACGAGCCCAGCATCGGATTGCACCCGCGCGACCACCGCCGGCTGCTCGATGCCCTGCTGCGGCTGCGCGACCTGGGCAACACCGTCCTGGTCGTCGAGCATGATGAAGACACCATCCGGGAGGCCGATTTCGTGATCGACATGGGGCCCGGCGCCGGCATTCACGGCGGCCGGGTGGTCTTCGCCGGGCCCCCGCTGAAGCTGATGCAGGACCCGGCGTCGCTGACCGGCCAATACCTTTCGGGCCGCACGGCCATCGACATCCCGTCTCGGCGACGTTCCGGGTCGGGAGCCCGGCTGATCCTGGCCGGCGCCTCCCAGAACAATCTGAAAGACATCACAGTCGAATTCCCGCTGGGGTGTCTGATCGGCGTTACCGGAGTCTCGGGGTCCGGAAAATCATCACTGGTCATCGAAACGCTCTACCCGGCCGTGTTTCAATACCTGAACCGATCCCGGCTCACCGCCGGCGCCTACCGCCGGCTGGAAGGCATCGAACACATCCGCCAGGTCATCCATATCGACCAGACCCCCATCGGGCGGACGCCGCGCTCCAATCCCGGCACCTACACCGGACTCTTCGGTTTCATTCGCGAGCTGTTTGCACGCACCCCTGAGGCCCGCATGCGCGGCTACAAGGCCGGCCGTTTCAGCTTCAACGTCAAGGGCGGACGCTGCGAGGCCTGCCAGGGCGACGGGACGCTGCGGATCGAAATGCATTTTCTGCCGGATGTCTACGTCGCCTGCGACGTGTGCGGCGGTCGGCGGTACAACCGGGAAACCCTGGAAATCCAGTACAAGGGCCGGTCCATTGCCGATGTGCTCGACATGACCGTGGATCAGGGCATGACGTTTTTCGGCCGCATCGCTTCCATCCGGGACAAGCTGCAGACGCTTTCCGACGCGGGGCTCGGGTACGTTCCGATCGGCCAGGCGGCGACCACCCTTTCCGGCGGCGAGGCTCAGCGCGTTAAGCTTTCGCGCGAACTCAGCCGCAAGGGCAACGGCCAGGTTCTGTATGTATTGGACGAGCCCACCACCGGCCTGCATGCGGACGATATCCGTCGGCTGCTGGGCGTTCTCAACCAGATCGTCGACACCGGCAATACGGTGGTGGTGATCGAGCACAACCTGGATGTGATCAAAACGGCCGATTATCTGATCGACCTGGGCCCCGGCGCCGGGGAGGACGGCGGACACCTGGTCGGTTTCGGCGCGCCCGAGACCCTCGCCGCCAACCCGCAATCGTGGACCGGGCGGTACCTCAAAACGATCCTGGCGACGCACAGCGCAGGACCCGCGGGCGGGAGAAACCCATAAGCAACAAAAGCCCGCGGAAGCTCTTCCGCGGGCTTTTGGGCTGTTGCACGAACGATTGATTACTTCATGAACAACTTGGCAATGGCCGTGGCCTGGGGATGCGCGAAGATGAGAATCAGGGCGACGACCAGCGCATAAATACAAAGCGACTCGATCAGGGCCAGGCCGATCAGCATGGTCACGGTGACTTTACCGGAGGACTCCGGGTTCCGGGCAATGCCCTCGACCGCGGACCTCAGGCCAAGGCCCTGGGCAATGCCGCAACCGAAAGCGGCAATCGCGATTCCAAAACCGGCGGCAGTCACACAGGCGATGAAGAACTCCAATGCTTTGGCTTCCATACGTTTGTCTTCCTCCTTTGAATGGGTATGTAGTGGGGCTTCTTCCAGGCTCCCGTTAAACGCGCATCAGCCGCGAGCGCACCGATCCGCGCGGATCAGTGCGCATGCTCCATGGCACCGCTGAAATACATGATCGACAGCAAAAAGAACACAAAGGCCTGAACAAACGAAACGAAAATCCCCATCGCCATGATCGGCAGCGGCGCGAAGAATGCGCCCGCCAGCATGAACAGGATCATGAGGACCAGCTCATGCCCCATCATGTTTCCGAACAACCGGAAGGACAGCGACATGATGCGGGCCAGGTGGCCGATCAGTTCGATCGGGAAGATGATGGGGATCATCCACCAAATGGGCCCCAGAAAATGCTTGATGTATTTGACGCCGTGGTACTTTACCCCGATAAAGTGCGTGAACGCGAAAGACACCAGCGCACAGGACAGCGTGGTGTTGATGCTGGCGGTCGGTGGAAAAAATCCCGGGATGAGCCCGATCAGGTTGCAGGTGACGATGTAGAGGAAGATCGTGCCGACCAGCGGAAAGAACCACCGCCCCTCCTCGCCGGTCACATCCACCATGAATTCCTCCATCCCCGAGACCACCACCTCAAAAAAGTTCTGGGCCTTGCCGGGGATGAGGGTAATGCTGCGGCTGCCGATAAAGGCCAGAACGATCAAGATCAAGAGAACAAGCCATGAGTAGACCACGTGGGGATAGGCATTCGCGAAATGACCCAGACCGAAGAGTTCGAAAACCTTGGGCAGAAACAGATAGGGGTGTTCCATCCTTAGACCGCCTCCTTAAAGATGATTTTTTTCACTTCACGAATGGTCGCTAGGATGATGCTCATTACCACAACCGAAAGGCCGATCACAAGCCCCAGCGGATTCACCACCCCGCCGGCGATCAACAGAAAAATGACGAACGCACTGGCCAGAAAGCGCAGATAATACTTGGCGATCACTGCGTTGTGCGATGCCAGATGGGGCGGCGTCAGCGCCCGTCTCAGCGTCCTGGCCAGCAGGTAGAAGTTGACGGTGACGATCAGACCGCCGCTGAGGATGCCAAGCGCGAAATCCGGCGGTGCCACCGCGATTCCCGCCATCGTTGCCCCCGCCAGGATGACCCAGTTGGCGCGGGTGACGAACTGCAATATGCGTTGTTGAATCTGCACGGCGTCGGCACAAATGATTCGATTCGCATGCGCTTCACAGGTTACGGCTCTTGCGAATCGCATGCCCGATGTTGCGAAACCCAGCGGCAATACCCAAAACCAAGAAGATCAACAGGCACCAGGGAGACGTATCAAACCGCCGATCCAGGTAGACCCCCACGGCCAGCCCGATGACAATCGAGAGCGCCACGGAAAAACCGAGACTGCTGTAATACGCCAGCTCCCGCCACGCCCGTCTGGTCTCACGCTTCATAAGAAATGGAGTCTCTTCGGCGCGTCTCCGTCGCAATGGAACGACTGCACCTAACATATCGTCTCTATCAAGTCAACGCCAAACTTAATCTACAGCTCAATCTCATCGGCGTCGAATACCGGCCCATCCATACAGGCGTGCAGAAAACGCGTTCCAACCGGATAGCCTTTGACCGCGCAGCCGAGACACGCGCCCATGCCGCAGGCCATCATGGTCTCGATGGAGACCTGGCAGGCAATGCCGTGCTGCCGCACGATGCCTAGAACACAGGCCAGCATCTCCCGCGGGCCGCAGGCCAGCACCAGGTCCGGAGGCGCCAGACGGATGGCATCCTCCAGCGGAGTCGTCACCCGGCACTGGTCGCCGCAGCTGCCGTCGTCGGTGGTCGGCACGACGGCGATGTCCAGGCGCTCGAAGTCTTCGGCGCATAAAAGGTCCTCCCGGCTGCGCCCTCCCAAAAACAGCCGACAGTCGAGCATCTGCAACTGGCGGCGGCCCAGATGTTCGGCGAAGAACAGCAGCGGTGCGACCCCCACTCCGCCGGCCGCCAGGTATAACCGGCGGGCCCCCGCCGGCAGAACAAAGGCGCTGCCGAGCGGCCCCAACAGACTGACGGACGCCCCGGCCGCCAGTCGAGACAGCCGCCGCGTCGCCGGCCCCACGATCTTGTAGAGCAGCTCAATGCCGCAAAACGCCCCATCGCCGGCGATCCGGCGATGAATGGAGAACGGTCGTCGCAGCAACGGATCGACGCTTTCCGGAAACCCCAGCATGACGAATTGGCCGGGTTTGGCATGGGCGAACGCATCGCCGCACCCCAGGCCGATGCGGCCATAGCACGTGGCGAGTGGCGTGTTGTAAAGCACACTGGCAACGCTCAGCATCATATTCTCAATCCGATCACCGCCGGAAATCGTCCGGTCTGCTTCTCCCCGCGGTATGAAAAAAACCGGTCGGTGTTGCAGCGGGTGCACAACCGACTGGTCTCAATGTGGTCGTCGCGCACACCGGCCGCGATCAGTTGATCGCGGGTCATTGCCCAAAAGTCGAAGTAAACCGTGTCGCGCCGATAGGCCCATAGCCGGGAGGGAATTTCCTCCCGGTAGTTGACGAACTCGGCGCAGCAGGGCCCGAGCGACGGGCCGATCCCCACCAGGAGATCCTTCGGATCACAACCGAAGCCGCCGCGCAGAGCCTCCACCGTTCGTCCGGCCACATCGGCCACACTGCCGCGCCAGCCGCAGTGGAGATTGGCGACCACCCGTCGGACGGGATCGAACATCAGGACGGCCTGGCAATCGGCGACCTGCACCACCAAAAACTTTCGCGCCCGATCCGTGATCAGAACGTCGGCTTCCGGCAGGGTCTCGGCATCACCGGCCGGCCGGCCGTCGACCACCCGCACGCCGACGCCGTGAACCTGGCGCACGAAAACCAGCTCGGGGGCTTCCAGCGTCTCGGCCACCAGGCGCCGGTTGTGCTCCACCCGGTGAGCCTCGTCACCAACCGCCAGGCTCACGTTCAGGCGGTCGAACGGCGCATCGCTGCCCCCACGCGTTCTCAAAAAAATGGCATGACCGACATCGCTGCACGCCGATAAATGCTCGAACTGGCAATAGTCGGCCCCCGCTTCATTTCTAAAAATCACGCCAGACGATCTCCCGGTGGCCGGAGCATTCCGTGGTTATTAGTCCTCCGGCATTTCCTTATCCAAGGTCCTGCTCGGCGGGGAAGGGGTTCAATCGGCCGCCAACGGCCCGGCCGGAGTTGATTTCTCAGATGACCTGCGCCAGGGCCAGCACGTCCACCCGTGCGGCGCCACTGGCCAAGAGCACGCGGGCGCATTCCGCGGCCGTCGCCCCGGTGGTGATGACGTCGTCCACCAACAAAATGTCCCGGCCGTCCACCTGCTCCGGGCGCCGAGCGGTGAAAACCCCCCGGATGTTGGATTCGCGTTCACGCCGGCCGAGCCCTGCCTGCGGCGCGGCCGTTCGCGTGCGCTCCAGCACGCCGGTTCCCATCGCCGGCACCACCGATGGGTGCGCGTGCATCCGCCACTCCCGCAGCAGGAGCTCGGACTGATTGAACCCCCGCCGCCGCAGCCGCCGGCGGTGCAGCGGAACCGGCAGCACCAGATCGACCGTCCGACCCTCCCAGTATCGAACAAAGGTGCGCCACAGAAAGGTTCCCAACGGCGCGGCCAGCCGGGTCTTGCCCCTGTATTTGTAGCAGTGGATGATATCCACCGTCGACCGGTCGTAGACCAGGGCCGCCCGCGCCATGTGAAAAGACGGCGCCTGCTCCAGGCAGCGCCCGCAGAGATGGTCCGCACCGACGCGGCTCTGGAACATGATGCCGCAGCGCGGACAAAGCGGCGATTCCACCGGTGTCACCGCCGACCGGCAATCGCGGCAGAAGAAGGGTCGCAAGAGGTCGCCGTCGACGGCAACCGGCACCGGCTCCCCGAAAGCGCCGCCCGCGGCCGGAAGCAACCGCCGGCAGTGCAGGCAGCGGGCCGGAAACACCGCCGCACGCAGCGCCTCCAGCGCGGCCAGAACCTGCCGGCGCAGCCGCCTGTTAGGAGCCGCCGAGGCAGCCATCGGACCCGGCCACGTCCGGCGGTCGACGATCGCCCCCGCACTGGCGGTGAATTTCATAAAGAGCGACGGCGGCGGCGGCAGAAGCATTCAAGGAGTCGATCACGCCGGACTGCGGAATCGACACCATCAGGTCGCACGTATTGCGAACCAGCGTTCGCAGTCCGCGCTCCTCGCCCCCGATCACCAGCGCCAGCGGCAGCCTCAGATCGGCGCTGAAAATGGACCGGGGTGCCTGCCGATCCAAACCGGCCACCCAGCGCCCGCACGATTTCAGAATATCGAGGCTGCGCACCAGGTTGGTGACCTGCACCAGACGGATATGTTCAAGGGCTCCGGCTGAAATCTTCGATACGACTGGCGTCGGTCCGGCGCAGCGGTCCTTGGGGATGAGAACCGCCGCAACACCGGCGCACAACGCCGAGCGCACGATCGCACCGAGGTTGTGCGGGTCCACGATGCTGTCCAGCGCGAGAATGGGGCCGGACCCGGCCGCTCCGGCCTCATCCACGACCCGCGAAAACTCCTCGAAGGGGTAGGCGGAGGCCCGCAACGCCACCGCCGCTTGAGCGCCGCCGCCGGACATGGCGGCCAAGCGGGCGGCGTCCAGCACTCGCACGGCCGCACCGCGTGCTTCGGCCATTTTCAAAAGCGCTTGAAGCCGAACGGACCCGGCATGCCCGCGGTCCACATAGATCTCGAACGGAACGCGCCGGCCGGCCGCCAGGGCTTCCCTTACGGAGTGAACGCCATAAAGAATTTCAGTTTTCACGTGGCGAACGATAGGAATTCAAAATGGCCATCAGCGCCTCGATGGCCGCGTCCAGGTCGTCATTCACAAGGATGTGGCGGTACCCGTGGCGCTGGTCCATCTCGCGCCGCGCGTTGTCCAACCGCAACGCGATGGCCTCCGGGCGGTCCGTACCACGAGATCGCAGCCGCTGCTCCAGGACCTCCAGCGACGGCGGCATGATAAAGATCGTCACGCTTCCCGGAAAGCGGCGGCAGATCTGTTGCGCCCCCTGCACGTCGATGTCCAGCAGCACATCGCGGCCCGCCGCCCGCGCCTGTTCCAGAACCTCGGCCGAGGTCCCGTAGTAGTGGCCGTGAACCCGGGCCCATTCCGCCCAGCGCCCCGCTCGGATGCCGGCCTCAAATTCGTCCGAGGAGATGAACACGTAATCGCAGCCGTTCCGCTCGCCCGCCCGCGGCGGCCGGGTGGTGACGGACACCGAATAGCTCAGGTCGGGCAGCCGGGCCAACGCCGCCTGCCGCAGGGTCGTCTTGCCGGCGCCGGAGGGGGCCGAGATGATGAACAACCGGCCGGTCCGGCCGGATCCGCGATGCGGAAGCCCGCCGGCCGGCGGCGTCATGCGGGGGGCTCGGTCCATGGCCGATCGGGGCGACGGCGGCTCATGCCCCACCTAAAGCGGCAGCCGTGCGGCCGAAGGCTCGCCCACGTCCTTCAAAACGGCGAACCGCTGCGAGATCGTTTCGGCCTGGATGGCGGAAAGCACGATATGGTTGCTGTCCAGAATTATGATGGACCGGGTCCGGCGGCCATAAGTGGCGTCGATCAATCGTCGATCTTCACGCGCCTCATCCTTCAGTCGTTTCATCGGCGAAGAATTCGGGGAAACGATCGCCACCACCCGGTCCGAAACCACCGTGCTACCGAATCCGATGTTGAGCAGCGCTTGATCCATCAATCCTCCAACCGCATCCGCCGGAAGCTCGACCGCTCAGGGTCCGCTCCGCGGACGGATCGCCTCATTCGATGTTCTGAATCTGTTCGCGGAGCTTTTCCAATTCGGTTTTCACCGCGACAATTTCGTGCGCGGCGGCCGCATTCCCGATCTTGGATCCCATGGTGTTGAATTCGCGATTGAGCTCCTGCAGCAGAAAGTTCAGCTGGCGCCCCCCGGCCGCCGCAGCGTCCATGATCCGCCGGAACTGCTCCAGATGGCTGCGGGCCCGCACGATTTCTTCCGAAATATCGCAGCGGTCCGCCATCAGCGCCGCCTCTTGGGCGATTCGGAGGGGGTCGAGTTCGACTCGCCCCTGGGTCAGTATCGCCAGCCGGTCCTTCAGGCGGTCCTGATAGACCGCCGGCAAGCCTTCGGCATGCCGGGTGATTTCAGCCAGCGCCGCCTCAACGGCATCCAGCCTCAGGTTGAGATCTGCAGACAGCGCATGCCCCTCCGCCGTGCGCATGCCGTCGAGATTCTCCAGCGCCTGGTTCAAGACCTCTTCGAGCAGCGCGCCCGCCGCCGCCAAATCCACCTCCGGTTGAACCGTCTTGAGAATGCCGCCGGCCCCCAGGACCATCTCCAGAGTGATGGGATCCGGCAGGCTCAATGCGGCCCGAACCTGCTCCAGCGCGGCCCGCACCGCTTGAGCCCGGGCCATGTCGGCCTCCACGCAGCCGCCGGCCGCAGCAAGGTCCTCGATCTGAATCTTGGCTTCCACCCGCCCCCGGGTCAAACGAGCGGCGATCAGGGTTCTGGCCCGCTCTTCCAGATCGCCATAGCCCGGCGTCAGTCGCAGCGCCAGGTCCAAGTGCCGGCTGTTGTAAGTACGGATCTCAACGAACAGCGACCAGCTGCCGGAGCTGACGGACGCGGAGGCGAAGCCGGTCATGCTCTTAATCATCGTC
>Ga0105093_10000424_pt1 | contig 15943 bp, 22 predicted proteins | sample PPLLak3March2015_2_FD_79111 | JGI IMG/M metagenome (GOLD analysis project Ga0105093, IMG submission 79111) | Freshwater sediment microbial communities from Prairie Pothole Lake near Jamestown, North Dakota, USA - PPLs Lake P8 Core (3) Depth... | ecosystem: Environmental > Aquatic > Freshwater >... | reverse complement strand
GCAAAAGTAGAAAATACGGGAACAGATATATGCCATACGGCTGTAAAGTCGAGGAAACGTTCAAAGCTACATATACTTTCAGGCATTTTTCCGGTAAAGGTGCAGCGCCAGCTGCAGAAGCTTGAAGTGATGAATCAGGAGCGGGTGCTGTTGGCTCTGGAGTTCGAGGCCGGAGCGACAGGGTTATGGTCACTCTTTCATTTTCTGCCCGAGCATGAGTTCAGGGTGACTACCCCAAAAACGCAGGTAGAAACACCAGTCAAAACGCCCGACCTTATTTTGGAAATCCTTGCATCAAACTCCGAAATGACGCTGGCCGAGGTGGTAGAAGCGCTGGCAGAAATAACGCCATCAATGTGCACACCTTGAGCACCGGCGGGATGAATCCTGTATATTTTCTGTTATCGTCTCTGGAATCTCCATTTTGACCTTCCATGAAAAATGATCCAAAAGCGCGGCTGATTGCACTGGGGCCGGAGGTGCTGGCCGACGCTTTTATTGAACTGTCCCGGTCGAACACGGAGGTCAGGAGCCTGCTCGACCGGTTGACCGATACTCCGGATGACGCGATCAAACGGTTCAAGGCGAAAGTATCCGGCCTGAAACGCTCCAGAAAGTTTGTCATGTGGCGGGAGTCCTCTGAAATGGCCGCGGAACTTCATTCGCTCCTGCATGATCTGGAGGTGTCGGTCAAGGATCCCTGCCGGGGGATGGAGCTGGCACTTGCATTCATGGAGACCGATGAGGCGACTTTTGGCAGGTGCGACGATTCCAGCGGCGTGATCGGCGATGTCTACCGGTATGATGCGATTGAACTGTTCGTGAACTATGCGAAGCAGTGTCCCGAAAAAAACAGGATCATGGAAGAGGTTTTTCGGGTTTGCCGTAACGACGGGTTCGGCATTCGTGCCTTGCTTATCGATCGTGCTGCTGAATATCTGCAGTCGTCGCCGGTGCTGCACAGCATGATCGAACGTTTGCAGAGCAGCGCACGCGAGGCTTCTGACGAGTATGAAAAAGACCACGTACTCTATTGTGTCAAGTCTTTGGCGCGTCAGACAGGAGACCCGGTACTGTTTGAACAGGTCACCCGGCAAACCGGAGGAGGAGAGTCGATTGCCGCATGCATCGACATTGCACGGGTATGGCTGGAGAACGGCAATGCTTCTCTGGCGCTTGAAAAACTCTCCGCTGCTGTGGGACGGAACGGGTATATGGAACATGAAAAGACGAAACTGCTCATTGCCATTCACGGCAGGCTGGGAAACAGGCAGGAGCAGGCCGATCTTTGCTGGAAGCTGTTCCGGCAATCCCGAAGCCTAACGGCGCTCGATCGGTTTCTTGATGTTTCCGATCGAAGGGAAAAACAGGCGATCATTGCTCGTGAAAAAGCCCTGATTCTCGATGATCCCGAGTTTTCGGAAACGGATGCCGATTATCTTATTGAAGTTGCCGAGACCGATGCGGCTGAACGGTACCTCATCAGTCATATCGATGCCGTTGATGGCGATTACTACGTGCCGTTACTGGATATTGCAAAGAAGATGGAGAAGTTGCACTGCCTGCCGGGAGCAAGTGTTCTGTACCGAGCCCTGCTCCTGTCGATCCTGAAGCGCGCCAAATCGACGAACTACTCTCATGGCATCAGATACCTGCACAAGCTTGACTCGCTTGCCCTGCAGATTACCGACTGGAAAGGGCTCGAATCGCACGACCTTTTCAGGCAAAAGCTGCAGGAGCAGCACAAGCTGAAGTGGAGTTTCTGGGCAAAGTACAGGCCGGTTGCCGGCACATGATCCAAGCATGTCGGGCAACCCGAAGCCCTTCAGGTCGGGGATGGTTCCCGTGTTATGTTTTTTGCTGTTAATCATGTAAATTGAAAATAATAATTTCAATTTACATGGTCGAATCATCCAAATACCTTAAGCGCCTTATTGCTGCCGATGTCGGGGAGGGGTTGAAACGCTATCCGGTCACGGCAATTATCGGACCTCGACAGTGCGGCAAGTCCACCCTTGTGCGGCATCTCATAAAGCCCGATCGCCCGGTACTCTATCTCGACCTTGAACGCCCATCCGATCTGCGCAAGTTGGATGAGCCCGAATGGTTTCTCATGCAGCAGCGGGAGAAGCTGGTCTGCATCGACGAGGTACAGCGCAAGCCGGAGCTGTTTCCATTGATCCGCAGCCTTGTGGACGAATGGGAGGATAACGGTCATTTTCTTGTTCTCGGCTCGGCTTCCCGCGATCTTCTGCAGCAGAGTTCGGAGTCGCTGGCCGGGCGTATCACCTATAACAATCTTACGCCGTTTCTCTGGGAAGAGGTCAGGGATCGGGTGACGGTCGAGCGCTATCTCTCCTCGGGCGGTTTTCCGAGAAGCCTGCTTCAGGAAGACCCGGCGGTCTCGCTGTTGTGGCGTGAGGATTTCATTGCGACGTTTCTGGAGCGTGATCTCATGCAGTGGGACGGGTTTTCGCCGGTGACCATGCGCCGGTTGTGGCAGATGCTGGCCCACAGCAATGCACAGATGGTCAATTTATCCGCTCTCGGGGGTTCTCTGGGTGTCAGCCATACCAGCGTTCGCAACTATCTGGATCTCCTGCAGGAAACCTTCATGGTAGTGATCGTGCCTCCTTTCCTGGCCAATACAGGCAAGCGTCTGGTAAAAACTCCGAAGGTGTATATTTCCGATACCGGCATCGTTACGGCCCTGCTTGGATTGGGGGAGTTCAACGAGATTGCCGGTCACCCTGTGTTCGGGTCTTTGTGGGAAACGCTCGTGCTTGCCAATCTCCGAGGGATGTATCCCCGTTCGGAACTGTTTTACTACCGGACTTCAAACGGTGCAGAGATCGATTTCGTGATGCTGCAATCCGGCAAGCACATCGCCATAGAGTGCAAGGCTTCAGTTGCGCCGGTTCTGTCGCGAGGCACCTATACCGCCATTGCTGATGTCGATCCGGTTCATACATTTGTTGTTGCACCGGTTGCGGAAAGTTATCGGATAAAGCCGGGGATAACGGTTGTTTCTCTTTCCGGCCTCGTTGCCGAAATCGGAAACATCCTTTGACTTCCATTCATTTCAGGAGACTGCAGCAAGGTTCCATGAATTTAAAAGGAGGTTTATACCATGAAGATCCCTTGTTTTGAGTCGAACAGGGCGACGGTAGCGCTCAGGATTGCGGTTGCTTTGCTTCTGCTTTCCGGTCTCTCTCTTTCCGCTTGCTCAAAGTCCGGAGAGGTGGAGGCGGGCGCGCCGCAAAAAGCGGTTGCTCCGAAAGCGCTTCCTTCAGCCCTTGCCGGTACGGAGTGGCGGCTGGTGGAGTTCCAGTCGATGGACGACGCCCAGGGTACAACGCGGCCGCAGGCCCCTTCGCTCTATACCATGCGCCTGAACGCGGACGGCACGGTCAACATGCGCCTGAACTGCAACCATGCAAAGGGCACGTGGACGGCCGATCAGGCCGGCGACCCTTCAAGCGGCGGCTTCACGTTTGGCCCGCTTGTGTCCACAAAGGCCCTCTGCCCGCCGCCGGGCATGGACGGGCTGATACTGAAAAATGCAGGCTATATCCGTTCCTATGTGCTGAAGGATGGCCGGCTTTACCTTTCGCTTATGGCTGACGGGGGTATTTACGTCTGGGAGCCGCTTTCCGGAACGCCTTCCGCCATGAGGCCCGATGCCGCGATCGAGTCGGCAATCCTGCGCACCGCGCCGGACTACACCAGGGAGATCGTGGGAGACGAAAGGGGCATTACGCCTATGAACGTGTCGATCTGAACGGCGACGGCCGCGAGGAAGTTCTGGCGTATCTCATAGGATCGTTTTTCTGCGGCAACGGTGGTTGCAACATGCTGATCCTCAGGGAGGCCCCTGAAGGGGGGATACCTGCTTGTGAACGATTATTCCATAACGGAGCTTCCGGTTATTGTATCTCCCCGAAAGAATAACGGCTGGAACGACATCTGGCGCATGGAGTCGGGCGGAGGTGCGGAAGCCTCGTATGTCAGGCACTCGTTCGACGGCAACCGGTACGTCAAAAAAGAGCGCATTCCGGCCGCAAAGGTTCCGGAAGGCAAAACTTATCTTGCAGGCGAGGTGACCTACGAGAAGGGGATTATGCTCGAACCGCTCAACTGAACGATTTTCGGCATCAGGATGCTGCCGACCGCTGTTTTTTTGCGTGACGTTTTGCGATGAGGAATCCCGAGAGGTAGATCAGGATGAAGCCGGGTACGACCACGCTGAAAAACATGATCTCATGCTGATGCGTTTTCAGCTGTCCGGATGTCCAGACCATCCAGACAAAGAGAGCCCATAACGGTCCGACAACCAGAAAGGTGATATTCCAGAGTTTTGTGAAGCTTTGGTTCATGATGCAGTAGAGTGTTGTGTGATTTGATCGAATCGGACAGGCTCAGGCTTCTGCCTGCAGTTTCAGCTTCCGTTCATGGCTTTTTTCGAGCCAGATCCTCACCAGATACTGCACGGCATTGATGATATAGCTTGAATAGGCTACGGTGGCCCAGATTACCAGAGTGGCGTCGGGATACCCTTTCCAGGCGAGCACGAAGTAGAGGAAATGAAAGAAGGTCGCAACCGAGCTGCCTACATCCTCCCAGAAAAACTCTTTCGAAAAGACCCACTTGCCGAAAAGATCCTTCTCGAAAAACATGCCGGTTATGAAAAGAATCACAAAAAAGAGCGTTTTGAAGAGAATGGCGACGCTGACCCAGAAAAAGTCGATGGAGGCGGGATTACTGGCATAGATGGCGTTCAGACCGATGCCGGTCAGAAAGATGACGAACTGGACCGGTGCCAGCAGGATCTGGATCTCGGTCCATACGGATGCGTTGCGCTTGGCAAGCTGTTCAGGCGTGTAACGTGGCATGATGATCTTGTCTTACAACTTGAGTGAATAAGGAATATTTAATCTGCCAACCATTATCCCGCTTTTTATAATGAATTCGCTTGAACAGCTTTTGCGCATCACCCGGCCCTTTCGTTATAGCAAACCTTGCCTTTCTCGTTTACCTTACATTCTCAAGCGGGAATAAAATATTCTTCGTTATATCGCCAAATACTCAAAGAAAACAGCAATGGGTTTTCGTTTGAAATCCTCATGGCTTCTTGCTCCGAATGCTTTGTTTGTCCGCAATATTCCGGAAGAAAAAAAACAATAAAAAATAAAGTAAATGAATTGATTTTCTTACCGATAGATTCAGATTTTATGTTTCAACAGGTGCCGGTTTGCCAGCTCCTGTATCCGTTTTCTCCGGGCGTTGGTATTTAAAAATGCAGACCGGGCAGCCAAAGGCCTGACGGCAGAGGATTTCGCCTTTCATTTCGGGGAACGCCCTGTGGGAAGCCTCCATATCCATTTCGCAGATCACGTGGCAGGGGGTTTCGAATCCGTACTCCGTACATACCTCCAGATACGGGCAGAATCGCTGGATTTCAAGCACTGCATCCACGCCCCGGTTGGAAATGTCCACCACATCCATATCCATGCCGACCGCCTTGAAATACGGTACGGCTGCCCGGAACCCTTCGGCAAGAGTGTGCAAGGACAGTAACGGTCCCATGCGCTGCTTCTGAAGCTCGGGGAACCCTTCGAGCATGGTTTCCCATGCTTCTGCTTCGCTGTGTTCCCGGCTGAGTTTTCTGAATTGTGCGAACTTTTTTCCGGCGGCTTCGATCAGCTCCGAGTTTTTTTTCTGCATGGACTTATCTCCCGGTTACCTTTTTTTCTTCGGCGTATGAGAAAGAACTTAATATTGCAAGATACGGGGATGTGAGCGTATGTTCAAACTTCCATGAAGTATTCTGAAGATTGGGTAATTTTGATGATCTTTAAGGAGGTGATTACAGAACGATCAAAAAAACAGAAGCGGAGCCGAGCATGAGCGAACAGGAGCAACCAGATGTACCGGAAATTTTTACGAAGCAAATCGTCAGGCCGCTTCCGCCTGACGAGCTTGAAGCGCGCATTTTGTCGTTTCTTTCCTCGCGTCGCCTTTGCGTACTTTCGACCTGCCGGGAAAATGTACCGCGTTCTACGCCCATTCTGTTCCGATCGAAAGGGTTTACCCTCTATATGGCGGGTGAGCCGGGCCGGAAGCTCGGCAACATCAAATTGAATCCGAGGGTGAGCGTAGCCCTTTTCGACCCGAAATCCGAGTTCTCCGAAGAGATACACGATATAACCGGTTTGCAGATATCCGGTCATGCGAGGCTTATAGGAAAAGAGGAGTCAGGTTTTATGGATGTGTTTCGTCTGTTCGATCGTCCTGAAGCGTGGGCGGTGCACTGGTCCGGCATGATGATCGAAGTCGTTCCCGACATGATCGAGATGCTTTCGATGGGGCTCAAGAGCGAGAATTACGCGGCCCGGCAGATCTGGAGACGACAGGGTCTCTGATGTTTCATTGTTCAGTAGTTGTATGATATCGTTCCGGATAATGCCGAAACCGGGCATCCTGCATATGCCTTTCGCCGCAAGAAAACGCAAGCTGTTTTCTGTGGAGAGAGCTCCATCGGTAAACGGGTCAGGGTCGGAAGAACTCGGGAAGCAGGTTTCAGAGTTCGCCCAGGATGACGCGGTTGTAACCCTTGCGTATGAACGGTCAGAATTGACCGTTACTGCCGACTATCCGGCTTTTATCTTGTTATTGCAGAACTTTCGATAACTTTCGGGTGTATATCTCCGGCAGTGCCATTTTAATTGTAATCTGTGCTGATGGGAAGAGTTGCAAGGAGGGTGTTCATTGGTATTCCGGCAGGGGAAGAGTTGCGTGAACATGTTCTGGAATTCCGTAAACGTCATGACTGGCTGCGTGTCCGATGGATACGTCCTGAAAATCTGCATCTGACCATTATTCCGCCCTGGTTGAGCGAAAATCCGGAGAATGTATGCGCGGCTCTTGGCGATGCAGCCCTCCATTTTCCTGCTGCCGATGTCGAGTTCACCACTCTGTCTTCCGGTCCGGATGCGGCGAAACCGCGACTCCTGTGGGCAACCGGAAACGCATCTCAATTTTTCAGCACTCTGCGCGACGAACTGTATGCCCGTATACCGCTCGACCACGCCGATGAACGATCGTTCTTTCTTCACCTGACGATTGCGCGTTTCAGGCTCGATGAACAGGACGCCATTGTCCGTATGAACCTTCGGATTCCGGTGGACTGGAGTGCGTGCCTAAGGACGATATCGCTGTATGAATCCATCCTGAAACCAACCGGAGCCGAGTACAGGGTACTGTGCGAAGTACCCTTTGCAATCAAAAACTATAATGAGCCATGAAGAAGAAACAAGTTTACCGCATGCTCCTGTCTTCCACTCTTTTTCCCATGGAGAGTTCCAGTCGTCGATGATTGTTTTTTGCATTCTTGCCGGCGTTTTGTCCGTTTTTTAACCTGCCCAGAGGAGATGCATCATGGTATCCATCATCCGCATTCTCGTTTTCTTCATGTGTGTATTTCCTGCATTCATCTTTTCTACCCCTCTGTTCGGCTATACGTTTTCATCGCTCTCGAAGGAACAGAGTGAGAACCTTTTCATCGATGGCATCGATCAGCTCCATGCCTGTCCGGTTGATACCCTCAGGCCAGGAGTTATGGCGATGGACTACCGTTTGATTCCGCCGATGGTCGTTATGCTGATTGCGGCTTGAACAGCATCATCGCGGTTGTGTTGATTCGTGAAAATTTGATTTATTTCCGGGAAGTTAAAAGATCTTCAACGTCAGACTGAAAGAGAAAATTTATGCTCGAAACGAATGCGCCTGAGTTGATGGAGAATACCTTGCAGAGAGGGTGCCCTGAATCATGAAAAACTTTTATACATGCCTCGTTGTGGGCGCAGGGCCGTCCGGATCGTCTGCTGCATATACGTTTGCAAAAAACGGCATAGACGCCTGCGTTATCGATAAGGCGATTTTTCCAAGAGACAAATTGTGCGGCGGGTTGCTGACCAGAAGGACAAAACAATGTTATTCGGATGTTTTCTGCTCAGGATGGGATGATGTCTATGAGTGCAAGTCGAATGGCGCACTCTTTTTTCATAAGGGGCAGATGATCAATGCGATTGAAAACTACGGGGAGTTGTATTTCTGTAATCGCCGCACATTCGATCATGCGCTTCTGGAAAAGGTGACGGCAACGGGTGCCGATGTTGTTCTGGGCGACAGGGTCGAGGTTGTCGATACGACATCCAGAACGTGTCTGCTGCATTCGGGAAGAAAGATTGGCTATCGCTACATGATCGGCGCTGACGGCGTAAACAGCGTTGTGGCCCGGGCGATCATATCAAAAGGTTTTGACAGAAGCCGATTCGCTTTTGCTGTTCAGGCCGAAACTCCGGATATTATTTGCAGAAAAGAGGATATGGTAATGCCTGAGATCTATTTCGGCGAAGTCGATTGGGGGTATGGATGGGTGTTTCCCAAAAAAAACAGCTGTTCTGTCGGTATTGGCGGTCTATGTAAAAAAAGCGGAGATGTTAAAAGAAGGTTCAGGGAATTCTATTTCGCCCGAACCAACCAGTTGTATTCAGCCCCATTGAAGGGACATTATATTCCGTTCGGCAATTTTTCCCGGAATGCCGTAGCGAAAGATATTATCATCGTTGGAGATGCAGCGGGATTAGTTGATCCGATAACAGGCGAGGGGATAGCTTATGCTATAGAGAGCGGCAAATATGCAGCTCAGGCTGTCATTTCGGCAATTTCAAATAAAAACATCACGCTTGCCGATGAATATGAAAGATACTACTCGAAAATAACCAGGGAAATGGTTCGCGCCAATATGTTACAATATTATCTCTTTTCAAGATGTACGCGAGGTCTGGTTATGGGGGCTCTTTCGAGGTCAAAAACAATGCCATATCATTATATGGATTTGTTGTCCGGCGATATCGATTACAAGGATCTTTTTTCGATCATACAGAAAAAATCGGGAATTTTCGGGATGTTCTTCCGTAACCTGAAAACTCAGTGAGCGTTAATTGATCACTTTCTTTCTTCTGCGATGAAGAAATACCATCCAAGCTTGTCGGATTTCCGGAAAATAGAGGTGATGTTTTTTCCGTCGAGCGCGTAGTCGAAGAGGCCCTGATTCTTGTTCATGACTACGGTGAATTCGTTGCCCAGTTTTTCATCGCCAACATCTGTGACATTTTTGAACATGCGATCTGCGTAACGATGCACGGCGATTTTCTTGTCAGGTGTCAGTGCGTAGAAATAGGCGTTTTCCGGAAGTCTCGTGCGTGCATCGACAAATTCGGACAGCAGACGGGCTCTCACGGATACGCCGATAGCTGCAACAACCTTGCCGTTTACCGTAACCGGAGTAGCGACGATGATCGAGCGATGGCCGGTCGATTTGCTGATAACCAGATATCCTTCGACATCTTTTCCGGCCATGAGCTCCGGAAAGTACGCCCGGTCTTTCAGATTCTGGTCGGTCAAGCCTCCGGTTTCCGTCGAGAAATACCTCCCGTCCGGCAGGACGAACCATACCGTGGCATCGGTGGTAAGGTCATTACTGAATCGTTCGAGCAGCGGTCTGAGGGTTTCCCATTCGATGGACCTTGCCTCTCTGGTAAGGGCGATAACCTTCGCCGTCCGCAATACCCCGTTTAAATGATCTTCAACCAGCCCCATGTAACTGTTGATGGCAACCTGCGGTTCAAGTACCATTGTTGATGATTTTGATTCGGCCTGGGCTGTAAAAGGGAGGAAAACAAGGATGGCCGCAAGAATCAGAGAATACATTTTTGCCACTTGAGACTCCGTTAAAGTTTTTTCGTTCGACATAGCAGATGCTGTGGAGACAGAAGAAAGAACCAGAGTTATTTTTTCGTATGAAACAATTTTAATTTACGTTTTATCCTGCTCAATTTGAGTTGTGTACATTCTCTTCCTTACTCTTTCTCTGCCACGGATTCCCAGTGCAGGCGGTGCATGATGCGGTGGACGACCGGAGCGAGCATGATGCTCATGACGGCGATGAAGACGAGGCCTGCATAGAGCGCATAGATTCCGGCAAAGAGCTTTCCCTCCGCACTCAGACCTTCGGTTTTTACCGGACCCATTCCGCCGAGCAGCATCGATGTGTTTAAAAATGCGTCGAGCATACTCATTTTTTCAGTCGTCATGTAACCGATTATCCCCATGACGAGAGAGACGGATACCAGCGCAAGAGCTATAAGCCCATGTGAGAGGATGCGCAGGAAAAACCTTCCTGAAGGGATCGGCGGTATGTTGCGGGGTTCGTACATTGTTTTAAACCGTTTTCCGCATAACATTCCATTTATCAAATATAAACGGTTTTGTGTGAAAAGAGAACCTGCGGATTTCGGCAATTCCGTTTTCTGTCTATCAGCACATCACCAATCCCAACAGCTTGCGAGCCGTTTTCTCTATGAAACCGGACGCGCTTGATTGCTATCCGAATGCGAGGCACTCGTAAATAATTTCGCTTGCTCTCCGGCGTTTCAAAGAGCATCCGTTCAGTCCATGGCATGGAGCTAAGCTGTCTCGATAGTTCTGCCGTTACTCCGTTTGCCTTTCAGGTGGCGGGTTTGTTACGGTTTCTTGCCGACTGGAGCAAGGTAGATGGTGAACTCTTCCTCTCCGTCGATTTTGAGCAGGTTGTCCATAGCGGTCTGATCGTAAGCCGCAATGGCGCAGGTGCCGGCCCCTATTGCTTCGCAGGCGAGGTAGAGGTTTTGGCAGACATGGCCGGCGTCGAGGGCGATGACTTTATGGGCAGCCGGACCATAGCGCCATTCCATGCGGTAGGGAATGACGGTCCAGACGAAAATGGCTGCGGCATCTCCGGCGAACGGCTGGCCGAGAGCCGCTCTCGTTATAGTGCGTTCCAGGTTTTCCACGCCGAATTCGAAGAGGAGCTGATGTTCGACAGGAAGGTATCGGTAGATGCCCTGGTCAAGCCCGGTGACGCGCAGTACCGGGATATAGGTTTCGAATGCGTGGCGGCATCCGGCCGAGGGAACCGTTCTCAGCGCATGCCCGGCATCGAGTTTGAATTTGATTCCCTGGGTGGCCCAGAGCAGGAGGGATAGCTCTTCGAGACGGAGCGGCGCATCGCTGTATGTCCGGCAGCTTTCCCGTTTCGCTATGGCCGTCATGAGATCGATGCCTTTCATATCCTTCAGGGTTTCGAGGGGAGGCAGGTCTATAAGTTTCGCGTCGGGCGAATAGGGCTTTTCTACCGGCGGCGGAGGAATCCGGAGGCTCTGGTCGGTTTTGGAGAAGTCGACGGTCTGGCGAATGGTATCTTTGAGGAAAGAGCGGCAGACCGGGAGGGATTTACGATCCATGGGTCAAAGCTTTTATGTTTTCGGCCTTGTCGTGACTTTGTTTTGCTGAAGTGCGGTATAAAAGTCGCTGAGTACCAGATCGAAACCGTAAGCGAGCGGGAGGCCCTCCAGTTCGTGCAAAGAGAACCATCGCAGGCGCTGACCTTCGTGAAGGGTTATTTCTTCTGCCGCCGTATCCAGATCCATCAGGAAAATGTGTTCGATCCGGTCGGGAAAGTCGTAGACGGCGTGCAGACGGCAGGAGGATACGTCGGTTTCTATTTCTTCCTGCATCTCTCGAGCGATACACGCTTCGGAAGTTTCGTTCTCTTCGACGTGGCCGCCGGGGAGATCCCACATGTTCGGATAAGGGATATCCGGCTTGTCGTCCCTGAGCAGCAGCAGCACTTCGTTACGGCTGTTGATGAAAATGATGCTTGCTCCGGACCGTTTCATGATATTCAGGTGTGATGGATGCCGCGGGCGGTGTCTGAAGTCTTTAGATGCGCCCGGTATATTTCTCATTATTTCATGATAGCGTTTTTCCGCCGTTTTTCATCTATCGGTTGTATATACCCGTATCCAGAGTCTCGTTCATCTGCCGGTTTCCGATGATATTGCTCATGCTGGAATCTCTTTTGCGATGCCTATCTTGAGAAAACAGTTTCGCCGGCTCTGCGGCTCATTCATCACGTCATCAACACTATTTATGGAAACCAGTGCATCGAGGGAGCTTCTTGCAGATCTTTTCGAGGAATATTCTCTGTGGTATTCGAGCCTTGCCGAGGAGTACGGCACACTGCCTCGCTCGATTTCAGGCGTTGCCGAAGACGGTCGCCAGTTCATCTATCTGCTTGACGGTCTGGAGCTGCACCACATGGTGAGGAACAAGTTCATCCGATTCGTGCTTGACGAGTTGAAGTCTGTGGCATACGCTTACGGGTCTCTCGATATACGGGGAGAGAGCGATGAGGGAGAGTTGGTCGAACTGCTTGATCTTGTGGCCGCCGATACGGAGCGTTACATCACCGGAAGCTGGCAGGTGATACGCGGCAAGGATGGCAGGGTGTCCGATATGCTGCACAGGGGCACCCACGAAGGTACCGATACGGAAAAACATCCGGGATCATGGTTTCTTACCGGTTCAGTTCGTTTTTCGGAGGCAGAAAAGGCCAGATACGGCGCTTTATGGGATGAGGCGAAGGCGGAAGTCATTTTTAAAGACCGGAATGCTGCCGACTGAGCTGTATGGAGGAGGATATACAGCGGACAACCGCCTTGCTCCCGATCGGGCCTGGCGGTTGCTGCATGCGTCGGAAGCGGTTACGGTTTCGGGGTGATTGCTGAGCTGATGCCGTTCGCAACGTCCTGAACGAGCCTGGAGGCCGTGTTGACCGAACTGGTGAGCAGGGTTGCGCAGAGATTTGTGCAGGACTCGACGAGCGAAACCGCAGAACTGACGCCGCTGCCGAGGGTGTCGGCTACGTTCTGTACCGGGTTGCCGACCGCATTGAAGAGGTCCGAAAAGACTCCGTTGCTGTTTGCCATGGATGTATGGGTTGTTATGAAATAAGATAAGTTGTGCCGGAAAAAATTCCATGTATGTTCCCGGACGGAATGTATCCCGAAACATGCCCTTTTGAAGGTAAATATAACATAATAAGACCCGATAGGAATACTGCGCACCCCATTAAACCCAAGTTTTTCATAACAAAACCTGGGTTTAATGGGGTGATGGTTCAGGCTTTTTCGGGCAGCGCGTTTTTTACCCCTTCGATTAGCTTTTCGAGGTTTTCGATACGATCGATCTCCTCCTTTGTCATGATTACCCTCATGTCACCGTTTTTCATGAGGATTAGCGGATACTCGTAAGTACGGCCGTATTTTTTTTCGAATTCATCCCGGTGCAGGAACTCCATCGGCATTCCCACGCTCTTTCTGAACTGCTTCCATCCATCCTTTTCGGAAAAGGTGTCGTGCGTAAGGCTGCACAGGCTGCACTGATAGGTGTCCGGGCTGATAATCTTGTGTCCTATATCAAGCAGTCCGCTGATGGGTCCGCTTTCCGAGTTGTAAACGAAAATGAGTGTCATCGCAGTCAGGTGAAAATGTTAATGATAACCGGGAGCGCCTCAGGGCTGCTTTTTTAATAAACGCTGGCTAAGCCTCAAAAGATTCATCGATGAGCAGGAGAATGCAATTGTTGTCGCAGTCGGAAACCCGGAGCATTGTGCCGGAGGTTCCGGATTTTCCGGTTCATGCCGGATGTATAATACCTGCCTTCGGACTATATTGCAAACAAGGATGGATCACAAACATTTCATGCATTGGAGAGCGAGGATCATGAGTAAGGATATTCGCGAGCTGAACCCTCGGCAGGTGTGGCGGCATTTTCACAGCCTTACCCGGATTCCTCGTCCTTCGGGGCACGAGGAGAAAGTCAGGGAGTTCATCGAGGGTTTCGGACGGAGTCTCGGTCTGGATACAACGGTCGATGAAGCGGGAAACGTCATTATACGTAAACCTGCGACACCCGGCATGGAAAAGTGCCCGGGGGTCATTCTGCAGGCTCATCTCGACATGGTGCCGCAGAAAAACGGCGGTACGTCGCATGATTTTGAAAACGATCCGATCGAATCCGTAGTCGATGGCGCTTGGGTGCGTGCCCGAGGCACCACACTCGGCGCTGATAACGGTATCGGCGTGGCGGCAGCCATGGCTGTTATTGAATCGGGCTCATTGCGGCACGGCCCTCTGGAAGCGCTTTTTACATGCGAAGAGGAGACCGGTATGGCAGGAGCCCTGGGACTGAAACCCGGCCTGCTCAAAGGCAGAATTCTTCTTAACCTTGATTCTGAGGACGAGGGGGAGCTGTTCATCGGCTGTGCGGGCGGCCTTGATGCAACGATGACTTTCAGTTATGACGAACAGCCCGTTCCTCCCGGATACGAGGGGTTCATGCTCAGGGTGAGCGGGTTGCGTGGCGGCCACAGCGGTATGGATATTCATCTCGGCCGAGGTAATGCCAACAAGATCATGAATCGGCTGCTGCATGAGGGGAGCCTGCGTTACGGAGCGCTGATAGGTTCGATCGAGGGAGGAAGCCTTCGTAACGCCATTCCGCGTGAATCCACGGCTCTGGTGGCAGTGCCTGCAGTGCGGAGAGAGGGGTTTCTCGATGGACTTGGACGTTTTGGTGCGGCCATAAAAAATGAGCTTGCCTCCGCCGATCCCGAAGTACGGATCGAAGCGGTTAGTGCTGCATCGCCGGAGCTGGTTATCGGGGAGCCTGTTGCGGAGAGGATGCTCAGGGCGATCCACGCATGTCCGAACGGCGTAATGCGAATGAGCTGCGAGATGCCCGGTCTGGTCGAAACTTCCAGTAACCTTGCCATAGTCACCTCAAATGATGGAGCGGTTACCGTTCAGTGCCTGCTTCGCAGTTCGGTGGATTCCGCACGCGCGGAGCTTGCGATGATGATCGGCAGCGTGTTCGAGCTGGCCGGAGCGGTAGCTGTATTCGATGGAGGCTATCCCGGCTGGAAACCCGATTGCGGTTCGCCGGTTCTGAAGAGTATGCGGAGTATCTATCGGGAAAAATTCGGTAAAGCTGCGGAGGTTAAGGCTGTGCATGCCGGTCTGGAATGCGGAATCATCGGAAGCATCTACAGCGACCTCGATATGATTTCCTTCGGTCCCACCATCCGTTATCCGCACTCGCCTGATGAAAAAGTGGAAATCGCATCGGTCGGCAGATTCTGGGATTTTCTTGTTGAGACGATCGGCAAGGTCTCAGCAGGGTAAGGTATATGTGGTTTCATTCCGGCAGCACGAACCCTTCGGTGAGGGAGTCGAAATCAACCGGGAACGACGGTTCAGTCCTGTCGAAGCGGTCGCGGCCTTCCGGCATGGGGTGCACTCCCTGCGGCAGGGAGTTGTTTAGCATAAGATATTCGAGCAGCCAGGCGGTAAGTCGGAAGTAGCCGTTGGCTTTGCCTGAGTCGGTATTGAGTGGTTTCCCTTCGGCCCAGCGGTCGACCATTTCGGTGACGACCTGCATGTAACGTGCTCTAAGCTCTTCACTTCCGGTTTTGGTGTCGTTCATGGATTGCGTCATTACGGTTGCTGGAAGCGGTTGGTATAGAAGTCGTAATCCGGAACCTGCCGGTTATAATCCCTGTCCATCAGGGGAGAAGAGATCATGAAGTCGGCCGTCGCGCGGTTGCAGGCTGTGGGGATGTTCCAGACAACAGCCATGCGGAGAAGAGCCTTCACGTCGGGGTCGTGGGGCTGCGGTTCCAGCGGATCCCAGAAAAAGATCAGAAAATCAATTTCACTTCCGGCAATTCTTGCGCCGATCTGCTGGTCGCCTCCAAGAGGCCCGCTCATAAGCTTGTGCACCGTGAGGCCCAGTTCGTTTTCGAACACGCTTCCGGTGGTTCCGGTCGCAAAGAGCGTATGATGCTCGAGCAGATCGCGGTTGAATTTTGCCCAGGCAAGAAGATCCGCCTTTTTGTTGTCATGAGCAACAAGAGCGATCCGTTTTGCCGCCTCCATGTTCACGTCTTTATACTGCATAGTCGTTCGTTTGTCATTTTCAGCTTTTCAAGGCATTATTT
>Ga0105093_10000423_pt1 | contig 15962 bp, 11 predicted proteins | sample PPLLak3March2015_2_FD_79111 | JGI IMG/M metagenome (GOLD analysis project Ga0105093, IMG submission 79111) | Freshwater sediment microbial communities from Prairie Pothole Lake near Jamestown, North Dakota, USA - PPLs Lake P8 Core (3) Depth... | ecosystem: Environmental > Aquatic > Freshwater >... | reverse complement strand
CGATCTCAAGCAGCACCGTTCCGTCCAGGACAAAAACGAACTCTTCACCGTCGTGCACGGACATCTCCTTCTCCGTGGCGGTGAGCAGCTGGACCACGAGCGCCTCCATGTGGTGCCCCTTCACGCCCGGGGCAAGGCTTTTGTAGCTGTACAGGTGTTTCTTGCCGGTTTTGGTGGTAGATTGAACAGCGGCGCGGCGTTCGTTCTTGCGGGTAATGGAATACAATTTCTCGCCCGTGCCGGAGACCAGCCGGCCGAAGGCGCTGTCCAGGGCCTTGGAGAGCTTGATCAGGGTCCCGAGCTGAGGCTGGACATCGCCCTTTTCGATCCCGGCAAGGAAGGCCATTTCGAAACCGGTGAGCTTGGACAGCTCCTCCAGCGATACGCCTTTTTCCTCGCGAATGGAGCGGATGCGGTCGCCGATGGCCTCGACTTCACGGGTCGAGGGCGCGCTCAGTTCGCCGGTCAAATTTTCAAAAAAGTCATCGAACACGGATTTTCGGCCTTTGGGTTTCATGGGAGCTCCTTGAATCAAAAAGGGTTCGAGGGTCCGAGGGTTCAGGAGTTCAAGGGTGCTCATTCCGGGTGTCCCAGACCCCAACGCTGCGGCTGTTCACTTGACCCCTTGGCCCCTTGAATCCTTGAACCCTTTCTTTTTCTACAGACACTTCGCCCCGATGTGCCGGGCGATGACGATGCGCTGCACTTCGGAGGTGCCTTCGCCTATCTCCAAAAGCTTCTGGTCCCGGTAGAAGCGCTCCACGTCGTACTCCTTCATCAGGCCGTAACCGCCGTGCAGCTGGACGGCATGGTTGGCGCAGCGGTACATGACCTCGGAGCAGTAGAGCTTGGCCATGGCAGCCTCTTTGGAAAACGGCAGCTCGTTGTCGCGCAGCCAGCAAGCCTTGTATAGAATCAGGCGGGCGCACTCAATCTCCATGGCCATGTCCGCCAGCTTGAAGGCGTTGGCTTGGAAGGTGGCGATGGGCCGGCCGAACTGTTCACGCTCGTTGGCGTAGCGCACCGCCCGGTCGAAACAGCCCTGGGCGCCGCCCAAGCCCATGGCGGCGATGGACAGACGCCCGCCGTCCAATGTCTGCATCATCTGGTGGAAGCCGTTGCCTCTGGGCCCCAGCAGGTTGTCCTTGGGGACGCGGCAGTCTTCGAAGTAAAGCTCGGCGGTGTTGGAGGCGCGCCACATCATCTTGCCGTGCATCGGTTTGGCGGTGAAGCCCGGGGTGCCGGCCTCCACCACGATGCAGGACAGCTCGGCCTTCCCGTCGCTCCGCACCCCGGTGCGGGCCAACACCGTAACCCCGCTGGTGATGCGTGTCGCGGCATTGGTGATGAAGATCTTGCTGCCGTTGATCACCCACTCGTTGCCGTCGAGGACGGCGTTGGTCTTGGAGTTGGAGGCGTCCGATCCGGCATTCGCCTCGGTCAGCCCGAACCCCCAGAGCGCCTCGCCCTTGCACAGCTTTGGCAGATATTTCTTCTTCTGCTCCTCGTTGCCGAAATAATACAGGGGGCCGATGCCCAGCGAGTTTTCGGCCGCTACGGTGGCGGCATGCGACCCATCGGCCCGCGCGATCTCCTCCACGGCGATGATGTAGGCGAGATAGTCCATGGCCTGGCCTCCGTATTTGTCGGAGACGAATACCCCGAACAGCCCCAGTTCGGCCATTTTCTGCATCGTGTCGTAGGAGAACTCCTCCTTCTCATCGAGTTCCCTGGCAACGGGTTGGATCTCGTTTTCAGCAAAGCTGCGAACCGACTCCCTGAGGATCTCATGCTCGGAGGAAAGGCTGAAGTCCATGGGTACTCCTTCGTGTTGGGCGGGTTCATGCCAACAAATGGTGATGACTTGGCACCCAGCGGCATATCTGATAAGGGTTAAGGGTGCATGAGCGCCGGGCCATTTGACGCCTGCAGTTGCTTGAATGGAAGACTGTTATAGGCGGAAGATAAAACCTTGTCAATATCATAAACAGCGTTCAGAAAATAAAATTGGATCCTATTCCGCCTTATGCCCGAACTGCCCGAAGTCGAAACCATCGCAAGAGATTTGAACGCAGCCGGCCTCGTCGGGAAGACTCTCACCTGCGCCCGGGTCTACTGGGATCGCACGGTCGCCGAGCCCTCCGTGCCGGAATTCTGCCGCCTCATCGAAAAAAAACAGATCGCCGCGGTCGGCCGGCGCGGCAAGTTCCTGGTGATCGATTTTTCCGGCGGCGGACACCTGCTCGTGCATCTGCGCATGTCGGGCCGGCTCCACCTGGTTTCCTCCGGCGCGGAGCGGCTCGCCCACGAGCACGTGGTGTTTGCCTTCGAAGACGGCAGTGAACTCCGGTTTCACGACACCCGCAAGTTCGGGCGGGTCTATCTCATGGCCGATGCCGAGCGGATCCTCGGGCGACTCGGGCCGGAACCGCTCGACCCGATGTTCACCCCCCGGATTCTCTTCGAAGGGATGCGCAAGCGCAGCCGGCGGGTGAAGCCCCTGCTGCTGGACCAGGCTTTTGTGGCCGGCATAGGGAACATTTACACCGACGAGGCCTTGTGGGAAGCGCGGATCCATCCGCGCCGGACTTCCGATTCCCTGTCGGCAGCGGAGGTCAGGGCGCTGCACGGCGCCATCCGCCGGGTGCTGCGGCGCGGGATCAAAAACCTCGGCACCTCGCTGGGGACCGGCAAGGCCAATTTTTACTCGGTGGCGCGGCGGAGCGGCCGGAACCGCGATGAGCTCAAGGTGTTCCGCCGCACGGGGGAGCCCTGCCCCCGCTGTGCCGCGTCGGTCCAACGCATCATCGTCGGGCAACGCAGCACGCACATATGCCCGAAGTGCCAGAAGTTGAAAGGGTTCAAGGGGTCCAGGGATCAAGGGTCCGAGTGATGAAACCGCCCATGCAGGAACGGTGCAGAAATCAGGTCCCGGCGGCCTATGCCCCGGACGGGTCCCATCTCAAGGTGGCGGCGGAATACTGGGAGCGCCTGTCGGCCAGGGACCCGCTGCAGTTGGTCGCGATCACCCAGTTCCAGCTGACACCCGAAAACGGCCTGGTGTTCCGTTTCTTGAACCGGGATGTCCTGGTGGACCCGCAGGCGCGCTGCCTCCGGCTTTCGTGCGGCGCGGGTTGGGACAAAGCCGACGACCCCCTGCTGGAGCTGGCCACGGTGCTCTACCTGATCAACGTCAAGGGTGTGTACCCGCTGGGCCGGGACATTGTCGGCCCGCAGGATCTGAAGGAGGGGCATTTCTTCCAGGGTCCCCACGAACTCAAGACCGCCCCGCTCCTCGAAAGGTTCGGCACCGACGTGCAGGGGTTGCGCCAGGCGGCCGAGGCTCTGGGCGGCGAGCCGGTCGACATGGCCGACGCCGCCTACCGGCTCAAACCGTTTCCGCGGGTTCATCTCTACTATCTGCTCTGGGAGGGGGACGAGGAGTTCCCGCCGCGCATGTCGGTCCTTTTCGAGCGCTCAATCGAAGAGACGCTTGCGGCGGACGCCATCTGGGGCTTGGTCAACCGGGTGTCGACGGCGCTGCTGACAGGGCGGGTGTAATTTTTGAGGTGTTTAGGCTGAAGACTGAAGGCTGAAGGATAAAAAAACCTCGCAAAGCACGAACCAACCCATTAAACGTCTTCAACTCAAATGCCCCGCGTTTTGTGTGATCACGCCGGGTTTGTCCATAAAAGGCTTCAGTCTTCAGCCTTCAGTCTATTTACCTGAGCAGTTTCACTGAAATTGATGATCCCCGTATAGGTCTCCGGCGTGATCTTCAGCAATTCGTCTTTCACCGGTCGCGAGACATCCAGGGACTCGATGAAGGCCGCGATGGTTTCGCGGGTCATTTTGGCGTGCGTACGGGTGAGGCCCAGCAGCGCCTCGTAGGGCTTCGGGAAGCCTTCACGCCGCAGGATGGTTTGAATGGCCTCGGCCACCACGGCCCAGTTGTCTTCGAGGTCCGCCCGGATCGCCTGCTCGTTCAGGATCAGTTTGCCGAGCCCTTTCAGAAGGGATTTCAGGGCAATCAGCGTGTGAGCCAGCGGGACACCGATGTTGCGGATGACCGTGGAGTCGGTCAGGTCCCGCTGCAGCCGCGATAGCGGGAGCTTGGCCGCCAGGTGCTCCAGCAGGGCGTTGGCAACACCGAGGTTTCCCTCCGAGTTCTCGAAATCGATGGGATTGACCTTGTGGGGCATGGCGGATGAGCCCACCTCTCCGGCTTTGATCTTCTGCTTGAAGTAGTCCATGGAGATGTAGGTCCAGATGTCCCGGTCGAGATCGATCACGATCGTGTTGATCCGCCGCAGGTTGTCGCAGAAGGCCGCCAGGTTGTCGTAGTGCTCGACCTGGGTGGTCGTCCGTGAACGCGAAAGCCCCAGCACCCGATTGACCAGATCGTCGGCGAACGCATTCCAGTCGATGTCCGGGTAGGCCACGTGGTGGGCGTTGAAATTGCCGGTGGCGCCGCCGAACTTCGCCGAGAAAGGGATCCGCTTGAGTTGTTCCATTTGAACGTTTAGCCGTTCGACGAAAACGTGGATCTCTTTTCCGAGACTGGTGGGTGATGCCGGCTGGCCGTGCGTCCGGGCGAGCATGGAGACCGGTTTCCACTCCCGGGCCTTGGCGCCCAGCAGGGCGACCACCTCACCTACCGCCGGCTGCATGACATCGCGCCAGGCCTCCTTGAGCGACAGCGGCACCGCCGTGTTGTTGATGTCCTGGGAGGTGAGCCCGAAGTGGATGAACTCCTTGAACGCCTGCAGCCCCAGCTCATCGAACTTTTCCTTCAGCCGGTATTCCACCGCCTTGACGTCGTGGTTGGTGATCTTTTCGATCTCCTTGATCCGCTGGGCATCCTCCGTCGAAAAATCCCGGTAGAGGTCCCGCAGCGTCTCGACCTTTCTGGGATCGACGCTCGCGAGCGGCGGCAGCGGCAACCGGCAGAGCGCGATGAAATATTCCACCTCCACCCGCATCCGGTATTGGTGAAGCGCGCCTTCTGAGAAGTAACCGGCCAGCGGTGCAGTGATTCGGCGGTAGCGGCCGTCCACCGGGGAAATGGCATCGAGCGCTGTCATGGGCATGGCTTTGGTCCCGTCCGATAAAGGGTTGCAATATAGATCCTAAGTTGAGCGATTCTAATTTTGGTTTCTGCGGAAGGGCCCGATGCGTATCGGCAGAATCGCTCAATTTAGGTAGATATCAAACGCCTGGGAGTATAAAGAAGGGTTGCGGCAGAGTCAAGAAAGATGGGCTCGAAAAAGTCGATTTTCAGACTCAATCGACCCCTTCAGGCCAGCTCCGGCGGGGGCACGATCGCAAGCTCCTCGATCTTCTGCAGCAGGGTCTTGTAACTCACGTTTAGAATGCGGGAGGCCTTGCTGCGGTTCCAGCCGGTCTTGATGAGAACGAGGCTGATCACCTCCCGCTCGGCCTGGTTTGTGGCCTTTTTGCTGATCTTTTTCAGGGCGAGATCGGAAAGATCGACTTCACCGCCGTCCGCTGCCAGCATGGGCATCAGGCTTGACAACCCGCCGCCGCGAGCGGGCATACGGGTTGCGGCAGGGTTTTTGGCCGCGGCCGTCAGCATCGTGTCGAGGGTACCCTCGCTCTCGTCGAGCACGATGATTCGCTGCAGGACATTCTGAAGCTCCCGCACGTTTCCGGGCCAGGGATAGACCGCCATCTTGGCGAGAGCTTCCGGGCTCAGCACCGACGCGTGCGTCCCCTTGAATTGCTGGGCATATTTCTTTATGTAGTGGTCGATGAGAAGCGGAAGGTCCTCCGGCCGGTTGCGGAGCGGTGCGACGGAGATCCGGATGGTGCTCAGCCGATAATAGAGATCATCCCTGAAAAGGCCTCGTTCAACATCCCGTTCCAGGTCGCGATGGGTGGCGGCAATGACCCAGACATCGGCCTGGATCGGCTTTTCCGACCCCAGGGGCGTAAAATCCCCTCCCTGCAGCACGTGCAGCAGCTTGGACTGGAGCGGCAGCGACATGTCCCCGATCTCGTCGAGGAACAGCACCCCGCCGTTGGCCTGCTCGAACTTGCCCCGCCGTGTGCGGATGGCACCGGTGAAGGCGCCCCTCTCGTAGCCGAACATTTCGCTCTCGAGCAGGGTATCCGGCAGGGCGGCGCAGTTCACCTTGATGAAGGGCTTCCCCAGCCGGTTCGACCTCTGGTAGAGATTCGAAACAACCAGTTCTTTGCCCACGCCGGTCTCCCCGCAAACGATCACGTTGAAGCCGGTCTCGGCGACCCGCCCGACGAGTTCCCGTATTCTCTGAATGTTTTGGCTGACCCCGACAAGTTCGTAATCTGCATTGTGAGAATCCATGCACTGCCCCAAAGCAAAATTCGTGCAAATAGAAGCGGTTTTTCATTGATTATGAAATCTCACTCAAATTCAACAAGTTATATTAACCACGCCGAACCTCAACGGGATTACCGGCCGCGATTGTGGATTTTTCCACCCCGGGTTGGGGAAATCAATTCACAAAAAAATACAAGCGGGTGATGTGAAAATCGACAGGCTCAGGGGGTAAGCTGACGCAGCCGCTCACACAGCCGCGTGAAGCGCCGCTCCGTGCGGGCGCTCTTGACGCCGATGGCAAGCGCGCGCCGGGTGCCGACCAGGACCGCCAGGCGCCGCGCACGCGTGACCGCCGTGTAGATGAGGTTGCGCTGCAGCAAAATGTAGTGCTGGGTGAGAACGGGGAAGATCACGGCCGGGTACTCCGAGCCCTGGGCCTTGTGCACGGAGACCGCGAAGGCGTGCACGATCTCGTCCAGCTCTGAGAAATCGTACGCCACGGCGCGGCCGTCGAAGACGACGGTGAGCTCCCTATCCTCGGCGGACAGAGCGGTGATCCGGCCGATGTCTCCGTTGAAGACCTCCTTGTCGTAGTTGTTGCGGATCTGCATGACCTTGTCGCCGACCCGGTAGAAAAACTCGCCCCTGGCGACACCGCCCTCACCGGGGTTCAAAGCCTCCTGCAGCTTCTGGTTGAGATGCGTGGTACCGACAACCCCCTTGTGCATCGGCGTCAGGACCTGGATCTCGTTCAGCGGGTCCAGGCCGAATCCCTTAGGAATGCGATTCAAAACGAGCTCGATGATGGTGTCGCGGACATGCTCCGGCTCCTCCCGCTCGATGAAGAAGAAATCCTGGCCGGTCTCATCGGCCCCTGCCGCATCCGCGAGGGGGACGATCCCCTCGTTGATCTTGTGGGCGTTCACAATGATCTGGCTTTGGCTGGCCTGGCGGAAGATCTGGGTCAGGCGCACCACCGGCACCGCTCCGGACTCGATGACGTCCCCCAGGACATTGCCCGCACCGACCGAGGGCAGCTGGTTCACGTCGCCGACTAGGATGAAAGCGGCCGTGAGCGGCACCGCCTTGAGCAGATGGTGCATGAGCACGACGTCGATCATCGAGGCCTCGTCCACGATGAGCGCGTCGCAGACGAGCGGGTTTTCCTCGTTCCGCTGGAACCCGCCCTTTTGGAAGTTGTATTCGAGCATGCGGTGAATGGTTTTAGCCTCGCAGCCGGTGGCCTCGCTCATGCGCTTGGCGGCGCGTCCGGTGGGGGCAGCCAGCAGCACCCGCGCCGGGACCCGGCCAAGAAGTCTCAGGATGGAATTGACGATGGTGGTCTTGCCGGTGCCGGGCCCGCCGGTGATGACCATGACCTTATGGGTGATGGCAACCCGCACGGCCTGCACCTGGTTTTCGGAGAGCGTGATGGCAAGCTGCTGCTGGACCCAGGCCAGCGCCACGTCGGCCTCCACGACCGGCCTGGCCCGCGGCACCTCGAGCAGCGCCCTCAACTTCCGGGCGATGGCGGTCTCGCAGCGGTGAAAGGGTGTAAGATACACCGGCTGCGAGGCGCCCTCGGCTCCCGGACCTCCCGGCGGCGGGCCCTCGATGATGACGAGCTCTTCGGCCGCGAGCGTTCTCAGCGACTGGACGATCAGCGCCGGCGCCACCGCCAGCGCCTCCTGCGCCCGTTCGATCAGCGCCGCATCCGGAAAATAGACGTGGCCGGCGTCGGCCAACCGGTTCAGGACATAAAGAACCCCGGCCGCCACCCGCATCGGGGCATTCCGGGGAATTCCGATCTTTTCGGCGATGCGGTCCGCCGTGACGAACCCGATCCCGGCGATGTCGGTGGCGAGGCGGTAGGGGTTTTCCCGCACCACGGCCACCGCGCGGTTGCCGTAGTGTCTGAATATCTTGACGGCGTAGCCCGTGCCGACTCCCTGGCTTTGCAGAAACAGCATCACATCCCGGATCTCGCGCTGGGCCCTCCAGGCGTCGGCGACCATCGCGATGCGCTTTGCACCGATGCCCGGCACCTCGGCCAGGCGGCCCCTGTCGTGCTCGATGACCTCCAGGGTGTCCGGGCCGAAGCGATCCACGATGCGGCCGGCCATCACCGGCCCCAACCCCTTGATGAGACCCGAGCCCAGATATCTGCGGATTCCGTCTACCGTGGCTGGAACCTTCGTGGTGAACCGGTCAACCTTGAACTGCTCCCCGAACCGCGGGTGCTGGGTCCACTCGCCGTCCATGTCCAAAACCTCGCCGGGGACGGGTGCCAGCAGGTTACCGACCACGGTCACCGGCTCCCCCCGGCCGGCCACCCGCACCTTGGCAATGGTGAACCCGGTCTCCTCGTTAGTGAACGTGATGTGCTCGATCTGCCCGGAGATGCGGGTCGACATGGTCACACCCAGTCCGGCAGACGAACGTCTGCCAGAGGCTGCGCATCCGGGATGAAACACTTGATGTCGATCACCGGCGAGCCGTCCCGCGCGTCGATGGCATCGATCGCGATGCGGTTGCCCTCGACCCCACGGATGCGGCAGCGCGTGAGCCCGATGAGGTTGGGCCGCTTCGGTGAGTGGGTCGCGAAGACACCCGTCAACGGGTTGGACGGGTCCTTGCGGGGATGCACCTGCAGGGTGCGGCGAAGCTCGGCCGTGTCGTTCTCGTGAAACCAGAAGAACACGTGGATGTGGGAGAAGCCGGCAAGACCGAGCATGGCCTCACGGTACTCTGCGAAGATCTCGATCCACGCCGTGTCTTCCTTCTTTCGAATCAGCCCAATGGGATGAAGTGTGTAAGTGTCAGTCATCGTTCCTCAGACACCGTTGAAGATAAAATCCGAAATTCGAATACCGAAATTCGAAACAATTTCAAAATCCAAATGACCAAAACTCAAATTCTGTTTAAGACATTTGTCTATTCGAATTTGGGGTTTGTTTCGGATTTCGGATTTCGTGCTTCGAATTTTTTTAGCCATTGTCTCCGTGTTAAGTCCCCTGGGTTTCCGTAATGAAAGAAACGTATCGGACTCTGCACTAATCTTCCTGCAGTTCCTGGATGTTCGCGTAGAAGTCAAGCACCTCCGGGTTCCCCAGAGCGTCCTTGTTCAGCACGGGCTCACCGTCCATGACCTTCTTGACGGCCATCTCCACTTTTTTCATGTTGAGCGTGTAAGGGATCCCGGGCACGGCAATGATCTTGGCCGGCACGTGCCGCGGGGAGGCCAGGTTGCGGATGGTGTCGCGGATCTTTTTCCGGAGGGCTTCCGTCAACTGCTCGCCCTCGGGCAGCTTGACGAACAGGATGACCCGGACGTCGTTTTTCCAGTTCTGCCCGATGACCAGGCTGTCGACGATCTCCGGCATCAGCGCCACGATGCTGTAGATCTCGGATGTGCCGATGCGCACACCGCCCGGGTTGAGTGTCGCGTCGGAGCGCCCGTAGATCACAACCCCCCCGCGCTCATTGATGGAGATGAAATCGCCGTGCCGCCAGACATTGGGGTAGACGTAAAAATAGGCGCCGCGGTACTTTTTCCCTTCGGGGTCGTCCCAGAAGTAGATGGGCATGGAGGGGAAGGGCTTGCAGCACACCAGCTCCCCGTGCTGGTTGATCACCGGATGTCCCTCGGCATCGAAGGCGTGCACATCCATGGCCAGGCCACGGCACTGGAGCTCCCCGGCATACACGGGGCCCATGGGGTTCCCAAGGGCGAAGCAGCCATTGAGGTCGGTCCCGCCGGCGATCGAGGCCAGCTGAAGATCCGATTTGACGTCACGGTAGATGAACTCGAAGCCCTCGACCGAAAGCGGGGAGCCGGTGGAGAGCACGGCGCGCAGCGGTTTCAGATCATACTGCCGGCCGGGCGTGACCCCGGAGTTCATGAGGGCTGCGATGTAACCCGCGCTGGTGCCGAATACCGTGACCTTTTCATCCTGGGCCATCTCCCACAGCGCTCCGGGATGCGGATGGAAGGGGTTGCCGTCGAAGAGCACCAGGGTCGCGCCCACCGCCAGCGAACTCGTCAGCCAGTTCCACATCATCCAACCGCAGGTGGTGAAGTAAAAAATAGTGTCGGCGCGGGTGAGGTTGGTGTGCAGTATCAACTCTTTCAGGTGGTGGACGAGGATGCCGCCCGCGCTCTGCACCATGCACTTCGGGAGCCCCGTGGTACCGGAGGAGTACATGATGTAGAGCGGATGCTCGAAGGGCAGCTGCTCGAACTGGATCTGCAGGCCGGCTTCCGTAGCCCGAAAATCCGCCCAGTGCACGGCGTTCGGAAGCCCCCGGATGTCGGGCGCCGGCTCGGTGTAGGGCACCACCACCACCCGTTCGATCGAACGCAGCTCCTTGAGGATGCTCGCCATGCGCGCGAGCGAGTCGATCTTCTTGCCCTTGAAAAAATAGCCGTCGGCGGTAAAGATCACCCGCGGCTGGATCTGGCCGAACCGGTCGAGCACCCCCTTGATGCCGAAGTCCGGCGAGCAGGAAGACCAGATCGCGCCGATGCTCGTGGCCGCCAGCATGGCGATGATCGCATGCGGCATGTTGGGAAGAAACCCCACCACCCGATCCCCGGGTTTGATCCCCATGGCACGCAGGGATGCGGCGATACGCGCCACCTCGTCGTAAAGCTCAGCATAGGTGATTTTCACGGAAGACTGCCCTTCCCCTTTGAAGACCAGGGCCGTCTGGCCGTCGCGGTGGCGCAGGAGGTTTTCGGCGAAATTCAGATGCGCCCCTGAAAACCAATGGGCCCCGGGCATCTTGCCGAGGTCGTCCACAACCTGGTCATAGGGCTTGGAATGAACGATGTCCGCAAATTCCCACAGGGATGCCCAGAAGTCGGAAATGTTCCGCACGGACCACGCATACAGGGGCGTGTACTGGGTGAATTTCTGGTTGTGTTTCGAGTTGATGAACTGCATGAAACGGTGCATGTTGGACTGTCTGATGCTCGCATCGGAAGGCTTCCACAACATCTCGGCCATGATCGACTCCCCCCTTCTCTTTTTGTTATCGCCTGCTGGATTGCCGCTTGTATACAGGTCAGCTTCTCGTTGCAAGCCGTTTAACAATTGTTTTTACAGCCAATTTACTGGAACAGTCAAGATTGCGCACATGCCGCCTTGCAGGTCGCCGATGGATATGCGATACAAACGCAAACCCAAGATGAGCGATTGGCCAAAGGAGAAGACCATGCGGCATGTTGAACTGAGATCCGACACGATGACCCGGCCCACCCCTGCGATGCGCAAGGCCATGGCCGAAGCAGAAGTGGGCGACGATGTCTTCGGGGAGGACCCGACGGTCAACCGCCTGGAGGAACTGGCGGCCGAGCGGCTGGGCAAGCAGGCGGCGCTTTTCGTCCCCAGCGGCACCATGGCGAACCTGGTGAGCCAGATGGCCCACTGCGGCCGGGGCGACGAAATGATCCTGGGCAACCTCGCCCACAGCTTCTACTATGAGCAGGGAGGGTCCGCGGCCGTCGCCGCCATTCACCCGCGCACGGTGCCGAACCGACCGGACGGCAAAATCCCCCTGGACGAGATGGAAGCGGCCATCCGCGGCGACAACATCCATTTTCCCCGCACGCGGCTGATCGCGCTTGAAAACACCCACAACCTCTGCGGTGGGGCACCCCTCGAACCGGCTTATTTAAAGGCCGTGGGCGACATCGTCCGGCGTCACGGGATCAAGCTGCACATCGACGGTGCGCGCCTGTTCAACGCCGCCGTGGCGCTCGGGGTTCCGGCGCGGCAGCTCGCGGCCGAAGCGGATTCGATCTCCTGCTGCCTGAGCAAGGGGCTGGCGGCTCCGGTGGGATCGGTCGTGTGCGGCGGCAAGGAGTTCATCCAGGCGGCACGCCGCGCCCGCAAGGTTTTGGGCGGCGGCATGCGCCAGGCAGGAGTCCTGGCGGCGGCCGGCATCGTGGCCCTCACCGAAATGGTGGACCGGCTGGCCGAAGACCACGCCAACGCGCACCGGCTCGCCATGGGCCTGGCCGACGTGTCCGGCCTGGAGTTGGACCCCGGGCAATATAAAACCAACATCGTTTACTTCGATGTGGTCACGCCGGGCCTGAACGCGGCGGAACTGGTCGCCGCCTTGCAGAAGGAAGGCGTGCGCATGCTGGCCGCCGGTCCCCGCAGGATACGAGCCGTCACGCACTACGAGGTGACGGCAACAGAGATCGACTACGCCCTGGATGTGATGGCGACGGTGATGCGGTGAGGGGGATGGGTGTTTGGGTGTTCGGCAACAGCCTAAAGGAGACCGGGATCTTACCGAAAAAACAAGAGCTGAGAGCGAACCATGCGAAACCGATTCAGGGAAGATGAGGCGGCTGCCTTCGTCGGCCGGCACCCCGACGTTCACCCGGACCTTGCGTTGCGAGCCTACACGTCGCGCCTCATCGGCGCCGAGAAGGACCTGGTGCTGCACGGCGGCGGCAACACGTCCGTCAAGATTGCCGTGCCCATGCTCTGGGACCCGGCCGAGACCGAGGACGTGTTGTTCATCAAGGGCAGCGGCAGGGATCTCGATGACATCACACCCGACGGATTCACTGGCGTGCGTCTTGCCCCCCTCCGCCGTTTGGTGGAGATGGAAGCTCTGTCGGACGAGGAGCTGGACAACCAGCTCCAGGTGAACAAGATCCGCGCCGATGCACCTTACCCTTCTGTTGAATCCCTTTTGCACGCCTTTCTGCCCTACCGGTTTGTGGACCACACCCACGCAAACACGCTCCTGGCCCTCACCCACCAGGAGCGCGGGCCGGAGATCATAAGAGAGGCACTGGGCCCCAAGGTGGCCATCCTGCCCTACGCGATGTCCGGCCTGCCCATGGCCCGGGCATTGCGGGAAGCGTTCCACGCCGAACCATCCATCGAGGCCGTGGTCTTCTTGCACCACGGCATTTTCACGTTCAGCGATGACGCCACTACCGCATACAGCCGGATGATCGATTATGTGACCTGGGCCGAGGAGGACCTTGCACGGCGAATCGGCGGCCAGCGGCTCACCATCCGTGCCGCCGCCGCCCGACTGGACGATGCCAACCGTGCCCTGGCGCGCACAGCCCAGACCCTTCGAGGGCTTTGCGCACGGCCCGGATCGGATGGACGACTGCGGCGGGTACACGTGGAGATCCGTCAGTCTGAGCTCCTGATCGAGGCCTCGCTCTCGGAACAGGCCCGGTTTCTCTGCGACTCCGGGGTGATCACGCCGGATCACGTGATCCGGACCAAGGGCGCCATGCTCTTGCTGGAGGAGGTTCCGGACGACGACCGGGCCCTGCGCGAGGTTTTCGGCCGTGAGCTTGAAAGATACATGGCCGCATATGAAACCTATTTCACGGAGCAGGCCGCGGCCAAGGGCGTTCAGCGGACCATGCTCGATCCCCTGCCCCGGCTGGCCCTGGTCCGCGGTCTCGGACTTCTGGGCCTCGGCCGCACCCGACGGGCAGCCAAAGTGGCGGCGGACATCGGCGAGCATGCCATCCGGGTCAAATTGCAGTCCCGGCTCGTGGGGGCTTACCTCCCGTGCGATCCGGGCCATCTCTTTGACATGGAATACTGGAGCCTGGAGCTGAAGAAGCTGGGGCGGGACGACCCCCTGCCCCTGGAAGGCCAAGCGGCCCTGGTCACGGGCGGTGGTGGAGCGATCGGCGTGGGCATAGCCGACCGCCTCCTATCCGCCGGCGCCTGTGTGGCCCTGCTCGACATCGACCGCGAGCGCCTGGAAAAAGTCAAGTCCATCCTGGAAGAACGTTTCGGCCCGGGCCGCGTCGAGATTCTCGTGGCGGACGTCACGGATCCGGGTTCCATGGAATCCGCCATCCGCGACGTCTCCCTGCGACTGGGCGGCGTGGACATCCTGGTGCCGAACGCGGGTATTGCCCACGTGAGCCGGCTCGAGGAGCTCGATCCCGCCACGTTCCGAAAGGTCACAGACGTGAACCTGTTCGGAACGTTCCTCACCATCCAGTCCGCAATCGCGGTCTTCCGCCGGCAGAACACCGGCGGCAGCGTGGTCGTGATCAGCACCAAAAACGTTTTCGAACCCGGCGCCTCCTTCGGTGCCTATTCAGCCACCAAGGCTGGAGCGCACCAACTGGCCAAGATCGCCGCCCTGGAACTGGCCGACTATGGAGTGCGCGTCAACATGATCAACCCGGATGCCGTGTTCGGCGACGAAAAGATTTCCTCCAAGCTCTGGGACCTGGTCGGGCCGGACCGGATGAAGGCCCGTTGCCTGGACGCCGAAGGGCTCAAGGAGTACTACCGCCAGCGGAACCTGCTCAAATCCCGCGTGCTGGCCGAACATGTCGGCAACGCGGTAGTCTTCTTCGCTGCGGAAATGACCCCGACGACGGGCGCCAGCCTGCCGGTGGACGGCGGCCTGCCGGGCTGCTTCCCCCGCTGACCCCACGCATCGACGCCAGCATGGCAACGTGCTACGACAGATTCCATGCAATGCTCCGAACAGAAAAGTGCCGGCCCTGTCGATTCACGCCGGCAAAGGGTGCAGTTAAAAAAAACCGTTTATTAAATTAAGGAGGACCCGCCATGCCTGATCTTGATGATGTGAAAGAAGGGAAGAAATATCACACGGATATCCCACAAACGACGGAGGGGTTTTTTTTGAAAGGCTCCAATTCCCTGGAGTGGGGCATGAAAAATCGACTGGCCCGCATCTTCAACCCCCACAGCGGTCGCACCGTGATGCTCGCCATCGATCATGGCTATTTTCAGGGACCCACCACCGGTCTTGAGAGAATCGATCTCACCATTCTCCCGCTGGTGCCTTATGCGGACACCCTGATGCTGACACGGGGCATATTGAGAACGATTGTGCCGCCATCGATTTCCCAAGCGATCGTGATGCGGGTATCGGGCGGAACCAGCATCCTGAAAGAGCTGTCCAACGAGGAGATCGCCGTTGATATCGAGGATTCCATCCGGATGAACGTCTGTGCCATGGCCGTCCAGGTCTTCATCGGCGGAGAACACGAGCGACAGTCCATCATCAACATGACGCGGATGGTGGACCTGGGAACCCGCTACGGGATCCCGACGCTGGCGGTAACGGCCGTCGGAAAGGAGATGGTCCGGGACGCACGCTATTTTCGGCTGGCGACGCGGATCTGCGCCGAACTCGGGGCCCATTACGTCAAAACCTATTACGTGGACGAGGGCTTTGAAACCGTCACGGCCTCATGTCCGGTTCCCATTGTCATGGCCGGCGGAAAGAAAATCCCGGAGAAGGACGCCCTGACCATGGCGTACCGTGCAGTGCAGCAGGGAGCCGCCGGCGTGGATATGGGCCGCAACATCTTTCAGTCAGATGCACCCGTGGCCATGATCCAGGCGGTCAAAGCCGTTGTTCACAGCAATGAAACGCCGAGCAAAGCGTTCGACCTTTACACCACTCTGAAGGGGGATCAACCAAAATAGCATCGTTCCCCAAAATTAGAATCGCTCAACTCAGGTATCCCCAAAGATATGGGGGGTATTAAACTTTAAAAAGTGTACTGTCGACGCCCTTCTCGCTGGCCAACCCTGCAGACCTCTTTTCGATGCATGCGCTCCGGTCAGGCGGGTACGGCGACATCGGTTTG
>Ga0105093_10000422_pt1 | contig 15985 bp, 11 predicted proteins | sample PPLLak3March2015_2_FD_79111 | JGI IMG/M metagenome (GOLD analysis project Ga0105093, IMG submission 79111) | Freshwater sediment microbial communities from Prairie Pothole Lake near Jamestown, North Dakota, USA - PPLs Lake P8 Core (3) Depth... | ecosystem: Environmental > Aquatic > Freshwater >... | reverse complement strand
TCGGCTACACCCAGCGCTCCTTCTGGCAATTCTATGCCCTCTCCAACAGCTCGCCCTTTCGGGAGACGAACTACGAGCCGGAGGTCCTTTTCAACGTCAGGACCCGCTTCAGCGTTCTCGGATTGAGGGCCCGCTTCATCCAGATCGGCCTGAACCATCAATCGAACGGCCGGACGCGCCCCCTCTCCAGGACCTGGGACCGCATCGTGCTCAACGCCGGGCTCGAGAGGGGAGCCCTGTCGCTGCTCCTGAAGGGCTGGTATCACATCCCCCATTCCTTCGAAGAGACGAAGAACCCCCGGATCGACGACTACATGGGTTTCGGGGAGGCCTGGGGCTTCTACGTCCTGAAGAAGCACCGCTTGGCCGTCATGCTCCGCAACAACCTCGATCTCCGGGAGAACTACGGGGCCGTCAAGCTCGAATGGAGCTTTCCCCTGTTCGGCCGGATCGCCGGCGATGTCCAATGGTTCTACGGCTACGGCGAGAGCCTGATCGACCACGACCACCTCGTCAGCCGGTTGGGGATAGGGTTCATCTTGTCCGATTGGCGTTAGGCCTCGGCTTGACAGGCCTGCCCGCCCGACCCAGAGGTCCTTCTGGCAGCTCGGACTGGCATTAGCCAGTTCAGGACAAGGCTCGGCTGTACCAAGTCCTGAGGACGTCCTCCGCGGGTTTGCCGTGGGGCGAATAGCCGGTGTCGGCCGGGCCGCCGTCGTCGGGATCGGGCATCCACTGCCACCAGTACATCCCGCGCAGCCAGCCCAGTCCCGAGACCGCCCGGCAGGCCGCCTCATAAAAATTCGCCTGGACGTCCAGGTCCACGGCCCCCTGCCTCTGCCAGTCCCAGGGATTCTGGGCGCCTCCCTGGACGCTCCGGCAGCCGATCTCGGTCAGGATGAGGGGTTTCCCCCAGGCCTCGGAGAGAGCTTGGAGCTTGCCGCGGAAAGCGGCCCACCCGTCGAGGAGGTCGTCGACCGTCGGCTCCACGGCCTGGGTCAGCGTCGGGTAGGCGTCCTGGCCGATGAAGTCGACGGCGTCCCACCAGGCCACGGCGTTAGGGGCGTATTCGACCTGGTTGTCCGCGTACGTCAGCGGCCCCGAGTAGAGGCCCCGGACGGCCGAGACGATCTGGCGCCACTCCGCTTCGTGGACGGCCGTCGTCCCGAGCTCGCAGCCGACGCAGAAGAGCTCGCAGTCCGTGCGTTCGGCCATCGCGGCGTAGTGGAGGATGAATGGGCGATAGGACGCGAACCAGGCGGCCCAATCGGCCGCCGTGAAGTCCGGGCCGATCTCTCCCCGGTAGTGTTGGCTGTCGTTGGCCAGGTCGACGTGGGGCTTCAACATGACCTTGAGGCCGAGCGCGCGGGCGCGGCGGATGATCCGTTCCACGGCGGCGTCCGGCGGCGTCCCCGGGCCGGCGAAATCGATCGTCGTCGCATGGATCGTGTCCTGATAGCCCGTGACCAGGACGCTCGTCCAGGTCGCGTTCGTTCCTTCGAGGCGGTCCAGGGCGAGCAGGGGGCCGTCCCCCTCATAGGCCGTCGCCGAGTAGCCCGTATAGGCCACGCCCTTCTGGAATTCCGTGAGGTCCCCGTCATCGGACGATCGATGACAGGCCGCCGCCGCGGCGAGCGCAGCGCAAACGGCGAGGACGGCGAGCACCCTTTTCGTCGTCATGACCGGCCTCCCTTCGCGATTCATTTCAAGGCTCCGACCCGATGGCCTTCTTGACGGCCGCGAGATTCGCCCGGGCGACCCTTTCGCCTTTCGCGGCGATCCGCCGGGGCTCCGAGAAGCTGAGGACGCCCAAGTCGACGGGGACCCTCAGCACGAGATCGGCGTGGCGAGCCCTCTCCTCGAACGACGCCGCCGACGACACCTCGACCGTCCTCTGGAGGATCTGGAACGCGCTCTTGAGGGCTTCCCGCCGCACCCTTTTGACCGGCCGGTGGACGTCCACGAGGACCGCGACCTCGGCCCCCGCGGTCCGGGCGGCTTCGACCGGGGCGCTGTTGAGGATGCCGCCGTCGAGGAGGAGCATGCCGCCCATCTTGACCGGCGTGAAGATGAGCGGCAGCGACATCGTCGCCCGGAGCGCGCGGCAGAGCCGGCCTCGGGTGAACAGGATCTCCCGGCCGGAGACGAGGTCGACGGCGTTGCACACGAACTTGATGGGCAGGTCCTCGATGCGGACGTCGCCGACGCGTTTCTTGAGGTAGGCTTCGATCGCGTCGCCCTTGGCGACGCCGATCTTGCTGATGAACCGGTTCTTGGACTCCGTGAGCATCAGGTCTTCGAACAGGTTCCTGGGCCGCTTGAGGAGGCCGCGGCGGGGGCTTTTCCCGGCGGCCCCGTCGAGCCCCATCCCGTCGAGCATGGCCGTCAATTGGGACCCGGACAGGCCGGCCGCGAAGAGGCCCCCGACGAGCGCGCCCATGGACGTTCCGGCGATGACGTCCGGGACGAGCCCCTCTCTCTCGAAGACGCGGAGGACGCCGACGTGGGCGAGCCCCCGGGCGCCGCCGCCCATGAGGACCAGGGCCCATTTCTTGGAGGCGTTCATGAGGGAAGACCAAGGATAGCACCGGGCCGGGGACCCGTCAAACGGAGCAAGCGGAAGGGACGCGGAGGGGGTGAGAAATCACCGGTCCATTCACCCCCCGGGGTGATTGCCGCGCCCGCCGGGCGGTCCGACAATGGGGGCGAGCACGAACGAACGCCTCTGCAGGAGCCGGACATGTTCGAGAGACGCAAGAGAAACCGGTTCGTCGAACGGAACGAGGTCCTCGTCCGCACGGTCCTGGACAAGTACCAGGGCCCGGGGATCGCCGCCCACACCTACGACCTGTCCACGGGCGGGGCGCGGATCATCACGTCGAAGAGCTATCCCGTCGGGAGCGTCATCCGGATCCGGCTCAACCTGGCCGGCACCGACCAGGTGGTCAACCTCGACGGGCAGGTCCGCTGGCTGAAGCCGAAGGACGACGGGGAAGCCTTCGAGATCGGCGTGGAGTTCGAGCGGCTGACGTCCCAGGCCGTGCTGGCCCTCATCCGGCATCTCTACGGCCGGCACGAGGGCATTCCCTCGACCCTCGCCTAGCCCGGACTATTCATAAAAACACCGGCCTTCCCAGGCCTAGCTACTTGTTGCCCTTCAGAAAGAACCCCGCTACCTTGAGAGCCAGCTCCGTCGCCTCGACGTCGGAGCGGTTGGCGAGAACGATGACCGTGAGCCCGCCGGCCGTGAAGCGCTGGATGGCCGTCCGGAAGCCGATCGTTTCCCCGTAATGCCACATCCGGGGATGGCCCTTCCAGGGATCGAGGAACCAGCCGAAGCCGTAGTCGGCCGGTTTGCCGTCGGGACCGACCGGGCCTTTGCCCGGGACGCGCACGGGCGTCAGGGCCGCCGCCATCTCACCTTCGCCGAGCAGGAGGTTGCGGCGCAGCCCCTCGTCCCAGAGCGTCAGATCGTAGAGCGAAGAGTAGATCCCGCCGTCCCCGAGGGTGGCCGAGGTCGGGCTTTGGTCGGTGACGCGCCAGCCCCCGCCCTCCTTCGTATGGCCGAAGGCCCGGTCCGGGATGCGATTCCGCCCCCTGACGAAGGCCACGGTGTTGTCCATCTTGAGAGGCTGGAAGATGCGCTCGCGGAGGAAGGCGGGGAAGGACCGGCCCGAGGCCTTTTCGACGATGAGGCCGAGCAGCACGTAGCCCGAATTGCTGTAGCGCCAGAGCGCCCCGGGCGCGAACCAGCCGGCCTTGCGGGTCTTCAGGAGCGCCAGGACCCCGGCGTCGTCGATCTGGGCCCGCTCGACCGGGACGGACGGGTCCGCGGCCGGCATCAGGTCCTCGTAGTCGGGGAGCCCCGAGGTGTGATCGAGGAGGTGGCGGATCGTGATCGTCCGGCCGTATTCGGGGAAATCCGGGAAGATGTCCGTCAGGCTGTCCTCGTAGCGGAGCTTGCCGTCGCGCACGAGCAGCATCACGGCGGTCGCGGTGAACGCCTTGGAGACGGAGGCCAGGCGGAAGGCGGTCCGGCCGTCGATCGGGCGCATGGCCTGCAGATCGGCGATGCCGCGCGTGCCGAGATAGACGACCTGGCCGTTCTCGAGCACGAGGATGCCCGCGCCCGGCTCGCGCGCCGTGCCGATCGAGGCGAGCAGGGAATCGGCGAGCTTGTGCGGCTTCTCGGCCGACGCGGCGGCGAGGGGCAAGGCGAGGAGGAGGATCGCGGCCAGCTTCACGGCGGGTCCGATGGGCATGTCCATCATGGGCGCATGGTAAGTCAGGTGCCGGCGGTTTTCAAGCCCGGGACCGGAGAGGCGGTCAGTCGAACTTGAAATGCTTCTCGCGGAAGAGCCGCAGGCAGGCGTCGACGACCTCGCGGTCGTAGAGGATGCCCCGCTTCTGGGAGATCTCTTCGAGGGCGGCCCCGATGCCCAAGGCCGGCCTGTAGGGGCGGTGGGAGGACATGGCCTCGACGACGTCGGCGACGCAGATGATCCGGGCCTCGAGCAGGATCTCCTTGCCGGCCAGGCCCTGGGGATAGCCGGAGCCGTTGACGAGCTCGTGGTGCTGGTGGACGATCTGGGCGATCGGCCAGGGGAAATCGATCTTGCTCAGGATCGTGTAGCCGGCCTGGGCGTGCATGCGGATCATGGCGTATTCGAGGTCGGTCAGCTTGGTCGGCTTGCTCAGGATCTCGGCCGGGACGTAGAGCTTGCCGAGGTCATGGATGACGCCGGCGATCTCGATGGACTCGACCCGGTCCTCGCCGAGATCCATTTCGACGGCGATGGCCCGGGCCAGCCGGGTGACGCGCTCCTGATGGCCCGCGGTGTAGGGGTCCCTCATCTCGATGGCCGAGGCCAGGGAGTCGATCGAGGCCTTCAGGGTCGTCCGGAGCTTGGCCAGGCCTTCGCGGAGGCTCACCTCGGCCATCTGACGGTCGGTGACGTCCTGGGCCAGGGAGGCTACGCCGATCACCCCGCCGTCCCCGGCGAGAGCGGTGTTGTACCATTCGCAATAGATCTCCCGGCCGTCCTTGGTGACGTTCACGTTAGTGGAGCGAGTCCCGCCGCGGCCGGCCATGAGCTCGGCCCAGACCGCGTCGACCTGGGACCGGGAGCCTTCCGGGACGATGAACGAGGCGTGCTTGCCGAGCGCCTCGGCGGCCGTGAAGCCGAAGATCCGTTCGGCGGCGTCGTTCCACTTGAGGATCCGGAATTCGGTGTCCCACTCGATGACGGCGAGCGGGGTCTGCTGGATGTGGAGGGACAGCCGCTGCTGGTTCCGGCGCAGGACGTCCTCGGCCCGCTTGCGCTCGATCGACCGGGCGACCTGGGACGAGACGAACTCGAGCATGCGCAGCTCGGCCTGGCCGTAGGCCCGCGGGTCCTCGTAGTGCTGGACGACCATGGCGCCGATCGTCACGCCGTCCACGATCAGGGGGACGCCCAGCCAGATGGCCGAGGGGGCCCCGATGACCTCGACTTCGCCGAGGCGGCGGAGCTCGCGGTCCGTGGCCTCGTCGCAGAGCAGGGGCCGGCTCGTCCGGATGACGAACTCGGTCAGCCCCTTGCCGGGCTTCACGGGCTTCGGGGGCGTGTCCTCTTCGTCCACGAAATAGGGGAAGCTGATGAGGTCCTTCTCCCTGTCGAACAGGGCGATGTAGAAGTTGCCGGCCGGCATGACCGTGCCGATGATCTCGTGGACCGACCCGTAGAGGTCGTCGAGGCTGGACGACTTGTCGGCGGCCTGGGAGATCCGGTAGACGGCGCTCTGGAGGACCTCGGCCTGCTTCCGGTCGGTGATGTCCTGCATCATGCCGATCATCCGCCGGCTGCCGTTCCCCTCGTCGACGATGAAAAGGCCCCGGTCGTGGACCCAGCGGTAGCCGCCGTGGCTGTGCTTGAAGCGGTAGTCGACGTCGTAGGTCTGGCGGGTCTTTTCGGCCACGTCGAGCAGGCGGACGGCCTCGGCGCGGTCCTCGGGGTGGATCCTGGCGGTCCACTCCTCGATGCCGCCCATGTCCTCGACGGCGTAGCCGAGGACCTGCTCCAGGCTGCCGCCCCAATCGATCCGGCCTGTGTCCACGTCGTAGTCGTAGACGACCTGGCCGGAGGCCTCGATGATCAGCTCGAACCGCCGCTCCCAGGCCGAGGCCGCCTCCTCGCTCTTCTTCCGTCCGGTGATGTCGTTGGCGATGCCCAGGATGAGGGTCTGTCCGTCGACCCGGAGCGGGAAGGTCCGGATCTCGACCGGGACCAGTCGCCCGTCCTTGCCCCGGAGAAGGAACTCGTCCGGGCCGGTGGGCCGGCCCAGGATGTTCTGGGCCAGAAGCCCGGCGGCCTTGGCCAGCTGGCCTTTCGAGAGGAGGTTCGACCTGACGAAATTTTTGCCGATGAGCTCGGACTTGCGGAAGCCGATCATCCGCTCGGCCTCACGGTTCCCGTCGACGAAGCTGCCCTTGAGGTCGATGAGGTAGAACGCGTAGGGGGCGTAGTCGAAGAGGAGCTTCAGCCGGTCGGCGGTGAGCTGGAGCGGGTCGCCTTGTCCGTCCGGAGCCGTCGCCTCCGGCCACGGCCGCTCCGGCGAGGTGCCGCCGCCGGCGAGGCCCGCCTCGGCCCGCATCCCCAGGGAACGGACGGGAAGGCCGGCCAGCGGACCGAACGGATCGGGCTTGTCCTCGGGAGCTTCGGACCGATCGAGCGTCGAACGGGGAAAGAGCCGCATCGTATCCTCGGGAGGATCATAGGGCGGCCGGCCCGGATGGGCCATCCCCTCTAGGAATGGAAAAGGGGGTGATACTCAGGACCTGGACATCATCGGGGGAGAGGAGGATCAGATCCGGAGCAGGTAGGAGACCTTGAGGGTGACGGCGTAGCCCCCGATGCGGCCGAGGAGCTCGTTCCGCTCGCTCTTCTTGAAGGCGAGCTGAACGATGTTGCCGGCCCCGAAGTAATAGCCGACGAGGAAGTCGAAGCTGTACTGCTTCTCCTCCGTCTCGCCGAGCAGCCGGGTATTGAGGAAGAGGCTCCGGGTGATCTGATAGTGGAAGGCCGTTTCGTAGGACAGGGCGTTGTAGGGCTCCTCGCCGGTGATGTCGATCGTCTGGCGGGTCCAGTCTCCCTCGAACGACCACTGCAGGAAGCTCCAGGGGGCCAGGACGACGCCGCCTTCGACGCTCGTCTGGGAGCCGGGGACCACGGTGGTGAAGCCCTCGCGGTCGGAGTAGACCCCGCGCTTGTCCCAGCCGCCCTCGAGCGTGACCTCCTTCAGGAACCCGCCCCGCTCCCAGTCGAAGTCGAGATTGAAGCCGTAGGTCTTGATGTAGTCGGGGGTCCAGATGAGCTGGCCTTCGGGGCTGCGGACCTGGTACTTGCTCCGGCCGAAGTCGAAGCCGCCGTGCACGTCGATGCGGTTGAAGAGGTCGGAGAAGAACATGATCTCCATGCCTTCCCCGGTGGGGTTGCCGTGGGAATCCTGACGGACCTCGCCGCCGACGTCGAAGCTGAGGCGCTTGAACAGGCCTTTGTCGTACCTCCAGGCGTAGCCGGCCGTGGCGTCGAACGCCTGGACGTCGATCTCGTCGACGTAGCCCGTGCTGATGTCGACATTGTCCTCGATGCGCCCGAATCCGGCCATGACCTGCAGGCCGGCGTCCGGCTCGCTCTGGAAGCTGAGGCTGTAGAGGCCGTTCCCGGTGCCGCCCGTGCCGGCGTTGAACGTCCGGGCGGCGACACCGCTGATGTAGTTGTAGTCCGCGAAGTTGAAGCTGAAGTCGAGGGCGACGTTCTGGTTGCGGGTCTCGCCGTCCTTGACCCCGGCGTAGTAGATCCCGACCTGGGAGTTCTTGAGGATGTCCTTCTGGACCCGGAAGACGCCGAAGGTGGAGTCGCGGGGATCCTCGCCCGCTTCGACGTCGATCTTGTTGACGGCGCCGAGGATGCCGAAGCCGAACCCGCCGGTCTTGCCGGTCACCTTGGCCGCGATCCTCGGATTGCGGACGCGCCGGGAATAGAAGAGGCTGACGTCGGGGCCGTGGAACTCGTCGCCGCCCCCCAGGGCGAAATAGCGCCGGCCCTCGGTGAAGAAGGGCCGGTTCTCGTCGAGGTAGTTCTCGTAGGGCGAGAGCTGGGGGATGAAGGGGTCGGACTCGACCTCGCTGAAGTCGGGGCTGGCCGTGACGTCGAGGTAGAGATTGGGCTTGATGCCCCACTTGACGTCGAGGCCGGCCGCGGCCTTGGTGTCGTGCTCGCCCTCCTGCCCGGACGTCCGGACGCCCGCGTAGGGGAAGAACTCGAGGTTGTAGCCGGGGCGCAGGCCGGTCAGGCCGCAGAGCTCGCCGGTCTGCTGGAGCTGGGGCAGGTCGCGGTCGACGTCGGTCCAGTAGTCCGTCTCGTTGAGGCGGTGGATGTAGCGCTCGAAGTTGACGCCCCAGATCTCGAGCTTGTTGGCCGAGAAGCGGAGCGACTTGAAGGGGATGGACATCTCGGCGCTCCAGCCGTCCGGCCGCATGACCGCCTCGGAGTGCCAGATCGTCTCGACCGAGTTCTTCTGAACGCCTTTCGGGTTGACCGCGAAGGTGATGCTCGTCCGCTTGTCGTTGTAGGCGTCGAGGATGAGCTCGATCGAGTCGTTCTCGTCCCATTCGTTGCGGGGGGTCAGCTCGGCCCAGATCTTGTCGGGCCGGGAGTCCTTCATCAGGAAGGCGAAGTAGAGATGGTCCTGGTCGAATGCGGCCCACACGAACGTCTCCTCGGAGGCCTTGGCGCCGTTGATGGGGTCGTACTGGTAGAAGCCGGAGACGGGCTCGACCGATCGCCAGCAGGCGTCCTCGATGAGGCCGTCGATCTTGGGCGGGGGCACCGTGATGCAGCTCACGTTGATGCGCCTGGCGGGCTCCTGCGCGGCGAGGGGGGCCGCGAGGAGGGAGGCCAGGATCAGGGAGACGAGAAGTACCTTCATCAATAGCGCCAGCTCGTAAGGTCCGCGCCCTTCGGCGCCGTGGCCTCGATGCGGGCGACGATCCGCGGCAGGAACATCTGGTGATAGCGGAGGCGCGAGATCGCGTTCGGCCGCTCGTGGTCGCCGTTCCAGCAGTGCTCGGCCCGGTCCCCGTAATCGATGTCGCCCCCGTAATAGGGGTCCTTCGTCGTCTCGAGGAAGGCCTCGGCGAGATAGACGGCGTTGTTCAGATAATAGTTGTCCATGTCGCCGACGTAGATATTGATCTTGCCCTTGAGCTTGGGCCCGAGCGTCTTCCAGTCGCGCTCGAGGATGTGGACGAGGTCGAAGTTCTCCCGCCAGTATGCGGCGACCTTCCGGTCGATCTCGCCGGTGAGCTTGTCCCAGATGGGCTGGGGGTAGCCGTCGGCGCCGACGGGCCCGTAGACCGCCTGCCAGACGTCCCACTGATCGCCGGACCGGCCATGCGTGGCCAGGGCCAGCTCGCGGTGGTTGGCCTCCTCGAGGGTGGCGCTGACCTCGCCGAGATAATTGCGCAGGCCGGGGCGGGGCGTCCGCTTCCACGGACTGTCGACGTAGTAGGCGTTCCTGTGCTCGTAGATGTTGACGATCGTGTAGGCCCGGAAGTCGATCGGGTCCGGGCAGCAGGCGAAACAGCCGTTGAAGTCGTCGGGATAGAAGACCTGGGCGGCCAGGGCTTCCCAGCCGCCGGTCGAGCCGCCGTAGAGGAAGCGGGCCCAGCCCTCGCCGAGGCCGCGGTATTTCTTTTCGATGGTGGGGATGAGCTCCCGGACGATGGCGTCGCCGTAGGGGCCGAGGTTGGCCGAGTTCACGGCGTAGGAATCGTCGTAGTAGGGGTTGGCGTGCTGGATCTCCATGATGATGGCGCGGGGGAAGCCCTTGGAGGTCCACTCCTTATAGAACGCGTGGGCGTACTCCTGCTCGATCCGGTTATAGCCGGCGAGGCGGAAGCGCTCGCTGTAGTCGGGCTCGAGGCCGGGGTCGGGCGGCGTCTCCCGGAAGCCGCTGAAGGTGTAAGGGAAGTGGCCGTGGAAGATGATGAGGGGATAGCGGGCCTCGGGGTGCTCGTCGAAACCCTCCGGGAGGAGCAGGCAGGCCCCGAGATCGATCGGCCGCCCCCAGAACTCGGTCAGGAGCTCGCTCCGGATCCGCTCGTGGCGGATGTACTTGGTGTCCTTGGGCGGGGCGATGGGCGGGATCTCCTTGTCGAGGACGATCCTCACCGGCGAGGTCCCGGCGGGGTCGAACGTGATCTTCCGGGGCGCGCTGTAGAGGTTCCCCGGAGCGGCGTTCCAGCGCTGTCCTTCGCCGCGGTCCATGGGCAGCTTGACCGTATGTCCGTCGGAGCGGTGGAACGTTTCGTACCTGTGGAGCAGGGCCTGGACGAAGTATTCGCCGGCGGGCAGCTCGGCCAGGCTGCGCACGGGGTAGCCGAAGGCCGAGGCGTCGATGACCGCTTCGGCGCCGGGCTCGAGCCCTTCGACGTCCACGCCGAAGACGAGCTGGGTCGCGGGGCCGTCGTTGACCTGGAACCGCGGCTCGGCGTCGCCGTTCGTCGACAGGAGCAGGAGCATCCGGCCGTCGAGAGGCGCGGCCGAGCGCTCGGCGGGGAACGAGACCGCGAACTTGACGTCGGCGAAGGAGCCGAGGGGACCCGCGACGAGCGCGGCGAGGAGCGCGAGCCCCGCGAGGCCGGCGGGGGAGCGGCGATGGGAGCGTATCATGGAAGCCCTCCTTGACGAAGAAAGACCTGAAGGTCGACGGGACAAAAATAACACAGAGCGGCCGGGATTGTCGACGCTCAGGCCCGCCCCTGCGGGTGGCAGGCGTAGCAGGCCTGGGAGCTGTAGGAATATCCGGTAACGCCGCCGTGATCGCTGTTGGTCTCGGCCTGCTCGTGGCAGCCGAGGCAGCTGAAGACGCGGAAATCGCTGGTCGTGTGGCATTCGGAGCAAGCGACCGAGTGGCGGCCGGACTGGATGGGGAAGTCGTGGTCGAAATCCGCGCCCGACCAGCCGGTCGCCGACGTTCCGTGGCAGAAAACGCAGTCCGTCGGGAACCCGGCGTTGCGGTGGTTGGGGTCGGTCGTGCCGTTGTAGTCGGCCAGATGGCAGGACACGCACTCGGTCGAGGTGCCCTGGTAGACGCCGTTCGGGTGGCACTCCGAACACGAGGCCGACGCATGCTGGCCCTGGAGGACGAAGCCCGAATGGCCGAAGGACGCGTTCTCCCAGCCCCTCTGGTCGTGGCACTGGGTGCAGTCGGTCGGGAACCCGGCTTGGAGGTGATTCGGATCGTCCGTCGACCGGTAATCATCCTCGTGGCAGGCGAAACATGCCGTGGGCTGGACCGTGAATCCGCCGCTCCCGTGGCAATCCTCGCAGTCGAGCGTCCGGTGGATGCCTTCGAGACGGAAACCGGCGTTCAGCTCGTGGCTCCAGAGCGCCGGGTCGACCTTCTTCCAGGAGAAAGGCGTATGGCAGTCGGCGCAGCGCGTGCCGAGCCGGAGGGAGTAGCGGTCGTCCTGGCGGCGCTGCCAGTGACAGACCTCGCAGTCGGTCGGCGTGCCCTCGAAGTTGAGGTTGATGTGGCATTCCCGGCAGGCGATCGACCGGTGCTTGCCGACGAGCGGGAAGTTGGTCCGGTCGTGGGACTCGGCCGTCCAATCCTGCGCGGGCTTGGCGGGGCCCGGCGCGGCCTTGTCCTGGCCCGCGCCCGGCCGGACCCCGACGGCGAGGACGAGGGAGACGAGCGCCCAGGCCAGGATGACCGCGGGCGCGAACATCGTTCGGGACCTTTTCATGGCGTCCTCACCGGCTCCTGTAGATCAGCCTGACGAACAGGAAGTGCTCGTTCTCGCCGGACTGGAGGAAACCGCCGTACTCGACCGAGGCCGAGAGGCCCCGGCCGAAGCGGACGAGCGCTCCCAGGGAGACGTTCCTGTGGTTGTCGACGTGGATGAACTGGGGGTCGCCGCCGCTCGAGTCGAGGCGCACGCCGTTGAAGGAGTTGGAGAAACTCCCGTTCAGGGAGAAGCGGCCGAAGTCCTTCGTCAGCGAGACGTAATAGGTGTCGGACTCGGACAGGTCGCCGCGGTTGAAGGCGTAGTTGCCGGTGAAAGAGAGGCCCGGAAGGAGGACGTTCCAGGCCGAGGCCCCGAGGCGCCAGGTGTGATTGGCGATGCCGAGGTCCTTCTGCCGGCTCTCCTGGCGGCTCACGGACAGGCGGACGGTCGGGGCCGGCTTGACGCTCAGCCGGACGCCGTAATAGCTCGAATAATAGAACCGTTCGACGTCCTGGTTGAAGAGCGTGGGGTCCTGGGACGCTTCGATGAGGTAGCGGTGGAAATCGAGCCCCTTGCCCGAGCTGTAGCTTGCGGTGACGTCGACCCAGCGGCCCAGGTCCAGACGGACGTTGCCGAACAGCCGGGACAGGCGGTTCTCCCCGGTGACGTGGCTGCCGAGCTCGTATTCCGCGTCCCCGTAGACGACGAGGACCTGGCGGACCGGGAGGAAGATGTTGGCGTAGGCGAACCGCCGCTCGATGTCGCCGCCGTACGACAGCTGGCTGACGGTCAGGCCGACCGTGCGCCCCTGGCTGCCGAGCCAGCGGACGAAGGCCCCGGCCTTGACGTACTTCGACTCGAGGCGGTCGATATAGGGAGTGGATTCCAGGCCGCCGAAGGCCCCGGCGAGGACGTCGGGGCCGAGCTTGAAGCCGGCCATCCCGCCGAGGAGCGCGCCGATCCCCGCCGTATCGTAGAGGTTCATCTGGCCGAGCGAGAAATAGAACCGCGACCCGGGCTTGTCGAAGGTCACGCGGGCGTTATAGAGAAGGACCTGGTTCGAGGTCCTCTCCTCCCGGATGCCGATCCGGTCGCGGGCGTCCAGGGACAGCGTCCAGCCCTGGCCCGGTGGGTCGATGAGGTCGAACTTGATCCGGAGCGAGGCCTGGTTGAAGAAGATGCCTCCGGGGAAGCGGGAGCCGTTCCAGTCGAGATAGACCGTCGATCTCTGATAGAAGGACGGGGCCGTCGCGGACTGGGCCTGAAGGCGGGCCCCGGCGAGCGTCAGCGCGAGGACAAGGCCCGCCGCCGCCAGGGGAAGTCGGAACTTCGATCGACGGGACATCCGTCAGCTCCCACTCGGCGTCCGGCCGACGATCCAATCGTTCTGCGTATGGCAGGCCTGGCAATCCTCCTGCCGGCCGGGATGCGGCGGAACGTGACAGCCGCGGCAGCCCGGGACTTTGAGCAGATAGGACCGGCCCTGGCTCCGGGGATGGGAGAAGGCCGGCGTATGACAGGCCTCGCAGGTCTTGGGTCTCAGGTGCGCGCCTTCGAGCACGGTCCCGGTCTCGGCGTGATCGAAATCGGCCGGATCCAGGGGCACGATGTTGGCCTCCCGGCCCTGATGCTCGGCGTGGCACACGGCGCAATCGTCTGCTTTGTCGCGATGGAAGCCCGAGCCCGCGGCGATGCGGGAGGCGATCTCGGTGTGGCAGGCCAGGCATTTGGCGGGCGTGATCTTGCCGGGGGAGACGTGACAAGCCGCGCATTCGGCCTCGCCGGGCTTGGCGGCGTGGGCCGCGCTGATCGGACCCGGGATATCCTGACGAGGGCTCTGAGGGGCGGCGGCCAGGAAGAGAGCCAGCGCCAGTGCTGAACCCAAGGCGGCGAAGGCGGTAAGGGCGGAACGGCCTTTTTTAAGGTCCATGACGGCTTCTGTTCCTATATATCCTATCTTTATGGTAGTAAATTGTCAACGACCGGCCGTTCATCCGGCGAGCCCTTCGTCCGACCAAAGCATTGTCGGGGGCGGGCCAGGCCTCCTGCCCCCGCCTGACCGGCATTTCCTCCCGGGGTTCACCCCCAGGGGTGATTGACGGTGGGAAGGGCTGATCGGACGATAGGCCCGTATTCAAGGAAGGAGTCGGCCCATGGCCAAGATCCTGCTCATCGATTTCACCGAAGACGACCGGAAGCGCCTGATCGCCGAGAAATATGACGTCGACCTCCGGACGACCGGCTGGATGACCGGCGTCGAGGAACCCCTCGACCTCGCCGGCGACAGCGAGGCCGTCTTCTACCAGATCGCCGGAGGGTCCTCCCGCGCCGGGGCCGGCCTCCACGCCGGGGCTTCCGAAGCGCTCGCCCGGCGGGTCCAGGAAGGGGCCAGGGTCGTCTGCTTCATCGGCGAAGGCGACGTTGCCCGGGTGACGAACATCGTCGGGCCCGTGGACGGGCTCGAGATCACGGACGGCGGCCGGGCGGAGGCCATCGTGTTCAATCCCCGGGCCCTCTTCCACATCCCCTTCGAACGGTTCAAGCCGTTCATCGCCAAGACCTACCGGCTGCTCGAAGGGACGTTCGGCGAAGGCGTCTGGGAGAAGGAGTCCTCCGTCAACGGCAAGCTCGAGTTCCTGGCCAAGACGGCCGACGGCGCGCCCGTGGCCCTGACCGTCCGCAAGGGCAAGGGCACTCTCATGCTCCTGCCGTCGTTCGGGCCGAAGAACGTCGAGGTCGTCGAATACATCCTCAAGGACAAGCGGCCGCTCGTCGCCGAGCCCGCCGAGGCGCCTGCCCCCAACTGGATCGAGAGCGATGAGTACGCCTTCCCCGAGCTCAAGGCCCTGGCGGCCAAGCGCGAGGAGGAGAAGAAGAGGTTCGAGGGCATCCTGGCCGATTACGACCGCCAGATCAAGGAGATGAAGGCCGGCGGCCAGGAGGAGTTCCACCGCCTCCTCGACGGCGACGGGGAGGCGCTCAAGAAGGCCGTCGTCAGCGCCCTCCGCTACCTCGGCTGGGGCCGGGTCGTCGACGTCGACCAGTATTGGAAGAACACGATCCGGAACAAGGAAGAAGACGCCTGGGTCATCGAACCGTCCGACGTGCCCGTCGAGGCCGGCCTGCGGAAGGGCGAGCTCGTCCTCTTCCTCGTCCGCGGCGGCAAGAATTGGGCGCCGGACGACGACTGCAGCCTCCTCCAGAAATTCAAGGGCCGGAGAATGCAGGAGTTCGACAACACCCGGATGAAGGCCGTCCTCGTCGGCAACTACCATTCCGGGACCGAAGCCAAGGCCCGGCAGAACCCGTTCACGGCGGCGCAGATCGAAGAGGCCCAGAAGGACGGCAACGGCCTGGTCACGACCTACGAGCTCTTCCGGGCCATCAAGGCCGAGAAAGAGAACCGCCTGACCAAGGCCGCGATCCGCGACGAGATCAAGCTCAAGGCCGGACTCATCGCCTTCGACATTTAAAGAGAAGACGGGGTCAAACCTACACGTTTCAAGTTTCGGCTCCACGGGAATCGTTCGGCCCAACTTGAAACGTGTAGGTTTGACCCCGTCTTGATATTCGGTCTTCGCCCAGCTAGAATTCCCCTTCCCGCGAACGCCGGGCGCCCTCGAGGAGGAGTCCCTTGAACCTGACCTGGGTCGATTGGGGCATCGTCGCCGCCGTCTTCGCCTTCATCGTCGCCGTCGTCATCCTCAGCAAGCCGCTCATGCGGAGCGTCTCCGACTTCCTGGCCGCGGGCCGGACCGGCGGCCGCTACCTCATCAGCCTGTCGCAGGGCACGGCCTCGCTCGGGGCCATCACCATCGTCGGCATGCTGGAGATGAACTACATCGCCGGCTTCAACATGCGCTGGTGGGAGATGGCCATGGCCGTCGTCGTCGTCGGCATCAGCGTCTCGGGCTGGGTCCTGTACAGGTTCCGCCAGACCCGGGCCCTGACCATGGCCCAGTTCTTCGAGATCCGCTACAGCCGGCGCTTCCGCGTCTTCGCCGGCGCCCTGGCCTTCGCCTCGGGCATCATCAACTTCGGCATCTTCCCGGCCGTGAGCGCCCGCTTCTTCATCACCTTCTGCGGCCTGCCGCGGACGGTCGACGTCGTCGGCCTGTCCGTCTCCACCTTCGCCCTGATCATGATCATCCTCCTCTGGATCCCGCTCTACTTCGTCTTCAGCGGCGGCCAGATCGCGGTCATGATCAC
>Ga0105093_10000421_pt1 | contig 15998 bp, 15 predicted proteins | sample PPLLak3March2015_2_FD_79111 | JGI IMG/M metagenome (GOLD analysis project Ga0105093, IMG submission 79111) | Freshwater sediment microbial communities from Prairie Pothole Lake near Jamestown, North Dakota, USA - PPLs Lake P8 Core (3) Depth... | ecosystem: Environmental > Aquatic > Freshwater >... | reverse complement strand
TCGGCGACCTCGACCTCCTCGTCAACAACGCCGGGTACGGCGGTAAGACCGGGTTCGTCAGAGGCGAAGAGGCCGATCACCTGAAGATGGTCCGGGTCCAGGTCGACGCGACCGTCCGGCTGACCAAGGCGGCCATGCCCGGCATGATCGGCCGCGGCCGGGGGGCCGTCATCAACGTCGCCTCGGTCGCCGCCTTCTCCCCGTTCTCAGGCGCGATGTACAGCGGCACCAAGGCTTTCCTGGTCATGTTCTCGCAGAACCTCCAGGCCGAGGTCCGGTCGAAGGGCATCACGCTCCAGGCGCTGTGCCCGGGCATGACCCACACGGAATTCCACCAGGTCGCCGAGATCGACAAGTCGATCGTCCCCGCTCCGTTCTGGATGACGGCCAACAAAGTCGTCAAAGTCTCGCTGCGAAGGATCGGTCACGGGGTCGTATGCATCCCGGGCTGGTACAACAAAGGCCTGGCCTTCCTGATGCGCTGTCCGCTGACCGCGGGGCTAGTCCGGACCGCCGGCCGCGCCAAGCTCGGGCGCCGGAAACCCGGCGGCAATTGACAATCCCGCCGCATTCGCTAAAATATTGACCCTGGGCAACTCAGTAAGCGCCTTTTTCGGCCTCCCCGAGAAATCCCTGATAAACGTGATCCAACAGGGGAAAACAGCTTCCCTGAGCCTCCCGGGACGTCCCGGATCGTCCCCGGTTTTCCGTTGGTTTGGTCAAGATTTGGTCAATATGATGAGAGCAAGCTCGACTTGGTTCATCAACGTCTGTCGTCATCTTAATCCGATGGCTTATCGGTTTGAAGAAGCAAGTTCTATTACGGCCACGAGGTTATCAGGATGGTTTAATAAGAGATAAACAAAAACGCTCTCGCCTCTCCTCACCACCTTCATATCGTCTGCAAAATAAGTAAGAGTTGAATCCATTGGACAACGGTAAGTTTGAATATATCTTCCATCTAAATTAAAAGCATCAATATCGATGCTTCCTTTCGAGATACGGTATGCAAGAATCTCGTCGCCGTTGATATCGAAGGTCGGATATGCATAGAGATAGCCCAATGTGCGGTATCCTTCATCCTTCAAAGGATTCCTTTCGAGTTTGAATTCCTTAATTTTATCTCCCTTTGCATCGAAGATGCGATAGATGTTGCCATAAACTTGAAGAGCATGAAAAATATCTCCCTGAGAACGCATCGTGATATAATTCCCTTCAAACATCTTAATCATATCAGGGTAAGACTTTTCCAGGTATCCGGGAATCGACCTAATAACTTCTCCCCGCAGGTTAAAGAAAGTAAACAAGGGAGTTGAGTGATCCGTAAGGTACCTCGGGTCGGGAGACTCCGCCATAATCGTATCTGCGGTCACAGCTGGAGAAAGAACAAACCGCAAAAGATTCCACGCTTCTATCCATAGCCCCTCTTCGGTAAAAACTTGGATTCTTGAGTTCCCTCGATCCGTAATGTAGACCCTGCTCTTGTAGCAAAAGATAAAAATGGGGTCACTAAATTCTCCTGGCCCCTGTCCTGGCCTTCCAAATCGCCTTATGAAATGTCCATCGAGATCGAAACAATAAATGGTTTGGCCGCCTGAGTCACATACAAATATGAATCGGTCAGATACTGCGAACTTAGAAGTGTTATGAAAAACGATATGTTGCTGGTTCATTTGCTCTTCTGAAGGGAACGTTCGGACGAGTTTGGCTATGCTTATTAGATCTGATTGGGGCATCGCTCCAGCTGCATATAATGCAGCTCCCGCCGAAAGCGCTACGCATCCAATCATTGCCAGCCATTTCATCATACTTTCCATCAAATGAACTGGTTTCGTGCTTCCCATATTCCCCTCCTCAATTGTTTGACGCGTTCAGGAATCGATTCTTCCCTTTCTCGTGTCGCCTTCCGGGTCGCACGGAGCTCGGAGGAAGAGCTCGAGGACGGCCTCTGAAGAGATGGATAGAAGGCCAAAAGGTCTCAAACGCTTTCTATCCTTGTCAGCTCTCGCTTAGCCAAAAGACTTCTTCAAGATTGACCTTTAGGGTCCTCGCAATCTTGAGGGCCAACACGGTCGATGGCACCCACTTCTTGTTCTCAATATTGTTTATCGTGACTCTCGTGACACCGACCTTTTCCGCCAATTCCTCCTGACTGATATCATCCTTCGCCCTTAACACTCTCAAGTTGTTCATTAGGATGTAGTCATTCATGGCGACGTTCCCGATTGTAATAAAGGAAGGCGCCAAAATATATCGTGCCCGCAACGCTTATAGAAAAAGGCGATTGAAATGGAACGTCCCAGGGTACTCTCCATATGAGTATAGGCATTTTGCTTACGAGCTGGAGGATAAGGAGCGCAAAGAATGAGACGCGATAGGCCTTCAACCTGTTTGTATTCTCCTGCTCATCATTCAGCGCGGCTCGTAACGAAGGATTCGTTGCTGCTATCTTTCGTATCCACAGCCATCTGCACAGGGAGATTATTATTATCAAGCTCAGTGCCGATATAACCAAGATGAATAAAGCGCGGTCGTAGGGGAAGGATTTATGCAAATGATAAAACGAATAAAATATAGAAAATAAGAATGACGCCGAGAGCAGCGAGAAGAGGATAAAAAGAGCGACTAGGCTCAGCACTCTGATCCGCTCGAACTTCCTAATGCTCACTTCTTATCTCCCGCGTGTAAAAGATAGCCGCACCGAAAAAAGTCGATACTCCGGCGGTGAACGAGAACCAAGCTGCATGAGGAATACCCATCTCGAAAAGCTGGTTTGCTAGAAATATATATAACAAGTGAATCCCGACGATGACATAAAAAGCCGCCCGATACGCCCGAAGCCATTGGAGTCTGATTCTTTCATCATCCACGGCTTTACGTAAGGCTGGGTCTTTAAGGGTTGATGTTCTGAATGAGACGTATCGCGCAAGCAATATAAGTAACAACAGGAAGAAGATGGCGCCGGCAATCTCAAAAAACGGCTTTCCCGGAAATCTATTAGTAACTGGCCAAAGAGATTTCGGGTAACCGAACAGAACGAACAGGACAAGGGAGCATAGAAAAGAGCAAACGAGAAGGTTCCTACGCATTTGATAGATCTTTTCAATTTTGCTCATTCGGCCCACCTTCAATAGTAAAGCAATCTTTATATTATATAAAGTTATTTTTATATATTGTCAAGTATATTTTATCTATCTTGATCATGAAATCCTGTGATTTCACGCCGTTCCTATGTTGGGAGTTAGGGAGTCATCCGGTGCGGATCGCTTCAGGATCCCGCTGAGCTCGAGGAAGATCTCAAACGGGGCCTCCCATTTCAGGCTCGATGCGGGTATAATGAGGGGGAAAGGGAGGAGAAGCATGTTCTCCACTTACACGGCTAAATACACCAAGATCAAGTCAGGCTATATGGGCCAGCTCGTCGAGTGGCCCGAGGTCGTGACCGAGGGAAAAACCCTCGAGGACTGCCGGGCAATGCTTCAAGATGCCCTCCGCGAGATGATCCGGGCGTATCGCCAGCAGAAAAAGGAGATCCCCGTGGGAGGCGCGCTCCTGGAGCAGATCCCCGCTCAGGTCTAGATGTCCGTCAAGAGGCGGGATCTCGTCCGTTACCTCGAGGAAAACGGCTTTATGCTCCTCCGGGCAGGCAAGAACCATTCGATCTATACGAACGATAAGAAGACCATACCCGTCAAGAGGCACAAGACCTTTGACCGGATAACGGCCAATGAGCTGTGTAAGCAGGCAGGCCTAAACCCGAAATATTAAAGGTCTTTGCCTTAATGGCATCGGGAAGTTCCCTCGGCGGCAGAAGCCACGCTTCCCAGGCTTTGTCCGCGAGATTGACAACCTCTTCTGTTTCTGTAAAATACTGACTGACGGGCGATTAACTCAGCGGTAGAGTGCTACCTTCACACGGTAGAAGTCAGAGGTTCAAGTCCTCTATCGCCCACCATATTCTTTTCAGCTTGCGCGATCCATTAGGCACGCGGGCTTCCAATCCGTTCGGCGCGGTCCTCCCAGCTTCAATTCGACTTGACGCCGCTTTGGCCCCGCCCTAGACTATGACCGACGGGACAAGAAATGGATCGTCCTCACAAATCCATCGCCGGGGGGCTATTCAAGATCCTGACCGCAGGGCTGATCGTGATGATCAGCGTCACGCCCGTTGCGCTTGTCCCGCGGGCGGCCCACGCCCAGGTGCCCGAACGACCGGGTTCCCCCCCATCCCTTCAATATGATGTTTCCGTCGTTCTCAAGCTCATCCAAGTCTATGTGACGGATAAGAAGGGCCGGCCGGTGACCGACCTGGGCCTTGATGAGTTTGTCGTGGCGGACAACGGAAAGCCCGTCATCGTTACCGAATTCGAGAAACACGCTTTCCGGCCGCAGGAAAGCGCGCGGGACGCGAAAACCGTCGCGCCGGCGCCTGCGAGCCCACCCGAACAGCCGGTGGTCCGCCGCCCGAACCGCCGGTTCTTCCTCTTCTTCGATTTCGCCTACAACAACCCTCGCGGGATGCTGAAGGCCAAGGCGGCCGCCCTCCATTTTCTGGACGACGATGTGAGCCCGGAGGACGAGATCGCCGTCCTCTCCTATTCCAGCATCAAAGGCCTGGCGGTCCACGAGTATCTAACGACGGATCACGCGAAGATCCGTAAGGTCGTGGAAAGCATCGGCCTGAAGGACATGAGCGGCCGGGCGGACGATATCGAAGACTTGTACCAGCGCGTCGGCTCGGAGGCCCCCGGTGCGGCCGACGGAGGGATCCCCGAGGTTGAAGCCAACGCTCTGCTCATGGCGTCCTGGATGGGGGCCATGAATTTCGTCTCGCGGCTGGCGGTGCTGGCCAAGGCCATGAGATTCATCCCCGGACAAAAGCAATTCATCCTCTTTTCCTCGGGAGTGCCAGGGATCCTGAGGCGCGACGGCGGCAACCAGGCCCGAAACGTCGATCTGGAAGACCTCATGGAGGACATGCATCGCGATTTCGCCGCCTCCGGCTGCACGATCTTCACGTTCGATACCCGGCCTTCAGCCCTGGGGACTGTGCTCTTCGGCTATGACGAGAACACGCTCGAAAGCGGGCGGCGGTCGATCTTCGCCCCCGGCAACGCGCCGCAAGACTCGACCAACATATTCCTCAGCGACAAGAGCACGGGCTACGGGTCGCTCCATAGCCTGGCCCGAGAAACCGGTGGGCGGTACTATTCGAACATCGACCTGTTCGAAAAGAACCTAGAGCAGGTGGAGACGACGACAGGGACGTACTATGTTCTCGGCTACTCCATCGACGAGCGGGCTGACGGGGCCTTTCACGAGATCGACGTGAAGGTCAGACGAAAGGGCTGCCAGGTCCGGACCCAGGCCGGCTACTTCAGCCCCAAGCCCTACCGGGAGTACACGGAGCTCGAAAGACAGATCCACCTCTACGACCTCGCCCTGAACGAGCGGGCCTTCTCTCGGTTGCCGGTGACGTTTTCCATGTCGGCGCTGCCGTACACGTCGGAGAAGGATTCGGGGCTCGAGATGGTGGCCCGGATCCCGGCAGGGGTCAGCGGGCTGTTCTCGGGAAACAGAGTCGAGTTCGTCTCTCTCGTTTTCGACGGCCAGGGCAACGTCAGTGACGTCCAGCGGATCGAGGCCGATCTGAGCCCGCACCGGGGGCGGACGCTGGTGTTCACGGCCTCAACGCCCCTCAAGCCCGGCACCTATGCGTGCCGGCTCGTCATCCGAGACATGGAGACGGGGACGAGCGCCGTGACCTCGGCCCGGGCCACGCTCGGACCTCCGGCTCCGGGAGGGATCGGGCTCATGGCACCGCTCCTTATTGCCGAAGAATCGGGCTCCGTCTTCCTGGAGTCGGGCAGACTTGGCGCGGGATGGCACGCCTCATGGAGAGAGGCCTATGCGTTCGACCGTCTCAATTTCTGTCCTCTCTCGGGAAAGGTAACCAAGCTCAGCAGGAAGATCCGGGTCCTCGTTCCCTACCGGCCGCAGGCCGCCGAGTCGTCTCTCGCGCTCTCGGCGTACCTTATAGACGCCGCAACGGCGAAAAGAGCGCCGGTCGCCTTTGCGCTTATCGGAAAGGCGCAGTCTCGGGATATGGAGATCGCCACGTTGGAGTTCCCGGTCGACGCCCTGCCCGCCGGATCATATTTCCTTTACGTTTACGCCGAGGACCAGGCTTCGGGCGCCCGCGCCCACGTCCAGACCGCCTTTGTCCTCGTCGAAGAGTGATCCCCGGCGCCTCAGATCACCAGCACCTTGATATCGGGGTAACCCATCAGCTTGAGAATAAAATAGTTGACGGCCGCTTCACCGGGATCATCGGAGAAACAGACGAGCTCCGCATATCTCGGGACGCCAGCCTTGGCCAGGATGTTCCAGATATCTTTCGCGGCCTTAGGGGTGCCGTCCGCATTCAGAAGATCCGTGTACGGGACATGAACAACCTTGCCGTCCAGAGGTTTAAGAGGCACGTTCGGGCCCGAAGCGATCAACACTTTTGGATAAGCGCCCTGAGTGCTCTTGGGGTCCGCAATGATCACGTCCTTGCGGACATTGCCGGGATAGGTCGTGGGAGGTATGGATGGGTCCTGGGGGGCCTTCTTGGGGCCCACGACGGTGGCGTCCTTTTTCACGGAGAGGCCGAGCGCAGCCCATTTCTCCATGGAGTCCATGAGGACCGATACCTTTTTCTGTCTCAGCTTCTCCAGCATGACGAACGCCAGGGCCGCGTCTTTGGTCAATCCCGCGCCTGAGATGACGACCGCTTCATGAGACGCATCGACACCGGCCGGACCCAGGATCTCGGCCAGCTTGGCGGGATCGGCGATATGGGTTCTGAACACATCGGCCGGGATGTTGAGCGCAAAAGGAACATGTCCCTGATCGAAGGCACCGGCCGGCCGCACGTCCACGATGCTGACCTGCCCGCCGCCGAACGTCCTGAGCATCGGGCCGCCCCAAAACTGCAGCCATCGTGCTTCCCTCATCAGGAAGGGGGCATCATAGGTCCAGTAAGGGAGCTCCCGGTCGTCGGACAGCCACCCCAACTCGGATTCAATGAAAAGCTTGACCCTGGGGTAATTCAGTATGAACTTCAGGGCGAAGAACGGCCCACTGGCGGCCACTCCGCCCCCGCAATGGGTGTAGATCTGCTGTTCGGGTCTGATGCCCAAATAGCTCAGCATTCTCTTTATGTCTTCAGCCGATTTGAAGGTCTTGTCCGCATTGAAAAAGTCGGCGCTGGGCAGCAGGATAGAGTGAGGGATGTGGCCGGCCCTGGGGAAGGGGGCAACCTGCCCAAAATGCCAGTCGGCTTCCAGCGCTTCGAGCAAGACATTATTGACCGGATCCCCAGACGCGGTCAGGTACTCCGGCAGCCGGGCTCTCACATCTTCGTTGACCGTTTTGATGGTGAAAGTGCCCTTCTTCGGCGCTGGCGGGATATCCTTCGTCACCGGCAATCCGGCCTCCTGCCATTTGGAGAGCCCGCCGTCCAAGATCAAAAGGTCCTTTACGGGGAAGCCATAATAATAGAGGGAGTAAAAGAGCCTGGTGGCCAGAAAGGTGCCGCCCTGGTCGACCATGACGATCTTTTTCCCGGGACTGATCCCCCAGGATTGGAAGAGCTTTTCCATATCGGCCAGCGGCGTTTCCTGGAGACCATACCAGCCGAAAAGGTCGACGCCGACCGCGCCAGGAATGTGCTTGGCCGCGTAGATCTGAGCGGGTGACGCATCGAGGATCAGAACCTCGGCATTCGTAAGATTCTTCTCGAGCCACTTGATCGTGACAAGATGGCCTTTGATCCCTTCTTCCGCCGTCACGGGCTGCGCCAGGAGCAGACAGCCGGCAACGGCAAGAAGAACGCCATACCAAAGGACCTTCGACATTTTGTCCTCCTGTCGGTTCAGGATTCTTGTTTCGGGTGGGGCAACGTTCGGATTTTGTCGTGGGAGAAGGCCTCGCCGGTCGCGCGTCCGCCTTCCAATCGATTAATCCTATCATTTTTATAGGCTTTCGTCAAGGAAAGAGAGCCCTCGGATCGGGGAGTGGCCGGCCACGCAGCCGAAGGATTCCCGGATCGTCCGCTTCAGGCGCCGTCCCGTCCTTCGCTCGCCAGCTTCGCCTCGACGCTTGCCAGGTGCTTCCGGAAAGTCGGCAGCCGCGGATCCGAAAACTGCTCGGCCAGCCGGCAGGCGGTCCGGCAACTGTCAAGGGCAAGCTTTGTCCGGCCGGCGGCCTCATAGGCCTCGGCCAGCGAATCGTGGACGTTGGCGGACTCAGGATAGCAGCGGACGTTGTACTGGAACAGTTCCAAGGCCTCCGCCACCTTCTTCCGCGTCCTCAGCAGGGCATAGGCCTTGCCGTTGATCATCCCTTCGTTGGGCCGGCAAGTGAAGCCAAACTCCTTGGAAAGGGCCGCATAGCGGTTATCGAGGTCGGCCGCGGCAGGAAAGCCGTCCTCGGGAAGGGCCCAGCCGGCAAAGAGGCTCTCGAGTCCGTTGTAGATCGCCCGGGCGGGGATCGAGGCGTGGTTATCGCCGGCGAAATAATCCAGCTTCCACCTCAGGCTGGAAGGCGCCTTGCGGCCCAGGACCGTCGCGAACGCCTGGACGGATTCCGGGATCCCGTTGTTCTCCCGGCCGTGGCTCAAGTAGAGGAACTTCCTCAGCTCGGCCCCCGACTCGAAGAGCTTGGCGGCGGCCGCGGACTCGACCTTGTTGTCCCACCAGAGACTCGGGCTAGCGGTGATGAAGGCGTCGAAGCTGTCGGGCTCGCTGAGCAGGGCGTGAACGGCGAAGAGCCCCCCGAGGGACCAGCCGATCAGGATCCGATAGGGTTCGGTCCGGTATCGTCCCTCAAGATAGGGGCGAAGCTCCGTCGTCAGGAAATGACGGAAGCGGTCCGCGCCCCCTGCCGTGGGGAATTCTCTTTCAGGAACGGCGGCGGGCGGAGTGAGATCGCGGGCCCGGTCGGTGTTCATGACGGCCACCACGATCGTCTCGGGCGCCAGGCCTTGCCCAGCCAGGAAGCGAGTAACGGCCACGGTTTGAAGGAAATGAGAGTTGCCGTCGAGGAGGTAGACGACAGGACAACGGATCCGGCCCTGTTCGTAGGCCGGAGGCAGGGAGACCAGGATCGTGCGGTCTTCGTTCAGGAGCCCGGAATGCAGCTTGATTCGGTCCCCGATGGAGATCGGTCCGTCCTGAGCCGGCGCGACGGCCCCGCAGAGCATCAGCAGCATCGTTAGGCCAACGATCTTCCTGATCATGATGGGCATGGTTTCTTTCCTCTGCCCGAAAAGACGCAGGGACCTTGCTCAGGGTTGCTACGCTCGATCAGAATCTGACATCGGCGGCGAGGTCGTAGCCTTCGGCGTGCCCCGGGGGGAGCGGCAACCGGGCCTCCCGACAATGTCCGCCTGAGTCCCGGGCTTCCGGACGGGCGCCGCTACCATCCGAGGAGGACGGCGGCCAGGGCGAGGGCCCCGAGGGCGGAGAGCATGGCCGCCACGATAGAAGAAAGCGAAGGCCGGATTTCCCGATAGGTCGTTCTCAGCCTCTTCCTGTACTGGGCGTTCTGCACCATCGCCACGACGAGGGTGAACAGCCCGATAGCGATCAGGAAGACGGCGAACTCGCGCGGACCGATGATCTGACGGACCCTCGACAGCGTCTGGCCCCCAAGTTCGAGGGCAAAGAACTTATAGACGGTGAAACCGAAGGTGATCAGCGATGTTGATGTCCTGATCCAGGCCATCAGGGTCCGCTCCTGGGCGAGGGCCGTTCGTTCGCAAGCCAGCCGGGTCCTCTCGTCGATCTGTAGGTCTGTTTCCTGATCCGCCATCTGAATGACCTCCTATGACAAGGACAGTTTACCACTAAAAGCTTAACCGGGCCGCGGCGGCCGGCCCGGTCCTATTTGAGGCATGCTGTATAATGGATGCCGTGTGCACATGAAGAACAAGCGCCGACTATCCGGAAAGAGAGCTATATATATGTCTTTGATCCTGGCCCTGGTCACGGGCCGATGCACGTACTCCCTCGAAGACGGGGGGTATGACCTGTCCCGGTTCCGGGAAGACGCCGAGCTCCGCGCAGTCCCCCAGGAGCTCCGAGGCATCGTCCCGACCAACGACGAAGCCGTGCGTTCGATCGCGGCCCGCGAGGAGGGACAGGATCTGAGGTTCGTCGTCATCGGCGACACCGTCTCCGACCGCAACAAGACCTTCAAGAGCTTCCTTGGCGAGATCGCCGCCCTCGAGCCGCGGCCGTCGTTCATCGTCCATCTGGGCGACCGGGTCGTCAAGCCGGTCGTCGACTACTACGGCACGTACCTGAAGGTCATCAGCGATCCCCCCTGCCCCATCCTTCACGTCGACGGGAATCATGATATCCGGGAAGAGGGCGAGCGGATCTCCAGGGCCTTCTTCGGGGCCAAGGACTTTTCTTTCGACCGGGGCGACATGCGCTTCGTGTTCATGAGCAACGTCCCCAAAGACGGGCTCCGGAGCGAGCCGTCCGGCTTCACCCGCGAGCAGCTCGTCTGGCTCGAGGACCAGCTGAAAGCGCCCACCCCGTCGCGGAAGTTCTTTTTCGCCCACGTGCCGCCGAGGGCCCCGTTCAGGAAGATCAGTCCGGGCCTGGCGTCCTTGTTCACCCCGGAGCTCGAGAACGAAAGGGAGTTCCTGGACCTTCTCGCCCGCTATAAGGTCGTTATGGCCGCCTTCGGCCACAGGCACATTCACGCCTCCCGCGTCTACAACGGCGTCCTCATGGTCATCACGGGCGGCGGGGGCCAGAACAACTTCCTGGAGCCCCCCGTGAACGAGCCCCGTTTCACCAAGAAGAGACATTACACGCTCGTGGACATCCCCGCGTCCAGCCCGCACGGGCCCTTCGAGGGGATCCTCTCCTGCATGGGGAAGGGCCACGAAACCCTGTCCGTGGCCTCGTTCTACCAGGCGAGCCTTTTCGCCAGCGGCACGGACGGCTCCGTGGCCCTTCAGCCCTTGTCCATTCTGGAGGGCAGTCCGTTCCGGCTCGCGGTTCCCGCTCCCGTGAGATTCGGGTCGTCCAGCCCGACTCCCTGAGCGGCTTGATTCCCGGCAGCCCTTCTGACATCATGGGGCCGGCGAAGACCCCATGACCATCTTCGGCAACAGACTCAGCTTGCGCAGGCTCAAGGCCATGGCCGGCCGCGAGGTGGGTCTCTCCGACTGGTTCCCCATCACCCAGGAGCGCATCGACGCCTTCGCCGCCGCGACGGAGGACCGCCAATGGATCCACGTCGATCCCGAGCGGGCGGCCCGAAGCCCCCTCGGAGGAACGGTCGCCCACGGCTTCCTGCTCCTCTCGCTCGTCCCCTTCTTCAACTTCGCCAACGAGGTCTTCCAGGGGCGCTTCCGCACGGCCGTCAACTACGGCCTCGACCGGGTCCGCTTCCCTCATCCCGTCCGGGCCGGCTCGCGGGTCCGCAACAGGGCCGTCCTGAAGAAGATCGAGAAGCGGGGCTTCCGCCGCGTCCTGGTCACGGTCGAGAACACCGTCGAGGTCGAGGGCGCGGAGAAGCCGGCCATGGTCGCCGACGTGCTGGCCCTGATCTACCTCTAGGGCCGCCCCGGCAGGAACGATGCGCATCAGGATCCTCGGCACCCGCGGCGAGATCGGGGAAACGGCGCGGTATCACTCGCGGCATTCCGGGATCCTCATCGACGGGGCTCTCCTGGTCGACCTGGGCGAACCCGAGTTCCTGGCCCACGCCCTCAAGGCGGTCCTCATCACCCACCTTCATCCCGACCACGCGTATTTTGTCCGGTCGGGGGCGGCCCGGCCGCCGGCGGCGATCCCCATCTACGCTCCGGAGCCGCATCCGAAGGCCGCTCTCACGGTCCTCGGCGAGGCCAAGACCATCGCCGGATATGACGTGCGGCCCGTCCCCACGCATCACAGCCTCAAAGTCCGGTCCCAAGCCTACCTCGTCGGCGACGGCTCCGCGAAGATCCTCTACACGGGCGACATGATCTGGATCAACAAGGAGCACCATCCGCTTCTCGAAGACCTGGACCTGGTCATCACCGAGGCGAGCTACTTCCGCAAGGGCGGCCTGGTCAAGAGGGACAAGCTTACGGGCACGATCTACGGCCACACCGGCGTCCCGGACCTCGTCCGCCTCTTCAGGGACTACGCCCGCCGCATCGTCCTGGTCCACCTCGGGTCCTGGTTCTACAAGGATATCCCCCGGGCCCGCCGGGCTATCGCGGCCCTGGGCCGGGAAACGGGCGTCCGCCTCGAGCCCGGCCATGACGGCCAGGAGATCGTGATCTAGCCTGGACTATTCATAAAAACGCCGCTTTTCTCAGGAAGACTCAAGACCGCAAGACCGGCGTTTTTACCCTCCGGGCGAACCGATCCGACCGCATCTGCTTCGTTCCAAAGGGCTCGCAGTACTAGGAGTACAGCTTCGCCCTTCGCGCCTCGCATTCCAGGCCAGCCCCTTAGGTCAGAAAGCCAGTCCCAGCGTCGCCGAGAGCACCCCGTTCTTCAGATCGATCGTCCCGAGGTCGGGGATCTCGAGCTTCTGGAGCCCCAGGGTGTAACGAACGTCCACGTGGATCGAGCGGCCGAGCTGGAGGCCGCCGCCGAAGACAGCGCTGTAATCGACCTTGTTGGCGCCGTCGACGTCGCTCGCGCCGCCGGTGATGTCCTCGAACGTCGCCTTCAGGTTGAAGCCGAAGGCCGGGCCGGCGAAAATGAAGGGGTGGACGCTGCCGGTCGGGATCCGGAGCTTGAGCAGGATCGGGATCTCGAGATAGTCGAACCGGAGCTTGCCCGTCCCCGTGATCACGCCGTCGTCGATCACGGCCTCGGCCCCCTTCATCGTGTAGAGGACCTCGGGCTGGAGGGTCAGGAGCCGGCCGAAGTTGAACTCGAGGAAGATCCCGCCGCAGAACCCGACCTGGGTCTTCCAGTCCGTGATGTTGTCGGCGAAGTTGCCGTTGACGTTGGCGACGTTGGCCCCGGCCTTGATGCCGAATCTCACGTCGGCGGCCGCCGTTTGCGGCAGGATGAGCGCCACCGCGAACGCGCCGACCGCCAGAATCATCCATGGCTTTTTCATAGGATCTCCTTGTTAAGGAAGTTTTCGCGGCTTCCCGCTAAAGGATCTTCCGACCCTTCAGCAGTCGGACGATCAGAATGATCACCGCGATAACGATGAGCGCGTGGATCAAGCCCCCGCCGACATGGAAGGCGAAGAATCCCAAGGCCCACAGTACGACCAGGATGACAATAATTGCTTCTAACATATCGACCTCCTTTTTGTTGCTTCTCACTGTCCTGTGTGCCCTACCCTTATGTGTGGACACGACGGACTCGGGAGAGCGTACCCTTCCCTTTGCCGTTTTCGTGCCAAGATCTTCCCGCTTACTCAGACGGTCGGGACCTTCCTCTCGTAAATTGGGCCGAATTACGGGTGCCGATCGGTATAAAACCTCCCTTTGGACCAATCTCGCTGTCCCCCGGCTGAGGAATCAGTCCAGAAAAAGAGCACTCATGCGGTTTATAGGGGAGATCCCTTCTGCAGAGCCGCCGTCAGTTCTGCGGTTGATAGGCGGCCACGCAGTTCCTGCCGGCGTCCTTGGCGGCATAAAGGGCATCGTCCGCGGCCCGCATAAGGACATCCGTCGTCGTGCCGTGTTCCGGGGCCGCCGCGACTCCCGCTGAAATGGTCGTCGTGGCCATGAGCTGTCCGCTGTAGCGGATCTCGAGCTTTTCGAACAGGATGCGGACCTGCTCGACACGTTGCCTCGCGTCCGTCAGTGAGGCATAGGGAAGGACGAGCATAAACTCCTCACCGCCGAGGCGGCAGGCGACGTCGCTCTTGCGCAGGTTTTCATTCAACAGCCGGCCCGCCTCGCGCAGGACCAGATCTCCGGCGTCATGGCCGAACGTGTCGTTGAATCGCTTGAAATGATCGAGGTCGAGCATCGCTAGGCAGAGGGGGGCGTCCCGTCGCAAGGCCCCATGCAGCTCACGGGGGAGAGTGTCTTCCAGATAGCGCCTGTTGAACAGCCCTGTCAGGGGATCACGCGTGGCCTGCTCGTGCAGGGTCTTCCGCAGCTTCAGGTTCGCCAAGGAGAGCTTGATCGTCTCCCCAACGGTGATCGCCAGCTGCCGCGTGTTGATGGGATGGTCGTCTCCGCCCGGGTGGGGGGCGTCGAGATGGAAGACCCCCAGGGTCTCGCCTTGCACCGTCAAAGGCATACAAAGATAGCCTCGCTCCGGCGGACGGACGAAATGATCGCAAAGAAGACTCGTCTTCGGATCGACGACTTCATGAGGCCGGCCGCGGCGGATCGCCCAGCAATCCTTCATGGGAAAGACGTTCTCGACCAGCGTCCCATCGCCCCAGCGCGCGACGGTCTCGAGATATTGTCCGGACCCATGAAAGACGGCCAGGCAGCCGCTTTGCCCGCCGAATAGCTCGTTGGCCATCATGGGGATGACGCGATAGGCTTCTTCCTGTGTTTCGCAGGTCTGAAGCAGTTCGTTCATGCGATTGAGCAAGGTCATTTCGCCGTCGCGGCGCCGCAGAGCCGTCACCAGGGACGAGAGCTTCTCGTTCGCGCGTTGGACATCCGCTTCCGCCGCCTTGCGTGCGGTGATATCCCGAACATTGCATTGGATGACCTTCGCGTGATCGACCTGATAGACGTTGCTGACAAATTCCACCTGCCGATGTTCTCCCCCTTTGGTTTCGAGCGGCAGGTCTTCATACCGGACATACTTCTTGTGTTGCAGCTCTTGGAAGGCCGCTTGGCTGGCGGCGATGTCCCTGAACGAACCGATCTCCCAGAGCCTCTTGCCCAGCAGCTCGGCGTGGGAGTATCCAAGCATCTTCTCCAGATAGGCGTTGCTGTCGACGATCCTTCCCGTCTCCCCGTTCAGGATGAGGATGCCGTCTTTCGCCGTCTCGAAAAGCCGGCGGTACCGGAGTTCCGAGGCCTTCAGCGCCTCTTCGATCTGCTGGCGTTTGGTCGGATCGGGGTCAGCGGAGATGGCTTTCCTACGAGGCCGGTTGCTAAACTGGACTTCCATTTCAAATTCTCCCTTATACTAAATTGCCTCCCGCTGCCCCGCCTCTGGGACTGAAGGATGAATAAGACTATTGGAATACATGCATATTTCATGCCAGAATCCATTTGGCTCCAGTTTTCATGCCGGTCCTTCCGGCGAACATTTCGGCCCCCGGGCCAAAACCCGGCAGGGCTGATAAGCGCGACGCCCGGCCTTGAACCCTCCCAACCCCGGTGCTATAGTCGGGCCGGAGGGAAGGCGATACGCACCTGGCACAAGAGAACAGGCGCCGGATATCGACGAGGGCGGCGGCGGGGCTGGCGGTCATCGATCCAGGACGTCTTCCCGCCCGACCCGTCCAAGGGGGACCGCGTTCCCCCGAAAAAATAACGGGGACAGCCCCGGCCAAGGAGGCCTTTATGGACATCAAGGCCATTCCCGTCGACAAGCCCGAGGACATGAACTTCATCCTCGGCCAGTCCCATTTCATCAAGACGGTCGAGGACCTGCACGAGACCATCGTCACGACCGCGCCGCAGATGAAGTTCGGCATCGCCTTTTGCGAGTCCTCGGGACTGGCGCTCGTCCGCCGCACCGGGAACGACGAAGCGCTCGTGGGGATCGCCGTGAAGAACGCCCTGGCCGTCGGCGCCGGGCACTCGTTCTGGATCTTCATGACCGGCGGCTTTCCGGTCAACATCCTCAACGCCGTCAAAGCCGTGCCCGAGGTCTGCGGCATCTATTGCGCCACGGCCAACCCGGCCGAGGTCATCGTGGCCGAGACGGAGAAGGGCCGGGCCGTCCTCGGGGTCGTCGACGGCGTCCGGACGAAGGACGTCGAGGGTCCGGAGGGCATCGAGTGGCGCAAGGGCTTCCTGCGCAAGATCGGCTACAAGCTCTGAGCCGCCG
>Ga0105093_10000414_pt1 | contig 16104 bp, 11 predicted proteins | sample PPLLak3March2015_2_FD_79111 | JGI IMG/M metagenome (GOLD analysis project Ga0105093, IMG submission 79111) | Freshwater sediment microbial communities from Prairie Pothole Lake near Jamestown, North Dakota, USA - PPLs Lake P8 Core (3) Depth... | ecosystem: Environmental > Aquatic > Freshwater >... | reverse complement strand
GGTTCGCCCGGAGGGCCAAACGCCGGTCTTGGATTCTTATGTCCTCCTGAGAGTAACGGCGTTTTGTGAATAGGTCAGGTTAGTTGTGTGTCACCGAATTGGCGCGGCGGTTGGCCAGGCGCTGGCTCAGGAGGACGGCCGTCAGCGTGACCACGAGCAGGAGGGTCGAAAGGGCGTTGATCATCGGCGGGGCGCCGTACTTGATCATGCTGTAGATGCGGAGCGGCAGGGTCGTCGAGCCGGGGCCGGCGACGAAGAAGGTGATGACGAAATCGTCGACCGACAGCGTGAAGGCGAGCAGGGCGCCGGCCACGATCCCCGGCCTGAGCATGGGGATGAGGACCTTCCGCAGGCTCTGCCAGGGGCTGGCCCCGAGATCGCGGGCCGCCTCGATGACCGAGAAATCGAAGTCCTGGAGCCGGCCGAGCACGGTCATGGCCACGTAGCTCGTGCAGAAGGTGACGTGGGCCAGGAAGACCGTGAACAGGCCGAGCGGGGCGCCCACCGCGACGAAGGCCATGAGCAGGCTGATGCCCATGAGGATCTCGGGGACGACGAGCGGCTGATAGATCAGCGTGTAGTGGACGCGCTGGAGGCGGGTCGAGCCCCAGCGGTGAAGGGCGTAGGCGGCCGTCGTGCCCAGGACGACCGAGACCGCCGTGACCGAGACGGCGATGACGAGCGTGTTCTTCACGGCCTGCCAGATCTCGGGCGACTCGAAGAGCTTGGCGTACCAGGTGAGCGAGAACCCCTCCCAGCGGCTGGAGTAGCGGGCCGGGTTGAAGGAATTGACGACCAGGATGATGATCGGCAGGTAGAGGAAGGCCAGGACCAGGCCCGTGACGACGATCGGGAAGCGGCTCCTTCTCACGGCGCCTCTCCCATGACGATGTCGGACTTCCTGCCCTTGCGCTGGAGGACGAGCACGGCGATGAGCGGGCCCAGCACGGCCAGGATGAGAACGGCCGAGAGGGCGCTCGCGTGCGGCAGGTCGCGGTCGCTGAAGACCCGCTGGGCGATCTTGTTTCCGAGCATCTCCCCGGCCGGACCGCCGACGAGGTCGGGGATGATGTAGGACCCGAGTGCGGGGATGAAGACGACCAGGACGGCCGTGATGACGCCGCGCCGGATGCCGGGCAGGAAGATCTTGCGGAAGGACTGGAACGGCCGGGCGCCGAGGTCGCGGGCGGCCTCGACGAGCCGGAAATCGAATTTCTCGGCCGCCGCGTAGATGGGCAGGATGGTGAAGGGCAGAAAGGTGTAGACCATGACCAGGACGACCGCGGCCGGGTTATAGAGCAGGGTGGCGTCCGGCCCGACGAGGCCGAGCGCGTCGAGGGCCTTCTTGACCGGGCCTTCCGGGTGGAGGAGCGACCGCCAGGCGAAGACGCGGACGAGGAAGCTCGTCCAAAAGGGGACGATGACCAGGAGCAGCAGGCGATTCCGCCAGCGGACCGGGGCCCGGGCGATGGTGTAGCCGGCGGGGAGGGCCAGCAGGAGGCAGATCGCGGTCGTCAGCAGGCTCATCCAGAGCGTCCGCCAGGCGATCAAGAGGTAGCTTGGCGTCGCCAGGGCCCGGATCGTGTCCAGGGTCCAACCCGCGCCGATGCCGCCGTAGGGGTTCGACGGCCGGAACGCGATCACGAAGACGAGGAGCGTCGGGACGACGACGAAAAGGCTCAGCCAGGCGAGCGTCGGCAGGCTCGCCAGCCACTCGGTGCGCTTCGAAGGATGCAGATTCATCTTTATGAAGACAGGGTCAAGCCTAAAGAATTACACATGTCGGGCCTCGAAGCGGGCCGCGATAGGGATGTGTAATTCTTTACGCATGACCCTACTTTCCGTCGAGGGGCTCCCCGACGCTCTGCGGCGGCACGGCGAGCAGCGACTCGTCATCCTTGCGGAAGTGATCGAGCATGAAGCCGTCGTCGGCGTGCCACCAGACCCAGCACGCGTCCTTCCAGCGGAGGGGCTTCTCGTCGAGGAAGTAGCGGTCGTGCTGCCGGAGGACCTGGATGCGGTAGCCGCCCGCGCGGACCCAGTACTTCGTGTTCGCGCCGAGGTAGATGACGTCCTCGACGACGGCCGGGAGCGGATTGCGCCGCGCGCCCTCCTCGGGCCGGTCGTGGGAGATGTGGATCTTCTCCGGCCGGATGCTGAGGAAGATCGGCTTGCCGGCCTCCAGGACCTTGTCGTTGAAGCAGACGATCTCCGGCAGGCCGGCGATGGCGATGCGGCAGTAGTCGCGGTCGAGGCAGTCGCGGACCCGGCCCTCGAGGAAATTGGTGTCGCCGATGAAGGCGGCTACGAAGCTCGTCCGGGGCGACTCGTAGATCTCGGCGGGCGCGCCGACCTGCTCGATGCGGCCGCCGTTCATGACCGCGATCCGGTCGCTCAGGCTCATGGCCTCGGCCTGGTCGTGGGTGACATAGAGGAAGGTGATGCCGACCTGGTCGTGGATGAGATCGAGCTCGATGAGCATCTTCTGCCGCAGCTTGAGGTCGAGCGCGGCCAGGGGCTCGTCGAGGAGCAGGACGTCGGGCTTGTTGACGAGCGCCCGGGCCACGGCGACGCGCTGCCTCTGGCCGCCGGAGAGCTGGTCCGGCTTCTTGCCGGCTTCGCCGGCCATGCGGATGAGCTCGAGCATGCGGTCGACCTCGGACCGGATCTCCGCCTTGGGGCGCTTGGCGATCGCCAGGCCGAAGCCGATGTTGTCGCGGACGGTCATGTGGGGGAAGAGGGCGTAGCTCTGGAAGATCGTATTGACCTGGCGCTTGTTCGGCGGCAGGTCCGTGATGTCCCGGCCGTCGAGGAGGACGCGGCCGGCGTCCGGCTCCTCGAAACCGGCGGCGACGCGCAGCATGGTCGTCTTGCCGCAGCCGCTCGGGCCGAGGAGCGAGAAGAACTCGCCTTTCTTGATGCCGAGGGAGACGCCGTCAACGGCCCGGATCGGGCCGAAGCTCTTGGAGACGCCGCGGAACTCGAGGAACTCGCTGTTCAAGGCCGCTTCATTATGAAAAAAACGGGGCGGGAATTCAATAAAGCTTTTCAGCGGGGGATGACCAGCGTCGTGACCGCGTGGCCGAGGGCGCCCGTCGTCCGGTCCCCGGCGTAGAAGTGGAGATAGTATGTGCCCGGGCCGACGCCGATGGCGGGGAGCTCGACGGTCAGGATCTCGAGCGGTCCGCTCCGGACCTGTCCGGAGACGGCGGTGAAGAGAGGCTCTTGGGCGCCCGACGCGGCATTGACGAGCGAGGCGCTCACCGTGAGATCCGGCGCGACGCTGCCGGGCGCCGCGCACGGCAGGACGACCGAGAGGCTCGTAATGCCCGACGGCAGCTCCGTGAGGACCGGCGAGAAGATCGCGCTGTCGTAGGGGTAGATGTCGGTCCAGGGGAACGACTCGCGGGCATTCTGGCCGGCCGCCTTGATGAGGGTGCCGCCGGTCCGTGCCTCGAGAAGAAGCGGCGTCCCGAGCTGGAGTCCGGTCATCAGCGGCTTGACGACCGTGGCCCTGGAAGAGGCGACCGCGCTCAGGCCGGAATCGAGGTTCCGGATGACGAGCCGGCAGGCGTATTCGCCGGGCTTGACGGTCGCGCCGGCCGCGAAGTCCATGTCCCGGCCGCGGAACGAGGCCGCTCCGGCCTGCTCCCTGACGATGTGGCTGACCTCGCCGTCCGCGTCGAAAAAGAGGGCCACGAGCTCCACGCGCGGACCGGCGAGCTTGGCCGTGACCTCCGCGGGGATCCGGGCCAGGACGGCCAGCCGCGAGATCCCCTCGGCGCCGGTCGCGAGCGCGGTCATGGGAACGTTGATCGGAAGGCGCGAGAAGGCCCTCTCATTGAGGGCCAGGTCGTAGAGGTGGAGCTGCTTTTCGACGTCGCTGAATTCGGCGAAGGGCTTGGGATTGTAATAGCCGGCCTGGGTCCGGACCTGACAGCCCTCGCGCTTGACCTCGACCTTGACGTCGTGGAAATCGCCGTCCCACTTCTCGGTGATCGAATAGCCGAGGACGTAATAGGTCCCGGTCAGCGCCTGGACCTGGGCCAGGTTCTTCTCGTACATGTTGATGTTCGAGTAGTAGCGCCCGCCGGTGACGTCGGTGATGCGCTTGAGCGAGTTGAGGCCCGACTGCCGATCGTCCTTGAAGATGCTCGTCGGGTCGATGGCCACGGTCAAGGCCCGGCTGCCCAGGGCCAAGGTCTGCTCGTCATAGGTGAACAGAGAAGTCTCCTTGGCGTATTCGCGCGTGTCGAAGGCGTAGAAGGTGCAGCCGGAGGCGCCGAACTCCTGGTACATCGCCTCGTTCTGGCGCCGGAGAACATGATCGCCCGCGGCGCCCCCCACGTCGGCCCGATACCGGGAGTTGTCGGGGGTATAGCCGTAGACCAGCGAATTCGGGACCCCGGTCGAGAAGAGGATGAAATCCTTCTGGCCGTCGACCAGCCGCAGGGCCCGGGCGAGCCCCGTCAGAGTGAGCATGTACTTCTGGGCCATGCTCTTCGATTCCTGGCGGTTGCCCTCGGCCTCGGCGCGGAAGCCGAGCGCGAAGGGCCCTCCCGTCGACTGGACCAGGCGCCAATACTGGTCCTCGATCTGCGTCGCCCGCCCCTTGACGTCGCCGTGGCCGATCCTTTCGATGACCTGCCGGGCCTTGGCGTGATCGGTCGTCAGGTACTCATGGAAGGCCAGCCCCCCGACGCCGGAATAGGTCATCACGGCCACCCGGTCCCCGGGCCGGACGAACGTGTCGAGGAGGTGCAGGGCGGCCGTCCGGGACTTGACGATGCCGCGGGCGTTGTTGTAGGCGAAATCGAAGAACAGGAATATCTTGCGGCCGGAGAGCCGGGCCTCCGGGGCGGCGGGTCCGGGAGGCGGCGCTTCCGGGGCCGCGGCTTCCTCGGCGGGCAGGTGAAGGGCGTGCGTCTCGAATTCCGTGACGGTCATCCTCTGGCCGTGGTCCGTGACGATGAAATCGTCCTTGGTCAGGTCGCGGACGGGATTCCCTTTCTTATCGGTAACGTGGACCTGGATAAGCTTGAGGACGACCGCGTACTCGTATTGCAGGGACTTGGCGGGATCCTGCCCCTGCGGAGAGGGATCGGGCCGGGAGGCGGGCGGAGAGGGCTCCCGGGGCGCGGCCGCCGGGACGGGAAGACGCGCGGCCAGGAGCGAAAGGGCCAAGGCCCCGATCAGCGGCACGAAGCGCTTTTTCACGGCGTCACCGTCTTCCAGAATGACCGCCCCCGTCGGTGTTGTCAAGGGCGCGTAACCGGGGCGCGTAACCGGGGACACGTACCGGAGGTACATGTCCCCGGCGGGCGGCTGTCCCCCGGAACCGAGGCAGGGTGGATTGCGTATCCCTAATCTCGGAGCGGTTGCGGCCGGCCCGGTCGATATGCTAGCCTGACCGCTCCGGCGCCGAACGCCGCTGACAGAGGAGAAAGCCATGAAGAGTCCCTCCCGCCTGAACATCGCTCTCCTGATCGCCCTGGCCGTCCTCGGCCTTGGGCGGACGTTGTCCGCCTCGCCGCAAGACTTGGCCGGCCATTGGGAAGGCGCCATCGCCCTTCCCGGCACCAAGCTCGCCGTCGACCTCGACTTCGTCAAGCAGGCCGACGGGACCTGGACAGGCGACATCTCCATACCTCTCCAGGGGGCCAAGGACCTGGCCCTCGTGGGCATCAAGGCCGAGGGCGTTGAGGTCGGGTTCGTCATCTCCGGCATCCCGGGCGATCCGGCGTTCAAGGGGACGTTCAGCGCCGACGGCGCCAAGATCACCGGCGCATTCACCCAGGGCGGAGCCTCCTTTCCGTTCGAGCTGGCCCGGGCCGTCGATCCCGCGGTCAAAGCGAAAAAAGCCCTCGAGGGATTCGACCAGGTGGTCGCCAAGGGCCTGGCCCAGCTCGAGGTGCCGGGCGCCGCGATCGCCATTATCAAAGATAAAGAAGTCATCCTGGCCCGGGGCTTCGGCTTCCGCGACGTGGAGGGGAAGCTGCCCATGACCGCCGACACGATCCTGGCCATCGGCTCGTCGACCAAGGCCTTCACCGCCTTCGCCCTCGGCACGCTCGTCGATCGGGGCCAGGTCGAATGGGACAAGCCCGTGCGCAGCTACATCCCGTGGTTCCGCCTTTACGACGCCCAGGCCGGGGAGCGGCTGACGCCGCGGGACCTGGTCACGCATCGGTCGGGCCTGCCGCGCCACGACCTCGTCTGGTACAACAATCACACCTCCAGCCGCGAGGACCTCGTCCGGAGCCTGGCCCACCTGCCGCCCACGGCCGACCTGCGCGTGAAGTGGCAATACAACAACCTGATGTTCCTCACGGCCGGCTACCTCGTCGAGACCATGACCGGCAAAAGCTGGGAGGACGCCGTGCGGATGCTCGTCTTCGAGCCGCTCGGCCTGAGGCGGAGCAACTTCTCCGTCGTCGAATCCCGGAAGGACGCCGATTTCGCCCTGCCCTACGACAAGCGCGACGGGAAGATCGTCAAGATCCCCTTCCGCGACATCACGACGGTCGGGCCCGCCGGGTCCATCAACTCGACGGTGAACGAGATGAGCCGCTGGGTCACGGTCCACATCAACGCCGGCAAGTTCGGCGACACCCAGGTCATCGGCGCCGAGACGCTGGCCGACCTGCACAAGCCCTATATGACGACCGGCGGCGCCTCGACCAGGCCCGACATCACCGTCGCCGACTACGCCCTGGGGTGGTTCGTCGACAGCTATCGGGGCCACCAGCGGGTCCACCACGGCGGCAACATCGACGGCTTCTCGGCCATGGTCAGCTTCCTGCCCCATGACGGGCTCGGCTTCGTCGTCCTGACGAACAGGAACGGCACGCCCCTGCCCGAGCTGCTCATCCGCACGGCCGCCGACCGGATCCTCGGGCTCGAGGCCGTCGACTGGATCGGCGAGGCCGCGAAGGAGCGGGCCGAGGGCGAGGAGATCGGCAAGAAGGCCGAGGAGAAGAAGACGACGCGGCGGCGGCCGGGGACGGTCCCCGCGCACAAGCTCGAGGAATACGCGGGCGAGTACCGGCACGCGGGCTACGGCGACCTCAAGGTCACGCTCGAGGGCGGCCAGCTCGGCTTCGCCTACAACGGCATCGCGACGCCGCTCGCCCATTGGCACTTCGAGACCTTCAGCGGCGGAAAGGCCAAGGAGGACCCGGCTTTCAAGGACATGAAGCTGACCTTCCGGACCGACGCGAACGGAAACGTCGTCGGGGTGGACATCCCCTTCGAGGCCTCCGTCGACGACATCTACTTCGCCAAGAAGCCCGACGCGCGTCTCTCCGATCCGGCCTATCTCAAGAAGTTCCTGGGGTCCTATGCGCTCGCGACGCAGACCGTGACGGTCGGGCTGAAGGGCGACGTCTTGACGCTGTCGATCGCCGGCCAGCCCCCCCACGAACTGGTGCCCGAGGTCGGCGGCGAATTCTCGCTGAAGACCGTCAAGGTCGTCCGGATCAGGTTCCTCGAGGACGCGAAGGGGCAGGTCACGGCTCTCGAGGTCAGCCAACCGGGGGGCGTCTACGAATACAAGAGAACGAAATAGGGGGGAAAGTCCCCCCGAGTTGACGGGCCGGGCGAGAGAGGGCTAGAATAGCGTCGAAGGCGAGAAGATGATCACCCGGTTCGCGGTTCCTTTCCTGATCCTGGCGGTCATCTTCCTGCCCTTGCCCTTCGCCCTCGGCGGCCTCGTTTTCGGCATCCTCCTCGCGGTCCGGCCGCGCGGCGAGCCGCGTCTCGCGCCGGCTGTCGTCTCCCGCGCCGGCGGCCCGAGCCTCCTCCGCGGTCCGCCTCGCTGACCTCCTCATTTTCTCCGCGTCGCGCCGAGAAACCCTTATTGCGGACCGAGGAGGACCCTGATGGATCTCAAAACAGCTTTCAACCGTTTCCGCGGCCACCCCGTCGAGACGGACCTCGCGAGATACGCGCGGACCGTCGACGCGATCCGGGCCCATCATGAGAAGGAGGGGCTCGGCGGGATCCCCGATGAGGAGATCGGCCGCCGGGCCGCGTCCCTTCGCCGGGGCCCCGCCGGCCCGGGTCCGGAAAGCAGGAGGTCTTTCGCCCTCGCCCTCGAGGCGGCGCGCCGGGCCACCGGGCTGGCCGCCCATGACGTCCAGCTCGTCGCCGCCCTGGCCATGGCCGACGGCAAGATCGCCGAGCTCCCCACCGGAGAGGGCAAGACGCTCGCGGCCGTCTTCACCGCGTCGCATCTGGCGCTAATGGGACGGCCCGTTCACGTTTTGACCTTCAACGACTACCTGGCCCGCCGCGACGCGGCCTGGATGGGCCCGGCCTATCGGCTTCTCGGCGTTTCGGTCGGCGCCGTCCAGGAGGGCCTGGACAAGCCGGCGAAAAGGGCGGCTTACGCCTGCGACGTCGTCTACGCCACGGCCAAGGAAGCCGGATTCGACTATCTGCGCGACCGCCTCGCCTTCGAGCCCGAAGAGCGCGTTCACCGCCCCTTCGGTGTCGCCCTCGTCGACGAGGCCGACTCGATCCTCATCGACGAAGCGCGCATCCCGCTCGTCATCTCCGGGGCCGCCAGTGCCGCCGGCGTCGACGTCACCCGGCTGGCCGCGCTCGTCCGCGGGCTCGAGCGGGGCCGCGACACCGAGACCGACGCCGAGAACGCCAACGTCTTCCCGACGGACGCGGGGATCCGCCGGATCGAATCCCTCCTCGGCTGCGGCAACCTGTTCGCCCCGGAGAACGAGACGCGGCTCGCCGCGATCCACTGCGCCCTCCACGCCGAGCTTCTGCTCGAGCGGGACATCGACTACATCGTCCGCGACGGCCGCATCGAGATCGTCGACGAGTTCACCGGACGGGTCATGGCCAAGCGCCACTGGCCCGACGGGCTCCAGGCCGCCGTCGAAGCCAAGGAAGGGGTGCGCCGGGGCTCCGAAGGGCGCATCCTCGGGTCGATCACCCTCCAGCACTTTTTCAGGCTCTATCCGGCGCTCTGCGGCATGACGGCCACGGCCGCGCCCTCGGCGCGCGAGCTCAAGGAATTCTACGGCGCGGGCGTCGTGGTCATCCCGCCTCACCGGCCCTGTGTGAGGCAGGATCTCCCGGATGTCGTCTTCACGCACAGGGAGGCCAAGTCCGCCGCGCTGGTCGGGGAGATCGTGGCCGTCCATGCCTCCGGCCGGCCCGTCCTCGTCGGCACGGCGAGCGTCCGGGAATCGGAGGCCCTCGCCGCGGCACTCGCCGCGTCCGGGGTCCCTTGCGAGGTCCTCAACGCCAAGAACGACGAGCTCGAGGCCGCGGTCGTCGCCCGCGCCGGAGCCCCCGGAGCCGTGACCATCTCGACCAATATGGCCGGCCGCGGCACCGATATCAGGCTCGGCGGACCGGCCGAAGAGGAGCGCGACCGCGTGGCCGCCCTCGGCGGGCTCTACGTCATCGGCACGAACCGGCACGAGAGCCGGCGCATCGACGATCAGCTCCGCGGCCGGGCCGGCCGCCAGGGCGACCCCGGCTCGTCCCGGTTCTTTATCAGCCTCGAGGACGATATCTTCGAGCGCTACGGACTGGCGCGCCGGCTCTTCTCCCGGCACCGGCTCGAGAGGCGGCCCGGCCCGGTCGCGGGCGAGCTCCTGCGCAAGGACATCGTCCACGGGCAGCGCGTGATCGAAGGCCGGAACCTGGACATCCGGCGGGCGCTCTGGGATTACGCGACGCTCGTCGAGACGCAGAGGCTGATCGTCGCCGGCTGGCGGGACGCCGTGTTCGGGGAGGCGGCCGGGGACGAGGCCCGGTTCGTCGCCGAGCCGGAGGTCCTCGGCGCCGGGAACGCGCGCTTCGGGCCCGAGGCCTTCCTGCGGCTGGCCCGCCGGGTCTCTCTCTTCCATATCGACGACGCCTGGTCCGACCACCTCGCCTGGCTGGCCGACCTTCGCGAAGGCATCCATCTCGTCGCGCTCGGGCGGAAAGAGCCTCTCCAGGAATTCCAGAAGGGCGCGACCGAGGCATTTTTGGCGCTCGAAGACAAGATCGGTGCGGCGGTCGAAGCGTCGCTTCGGTCCCTCATCGGCCGCGAAGGCCCTGTCGACCTCGAGGCGGAAGGGCTCAAGGGCCCGTCCTCGACGTGGACCTATCTCGTCAACGAGGACCAGTTCGGCTGGGGCGTCGAGCTCCTCAAGGGGACCAATATCGGGTTCGCCGCCGGCGCGGCCGCCCTCTACGGCCCGCTCTTCGTCCTGGCCCTCATCGCCAACCGCTTCAAAAGGAAAAAGTAAGAAGGGGGCAAACCTCGGTCCCTTCTTCTTCAGTCGTTTGACAGGAAATCCGGCGGCGGATAGAGTAGAGCCTTCGGCGTCCAGAAAGGCAAGCGCTTGACGAACGAAGCGAACAGAACCGCGGCGTCCCCCGATTCCAACGGCCTCGTGCGCAAGCTTGGCCTCTTTCCCCTCACCAACATCGTCATCGCCAACATGATCGGCGCCGGCATCTTCACGACCTCCGGCCTGTTGATGGGGGACCTCCACAATCCCGTCGTCATGCTCGCCCTCTGGCTCGTCGGGGGCGTCGTCGCCCTCTGCGGCGCCCTGAGCTACGGCGAGCTCGGGGCCGCGATCCCTCACGCCGGCGGCGAGTACGCCTTCCTCTCGCGCCTCTACCACCCCGTCCTCGGCTTCCTCTCCGGCTGGGTCTCGTTCTTCGTCGGCTTCTCCGCGCCCATCGCCGCCTCGGCCATCGGCTTCTCCGAGTATCTGACCCGGGCCTTCCCCGGGCTGCTCCATCCCGGCCTCTTCCCCGGCGCCGCCGAAGCCGTGGTCATGAAGAAGCTCTATGCCGTCCTGATCATCGCCGCCTTCACGTTCCTCCATACCCGCGGCCTCGAGGCCGGGGCCCGCGTCCAGAACGCCCTGACCGGGCTGAAGATCCTGCTCATCGTCGGCCTCGTCGCCGCCGGCTTCGCCGTCGGCAAGGGCAGCTTCGCCCACCTCACCGCCGCGGCCCCCTTCAACTTCGACTTCTCCGGCTTCAAGACGATGGGCCTGTCGCTGATGTGGATCATGTTCGCCTACAGCGGCTGGAACGCCTCGGCCTACATCGGCTCCGAGGTCCGCGACCCGTCGCGCAATCTGCCCCGCTCGCTTCTCCTCGGAACGGGCGTGGTCATGCTCCTCTACGCCGCCCTCAACCTCTTCTACATCTACGCCATCCGGCCCGCCGAGATGGAAGGCGTCATCTCCGTCGCCGGCCTGGCCGCCGGGAACCTCTTCGGCAAGTCCGCCGAGACGGTCCTCTCGCTCCTGATCTCGTTCGCCCTCTTCTCCTCTCTCAGCGCTTATCTCATCCTCGGGCCCCGCGTCTATTATTCGATGGCCCGGGACGGCATCTTCTTCAAGTCCATCGGCTTTGTCGATCCCAAGTCCAGCGTCCCGACCCGCTCGATCCTCCTCCAGGGCGGGATCGCCGTCGCCATGGTCTTCCTCGGGACCTTCGAGCAGCTCCTGACCTACATGGGCTTCTCCCTGGGCATCTTCCCGCTGCTCGCCGTTCTCGGCGTCTTCAAGCTGAGGCGGACCGGACGGAGCGCCGTGAAGCTCCCGGGCTACCCGGTCGCTTCCGCGGTCTACATCCTCGTCGGCGCGACCATCCTCGTCCTGTCCTTCCTCGAACGCCCCGTCGAGTCGCTCGTCGCCATCGCCACGGCCCTGGCCGGCATCCCGGTCTATTACTTCTTCAAGCGCACGGCCCGCCGGGAACGCTGAGCCCGCCGGTCCCCCCGCGCCTTCTCTTTTTGGGGTTCTTCCTCTCGAGGCGGCGAGGGATCGGCGCGTAGCGAAGTCTTCGGCTTAAGAGAACCCTCTTCTCAGATGTCTCGCAGAATCGCGGCTTCGAGTGCTCAGCCCCGATTCTGCAGGTCGCTCCCAAGGGTCCGCTTCCCGCCGATCCCGAGCAAATCCGGAGAGAGCCATTTGACTAACGCCTGTGTTGGGCTTATCCTTCATTCGGATGGGGGCGGGGCGGTTCCATCAGGGCCCGAACCCCGCGAATCCCAACTTCGGAGTGACCGGACGATGCCGCAAAGACCGAGATTCGTAGCCAGGGGCCTGACCCTGATCCTGGCCCTAGTCATCTCCCTCTCGGCGTGTTCCGTCAATAAGCTGGCCCTCAAGAAGGTCGCCGGCATGCTCTCCGGGCCCGCCTCCTCCGCCGACGTCTTCAGCTCCGACAACGACCCCGACTTTGTCGGCGAAGCCCTGCCCTTCGCCATCAAGCTCTACGAAACGCTCCTCGCCTCGCTCCCGACCCACCCCGGCCTGCGGCTCCGCACCGGCAGCTTGTACATCATGTACGCCAACGCCTTCGTCGAGACCCCGGCCGACATGACGCCCCGCCGCGAGGCCGAGACGAAAGAGCACCTGCTGGCCCGGGCCAAGAACCTCTATCTCCGCGGCCGCGACATGCTCTTCGTGGACCTGGAGCGGCGGAACCCCGCGATCCGGGCCCAGCTCAAGGAGAGAAGATACCGCGAGGCCATGGCGCCGTTCGGTCGCGACGACCTGGACCTCCTCTACTGGACGGCGCTCGGCTGGCTGGCCGCCTTCTCCGTTGATCCCTTCGACATGACCCTCGGCCAGACGGTTCCCCAGACCCGGGCCATGATCGACCGCATCGAGGCGCTCGAACCGGGTTACGGCGGCGGCTCCCTCGACTCGTTCTATGTCGGCTATTACGGCTCGCTCCCCGCGTACCTCGGCGGCGACGCGGCCAAGGCCCGGGAGCATTTCGCGCGGGCCCAGGGCCGGGCCGGAAAGTCGGATACGTCGTCCCTGATGGCCCTGGCCACGACGGTCTCGGTCAAAGAACAGAACGCGGCCGAGTTCAAGGACCTCCTCGGACGCGTCCTCGCCTTCGACCCGGAGAGCAGCCCGGCGAACCGCCTGGTCAACATCCTCAACCAGCGCAAGGCCCGCTGGCTCCTCGGGCACATCGGCGACTTCTTCGTCGAGCTGGAGCGGCCATGAAGACGGGGATCCGCGCCGTTCTCGTCCTCGCCCTCGTCGGGTTCGCCGCGGGATCCGCCGCGGCGGCCCCCGCTGCAGGCGGCCCGATCGTGATCAAGATCGCCAGCGTCGCCCCCAGCCGCTCGCCGTGGGACAAGACCCTGCAGAAGGTGGCCAACGACTGGGAGCGGCTCTCGAACGGCGCCGTCCAGGTCAAAATCTACCCCGGCGGCATCGCCGGGGGCGAGATGGACATGATCCGCAAGATGCGCCTGGGGGTCCTCCAGGGCGGCGTTTTCTCGACGATTGGGCTGGCCAAGGTCGACCACAGCCTGACGGTCCTCTGCATCCCCTTCCTCTTCCACTCCCGCGAGGAGTTCAACGCCGTCTTCGACGAGATGAAGCCCGAACTCGAGGCCCTCATCGAAGCGCAGGGCTTCAAGACGATCTTGTGGACCCTGGCCGGCTGGGTCAATTTCTTCGCCAAGAGCCCGGTCGTCGAGCCCGACGACCTGAAGAAGCACAAGATCAGCGTGACGGCGGATTTTCCCGAGATCGAGCAGGTCTGGAAGCGAATGGGCTACGAGGTCGTCACGGGCGACAGCAGCAACCTGATGATCCTGCTTCAGAGCGGCGCGGTCACGGCCCTCTACCTGCCCGCGCTCATGGCGGGCTCGGGCCAATACTTCGCCCTCGCAAACCACATGCTTTCGCCGTCCCTGGCCCCGCTCGTCGGCGGCCTCCTTCTCAGCGAAAAAGCCTGGGCGTCCATCCCGGCAGAGCTTCACCAGCCCTTCCTCGACGCCGTCGCCGCCGCGGCCGAGGGGCTCTACGAAGAGACGATGCGCCTCGAAGCCGACGCCGTGAAGATGATGAAGGACAACGGGCTCGTCGTGCACGACCCGCCGGCCGCGGCCCTGGCCAAATGGCGTGTTGCGGCGGACAAGGCCGTCGCTTCGCTCATCGGTCCCGTCTTCTCCAAGGAGCTCTACGACCAGATGCTGGCGCGCGTCCGGGACTATCGAAAGGCCCATGGCCGGTAAGCTCGCCCGCGGCGCTCGCGCCGTCGAGGACGGGCTCGCCTTCTTTGCCGTCTTCGCGCTCGCGGCGATGCTCATCGCCGAGGCTGTCGCCCGCAAGGTCTTCCACACCGGCATCCCCGATTCGGGGATCTACATCGAGCACCTGGTCCTCGTGGCCACGTTCATTGCCGCGGCGGTCACGTCGCGTGAAAAGAAACACCTGGCCCTGGCGACGGGGATGTTCCTGCCCGCGCGCCTGAAGCCGTTCGCCGGGACAGTCACGGCCATCCTCGCATCCGGGATGAGCCTGGCCTTCGGGGTGAGCGCGCTGTCGTTCGCCCGGAACGCTTTCCCCGCGTCGGACAAGGTCGGCTTCCTCCCGAAGCGGCTCGTCGTCCTGATCATGGCCCTGTCCTTCCTGGCCATGAGCGCGCGGTTCATCGCCGGGATGGAGAAGAAGAAGGCCCGCTGGGCGTCCGGGCTGGCGGCCGCCGCGCTCGGGCTCTTCTTCGGCTTCGAGCCGCTCGTGCAGTTCGTGACCGCGGGCGGGACCGTGCCGGCGCCGGCCCTGGTCGCGGCCGGGGAGTTCCTGAGGCCCGCGAGCGTCGCGCTGGCAGGGCCGATGATCGTCGTCCTCATCGCGGCGGCCTTCCTCGGGCTGCCCATCTTCGCGGCCCTCGGCGGCGCGGGCTACCTGCTCTTCGCCAAGCACGGATTGCCACTCGAGGTCATCCCCAACCAGGCTTACGGGGTCCTGACCGGGAATGCCATCCCGGCCATCCCCCTCTTCGCGGCCGTGGGATTTTTCCTGTCGGAGAGCAAGGCCGGGGAGAGGCTGGTCCGTTTCTTCCAGGCCCTGTTCGGCTGGTTCCCGGGCGGGCTGACCGTGGTGGCGGTCCTCGTCTGCACCTTCTTCACGACGTTCACGGGCGCTTCGGGCGTGACCATCCTGGCCTTGGGGGGGCTTCTGGCCGTCATTCTCGAGAAAGCCGGATATCCCAAGGCCTTCACGGTCGGCATCCTGACCGCCTCGGGCAGCGTCGGCCTGCTCTTCCCCCCAAGCCTGCCCGTCATCATCTACGGCGTCACCGCCCAGACGAGCATCAAGGACATGTTCGTCGGCGGCCTCGTGCCGGGGCTGCTCCTGGTCGTTTCGGTCATGGCGGTGGGGGTCATCTATTCCAGGAAGCGTCGCATTCCGCGGCACGCGCTGAACGTCGGGGAGGCCGTGACCGCGCTCGGCGCGTCCTTCTGGGAGCTCCTGCTGCCGCTCCTCGTCTTCGGCCTCTATTTCGGCGGGGTCGTCAGCCTGCAGGAGAGCGCGGCGGCCGCGCTGCTCTACGTCTGGATCGTCGAGACCTTCATCAAGAGGGACGTGAGGGTCCGGGACCTACCGCGCCTCTTCCTGAGCGCCGTGCCGATCATCGGCGGGGTGCTGATCATCATGGCCCTGGCCAACGGCCTGTCCTATTACATCATCGACGCCCAGATCCCCCAGAAGCTCAGCGAGTGGGTCGCCGCCAACATCTCGTCAAAATATGTCTTCCTGCTCATCCTCAACCTGGCCCTGCTCGCCGTCGGCTGCCTCATGGACATCTACTCGGCCATTCTGGTCGTCGTGCCGCTCATCATCCCGCTGGGGAACCTCTTCGGCATCCACCCCGTCCACCTCGGCATCATCTTTTTGGCCAACCTGGAGCTCGGCTATCTGACGCCGCCGGTCGGGCTGAACCTATACCTCGCATCTTATAGGTTCGATGAGCCCATCCACCGCGTCTACAAGGACGTGCTGATCTTCCTGGCGATCGGGCTGGCGGCCGTGCTCCTTATCACCTACGCGCCGCTTCTGACCACCGCCCTGCTCTAAGAAAAAGGAAGGGGCCGGGTCTTCGCAAGGGTCTTTCCAAGGGGACATGTACTCTTTGTACGTGTCCCCTTGTCGATCGATCGGGACACGTACCGAAACGGTACATGTCCCGTCCGGCTTGCGAAGACCCGGTCCCTTCCTTATTTATCCCGGTCGAAGTGGGGGAGGTCCCAGGGGATCTCGAGGGAGAGCTCGACGAAGCCGGCGTAGACGCCGTCCCGGTACCACG
>Ga0105093_10000409_pt1 | contig 16225 bp, 13 predicted proteins | sample PPLLak3March2015_2_FD_79111 | JGI IMG/M metagenome (GOLD analysis project Ga0105093, IMG submission 79111) | Freshwater sediment microbial communities from Prairie Pothole Lake near Jamestown, North Dakota, USA - PPLs Lake P8 Core (3) Depth... | ecosystem: Environmental > Aquatic > Freshwater >... | reverse complement strand
GGGCTGCGCCGTCACGGCTACCGGCTGTGCGCCGACCGGTTTGCGGCCTGGCCCACCGGGGTTGCGGTCTGCGAGCGGCCGGGCAGCGAAACGGCCGAACTGATGCAGCGCCTGAAGGCCCACGGGGTGGTGGCGGCCGAACGCCTCGGGCGGATCCGCTTCGGGCCGCACATCTTCAACTCCGAGGACCAGCTCGCGCGCGTGGTGGAGATCCTTGCGCCGCGCTGAACCAAGGCACAGGCCAAGAACGCCCCTGAAAGGAGACCGGATGCCGGACAGCCCGTATGCGCGCATCGTGCGCAGCCACCTGGAGGCCTTGTTTCACGCACCCCCCCCGGACCTGGCCGCTCGGCTGGGGGGCGCCGCCCGGCAGGACGGGGTGGCCTTGCGGGCCTTCGGCGAGGCCTGTGACCTGACCCCCCGGGGGATCTTCCTTGGCGGGCGGCCGCAAACCGGAGTGCTGGGGATCCTGATCGCCCTTTACGGCCGGCATGCCCACCCGGCGCCGCAGCGGCTCGAACCATGGCGGGCCTTCAAGGAGCTGCCCGGCAGCATGCCCTATGCGGGCGCCTTTGCGGCCAACGCCGAAGGGATCCTGGTGCCGCACGCCGCCAGTCTGGAGCACGACCTGGCGGCGGTGACGGCGGCGCTCGACGGCGGGCCGGGGCCGGCCGCCCTGGGGGGGGATTTCGCCTTCAGCGTGCGGCCTTTTCCGAAGATTTCCCTCTGCTATATCGTCCACCGCGCGGATGAGGAGTTTTGCGCCGCGGTCACCTGCCTTTTTTCCGCCAATGCCGACCGTTTTCTGCCGCTCGACGCGCTGGCCGACACGGCCGAGTACAGCGGCCGCGGGATTATCGCCCTGCTCCAAGGCGGTGCGGGCGGCGCGCGCCCCGGCGAATAAACGCCGGGGGCTACCCCGGGATCAGGCTTTGCCTGGCGGCCACGAGGGTCGCCGCGTAAAACGGCCGCCCGCCTTCCATCAGCCGGGCTTCGCGATAGTGGAGGATGTGCAGCGGCAGAAAGGCGTGCAGGAGTTCATTGGGTCCCAGCAGGTAGTCGCGGCAGGACGGGGCGCAGTAGTCCGGGCCGCTGCCGGCAAGGTAGGATTCAAAGATCAGCAGCCCCCCCGGCACCAGCCCCGCAAGGATTTGGGGAAAGAGGCGGCGTTTCAGAAAGCGGATGTTGACGATCAGGCTGTAGGTGCCCGGCGGGATGTCGAAGTGCTCTAGATCCGCGCAGACCGGCCGCAGGTTCGGGGGGCGGTCGGGCAGGCGGCTGAGGGCCACGTCCGAGATGTCGACGGCGTCCACCCGGAAGCCCTGGGCGGCCAGATAGCGGGCATTGCGGCCGGCGCCCGCGGCGATGTCGAGCGCCCGCCCGCCCGGCGCATGCCGCCAGAACCGGCGGACCGCCCCGGCCGGGGCGGATTCAGCGGTCTTGCGGCGGTGTTTTTCATTCCAACGGGCGCGGTCGCGGTTCATGGTGCGCTTTGCCCTCCTCTGAAAAACCGAACCGCCGCCGCAGCAGGCGGCGGGTGGCGGCGTTGACCGGCAGGTTGTCGAGTTCCGCAGCGGAGACCCAGCGGGCATCCAGCGCGTCGTCGCCCGCTCGGGGGGCGCCGCTGACGTACTCGGCGGCCAGATCGACGATCACGTAGTGGAAGCGCACCGCCCCGCGCGCGTCGCGCTCCACCACGTCAAAGGTGTACACCGGCGCCCCGGCACGGATGATGACGCCGGTTTCCTCGCGGGTCTCCCTTTCGGCCGCCTGCCCCAGGCTCTCGCCGAGGCGCACGCTGCCGCCGGGAATGGCCCACGTGCCGCGCGCCGGCGGGTTGCGGCGCTGCACCAGCAGCACCCGGCTTTGGCGAAAGACCACGGCCCCAACGGCCACCCGCGGGCTGTCGGGGTAGAGGGTCGCAGGCGGGGTCATCGCGGCCCCCTGCCCATGGCGTCCGCCTCAGCCCATCGGTGCGAGGGGTTTGGCGGCGCCCAGGCGCTGGTCGTACATCTTGCCCACGCCGTAATCGCGCCGGCGCATGAACTTCTCCCGGGGCGGACCGATAATCTGCATCTCCGGGTATTTAAGCTGAACTTCGAGCGCAATGTTCATCTCCTTGGTGCAGCCCGTGCTGTAGGTGGCGTCCTTGCCGACCCACTCCGGCGGTATCTTCTGGCGCAGCAGGTCGAAGGCCCGCGCGATATCCTCGTAAGACTGGAACCGCCAGATATCGATATGGCCGCTGCGCTGGACGATTTCCCACATGTACATGAGGTCGTCGGCGTCCATCCCGGGCTCGAAATATTCCGAGGGGTTGATGATGAACGTGTCGGCAAACTGCTCCTTGAGGTGGGTGATGAAGACCGACATGATCTGCTTGGCCACCCGGAGCTTGCCCGGGATCGAGCCGATGATGCCGCTGTAGAAGATCACCGTCATGCCGGCGGCCTTGGCCGCCGCCATCTGGTGGATGATGGCGCGCGCCTTTTCCTCGAGGTCGGCATGGGAAAATTTGATTACCCCCGGGTGCCGCGCTTTGAAGGCAATCGTCGCGGCCCCGCTGTCGTCCGCACGGATATTGAAAATGTCCTGGGTGAACTGGAAGCGGGTGTCGAAAATCCGGCGCTGCTGGTCCGGGCCGCGGGAGATGACGCCGTCGACTTCCTTGAAAACCCGGGCGAAGGTGGTGGTGGTGAGGAGGAAATTGAGGTTTTCGCGGGTGCCGTCGGAGAGGATGAAAAACGCGTGGCCGCTGCGCAGCACCTGGGCCAGTTCGTTTTTGCCGAGGCTTTCGCCCTGAATGTGGTAAGCGTCCGCCAGAGACTTGCGCAGGATTTCGTCGGCCCGCGTGTCGTGGATGTCGACCTTGGTGAAAAGCGGGCCATCCTTGAAGGCGATGATCACCTTGTGGCCCAGTTTGGTCAGGTTGCGGATGATGAGCAGATCCACCAGAATCTCGCCGGCCTCGTCGGCCAGCCAGAGAATCTTGCGGCTGCGGATCGCTTCACGCCGCTCATGGACGCCGATGCCGAGAAAATTGAAAAAGCGGTCGGCCCCGTTGCCGGTGATGCGGCGCCGGAAAATCCGTTCGAAGTCGCCGGTGCTCAGTTCCGCTTCCCGGTCCTGCTGCCAGAGGGCGGTTTCGGCCGAAAGGGCGATCAGCCGCCGCAGCGCGATGGTTTCGGCCAGCTTGCGCACCTGGCCGAGAGTCGGCGGCGGCGGCGCCATGTCCCTGGGGTCCAGCCGGTTGAGAGCCTGCTGAAACGTCTCGCTGGCGAGCACCGCGTCGACTCGCTGGTTGCGCCGGGCCTTTTCGAAGAGGTAGGGGTCCTCGATTTGCGTGCGGTTGATGAAGATGTTGAGCAGCCGTTTCTGAAGGCGCGACGGGATCATGATTTCGTCCCGGATTTCGTGCTGGTACTTGATGCGGATAAGGGCTTCGAGGAAGGCCTTTTCGGGCTGCTCCTCGATCAGGGCCTCGATCAGGGAGAGGGTGTCCTGGTAGACCGCGAGATATTTTTTCTGGATCATCAGGGAGCGCTTGCGGTCCATGATGGCCTTGAACATCTGGTCCGAACAGGGGTAGTAGCGCTCGTTTTCCTCGGTGTAGACCATGAAGCGCACCTGTTCGGGGGTCGCGACGTGATCCGGGTAGGCAAAATGGTCCAGGTGGTTTTCGAGAAAAAAGGCGGTGAACCAGGCGTCCTCCTCCGGATCGCGCCCGGGAAGGTAGATGGGGGCGGGCTCAGCGGTGGAGGCCAGCGGGAGCGGGGAATTGTCCGTTTGGGTCATGGGCACCATCCGTTGCGGCGGCAGCTGGGGGCCCGCCGGTCGTCAATCCGTTTCGGCCGCCGGCCTTGATTGGCAGACGCCTGCTGAGAAGGCCCAGGGTCTGTGATGCGACACCATAAAAAAGGCAGCGCCGCCGGAAGCGGCCCTGCCTTGGGGTTGGGTGGTCCGGCGGCGGCGTGCGGTCCGGGGTCAGCTTTCGTCCTCGACGTCCAGGGAGTCGTCTTCGGCGACTTTCAGTGACGTGGAGAGGGTGCTGAGGTCCTCCTCCTCCTCGAATTCGTCGGCGCTTTCATCTTCGTCCTCGTCGAGAAGATTGTCGATCTCGACGCCCTCGTCCTCTTCTTCCTCCTCCAGCAGCGCTTCCTCCTCGGCCGCTTTGCGCAGGATGGCCTTGTCGTCGAACTGCAGTTCGGCGGAGGGCTGGTCGTCGGACTGCAGGAGGGTGATGATGGCCTCGCAGATCTGCTGGGTGTAATAGCCCGGCGGGTACATGTTGTGGGTCCGGATCATTCGTGCCAGGGCATCGGGGCCCTCTGCGATGGCCGCCTGGAGCGCATTGCTGGCGTATGTTTCCTCGCACAGCAGCGAGAACATCTCCTTGTCGACCTCGGCGAATTCCCGCAGGATCAGGCGGCCGTTTTCCGGGTCTTTCAGAATCAGGTATTTCTGTCGCATGTGGCTTCTCCCTTGAAACATCAATTTTTTAAGCTGAACCGCCCAAATACCACACTCCGCGGCGGATGTCATCAATAAGTCACGATCCGGGTGGGCGCGCGGCACCTGTTCGCCCGGCAAAACAACCGGCGTGCAGGCGCCTTGGGGTGCGGCGCACCCCCTTACTTCAGGGCGCTGGTCATCAGCTCGCCCACCAGGCGGTTGAAGCGCGCGGGGTTTTCCAGCTTTCCGCCTTCACCGATCACGGCCATATCGAACAGCAGCTCGCTGTAGTCCTTGAGAACGGGGGCCTCGCGGTCGGCTTCGAAGACGGCCTTGATCTTGGACAGCAGCGGATGGTCCATGTTGAGCTCCAGGACGCGCTTGACTCCCGGGGGGCGCTGCCCCGTCGACCGCAGGATTTTCTCCATGTAGGCGCTCATGTCGGAGTTTTCGCCGGAAAGACAGGCGATCGACTCCTTGAGGTGCGAGGAGGGTTTGACCGATTTAACGCGGTCCTGCAGCTGGGTGCGGACGAACCCGAACAGGCCCTTGTAGGCCTCTTCCTGGACCTCGCGGCCGGCCTCCAGGTCCAGGTCGCCTTTTTCGGCGCTCTGCAGCGGCTTGCCGTCGTACTCGCCCAGGGCTTGCACGACCCACTCGTCCACCGGGTCGGTCATCAGCAGGACTTCGATGTTCTCGTCCCGCAGCCTTTCAAGGTGGGGGCTGTCGATCAGTGTTTTGATGTTCTCGCCGGTGATGTAGTAGATGTGCTTCTGGTCCGGGAGCATGCCCGCGACATAGTCCTTGAGCGCCACCAGGCGGTCGCCGGAGCGGGTGGTTTTGAAGCGTGCCAGGTCGGCCAGCTTTGCGCGGTTGGCCGGGTCGGTGTGGATGCCCAGCTTGAGCACCGGCCCGAAGGCTTCGTAGAAGGTGGTGTAGGCCTCGGGCTCCATCTGGGTCAGATGGTCAAAGAGCTTTTTGACGAGGTTGCGCCGGATGTGGGCCACGCGGGCGTCCTGCTGCAGAATTTCGCGGCTGATGTTGAGGTTGAGGTCCGGTGCATCCACCACACCCTTGACAAAGCGGAAGTATTCGGGGATCAGTTCACGGCAGTCGTCCATGATGAAAACGCGTTTGCAGTAAAGCCGGATGCCGTGGCGGTAGTCCGCCTGAAAGAGATCCAGGGGGGCTTTGGAGGGGATGTAGAGCAGGGCGTTGAATTCGGTGCGGCCCTCCATCCGCAGGTGCAGATGGGTCAGCGGCGGGTTCCAGTCGTGGCTCAGGTGGGCATAGAACTCCTTGTACTCATCGGCGCTGACATCCTGCCGGCTGCGGGTCCAGATGGCCTTCATAGAGTTGAGGGTCTCGTCTTTGCGGACCTTGCGGGTGGTGGCCCCCAACGGCTTGTTGGCCTGGTCGCGGATGATGTCGTTTTCGGGAAGCGGCTCCTCGGTCTCGACCGCCATCACGATGGGGTAGCCGACGAAATCGGAGTGCTCTTTGACGATCCGGCGCAGGGTCCATTCGTCGGTGAAATCGGGGGCGTCGGCTTCCAGCTGCTTGAGCTTCAGAACGACGGTGGTGCCGCGGCCGTCGCGCGCGGCGGGCTCGATGGTGTAGCTGCCGTCGCCGGTGGATTCCCAGCGCACGGCGGTTTGCGTGCCGGCCGCGCGGGTGAGCAGGGTGACTTTTTCGGCCACGATGAAGGCGCTGTAAAAGCCGACCCCGAACTGGCCGATCAGCTCCGGTGAGACGCTTTCCTCGGATTTGGCCGCGGCCAGGGCCGCCACGAAATCGGCGCTGCCGCTCTTGGCGATGGTGCCGATGTTTTCCAGGACCTCCTCGTAGGTCATGCCGATCCCGTTGTCGGCGATCTCGAGGGTCCGCGCGGCCGGATCGGGGGTCAGCCGAATCTGGAACTCTGATCCGTCGTCCAGCAGTCCGGGTTCGGTCTGCGACTTGAAGCGCAGCTTGTCGATGGCGTCCGAAGCGTTGGAGATCAGCTCGCGCAGGAAAATTTCGCGGTTGGAGTAGAGGGAGTTGATGATCAGTTTCATCAGCTGTTGGACTTCGGTCTGGAACTGGCGGGTTTCACGCTGACTTTCCATGGGTTCTCCTTCAAAAACTTGTTTTTGATATAAATTTAAGATAGTTGGGATTCTGTCAGCCACGGCTGTTTTGGCTAAAAAATGGGCGCGATTACCCGGTTGTCAACCCGTTCGCGCAAAAATCCGGCCTCGGACCGGCCGCCGGCCCGCAGGCGGCGCGGCCGGGGGCCAGGAGGTTTCGATGAGGACCATCGCTCGCATGCAGAATACGATTCAGCCATACGCCTGGGGGTCCCGAACGGCGATTGCGGCCCTGCGCGGTGAACCGTCGCCTTCCGCCGGACCCCAGGCCGAACTGTGGATCGGCGCGCATCCCAAGGCGCCTTCGCTGGTGCGCGTCCACCGGCGCTGGGTGCCGCTGCCCGAGCTGATTGCCGCGGACCCCGCCGGCATGCTGGGGGCGGCGGCTGCGGCGCGCTTCGACGGGCAGCTGCCCTATCTCTTGAAGGTCCTGGCGGCCGAGCGCCCCCTTTCGATCCAGGCGCACCCCAGCCGGGCCCAGGCCCGGGAAGGGTTCGCCCGCGAAAACCGGCTGAAGATCCCGCTGGATGCCCCCCACCGCAACTATCGCGACGCCAACCACAAGCCGGAGTGCATCTGCGCTCTGACGCCGTTTTGGGCGCTGAGCGGGTTTCGGGCCGTTCCCGAGATCCTGGCGCGCCTCAGGCCGGTGATGGCGGCCCGCGCAGCGGGACCGCTGGACGACCTGACGCGCCGGGAGGGCAGCGACGGCCTGCGGGCTTTTTTCACCTGGTTGATGACCCTGCCCGCCGTCCAGCGCGAAACCCTGGTGGCCGCCGCCGCCGCACAGGCGGCGGTTCTGGCGGATCGGGACCCGGCTTTTGGCTGGGTGCGGCGCCTGCAGGTCGAATACCCGGGAGACGCCGGCGTGCTGGCGCCGCTGCTGCTGAACCTGGTCTGTCTGGCGCCGGGTGAGGCGCTGTTTCTGCCGGCCGGCGAGCTGCATGCCTATCTGGAAGGGGTCGGCATCGAACTGATGGCCAATTCCGACAATGTCCTGCGCGGCGGGTTGACCCCGAAGCACGTGGACCTGCCGGAATTGCTGCGGGTGCTGACCTTCGAGGAGCGCAAAATCGAGGTCCTGCGCCCCGCGGCGGTAGGTCCCTGCGAAGGGCGCTATGCCAGCCGCGCCGAGGAGTTTCAGCTGGCGGTGCTGACCGTCGATGGGGATCGCGTCTACAGCGGTCCTGCGCGCCGCAGCGTGGAAGTGCTGCTGTGCGTGGAAGGCGAGGGGCGCCTGGGCGACCTGGCGCTGCGACAGGGCCAGTCGGCCTTGATCCCCGCTGCTGCCGGGGCTTACCGGCTCAGCGGGGCCGGGCGCTTTTTCAAGGCCGCCGTGCCGGGCTGAAGCGCCGGCGGCCCATCGGCCGTGGGGCGACCCTCAGCCGTCGTGATCCCTATCCTTGAGAAACAGGGCGTGGTACTCCGGTTCGCTCAGGTGCGTTTTCATCAGGCGCGTGAGGATCGTGAAGAGATCTTCCAGTTCATCGGCGCTCAGCCGTTTGACGAGGGTGTGAATGAGGGCGTCATCGGAGAATTTCTGGAGGAAGTAGACGATGGTGCTCTCGTCGGTGGGGCGGTCGAAACCGAAACCGACAAAACCATCGTAGGTTTCCACAAAATCGTGGGTGTGTTTGGGCATGGCAAACCCTTCGGTTGGGGTGAATGCGGATTGGCGCGATCCGGGCGTTTCGAAGACGTCCGGTCATCGGCTGCGGGCGACGCGAAACCCGATGTAGGTCCGGCGCACGGACGGCTGGAAGACGATGCGCTTGGCGGCCCGGCAGTCCTGCACGCTGCTGTTCCAGGCGCCGCCGCGCAGCACCCGCCGGTCTCCGGCAAGCGACAGGGGGTCGATGACCCCGCTGCGGTAGGTGTCGGTGAAGACCCCGGTGCGCCCGCTGATCGGGCTGCGCCAAGCGGCCCGGTCCTGGCACCACTCCTGGACATTGCCGTGCATGTCGTAGAGCCCCCAGGCATTGGGGGCTTTTTGGGCCACGCGCTGCGGGAGGAAGCCGGAGTTGCCGCAATACCAGCCGATGGCGTCCAGCACCGGGTCATTTTGACAGTGAAGCGCGCTGATGGCGCCGGCTGAAAAGGCCGTCTGGGCCCCGGCGCGACAGGCGAACTCCCACTCCGCCTCGGTCGGCAGGCGGTAGCGGTCGGTTTTTTCCAGCGCGTTCAACCGGCCGATGAACACCAGGCAGTCCTCCCAGGCCACCTGCGTCACCGCGCAATCCGGACCGCAGCCGTCGTTTCCCGCGGGACTGCTATTCATCAACTGCTGCCACTGGGCCCGGGTCACCTCGGTTTCCCCAAGGTAAAAACCGCGGGTCAGGGTGACCGTGTGACGCTCTTCGTCCGGGTTGCGGCCTTTTTCGGTCGGCGGGCTGCCCATCTCGAAGCTGCCGGGTGCGATGTAGACCAGCCGCATCCCCAGGCGGTTTGAAATAACGCCCTCTGCCGCCAGGGCCTCCCCGGCAAAGGGTAAAACAACCGCCCCCAGCGCCCACAGCCACACCCATCGCAAAAGCATGCGCCCCACGTCAGTGCCCCCTGTCAGGTTTCGTGCGGCATCATGAAATCCGGCGGTGATGATGCCTCTGGTCGGGAATGCCGGCGGGCGTTCCCGTTACCGCGTTTTCCTACCATCAATCCCAAAAATCCGTCAATGGCAATGATGTTAGGGCTTGAAGTCGCCCAGTGATTTGATTTATGGTAGCCGGCAAACAAGCGCCGACAAGACGACGGACACGCGTGCCGCCATTCACCTGTGGAGGCCTGCGGGAACTATATCTACCCCGCCGGCGATCGATGCAAAAACGCGAACTAGTTCCCTGTGTCACGGGATAACCTACGAGGCGCTTTCGGGAGGTCTAAATGAAATGGAAGGATGATATCGAGCAACGCGGGGAGGAGAAGGAGCCGGGCAACGACTACGTCGATGAGCCCCCTTATTCTCCGCTGGGCACCGAAGAGCGCGGCCAATTCAGCCTGAAGTCGCTCGCCCAGCTCAACCCCGTATTGCTGATCGCGGCGGGCGCCGCCCTTGTCGTGATTCTGCTGCTGATCGTTTTTATCCCAAGGGGCGGCGGCAACCTCGACCAGCAGCTGCAGCCCCTGACGGCGCAATTGCAGCAGCTGGAGCGGCGCCTGGGCAGCGTCGAAGGACAGGAGCCGCTGCTGGACCAACTGGTTGAGAAGGGCAACGCGATCGACACGCTTCTCGCGCGCCTGGATCGCTTCGAGGCGTTTGCCAACCTGCGCATGGACCAGATCACCGAACGGCTGGAAAAAATCGAAAATACGCCCAAGGCCCCACCCCCTGCTGCGGCGGCGCCCCAGGCCGTACCCCAGAAGACCGCCGCGGCTCCGGCCAAAAAGGCGGCGGCAAAGACCCATACCGTCAAAGCCGGTGAAACCATCTACGGCATCAGCCGCAGCTACGGGCTGAGCGTCGACCAGCTGCTGCAGATGAACAAGCTTGCAAAGGGTGCGGTTATCCAGCCCGGTCAGCGGCTAACGGTGAGCTCGGGAAAGTAGCCCGGGGGATAGATTTCAGCTGACGTTAGAAACGGCCTGATCCTCCGCCGGATGCCGGAGTATCGGGCCGACCCGCCCCGATACGAATTCCGCCACGAAATACGCCAGCGGCGGCGGCCGATCACGATCGGGTTGCGGCCGCCGCACTTGGTTTCTGCCAAAATGCCGCCCGCCCGGCGGGCCTTCGGGACCTTATACCGCCGCCATCCCCCTGGATGTGACCATTCACCCGCCCGTCAGCTTGGTTCAACCCACCGCCATCGGGGCCCTCGGCGCCCGGCGCCGGAAAACGGGGGCGGCCGCTTCGCAACCGTTTGGGGTAAAGAAAGTCGCTGGGCTGCCGATGGATTAGGGTGCAGCTTAATTTTGTCCTGGGTCTGGTTCCCCAGTCCCTGGAAGCGACCTTCGACGCCCTTCATGGAAGGAATTTCATCGATGCACCCCACCCCGGCCCTCCAAGGCCTCGGCAGCCACCTGAAAACAGCGCTGCATCGCTATTTTCAGCGGATCTGGCATCTTCTCGGGATCGGTTTCGTCACCCTGCTGGTCGGTGCCCTGGTGGGTGCCGCCCTTTTGGCCGCAGGGCGTTTCGGGTCCCGCGCGCTTCCCGAGTACCGCCTGTTGGCCGCGGCCGCAGCCGTTGCCCTGGGCGCCCTGGCGCTGGTCTGGCTGGTCAACTGGGGCGCCACGGCCGCCATGATCGCCATCGTTCATCGGGAGTTCGGCGTGCGCGAGTGCCTCTGGGATGCATCCGGCAAAGCGCTTTCGGCCATCTGGATTTCGGTGCTCCTGGGGTTCATCATGACCGGCGCCGTTTTCCTGGTCGTTCCGTGGGTGCTTTTCTCGGTCTGGTTTTATTTTACGCCTTATGTCCTGGCCGACGGCGACAGCCGCGGGATGAGCGCGCTCCTGAAAAGCCGTGAATACGTCCGCGGGTACTGGTTTTCCGTTTGTTTCCGGATCATCTTTATCTGGGGCCTCTACGCGCTGCTGGTGCTCGTGCCGCAGGCCGGCCCGATTCTGGCGCTGGCCTTTTTTCCGTTCGTCCTCTTTTACAATGGGGTTTTGTACGAAAACCTCAAGGAACTGCGCGGCGGAGTCTGGATTTATCCCCGCACCGGCGCCAAGGCGGGCATTCTGGTCACCAGTACCGTGGGCTACATCCTGCCGCCGCTGGTGCTGCTGGCCGCGCTGGGCCCGATGCTCGGGCAGGTCTTCGATCAGTATGCGCCTTTCAGGCCGCCCCACCCGCCGGCCCAAACCCTCAACACGGCGCCCCCGCCGCCAAACCTGCTGGAGGCCCTCGTTTCCGATATTTTTCACAAGATCCGGGGCGGACAGGAGGTCTCGGCGGTCAAAGCGCTAAAAACCAAAACGCCGCCGCCCCTCTCGTCCGTGTCCGAGACGGCGTTTGACAGCCGGCCCCACACCGCCCGGCAGGCCCCGGTCGCGCGCGAGGTGTCCGGACCGGACGCCGCCCGCGCTGCGGACGACATCCCGCGCTGGCTGCATCAGGGGGAGTTTTACCTCACCTATGGCAACTACCGGGCGGCCATTGAAAACTTCGAACGCGTGATCGCCAGGGACCCCGCCAACGGCACGGCCCATTTCAACCGCGGGATGGCCTACGGGGAGATCGGCGATTTTACGGCGGCCCTCGAGGCCATCGACCGGGCGGTGCGGGTTGCACCCACCAACGGCTTGTACTATTATGGCCGTGGGCGGTTGCTGCTCCTGCAAGGCGACCGTGCCGGGGCGCGGGCGGATTTCCGGCAGGCAGTCGACCTGGGGTATCAAAAAGCGGCCGCCTACCTCTGACCCCCAGCCGGCAGGCGTCGGCGCCTGGCGTGCTTCCCGGATCAGAGCCGCCGACAGGGGCAATGGTTGATTTTTTAGCCCAACCGCCATACAAGCGCATAAAAATGATCGGCTGTCAGGGAAGAGGAAGGACTGCGCCCTGTTCGCCCACCTTTGGTTGCAGGAGTTTGCATGACCATAACCCGCGATCGTGAATACCTGGCCGAAGCCATCCGGGCCGCCGCCCAGGCCGGCAGGGCGATCCTGGAAGTCTATCACACCGATTTCCAGGTGGAGGACAAGGCCGACCGTTCCCCGTTGACCCTTGCGGACAAACGCTCGCACCAGATCATCACAGCCGCCTTGCAGCCCTTCGGGCTGCCCCTGCTGAGCGAGGAGGGGCGGGAGGTCCCCTGGCAGACGCGTTCGGCCTGGGACAGGCTCTGGGTCGTGGACCCACTCGACGGCACCAAGGAATTCGTCAAACGCAACGATGAATTCACGGTCAACATCGCCTTGGTGGAAAACAAGATCCCCGTCATGGGGGTTATCTATGTCCCGGTCGCCGGGACCCTTTACTTTGCCCAGCGGGAGATCGGCGCCTTCAAGGTGACGGACTTCGACTGCGGCGACGCGCGTCGCATCGCGGCGCCGGTGGTGCTGGCGGACCTCCTGCAGGGCGCGCAGCGCCTGCCGCTGGCAGAGCCCCCCGGGGCGGCCTTCACGATTGCCGGCAGCCGCTCCCACGGCACCGGGGAGCTGGCGCGCTTCGTAGAAGACCAACGCCGCCGCCGCGGCCGAATCGAATTCATCTCCGCGGGCAGCTCGCTTAAATTCTGCTTGGTGGCGGAGGGAAAAGCTGATATTTATCCCCGCTTCGGCCCGACCTCGGAGTGGGACACGGCCGCCGGCCAGGCGATCGTGACCGCCAGCGGCGGTTCGGTGGTCGCCCAGGAAACCGGCAGGCCGCTGGTTTACAACAAGCAGGACCTGCTGAACCCCTGGTTTTTCGCGGGCAGGAAAGACAGTCTGTGATCCGACAGCGCCGGCCGGCAGCCGCCGACCGGCGGTATGCTGCGTGCTGAAAGGAGCCGCCCTTTATGACAGACCCCGTAACCGTAAACCCTGAACTTGAGCGCCAGGCGCCGGCAGCCGTTTCGGTGTGCCCGGCCGGCGAAACCTTCCCACTGCCCGGCGCGGCGGATTACCGCAGCGAAAGGGAGCGTCTAGCGGCGCTCGTAGAGCAGGAGCGCCGCAAGGGCCGTGAAATCGTCGTGGTGATGGGCGTCGGCTTTGTGGGGGCGGTCATGGCCGGGGTGATCGCCGACTCCCTGGACCGCAAAACCGGGCAGCCCGGCAAGTTCGTGATCGGAATGCAGCGGCCCTCCAGCCGCTCGTATTGGAAAATTCCCTATCTCAACCGTGGGGAGGCGCCGGTGGAGGCCGAAGACCCGGAAGTGGCGCCCTTGATTCGCCGCTGTGTCTTGGAGAAGAAAACCCTGACCGCGACCTTCACCTACGATGCGCTCAGCCTGGCCGATGTGGTCGTGGTGGACGTGCAGTGCGACTACCACAAGGAAACTTTCGGCAATGTGCGCCAGGGGCATGCCGATATCGCCGCGCTGGAGGACAGCCTGAAGGTCATCGGCGAGCAGATCGGACCCGAGTGCATGGTCCTGATCGAAACCACCGTGCCGCCGGGCACCACCGAATACGTGGCCTATCCGATCATCAAGAAGGCCTTCGAGCAGCGCGGGCTGAACGGTGTGGAGCCCCTTTTGGCGCACTCCTTCGAGCGCGTCATGCCCGGCCGCAACTACGTGGCCTCGATCCGCGATTTCTGGCGGGTCTGCAGCGGCATCAGCCCCGCGGCGCGCGAGCGGGTGACCACCTTTCTCTCCGAGATCCTCAACGTCGAAAAATTCCCCCTGACGGTCCTCGACCGGCCCATCGAGAGCGAAACCTGCAAGATCGTCGAGAATTCCTACCGGGCGACGATTCTCGCCTTTCTGGACGAATGGAGCCTGTTTGCCGAGCGCAACGGCGTCGACCTCATTAAGGTCACCGAGGCCATCAAGGTCCGCCCCACGCACGCCAACATGATCTTCCCTGGGCCGGGCATCGGCGGCTACTGCCTGCCCAAGGACGGCGGACTCGGGGTCTGGGCCTACAACACCCTGATGGGCTTTGAGGACGATATCTTCAAAATCACCCCGCTGGCCATCGATATCAACGACACCCGGGGCCTGCACGTGGCCCAGCTGGTGCGCGATGCCCTGCGCAACATGGGCAAGATCGTGGCGGCCTCCAAAATCAGCGTTCTGGGCGCTTCCTACCGCGAAGACGTCGGCGACACGCGCTACAGTGGCTCGGAGGTGATCGTCCGCAAGCTGACCGAGATGGGCGGGGACGTCGAAGTCCACGACCCCTATGTCACACACTGGTGGGAGTTGGAAAAGCAGGAAAGCTACCCGGCCCCCGGCCATTCGCTGGCCCGTTTTTTCCGCAACCAGGACAAACTCGCGCATACCCGGGTGGCCAAATCGCTGGATGCAGCCCTGCAAAGCGCCGATGCCGTCGTTCTGGCCGTCCGGCACCAAGCCTATCTCGATCTGGACCCCGAGCGGGTCGTGGCGATGATCGGCGGGCCGGCTGCGATCATCGACTGCTTCGGGATGCTGGACGATGAAAGCATCCGGCGCTACTTCGAGCTGGGCTGCGAGGTCAAGGGCCTGGGGCGCGGGCATGTCAAGCGCATCAAGGACCAGGTCCGCAAGCAACGCACATGAACCGGATGGATATGACACATTCCCAAGCAAACGCCGCGGCCTGCGGGGCAGCCCCGCATGGCGGCGAGCTGCTCAACCTGCTGGTGGACGACGAGCGCGCGGCGATTCTCAAGGAAATCGCCCTCAAACTGCCCGACATCACCCTCAATGAGCGCCAGCTCTGCGATCTGGAGCTGCTGGCGACGGGCGTGTTCTCCCCCTTGCGCGGGTTCATGACCCGCAGCGACTATGAATCGGTTCTCGATCGCATGCGCCTCCAGGACGGCACCCTCTGGCCGATTCCGGTGTGCCTGGACATTCATGAAACCCAGGCGCGCTCCCTGGAGGCCGGACAGTCCGTGGCGCTGCGCGACCCGGAGGGCTTCCTGCTGGCGGTGATGCACGTGGCCGATATCTGGCCGCTGGCGCGGGCCAAGGAGGCCCTCAAGGTTTACGGCACCCAGGACCCGGGGCACCCCGGGGTGCAGCGCCTGCTGAAAAACAGCGCGGACTACTACATCGGGGGGCGCCTGGAAGTCGTCAGCGCGCCGATCCACTTCGACTTCAAACAGCTGCGCTTGACGCCGGCCGAGGTCCGCGCCGTGTGCCGTAAACTCGGCTGGAAGCGGGTGGTGGGCTATCAGACCCGGCACCCGATCCATCGCCCCGGCTTCGAGATGACGCTAGAGGCCATGCAGCGCGCCAAGGCCAACCTGTTGATCCTGCCGGTGGTCGGGATGACCAAGCCGGGCGACTTCGACCACTACACCCGCGTTCGCTGCCTGCGGGCCATCAGCCACCACTACCCGCCCGAGTCTTTTCTGCTCAGCCTGCTGCCGCTGGCGATGCGCCTTGCCGGCCCGCGCGACGCGGTCCTGGACCTGATTCTGGCCAAGAATTTCGGCTGCACGCACTTCATCATCGGCCATGACCACGGCAGCCCCGGAGACGACCGCAACGGGCGTTCCTTTTACGCCCCCGATGCCGCGCCGAGCCTGGCCGAAAGCTTCTGCAGCGAACTCGGGGTCGAGATCGTGCCCTTCCCGCAGATGGTCTATCTGCCCTTCGAGGACGAATACCGCTCGGCCTCCGAGGTGCCGGCGGGCACCCAGACGCTTTTCTTTTCGGGTTCCGACATTCGCGAACGCATCCGCAAGGGGCGGCGCATACCCGACTGGATGACGTTTCCGGAAGTCAAGGCGGAGCTTCAGAAGGCCTATCCGCCGCCGCGCCAAAACGGTTTCACCGTCTTTTTCACCGGGCTTTCGGGCGCCGGCAAATCCACCGTCGCCAAGATCCTCTACTCCCGCTTTCTGGAGATCGGCGATCGCCCGGTGACCCTCCTGGACGGCGACATCGTGCGTCACAACCTTTCCAGTGAACTCAATTTTTCAAAGGAACACCGCGACGTCAACGTCCGCCGCATCGGCTTCGTGGCCAGCGAAATCACCAAAAACCGCGGGATCGCGATCTGTGCGCCGATCGCCCCCTACGAAAACACCCGGGACGAAATCCGGGCGACCATCGAGGCCTACG
>Ga0105093_10000408_pt1 | contig 16233 bp, 21 predicted proteins | sample PPLLak3March2015_2_FD_79111 | JGI IMG/M metagenome (GOLD analysis project Ga0105093, IMG submission 79111) | Freshwater sediment microbial communities from Prairie Pothole Lake near Jamestown, North Dakota, USA - PPLs Lake P8 Core (3) Depth... | ecosystem: Environmental > Aquatic > Freshwater >... | reverse complement strand
TTTTCCTTTTCTTCCGCGAGCCATTTTTGCTCTGGAAACATCGCCTGCCTTGTCTACAAAGTACAAGTATCCGCCGACTTTCTTGACGTTTACTTTGGCTACTTTTTCTATTTTTCCTGCTTTTCCTTTTCTTCCGCGTGCCATTTTTGCTCTGGATATGTCGCCTGATTTGTCGACAAAGTAGAGATAGCCAACCTGCTTCTTTACCCCAACTTTAGCTACTTTTTCTGCCATTTTGTATTCCTCCATTTTTTATAAGAAAGGTGTAACCCTCCCCGTCGATATTTTTGTTCTCGACAACTTTTCAGAAATCACCGTTGTTTATAAAGTTTTCTTTTATCTCGTCGGTGAAGTATTAGAATTCAATAAAAAAAATAAAAAAAATTATCTGCCTCCTCGTGCCATTTTTGCGCGTGAGACATCTCCTGCCTTGTCTACAAAGTACAAGTATCCGCCGACTTTCTTGACGCCTACTTTGGCTACTTTTTCTATTTTTCCTGCTTTTCCTTTTCTTCCGCGAGCCATTTTTGCTCTGGAAACATCGCCTGCCTTGTCTACAAAGTAGAGATGGCCTTCAACTTTTTTTACTCCGACTTTAGCTACTTTTTCTGCCATTTTGTATTCCTCCGTCTTTTTTAGAAAGGTGTAACCTTCCCCCGTCGATATTTTTGTTCTCGACAACTTTTCAGAAATCACCGTTGTTTATAAAGTTTTCTTTTTTCTCGTCGGTGAACGAGCTTTTTTCAGGTGTTCTCGTTTGCATTTTTTTGCATCTTCGTCTTTGACGAACCATTCTGGCTTGAGTAGTTTTCTTAGTTTTTCTGCTTCTCCCATGCCTTCTTTGTAGATGCCGATTATTTCTTCTTTTGTTGGTGTTGGTATTTTTTCAAGCTCTTTCGCTTTCACCAATGCCTTACGGACTTCTTTTTTCATGGTCGTGGTTAGTTTGTTCTTTGTTATAAATCTAACGATTATTTTCCAGACGCATAAAGAATATATAGAGCATCTGAAGCAGTTTTGTTGTGACGAAAGGGTTGATTATCGGTGGTGAGTTCGGAAATATTCTTGTTAGGCAGAAGAGCGGGTTTTCTTTGGAGCTTGGCGAGTTGTTGATTGCTGATACTTCTGATGGTCAGATGTTGTTGCAGGTTTTTGATTTGTTGTATGGCTCTCAGTTGTCTCCTCAGAATTTGGAGCTTATTTCTGGCTTGAAGTTGGAGGAGGATGACAAGCTTGAGTTGATGGATGCTAAGTTGCGTAATTATGTTCTTGCGCGTTTGAAGAATCTTGCTTTTGTTTCTGGGCAGTCTGCTCGGTCTGCGAAGACTTTGCCTACGTTTTTTACGAAAGTCAGGGAGATTTGTGCTTCTGATGTTTCTTTTTTGACTACGCCTCATAATCCTTTGTTTTTGGGCAAGTTGAGGTCTGGTTCGAAGGTTTTGGACGTTCCTGTTTCTATTGATGGCAGGCTTGCTTTGAGTCATCATGTTTTGATTGCAGGCACTACTGGTCGTGGCAAGAGTGTTTTGATGACTAATTTGTTGTCTGATGCTCTTGACAAGGATTTTTCTGCTATGCTAGTGCTTGATCCTCATAATGAGTATTTTGAGAAATTGAGGTCTGATAAGATTGTTTATTTTACTGTTCATGAGCCTCCTCCTGGTGGGAGGTCTTTGAAGATTAATCTGAGTCAGTTGTTGCCTCGTCATTTTGATGGTGTTGTTGATTGGAGTGATGCGCAGAGGCAGGCTTTGGCTGCTTTTTATCATGCTTACAAGGATGCTTGGATTGGTGCTATTTTGTTGGAGCATCCTATCAAGCAGGATTTTCATGAGGGTACTTTGGCTGTTGTTAAGCGTACTTTGATGCAGTTGTTGCGTTTGGATGTTGACGGCAATGCTGTTGTTTGTCAGGGCGTGTTTGATGTTCATGCTGGTCAGACTACTGTTCCTGATATTGTGAACGCTTTGGAGTCTGGTCAGACTGTTATTATTGATACTAGTTCTTTTCATGGTAATGTTGAGATTTTGATTGGGAGCGTGATTGCTAATATGGTTTTGGAGCGTCATAAGACTTATTCTTTGCAGGAGATGAAGAGCAGGCCTGTTGTTAGTATTGTTTTGGAGGAAGCGCCTAGAGTTCTTGGCAAGGATGTGCTTGAGCGTGGTTCTAATGTTTTTTCTACGATTGCAAGGGAAGGTCGTAAGTTTAATGTTGGTTTGATTGCGATTACTCAGTTGCCTTCTTTGATTCCAAGAGAGGTTCTTGCTAATATTAATACAAAGATTATTTTGGGTATTGAGCTTAAGCCCGAGCGTCAGGCTATTATTGAGAGTGCTGCGCAGGATTTGTCTTCTGATGAGCGTATGATTGCTTCGCTTGACAAGGGTGAGGCGGTTGTTACGAGTAATTTCCTTTCTTTTGCTATGCCGATTAAGATTTTGCATGAGGAAAAGAAGGTTGTTAAGGTTAGGCAGAGTTTTGGGGGATTAAAGTTGTCATGAGCGTCGGGGGTTCGAAAGGGGGACGGGCGTTATCGCGGAAATCTTTGATTTCCGGGAACTCAAAAACTCTGTTTTTGAGTAGTCCCCCTTGGCATGATTGCGAAGCCTATTTTGAGGCGATATCATGAAGTTTGCGCATTTGGCTGATTGCCATCTTGGAAGTTGGCGTGAGCCTAAGTTGAGGATGGCTAATACTGAGGCTTTTGTTTCGGTTATTGACAGGTGTTTGTCTGAGAAAGTGAACTTTGTCTTGTTATCCGGTGATTTGTTTAATACTGCTGTTCCTGGTATTGATAGTTTGAAGGTTGCTGTTGAGCAGTTCAAGCGTTTGCATGATTCTAGTATTCCGCTTTACTTTATTGCTGGCAGTCACGATTTTTCTCCAAGTGGTAAAACCATGCTTGATGTTTTGGAGCATGCTGGTCTTGGCGTTAACGTCGCAAAAGGTGAGGAATTGCCTGACAACAGGATTAAACTTCATTTTACTTTGGATAAGTCTGGTGCTAAGATTGTTGGATTGATTGGCAAGAAGGCTGGTCTTGAGTCGAGTTACTATAAGCTTCTTGCTCGTGAGTTTTTGGAGGATGAATCTGGTTTCAAGATTTTCTTGTTTCATAGCGCTTTGGCTGAATTGAAACCTAAAGATCTTGGAGAGATGGATGCTTTGGCTGTTAGTTTGTTGCCTGCTGGTTTTGATTATTATGCTGGCGGTCATGTTCATGTTGTTGAGAATTCTTCTGTTGGCAAGTACAAGAATATTGTTTTTCCTGGTCCTGTTTTTCCGAACAGTTTTTCTGAGCTTGAAAAACTGAAACAGGGCAGTTTTGTTTTGTATAATGATGGAGACATTAAGCATATTCCTCTTGCAGCGCATCCTGTTGTTTGTATTTCTGTTAGTGCTGATAACAAGAGTTTGTCTGAGGTTGAGGCTGAAGTTCGCAGGTTGCCGAATGTGAATAATGCCATTGTTACAATTCGCGTGTCTGGTTGTTTGAAGACTGGTCGTCCTGCTGATTTGCGTTGGAATGATATTTTTCTTGATGTTTATGCTAAGGGTGCTTTTGTTGTTTTGAAGAATACGAATGCTTTTTCGAGCAAGGAGTTGGAAGTTATTATGGTTAAGGAGGCGAATGTTGAGGAGGTTGAGGATTCTTTGTTGCAGCAGCATTCTGCTCAGTTCAAGGAGTTTGATGTTGAGCTTGCGAAGAAGTTGATGCTTGTTTTGTCTGCTGAGAAAGCTGATGGTGAAAGGGTTGCTGATTTTGAGTCAAGGGTGCATTCTGAGTTGGACAAGCTGCTTGAATGAGGTTATTTTAGTTTTTCATCAATTTTGTTTTTTAAGAGGTTTATGTGGAGTTCAAACTTTATTTTGAAAATATTCCAGTCGTCATACTTTAATAATTGTCCTCTGTAATTTATTGCATTTCTTTTTAGTCTGATTGTTTCTAGGAATTTCCAGTCGAGTTCGAGTTCTGGGTGCTTAAAGCAGATGTGTGCGTTTTTGCATTGGTGGTTGTCGGCTTCTATGCCTTCGAATAGAAGGTATGCTTCAATGAGTCCTCTTAGTGATTCGTAGTAGTCTCTGAATACGAATGTCCAATCAGTGCTGTCTTTTGGTATGTCTTTAGATTTGTTTTTTATGAATTCCAGTCCTTTCTCAGCCACAATTTTTAGTGACCTTATCAATTCTGTGTCAGGTGTTTTTTCCTTGAATTTTCCTGTGCTAATGCATAATTTGTATGTTTTGTCCAAATCGTCAATATCAATTTTCATGCGACCTCTGCTATGTCTTGTATTTGGCCTTTTACGAAATATCCGTTGATAATGTTTTTTATTAATCCTGTCTTGACTTCTTGTATTTCCTCTTTGTTTTCGAAAACGTGCAATTCTATGTTTCTGCCTAGTTTTAGTTCATAAATGTTTTTTTCAAGTTCGTCTGCGTTTCCGTATACGAAAATGTCTATGTCTGAGTCTTTGTACCAGTCGCCTTTTATTGTGCTGCCGAATATTATGATTGTTCTGGCTTTTTTGAGTGATAATAGTTTTTGGATTAGTCCGCTTTTGAAAAGTTGTTCTAGGGCGTAAATTTTCTTCAAGGACTGATAAGCGGGGTTGTTGCTTCCTGATGTAAAGTAGGGAAATTTTCCTTTTTTCTTGATTCTTTTCAGCAGTCCTTTTTTTGTGTATTTTTTAAGCCATTTGTTTGATACTGCTTTTGTGGTTTTGGCTTCTCTGACTATCTCTTCGAAATGCCATTCTTTGAGGGGGCTGTTTTCCAGTATGAGTTTTAGCACGTTTTCTTCCTTGCTCGGGCTCGCCATAAAATGGTATGACTCAGATATACTATTTAAAGTTTTTGTTGTCAGGAGTGTTGCTGATTTTGAGTCAAAGGTGCATTCTGAGCTGGATGGGTTGTTGAAATAACCGCAACCTTTATAAGTAAGTTATTCTTACAATCTTACTGGTGATGTTTTATGAGCGAAGTCGAACTTACAAGATTGTCTTCGAAGGGCCAAATCGTTATTCCTCAGCACGTTCGCGATGAGCTTGGCTTGAAGGAAGGTGAAACTTTTGTGGTGCTGGGCAAAGAGGACACTATTATTTTGAAAAAGGTTGTTGTTCCCTCTCCCAAAGAGGTTTTTTCGAAAGTGCATTCTTGGGGCGTCAAGTTTGCTGCAAGGAAGGGCTTGAAAAAAAGACTTTCTTAACCTTTTCTTTCTAAATCAGTTTTGTTTGTGTCACGCTGTTATTAGTTCCGCTTGTTCTATCGCTTCGACTTGTGCTGTTTTGTGTTTTTGAAGAATGCTTTTGAGCACTTGGTTGTGGAGTTTTATGAGTTGTTGTATGATTGGGTTTTGCTGGTTTATTGTGTAGAGTTGTATGTTGCCTATTTTTCTGGTTTGCAAAATCAGGGCTTGTTTGAGCAGTTTTGGGAATAGTCTATAAAATGTTGCTCTTCCTATGCCTGTTGCACGTATTATTCCTGTTGCGCTGTAGTCGAGTCTTCTGCCGGTTATCAGTGCATCAAATATCTTGGCTTGTGGGTTATGCCCTATTATGTCAAGGAATGCGTTTTTGTCTGTCATAGAGGCGATAAAGCAGTATGAGTTTTTAAATGTTTCGAAATGAAACAGTGCTGTTCCAAAAAAGAACAAGTATGGAAAGGCTTAAATATTTTTTAAAATACGTTTACCGTATGAAGGATGTATTCAAGTCCACTATTCTGGAATTTTTGCTTAAGAAAGACTGCATCGGCGGTGTTCACACTCCGCTCGGCAGGGTGAGGGCGTGTATTGAGCTGCATTCCAAGCAGGATAAGAAGGATTTTGAGGAAGCTCTTGACGAATTGGTCAAGGACGGCTGGATTATCGCTGCTCACAAACGGACTGCCAGGGGTTCTGATGTTCATCTTTCAATAAATCCAAGGGAAATTGACGAGATTTCAGAGTTTTTGAAGTTGTAAGCAAGGGTGCATTCTGAGCTGGACGGGTTGCTGTAGTAAGCACTTCAGAATGCGTGAGTACATATATCAAATATTTATTTTGAACCCTCAATAACCAAGTACAATCCTTTGTTACTGGATGCTGCTTGGCCCGTTCTTTTTATGTAATTAATATGAAACCCTGCATGCTTGATAGCTTTTGTAATTTGTTCTTTAGTATGAAGATATAAGGTTGTGCCTGTAAGGGTTTTTCCACCACCTAAATCAAAAATTCCTGTTAAAAGATTTCCTTTGATGGCATACTTTTTGTAAAACGTTTTACGTTCTTTGTATGTTTCAGGGTTGGCGGTGATAATTAAGAATCTTCCTTGTGATTTTAAAACTCTGAACATTTCTTTTGCAGCCAACTCGGGATTTTCTAAATGTGACCACACCCATATTGAAATGAGTGCATCGACAGATGCCTTTCTTAAAGGAATATTGTACGCATCTCCTATCATAAATTTTTTATTGGGTGACGAAAACAATTTTTTTGCATGTTTAAGAATTATTTGCGAAGGGTCAATTCCAAAATATTTAGTTTTTGCACTTGCTGCCCTTGAGAAAGCGCCTTGACCACAGCCTATATCTCCTAAAACTTTTGGTTTATATTTTGATAACCATTTTTTTATGAAATGAAACAGTTCTGTTCTTGTTCCTTCTGAAGAATTTTCTACCCAGTCTATCCATTCTCTTGCTAAAACTTTATCGTATAATGTTTTCATCTTGAGATATTTCATTTTAATAATGATTTTAGAATTTCTTTCACAATGTTAGGGGACGCCGTTCCTTTCGTCATCTTCATCACTGCTCCCATCAAGAACATTATTGCTTTTTCTTCGCCTTTTTTGTAGTCCTCGACTGCTTTTGGGTTTTCTGCTATTGCTTTTTCGCAGGCTTTCTTCAAAACATCTTCTCCTGCTACCATTTCGAGTTTTTGTTCTCTGACGTATGCTTCTGGCGAGAACTTTTTGTCTGCTAGTTGTTCTATTATTCTTTGTCCTATTCTGTCGGTTATCTTCTTCTCAACAAGTAGTTTGAATAGTTCTGTTAGTCCTTCTTTGTTGAATTCTGTTTCGCGTAGTTCTTTTTTCTTGTCGTTCAATAATCGTAAGACTTCTCTTCTTACCCATCTTGCTGCGAATACTGGGTCTATTGTTTTGGCGATTTCTTCAAACAATACTGCTACATCTAAATCTGTTGCAATTATGCGTGCATCGTCTTCGTCTATTTTCCATTCTTTTGTCCATCGCAGTGCTCGTTGTTCTGCGAGTTCTGGTATTGTTTGTTGGACTTTTCTTATCCATTCTTGTGAGATTTCAAAGATTGGTAAATCAGTTTCTACTATGTATCCGTAGTCTTCTTCTTCTTCTTTGGTTCGCATTGAGATTGTGATTCCTTTGTCTGCGTCCCATCCTCTTGTTTCTTTTTTGACTTCTTGTTGTTTTTGTCTTTGTACTTCGTAGTTTAGTGCTCGTTCTATTTCTTTGAATCCTGTTATGTTTTTGACTTCTACGCGGGTGTAATTCTTTTCCTTAATGGAAATATTTGCGTCTGCTTTGATTATGCAGGTGTTTTGGTCAAATATGCCTAAGTATCCTAGTACATTCAACAATTTTTTCATGAATTCTCTTGCTTCTGCTGGTGAAGTTAAGTCTGGTGCAGTAACAATCTCACATAGTGGTATTCCGCTTCTGTTGTAATCTACCAAACAACTGCCTGCTTCGTGTATTAGTGCGCCTGGGTCTTCTTCTATGTGAACCCGTTCTATTCTTACTATTTTTTTGTCTTCGAGGATTATTTGTCCGTTGTTTCCTAATGGTACTTCGTATTGTGTTATCTGGTAGTTCTTCACCAAATCAGGGTAGAAGTATGTTTTTCTTGCAAACATTACTGTGGGAGAAATTTTGCATCCTAGTGATAGTGCGAGTTTTGTTCCGTACTCAAGTGCTTTCTCATTTAATACTGGTTTGCTTCCTGGGTGTCCTAAGCAAGTTGGACATATGGAAGTATTCGGCTCTACAGCTTGTGTAGGACAGCTGCAGAACAGCTTAGTTTGTGTTTTAAGTTGTACGTGTATTTCTAGTCCGATTACTACGTCACTGGTGTGCATATGCTTTTGCCACCTGTATTATTTTTTGTTCTGCGAAGTGCGGTCCTGTTATCATCATGCCTATTGGCATTCCGTTTGCTTCTCCGCAGGGTATTGTGATGTGTGGTAGTCCTGCGAGGTTTGGTGCTACTGTCAATAAGTCTATCATGAAATTCTGCAATGGTGTTAGTTTTTTTATTTCTTCAAATGTTGGTGCTGTTATTGCTACTGTTGGCGTGATTATTACGTCTACTTGTTCGAATGCTTTTTTGTATTCTTGTATTATTTTTGTTCTGACTTTTGCTGCTTTGTTGTAGAACGCGTCTCTGTATCCTGCCATTCGCGCAAATGTTCCTAGCAATATTCTTCTTTTTGCTTCTTCTCCGAAGTTGTTGTTTCGCACTCTTGAGAAATATTCATTATAAGTACCAGTCAATTGTTCGCTTGCTCCATATCTCATTCCGCAGTATTTTGCTAAGTTCGTGCTTGCTTCTGCTGGTGCGAGTGTGAAGTATGTTGGCACTCCGTAATTCATTGATATTGGTAAACTTAATTCTAGTTTTCTTGCTCCTTTTTGTTCGAGTTGGTAGACTGCTTCGAGTACTGTTTTTCTGACGTTGTTGTCTATTCCTTCTCCAAATGCTTCTTTGATTATTCCTATTTTTAGTCCGTTTATTGCTGCTGGTGTTTCTGAGTATGCTTGTACTGGTTGGTCTGCTGTTGTGCTGTCTTTTTCGTCTTTGCCTGATATGACTTCAAGCAGTAATGCTGCATCTTCTACTGTCAGTCCCATTGTTCCTATTTTGTCTAGCGAGTTTCCGTAATCGAGTAGTCCGTATCTTGAAACGCGTCCATATGTTGGGCATAGTCCTACTACTCCGCAGAAGCTTGCCGGGTTGACTATGCTTCCTCCTGTGCTTTCTCCGAATGCGATGTGCGGGAATGTTGCTTTTCTTGTTAGTCCTGCTGCTCCGCCTGAGCTTCCTCCTGTTGCTCTTTTTTTGTCTACTGGGTTCAAGGGCTTTTGGTATCCTATTCCTACGTTTGTGCTGAATCCTCCGAAGCCGAATTCGTCTATTGTTGTTTTGCCGAGGATTATTGCTCCTTCATCTAAACATCGTTGTATGACTGTTGCATTATACAATGGCTTGTATCCTTTGAGTATTGCGCTTGTTGCTGTTGTTTCTATTCCTTTTGTGCATATGCTGTCTTTGACTGAAATCATTACTCCGAACAATTTTCCTTTTGCTGTTCCGTTTTTTACTTGTTCTTGTAATTCTTTTGCTCGTTCAACAACATCAGCGTATGCAGTCAAATAATGGTATTCTTTGTTGATTTGTTCTGCTTCAGCAAGTGCTTTTTCTGCGTGTTCTGCCAGATCTATTTTTCCTGCTTTTGCGTCTGCTACGAATTTTTTTATCATAATATTTTGGGTCCTCTGAAGTACTTGTCTGTTCTGTGCGGTGTTAGCGATAGTGCTTCTTCTCTGTCTAGGCATTTTCCCGGCTCGTCTTTTCTTACAACATTTTTGACTGGTATTGGATGGAAGCTTGGTTCTACTCCGTCAGTGTTTACTTCTGCTAGTTTTGTGAAGTTTTCTAGAATGTCTTTCATTTCTGCTGCGAACTTTTTGATTTCTTCTTCTTTGAGTTTTATTCTTGCGTTTGCCGCTACTCGTTTTACTATTTCTGGTGTGATTTCCATAGAACGTTCTTTTTATTGCAGGATTAAAAAGTTTTGCTTATTTGCCAGTTATTTTCCTTGCTAATTCAGCTAATTTGCTGTCTTCTGCTTTTTTATAATCGTGCGAGGAGATGTACCCTTCATATTTCGAAAAATATTTGTCTACGTTTGAGCTGATTTTTTTCCATCCATCCATTTTTGTTCCGTGCATGGGAAATAGTTTTGCGTGTATGTGGTCTACTCCAAATCCTTCAAATATCATTCCTGTTCTTCCTACGTCTTCGAGTTTTTCATCAAGGAGTTTTGCTACTTCTTTGCTTGCCAGAACTAATCCTGTCAGCACGTCATCTGGCAGGCTGAACGCATAGCTTGGATGGTGTTCTTTTGTTATTACTACTGAGAATCCTTCTGTGTTTGGGTTTATTGACAGGAATGCCAGGTATTTGTCGTTTTCCCATATTTTGTGGCATGGCGCTTCTCCTTTTGCTATTTTGCAGAATATGCAATCTTTCATTTTACTTGTCCTTGTTAAACAATTTCATTATGTCTGCTGGTATGATTATTATTTTCTGGCTTGGGTCTGTGCTTATGTCTGTTATTGTTGACAGTGTTCTTAAGTTGAATGCTGTTGGTTCTTTTCCGAGGATTTGTGCTGCTTTTGCCAGGCTTTCTGCTGCTTTGATTTCTCCTTCTGATTTGATGATTGTTGCTCTTCTTTCTCTTTCTGCTTCTGCTTGTTTTGCCATTGCTCTTTTCATTGTTTCTGGGAGTTCTATTTCTTGTATTTTGACTTCTATTACGTCTATTCCCCAGGGGTCTGTTGCTTTGTCAATTATTTTTTTGATGTCTTCTGCTACTCGTTCTCTTTTTGAGAGTATGACGTCTAGGTCTGCTTTTCCTACTGCGTCTCTTAGTGCTGCTCTTGCGAATTGTGATACTCCGAGTTCGTAGTTTTCTATTTCGAGTATTGCTTTTGATGGTTTTAGTACTCTGAAAAATATGACTGCGTTTACTTTTAGTGGTACGTTGTCTGCTGTCATTGCTTCTTGCGGTTCTACGTCTACTGTGCTGACTCGTAAATCAAGTCTTTGTGTTTTGTCTATGATTGGTATGACCCATTTGAGTCCTGGTTCTATGACGTCTTTGAACTTGCCGAGTCTGAAGCGTACGAGTCTTTGGTATTCGTAGACTAGTCTTAGTCCCCAGATTAGTATTATCAAAACTATTACCGCTATTATGTATAGTAGTACTGCCATTTTTTATTCCCCCCTATTTCTTGACGATGTCTAGTTTCATGTGTAATTCTTTCAGGAAATCTTCTGTCCAGTCTTGCGGGCTTCCGTCCATTGGGTTTTCTCTTGATTTGTTTCTTGGGAATGCTATGCTTTCTCTGATGTCGAAGACGTTGTTCATTAGTGCTACTAGTCTGTCAAACCCTAGTGCTATTCCGCCGTGTGGTGGTGCTCCGTATTTGAATGCGTTTAGTAGGAAGTCAAATCTTTTTTCTGCTGCCTCATAATCTAGGCCTATGACTTTTAGTACTCTTGTTTGTGTGTCTTTTCTGTGGATTCTTATGCTTCCTCCGCCTATTTCCCACCCGTTTAGTACGCAGTCGTATGCTTTTGCTCTGACTTCTCCTGGTGCTGTTTCGAGTTTGTCCATGTCTTCTTCTCTTGGGTGCGTGAATATGTGGTGTCTTGCTTGCCAGCCGTTGATTTCTTCATTCCACTCAAATGCTAGCATGTCTACCACCCATAAGAAATTGAATTCTTCTTTTATCAGGTTTAGTTTTTTGCCGATGTGTAGTCTTACTTGTCCTAGTCCGGTTGCTGCTTTTTCCCATTCGTCTGCTGCAAATAATAGGAGGTCTCCTTCTTGTGCATTTGTTGCTGTGATTAGTTGTTTTTGGATTGCGTCTGGGAAATACTTGACTACGCTGCTTTCGAGTACGTTTTTTCCTGTTACTTTTATCCAAGCGAGTCCTGGCAGGTTGTGTGTTTTTGCTATCGCGATTAGTTCTTCTATTTCTGTTCTTGTGAATTTGCCTGCTCCTTTTGCGTTGAGGCAGAATACTTTTCCTTTTTTGTCTATGACTGATTTGAAAACGCTAAAGTCTGAGTGTTTTACGATTTCGCTTACATCTACGAATTCCAGTCCAAATCTTAGGTCTGGCTTGTCGCTTCCGTATTTGGTCATTGCTTCGTGGAATGTCATTCTGGGAAATGGTGTTTTGAGGTCTATGTTTAGTGCTTTTTTGAATATGTGTTTGAGCATTTCTTCAACGATTGTTTGTACGTCTTTTTCTTCTACAAAGCTCATTTCTAGGTCGATTTGTGTGAATTCTGGTTGTCTGTCTGCTCTGAGTTCTTCATCTCTCATGCATCTTGCTAGCTGGAAGTATCTGTCCATTCCCGCTACCATTAATAGTTGTTTGTAAATTTGAGGTGATTCTGGCAGGGCAAAGAATTTGCCTGGGTGTATTCTGCTGGGTACTTTGAATACTCTTGCTCCTCCTGGTGTTGTTTTTTGTAAGATTGGTGTTTCTATTTCTATGAAGTTTTGGCTTGATAGAAACTCTCTTGCTGCTTGTGCTGCAAGGTGTCTTGTGACTAGTCTGTGCTGCATTACTGGTCTTCTAAGGTCCAGGTATCTGTATGTTAGCCTGATTTCTTCGTTTGCTTCTGTTCTGTCATCAATTTCGAATGGTGGTGTTTCTGCTTGGTTTATGACTTGTAAACTGTCGCACAAAACGTCAATTTCTCCAGTTATCAGTCTTGTATTTGTCATTCCTTCTGGTCTTAGTCTTACGTGTCCGCATATTTGTATGACGTATTCTCTTCCTAGGTGTTGTGCTGTTTCGTGTGCTTGTTGGTTGTGAGAAGGGTCAAAGACTGCTTGTGTTATTCCGTACCTGTCTCTGAGGTCTATGAATATTTTGCCTCCGTGGTCTCTTCTCGTATGTACCCACCCGCATAGTACTACTTCTTTTTGGAGGTCTTTTTTGGTTAGTTCTCCGCAGGTGTGTGTTCTTTTCATAGAATATGCTTTTTTGTGACGGTTTATAAAGTTTTAGGCGTTAGAAAGCGCCAGAATATTGGTTTATTCGCGCTTCTGCTTCGTCTATCATCCGATTTCGGTACGATATCCAGTTATCAAAACCACCAATATTTACAGTTTCGGTATATATGACAAATTCTTGTATTGGTGGACGGTGTTGCTGTCCGCGTAAAAGTTTTTCAAGCAATGTCTTGTTGAATACTCTTGATTTTATTAAAAAATCTAAATCTCTATACGCATTGATTGCGACTGCAAACTCTGAACTTCTGGTAGCTAGTTCGTCAAGCCGCCCAACTACGAATAGCGTTTGATAAGCGTCCCAAACTCCTTCTTCAGGTATTGCTCCAGGAGGTTGGTAAACATCTTTCGGGTTCCAAAAACATATTTCCGTTCTCAAAGTATGATAATCACATGTAAAAAATGCTCTTGTCATACTATCAACAAAATTTGCCACTCTGTCTATTGATATCGGCGATCTGAGTATCTTTCCCATACAGAAAAAGCTCTTTTTTCGCTTTAAAAAGCTTAGTTAATCTGTTCGTAAAGTTTACAGTTGTTTGGCGAACTTTAGTATGTCTTCAGGATTCTTTAACACAAAGTCTGCTAGTTTTTTGTCCTTTAATTCCCCGTGTCCCCATTGTGCGAATGCTGTTTGGGCTTTTACTGTTCTGCCTGCTATTAAATCATCTTCTCTGTCTCCTATGACTAGGTGTACTTCTTTGCAGTCTGTTAATGCTTGTTTTACGAGTTCTTCTTTGCTGTATATTAGGTCTGGCGTGTTGCCGTAGACTTTGCCAAAAAAATTTCTCATTCCAAGTATCTCAAGTGCAGGTTCAATAATGTCTGTTCTTAGTGTTGTTACTATAGAAAGTGTGTGTCCTGTTTTTTTCAGCATTGTTATTGCTTCCTTCATTCCAGGATAGAATATTTTGTCTTTCCACTCATTGACTACTCCGACATAATGCAACTGGAACATGTTTGTCATGATGATGGTTTGTGTTCTTGCTTCTTTTATTCCAGTATATTCTTGTATTCTTTTCCTATTGATGTCGTAGTGTGCGTGTGTTTTCTGTAGTTCTCTCATCTTTTCAGAAGTCATTTTGATGTCTAGTGTTTTGCATCGTCTTATTGAAGCTTCTTCTGCTACTTCTTTTTTTGCTATGGTTCCGTCCCAGTCAAAGGCTATGTGCATTTTATTTCTTAAACTTTATTTTCAGTGCTAAATCTTCTAATTTTTCCAACCCGTATTTTATCGCATCAAACTTTTTTCTTGCTGGGCTGTTTCTCCAGTCGAACAGCATTAGTTCTTCATACAGTTCGCCTGCAGTGTCTTTTATTTTCAAAGCTGTTTCGTAGTCTCCTTTGATTGCGCTGTTGATTGCTTTTCTTACTAGTTCTCCGATTACGTCTGATAGTGCTGGTAAATATACATCTGTGTCTATTTCGAGTTCTTTTGGTGTTGGTAATTGTCCTGTTTTGAGATAGTGTAGATAGCAGGATGCTTCAGCGTATTCTTCTAGGCAGTCAGAATATGCTCCGACGTTTGCCAGGTGTACGTCTTTTTTGATTATCGCATCTATTTTCTTTATGGTGTTTTTTGCTTCAGAGAGTAGTTTGTCTGCTTCTTTTAGGTCTCCTCTGTGTGCTGCGTATATTGCTTGTTTGCTTGATTTGAGTACTGTTCTGCTTTGTATGATTAGTTGTTCTCTTAGTGCATCAAATGCTTCCATATTTTGGCGCATTTCTTTGAATGTTTGTTTGTTTAGCATCAGCGGGGTTCCAGAAGGGGCCGGCTGTTTGAGGCCCCTTTGTTATAATTGCATAGCCTATCTTTTGCTTTATAAATCTTGTCATGTCGAAAAACGAAGTTTTTTGACATTAGCCAAGAGCTTTATTCTTTCGTAAAATCGCTCTTGGCTCCACAGAAACATTTATATAAGTACTAAATCATTTGTTGAGCAAAAGAGTGTGAACTATGGCGGATACAGTATTGGGCGGAGTTTTGGAGTTTTTCAGGCAGTTGGGCGTATATGACGTTTTGTTGCCTTTCATTCTTGTTTTTACTATAATGTTTGCTATCTTGGAAAGGACTAAACTTTTTGGTACTGAAACAGGTTCTGATAATAAGAAGGAGTTTACTAAGAAGAACTTGAATGCAATGGTGGCTTTTGTTACTGCTTTTTTGGTTGTTGCCAGTTCGAAGCTTGTTCAAACTATTACTAAGGTGAGTAGTGAGATTATTGTTTTGCTTTTGCTGGTTGTGTTCTTTTTGATGCTTGTTGGTACTTTCATGAGTCATAAGGATATTAAGGAAGGAGAGATATTGAAAGAGGGTGTTTGGCGTACTGGTTTTATGATTGTTATGGCTTTGGGTATTATTTTCATTTTTTTGGATGCTCTTACTGTTGAGGATGGTCGTACTTGGCTTGAGATTTTTTGGGATTGGCTTTCCCAGTTTTATACTAATGCTGCTGTTGCTGCGATAGTTTTAATAATCGTGGTTGTTCTCTTTATGTACTTCATAATGAGAGAACCTAATACTGAAAAAAAGGGAGGAACTTAAAATGCTATTCCAATATGGCGGTTATAGTAGCACTAGTTTATTCCAGACACTTGTAGATTATGGTTTGCTTGATGCTTTGTTGCCTTTCTTGTTGATTTTTATTATTGTTTTTGCTGTTTTGCAGAGATTGGCTCTTTTTGGAACTCCAGGTACAGGTCCAAATGAACCAAGAGTTCCTGATCGTCGTATTAATCTTGTATTGTCAATTGTTGTTGCTTTGATGATTGTTGTTCCTCACGTGGTTGGCTTGTATCCTTTTGATTCTGACCCGATTATTCTGATTAACACGTTTTTGCCTCATACAGCTGTGCTTTTGATTGCTATTTTGTGTGTTATTTTGTTGCTTGGCTTGGCAGGCGGTGAGGTTCCGAGTTTGTTTTTGTGGGTTATCGCGCTTGTTGCTGTTGCTATTCTGGTTTTCGTTATTTTGATGGCGACTATTCCTGGCTTTTTCCCATGGTTTGACTTCCTGCGCAGGCCTGACTGGCAGGCTGGTTTGATTATTGTGTTGACTGCTGCTTTGGTTGTTTATTTCTTCAGCAGGGGCGATGATGATCAGACTGACTTTGGAGGTTGGGTTACAGGCTGGTTGGGAAGACCTCAATAAAAAATGGCTTTTGAACATGAGACTGGAGGAGAGCAGCTTCAAAGTATTTTTTACAGTCTTAACCAGTATGGTCTTCTTGATTTTCTTTTGCCTGCTTTGCTGATTTTTCTTGTTGTTTTTGGCATTTTGAACAGGCTTAAATTGTTTACTTCGAAGAAAACGGTTAATAACGCTCAGGTTGATGTTCCTGATAAGAAGATTAATGGTGTTCTTGCAGGTGTTATTTCTGCGTTAATTGTTGTTCCT
>Ga0105093_10000406_pt1 | contig 16309 bp, 15 predicted proteins | sample PPLLak3March2015_2_FD_79111 | JGI IMG/M metagenome (GOLD analysis project Ga0105093, IMG submission 79111) | Freshwater sediment microbial communities from Prairie Pothole Lake near Jamestown, North Dakota, USA - PPLs Lake P8 Core (3) Depth... | ecosystem: Environmental > Aquatic > Freshwater >... | reverse complement strand
AGACTAAAAATATAGGAAACATCATTTATGTATGCCGTAGATATAGTTTGCTGTGTAGATATTACAGCGTCAATGAAAAGCAAAATGGATACAGTAAAATCTAGTCTGCTTAGATTTTACAATGATGTTGATCATAAAGCGATTGATCTAGCAGCTTGTCGGAGAGAAGAGCGATAGGCAAATCAGGTGATAGACTTGAGAAATGAGTAGAAAATTCAAGAAACCCGACTATGAAACGGCGCTCAATCAAGCCATTACGTTGCGGGAAGCGCTGCCAGCGAACCATCTGGCGCGCTTCGTGGTCATGGTAATCGGTCAACTGGACTTGAGTCATATCTATGCTCGTTATGCACTGGTAGGTGGCGAAGCGATAGCGCCGGAAATTCTGTTGGGGCTGCTGTTCTATGGCTACACCACAGGAGTGTTCAGTTCACGTAAGATGGAAAAGGCCACATACGAGAGCATTCCTTTCCGGTTCATAGCTAGCGGTTTGCATCCTGACCATGACACGATCGCCAACTTTCGCAAAACCTTTCTGGCCGAGATACAAGAGTTGTTCGTGCAGATCCTGCTGTTGGCGAAGCTGGCCGGGTTACTGAAGCTGGGTAACATCAGCGTAGATGGCAGCAAGATCCATGCGGACGCTTCGAAGAGCAAAGCCGTGAGCTACAAGCGGCTGGGAGAACTGGAAACCCAATTGCGTCAGGAAGTGCATGAATTACTTGAACTGGGTGAGCAAGCCGATCAAGGGGCGTTGCGGCTTCCTGAAGGACTGGTGGTAGAAGACGAAATTGCCATCCGTAAGGAATGGCTGGAAAATCTGGCCGAGGCCAAGTTCGTTCTGGAAGCTCGCGCTCAGGAACGTTACGAAGCGGAAAAGGCCGCATACGAAGCCAAACTGCGTGAGCGGGAAGAGAAAGCGCGGCGCAGCGGGCGCAAGCCGCGTGGACGACACCCCCAGCCACCCAAAGATGGTCCGAAAGATAAAGACCAATACAACTTCACCGACCCCGACTCGCGTATCATGAAGAACAGCAACAACGATGGCTTTGACCAGCATTACAACGTTCAGGTTGCTGTGGATCAGGAGAGCCTGCTGGTCCTCGCACCTACACTTTCCAATCATCCCAATGACAAGCAAGAGGCTGAACCCACTTTGGATGCCATTCCTGCCGAGATAGGGAAACCCTCAGCCGCGGCGCTGGACAATGGCTATTTCAGCGAAGCCAACATCGCAGCACTCGAAAAACGCGACATTGATCCTTACATTGCTACCGGGCGCGAACCGCATCATAGAAGTTGGCGCCGTTTCTTCGATGACCTGCCTGAGCCGCCGGGCGATGAAGCCAGCCCCAAAGAACAGATGGCTTACAAGCTGCAAACCAAGATTGGCGAGGCGATCTATCGTTTGCGCAAGTGCAGCGTTGAACCCGTGATCGGGATCATCAAGGAGATCCTGGGGTTTCGTCAGTTCTCTTTGCGCGGTCTGTGGGCCGCCGCAGGCGAATGGTGTCTGGTGTGTTTGGCCTTCAATCTCAAACGCTTGCATACCTTGTATCTCGACCAGGGGCTGTTTTAGCGTGCCTGGAACCAGTCAGAAAATGGAGGGTTGCCTTTGAAACATGCCCTTTTACGCCTGTTTTGCTGTAATCAACGGCCTTTTCAGCCCTGTAGGGCAGTTTGTGCCTAGAAAATCACTCTCTCTCCGACAAGCTGCTAGGAAAAATTTTTGACCAGATTAAGCTAATGAAGTTCATAAGCAAGTTTGCAATTGCAATGATTAGAAAAGGAGCCATTGGCGTACCGTTTGAAATCAACAAGTATTTGAAAAAGAATCAAAACTATCTCAATATATTGATTGGTACAGGGCTGTTAGTTTTTCGAGGAGAGAATAGAATTGCCTTTTACCATCAAATTATCCAAGAATTCTTTGCAGCATTTGCATTGCTGCAAAAGTATGCTAATGAGAACTTGAGGAAATTGCTTGCTAGTAAAAAATGGTCTGAAGTTGTTCTGCTATGGCATGATATTTCTCCAAATTCCAAAATATTTACTCAATTGATTGAAGCCCTGAAAACACGAAATAAGCCTTGGACTAAGCCATTATTCAAACCAATTTTCTTGACAGTTTTTGATACTGTATTTCTAGACACATAGGCATAAATGAGTAGGCAGTTAAGCGGCAAGAGCTTTGCCTTGATAGGTCCATTTGAAAGGCTTTGCCATAGTTCGGTTGTAATACTCGATAAAAGCGAACACCTTTCGCTTCAGGTCATGGATGGAAGTAAAGTTGCCTCGTTGGATCACCTTGCGAACCAAGATGCTAAGCCAAATCTCCACCTGGTTCATCCAGGAAGCGTGTTTGGGAGTGTAATGAAAGACAATCCGATGAGTTGGATCACTCAGGAATTCTGCTCGTGAGGCTTTGGATTTTAGAATGCCACTTTTTCCTTTCACACCTAGATCCAGGTCGAGGTCAGATTCTTCAGCCACATAGCGCACCAGTGATTCGGACAAATGGATGTTGAGATTATCGGAGACAAAATGCCATTGACTGATTTGCGGCTCGGCTGTTACTCGGCCTCGAATGTGTTGGAGAAAGTCCTGTTCAGTACGCGTTTTGTTGGCAGTACAGGCCGATAACTTACCTGTGACGATGTCGAAATTGAACATGAAAGCCAGCGTACCGTGTCGTTCATATTCAAACTCGCGTCGCTCGGCTTTTCCAGGCAAGACAGGCAAATCAGGATGTTTGCGTTCCAACGCCTGTACACCCGTCATTTCATCGGTACTTTCAATGCGTTGGCCCTGCCTGGCTAACTCAGGCGCCTGTTTGTACAGCCCGTTGATGTCGCTGACTTTGACATCAAAATCGGCTTCATAAGCAGGGGTTAGCCAATAACGGTTCAAATGCGGCTTGATTTCAGCTTCTTTTTAAAAGCCTGGCCGCATGTCGAGGAGAGATGTGCTCAACAATTTTGCGCTCCATCAGCTCATCGGCGATTTCACGCGCCGTCCAGTGTGTGATTGGTCGATCTGATTCTTCGGGCTTTTCACAAGCCAGAGCTTCTATCCGGCAGCGTTGATCTGCCGTGATCCGCCCTGGCGCTCCCGAGCGGGGCGCATCTGCCAGACGATCTTCAATGCCCAGGTCATCCAGGGAGATGTCTTGCAGTTTGACCCAACGATTTCGCCACAGCCTCACTGTCTCGGAGCTGATTTTGTAGGTCTGAGCAATTTCTTGGTTCTTTTCACCACGCGCCGCCGCCAGTACGATGCGGGCCCGCAATGCTATTTGTTGTCCAACTTGATGCCACTTGACCAATTTCTCTAATCCTTGCCGCTCAACTTCCGACAACATCACTACTTGCGCTTTGGGTACAGGCATTGTGCGTCTCCTTTGCAAGTTTGCCTTATCCTATCACGACTGATGGCTTATTTACGCCCTGATGTACTAGTACCCAGACAGCATGATTATGATTGATTAAGTTACTCTATACAAAAGGGAAATTTGTCAATCATAAACAACTTGTTCGGGCACTAGAAGAGTAGCTGCTGACATAACGAGAAACAAAATTTCATTATTGAAATTTTGTTCATTTGGATGTATACTAAGTGCATTAATGAAAACCTATCACTCAGGAGGTGTTTTTCATGCTATTACAACAGGAACGGGAAGAGATTGTATTCTTTGGGCGTAAACTGATTACATCAAAACTGACTACTGGCTCAGGTGGCAACTTGAGCATCTTCAACCGCCAATCTGGACATGTCGCGATTAAACCCACTGGAGTCGATTATCTTGAGATGCGTCCTGAAGATGTGGTGGTGATTAACCTAGAAGGTGAAATCATTGATGGTCGCTTGAGACCTTCCAGTGAAGTCAGTTTACACCTGGGCTTGCTCAAGGCTCGCCCAGAGATCAATGCTGTGGTTCATACACATCAGGTATATGCCACTACCTTGGCTTGCCTGAACTGGGAAATCCCAGCCTTGCATTACCTGGTCGGTTTTTCCGGCAATAAGGTTCCCCTGGCACCCTATGCCACCTACGGCACATCTGAACTGGCGCAGAATGTTGTCCAATCAATTGGTCACTACAATGCCTGTTTGATGGCCAATCATGGCATTGTTACCCTGGGTGCCACCCTTTCTGCTGCTTTCAACGTGGCTGAAGAATTGGAATTGGTGGCGCACTTGTATTACCAGAGCATGTGTATTGGAAAGCCACAAATCCTTTCAGATCAAGAAATGGAGGTGGTCACCAAAAAATTTACCACCTATGGTCAACCACAAACCCAATAAAAAGTTTTGCCCTTCTGGGTCCGGCAAACCCTTCGCCGTGTGCTGGGACGATTCTTTTCTGTATACGGTCACGATAAATTGCTTGTTCTATCAAATATAATTGGATAAAAGGAGAGTAAGATGAAACACACATTATTCTTGTCCCGTCTGCTTGCTTTGTTGATTGTGGTTGCTATGTTGGGCGCATGCGCCCCGGCCGCCACCCAGGTGCCTGCCGAACCTCAGGCGCCTGCTGAGACCGAGGCCCCGGCTGAAGAGCCTTATGAGATTGCCGTAGTGGTCAAGATTACCGGCATTCCATGGTTCAATGTGGTAGAAACCGGCGTTGATCGCGCCGCCGCTGAACTGGGTGTAAATGCTTACCAGACCGGTCCTGCCCAGGCTGATCCGGCCCAACAAGTCAAAATCGTTGAAGACCTAGTAGCCAAAGGTGTGGATGCGATTGCAGTGGTACCCAACGATGCCAAAGCGCTCGAGCCTGTGTTCCAGAAGGCTAAAGAGAAGGGCATCGTCATCATCACCCATGAATCCCCCGACCAGGTTGGCACAGACTATGACTTCGAACTGATTGACAATGTAAAGTTTGGCGAACAGGCCTGGGAGCAACTGGTGGCTAATATGGGCGATTCTGGCGAATATGCCGTGTTCGTTGGCGGCCTGACCGTTCCGCTGCACAACTTCTGGGCTGATACTGGCATCGCTTATGCCCAAGAGAAATACCCCAACCTGAAACTGGTCACCGAGCGTATTCCATGTGGCGAGGATCAGGAACTGGCTCGCCAAAAGACCCTGGAATTGCTGACTGCTTACCCGAATCTCAAGGGCATTGTAGGCTTTGGCTCTTTGGGCCCCATTGGGGCTGCCCAGGCTCTCAAAGAAAAAGGACTTGAAGATCAGGTTGCAGTGGTCGGTACGGTGATTCCCTCGCAGGCGGCTCCTTATCTCAAAGATGGTTCTTTGAAGCAGGGCATCCTGTGGAACCCGGCGGATGCTGGCTATGGCATGGTCTGGCTGGCCAAGTACCTGCTGGACGGAAACGAGGTTGCTTCCGGTGTTGAAATCCCCGGAATTGGCGCGGTCACCCTGGATGGTTTCGTAATCAAAGCGGACGCTATCCTCGACATTAACAAAGACAACGCCGAATCCTTAGGTTTCTAAATTCATAACAAAAAAGGGAGCCCCTCCGTTTACGCCGAGAGGCTCCCTTTTTTTTACCGGCAGAGGTGTAGTACATGGAACCTTTTCTCTCACTGAAGAATGTCAGCAAACACTATGTCGGCGTGACGGCCTTAAATCAGGTGGATTTTGAGATTTACCCAGGTGAGATTCACTGCCTGGTTGGGGAAAACGGATCGGGCAAATCTACCCTGATCAAGATCATCTCTGGCACCGTTCATGCGGACCCTGGCACCGAAATCACCATCGCTGGAGAAGCAGTACATGGTTCACAGGCGATTGACACCATCCATAAGGGCATCCAAATTATCTACCAGGATTTGTCCCTGTTCCCCAACCTGACTGTGGCTGAGAACATTGCCTTGGGGCAGGTGGTTGCCAGCCGCAAGCATTTGGTCAACTCGAACGAACTACACCGCATTGCCAGGGAAGCCATGGCGCGCATTGATGTCCACCTGCCGATGGACGCCCTGGTGGGTGAAATTTCACTCGCCGACCAGCAATTGGTCGCTATCTGCCGGGCCTTCACCAGTGATGTCCGCCTGTTGATCATGGATGAGCCCACCGCCTCGCTGACACGAAAAGAAGTGGATGCCCTGCTTCAAGTGGTGCAGGAGATGCGTTCCAGGAGTATTGCCACGATTTTTGTCAGTCATAAACTCGATGAAGTCTTACAAGTGGCTGATCGTGTGACTGTGCTGCGCGACGGCAAAAAAGTGGGCACCTATCCCGCTGCAGAACTGAACGACGAGAAATTGACCCACCTGATGACTGGCAAAAAGGTGACCTATTTACCTTTTACCCCATCCCAGAATTCGCAGCAGCCGGTGCTGGAAGTGCGCGGTTTGAGCAAACATGGTTATTTCAAGGATATCAATTTCCGGCTCTATCCAGGCGAGATCATCGGGTTGACCGGTCTGCTTGGTTCGGGACGTACCGAGTTAGCCCTGGCGCTCTTTGGCGTTCATCAACCAGACAGCGGCGAGATACTCTTTGAAGGACGCGCGGTACAGTTCCATTCCATCCCTGAAGCGATGCGCACCGGCATCAGTTACGTTCCCGAAGACCGCCTCACGCAGGGACTGGTGATGAACCAATCGGTGGGCAAGAATATCACCCTGACCATCCTGGATTTCCTGCGTAACCGTTTCAATCTTTTGGACCAGCGCAAGGTGCAGACAAGTATTCGCCGTTGGGTAGAGGAATTTGCCATCAAGGTTCCTTCACTCGAATCACCGATGCAAACCCTTTCTGGCGGTAACCAACAGCGCGTGGTGCTGGCAAAGTGGATCGCCACCAATCCCAAAGTTCTCATCCTGGATGGGCCAACAATCGGCATTGATATCGCGGCCAAGTTTTCTATCCACGAAACGATCCGCGCCCTGGCAAACCGAGGGCTTGCCATCTTGCTGATTTCCGATGAAGTGCCAGAGGTGCTTCAAAATACAAACCGGATACTGGTGATGCACAAAGGACGCCTGGCGGGTGAATTTGTAACTGCCCAGACATCGTTGAGCGCTATCCAAAATCTCATTGACCATCCGGCTTAAGGATAAAGGTGTCGCCTTGATAAAGAAACTCTTCTCGCATCATGAAACCTTCGTCTTTCTCGCTATTGTGATTTTTTCGCTGATTATCACGTTCATCAATCCAAGTTTTTTCACTTTGGAGAACATGTTTGATTTGCTTAAAAGTTACTCGCTGATGGGCACGTTTGCCATTGGAGTGCTTTTTGTCCTGATTTCAGGTGGAATTGACATTTCATTTACCGCCATTGCTACCATTACCGGCTATGTCATCGCCGTACTTCTCCTGCAGAATGGCGAGCAGTTGAATATTGTTACGGTCTTTTTGATTGCTGGCGGAATTGGCAGCCTGCTTGGTATGGTCAATGCGTTTATCATTTACTTTTTCAATATTCCGAGCATCATTACCACCATTGCTACATTGAACATTTATTACGGCATATTGACCGTGCTTTCCAAGGGTAAGTGGCTGTATGGATTTCCGGAGTGGTTCGGCAAGTATACGCAAATGTATGTGTTTAAGCTGCATACTGCCAATGGAACACCTTACGGACTTTCGGTGATTACCGCGTTTTGGTTCGCGCTATTACTAATTGCATGGTTCATTTTGCGCTATACGGTTCTTGGACGCAGCATCTATGCTATGGGCGGGAATATCGCTTCTGCCAAGCGAGCCGGCTTTAACCTGCTAAAATTACATTTATTTGTCTACTCCTTCATGGGCTTGATGGCTGGCTTTGCCAGTGTAATCCAGGCTCTGCTGGTGCAGACCGTCGCCCCCAACTCACTGGTTGGCAAAGAATTAGATGTGTTGGCGGCGGTGGTCCTGGGTGGGGCTAGCCTGACCGGGGGCACCGGCAGCGTCCTGGGCGCCGTCTTAGGAGTGGCGTTGATTGCCATCATGGGCAATGGATTGACGCTGATGCATGTGCCTTCTTATTGGTATAAGGTGGTCATCGGTACGGTGATCCTTATCAGCGTTGGCGCCAGCGCCTATCGCCACAAAGTCTCCACCCGCCGGCGGGTGATTATCGAAGTCGAATAGTGCGGGAGGTGAGTATGGAACGCAAATATACCGAATTCCTGGTTTTATCGGCTATCCTGGCGGGTGTAATTGGCATGATGTGGCTGCTAAATGGCTCTGACTTCATGCACCTGGGGAACTTTCAATCCATGGCCTTCCAACTGCCAGAACTGGGCATTCTATCCATGGCGATGATGATCACCATGCTAACTGCCGGGATCAACCTGTCAATCATCGCCTCGGCCAATTTATCGGGCATCGTGATGGCGATCATCCTGACCCAAACAATTTCCCCCGAAGCCACCGGACCAGGCGGCATCGGTCTGGTTGTGCTGGCTATCCTGGCGGGGCTATTTGTTTCGGCTCTGATTGGGCTTTTGAATGGCTTCTTGGTGGCGTACCTGGAAATCTCACCCATCCTGGCGACCCTGGGAACCATGATTCTGGTGAGTGGGATGGCGCTGGCAATCACGAAGGGCTACGTCATTTCGGGGTTTCCACCTGCCATGTTGGCGATTGGTAACAGTTCTATCTTTGGCTTGCCAGCGCCCATTTTGATCTTTGCTGTCGGGGTCGTCATCTTGAGCGTTATTTTACGGCACACCCCGCTAGGCGCCAGGATTTACCTGCTTGGCTCCAACCCCACAGCGTGTTTCTATTCTGGGGTCAACAACCCGCAAGTTTTGATGCGCACCTATTTGATCTCGGGACTCTACTCCGGCATTGCGGCGGTGATCATGATCTCGCGCTTTAACTCGGCCAAAGCGGATTATGGCGAGTCGTACCTATTGCTCACCGTACTGGTGTCGGTTTTAGGCGGCGTGTCGGCGGCGGGCGGCTTTGGCCGCGTTTCGGGCTTGGTGCTGGCGCTGATCATTTTACAGATCATCTCCAGCGGGCTAAACCTGATGGGCGTGAACACCTTCTTGACTGTGGCGCTGTGGGGCACGGTGCTGATCGTTGTGATGGTAATCCAATCCATTATCGATCGCTTGCAAGAGAAAAGGCGGAGTGTATGAACTATTTGCTGGGCATTGACCTTGGGACAACCGGACTGAAGGTCAGCCTCTTTGCAGAAGATGGTACCCTGACCGGCTCGCAATCCTGTGAATATCCTTTGCTAACCCCACAAACGGGTTATGTGGAACAAGATCCTGAAGCTTGGTGGCAAGGATTTGTGTCAGTCATCCAGCGCCTGCGGGTAGCCTATCCAGAGTCGTTCAGCCACATTGTGGGAATTGGCCTATGCGGGCAGATGCATACCCAGGTGTACCTAGATCAAAATGATCGCGTATTGCGACCGGCTATCACCTGGATGGACCAGCGGTCGAGCGACATCGTGACGCGTATTCAAGGCGACCCCATCAGCCGGGAAATGCTCTATCAAGAGACGGCCAACTACCCATCTACCACTTACACCGCGTTACAGGTGAAATGGGTGCAGGAAAATGAACCCGAGGTCTGGCGTCAAACGCGCTCGATCCTGGTAGCCAAAGATTATCTTAAATACCGGCTGACAGGTGTCAAAGCCACTGATTTTGCCGAGGCCAGTGGCACGCTGCTTTTTGATGTGCGTAACGAACGCTGGTCGACAGCAGCTTTTGATTATTTTGGCATCTCGCTGGACTTGTTTCCTCCCGTCGGCCCTTCGGATAAAATCATCGGTTCGACCACACGTCAGGTTTCGCAGGAAACTGGCCTCAAGCAAGGCATACCGGTGGTCAACGGCAGTTCCGACAATTCCGCCTCAGCTCTGGGGGCGGGAATGGTGCGTTCGGGTCAGGTAACATTGATCATTGGTACCGCCGGAGTGGTTTCGGTCTGTTCGGATCGCCCGTTGTTAGACCCTGCCGGGCGCACCCTTTGCTGGCATTATTGTCTGCCCGAACATTGGGTCACTCTGGGCATCACCCAAACCGCAGGCGAATCGCTGCAATGGTTCAAGAATGCCTTCGAACCTCAAGATGCTCCCCAGTCCGGTTCGGGCGATATCTTCAATCGCTACAATCAGGCCATAACCCAGGTTCCCGATGGCAGCGATGGCGTGATTTTTCTGCCTTACTTGAATGGTGAACGCACGCCGTATTGGGACTCATCGGCACGCGGCGTCTTCTTTGGCCTGAACCTGGCGACGGGGAAGGCTCACATGATCAAGGCGATCATGGAAGGCGTTTCCTTTGCTTTGCGCAACAATATCGAAACGATCGAGGCGCTGGGGATCCAGATTGACGAAATACGCGCCGTTGGAGGGGGCCTCAAAAGCCCTGTTTGGCTGCAGACCCTGGGGAGAATCTTGAAGAAACCAATCTCCACCGTAAACATGCCTGATACAGCCAACCTTGGAAATATCTTGCTCTGCGGAAAGGCGCTGGGGCTGGTGAGTTCCTACCAACAGTCGGTGGAGCGTATGGTAGCCATTGAACAGGTAGTTCACTACCCGGAAGGTGTACCGGTGTACGAGAAACAGTATGCGTTGTTCTTAGAGCTTTACCCGCAGTTGCAGCCACTTTATCGTAAAGCGCTCGAATAAGGCGGCGGTTGGTGCAAACCAGAGCAGCTTTACATCTTTTAGCCTTTGACCTGGGCGCCGAAAGCGGGAGGACGATGGTCGGCCATTTCGACGGCGAACGCTTGGAGCTGGAGGAAATTTATCGTTTTCCCAACAGTCCAGTGCGTGTAAACGAGCATCTGTACAGCGATGTGCTGCGCCTGTGGATGGAATTGCAAACTGGCCTGCAGAAGGCTAATGCTCAAACCGAAACTGGCTTGGCAAGCCTGGGTGTAGATACCTGGGGAGTGGATTTTGCATTACTGGACAGACAAGATCGCCTTCTGGGCAACCCCTTTCACTATCGTGATCCTCATACGCATAACGCCCTGGCCACAGCATTAGAGTGTGTGCCGCAGGAAGAGATTTATGCCCAGACTGGCAACCAGTTGATCGAGTTCAACACCTTGTTTCAGTTGGTGGCGTTGAAGCAGGCGGAGAACCCCAACTTGCAAGCCGCTCATTCGCTACTGATGCTACCAGATTTATTCCATTTCTGGCTGAGTGGACAAAAAGCCACTGAATCTACCATCGCCAGCACCTCGCAATGCTTTAACCCCTATAAACTTACGTGGGCGACTGATTTGCTCCAGCGCCTAGGACTACCCACACATATCTTCCAGCCAGTCGTAACAGCCGGCAGCCTACTCGGACACCTACAGCTTTGGTTGGCATATCAAATCGGGTGCAAGCCGATTCCGGTGATTGCCCCGGCCTGCCACGATACCGGTAGTGCTGTGGCAGCAATCCCGGTGAGCGAACCGCATTTCATGTATATCAGCTCAGGGACCTGGTCGCTAGTTGGAGTCGAGCTAGAGCAACCTCTGATCAATGCAGCAACTCTGGCTGCCAACCTGGCTAATGAAGGCGGAGTGGGTGGACGGGTGCGCCTCTTGAAAATTACCCCAGGCATGTGGCTGTTACAGCAATGCCGCAGCGAATGGGCCCGCCGCGGCCTGGTTTATACATATGCCGAGCTTACCAGCCTGGCAGCCGCGGCCCCATCTTTTGGGGCTCTCCTGGCCGTAGGCGCTCAGGAATTTATGGCCCCAGGTGAGGTACCGGAACGCATCCAGGCTTATTGCCAGAGTACCGGCCAGCCCGTGCCGCAAACCGTGGGCGAGATCGTGCGTAGTATCCTCGAAAGCCTGGCTTTGGAATACCGCCTGACTCTAGAAGGGCTGGAAGCGCTCTTGGGCTGGCCTGTTCAAGTGATTCACATCATCGGCGGCGGTTCACGCAATAGCCTACTCAACCAACTCACTGCCGATGTCACCCGCCGGCCGGTCATTGCCGGGCCTGTCGAAGCAACCGTTGCCGGTAACTTACTGGTGCAGGCGATGGGATTGGGCTACTTGTCCTCATTGGACGATTTGCGCCAAGTGATGCGGCGCTCCTTTGAAACGCAGATTTTTGAACCTCATTCGAACGATCGCTGGGAGGAAGCGTATTACCGGGTTCGGCAGTTGAATGCTTACGGAGGCAATCCCTAAAATGAACGAAAACCTGCGGGTCGCGCTCAAAGCAGCCCAGTTATATTATGAAAATGAACTGACTCAGGATGAAATTGCCAAGAAATTGCGCCTTTCACGGCCCAAAGTCTCACGCTTATTACAAGAGGCCCGGAATGCAGGATTAGTGAAAATCACTGTGGCCGAGTTCCCCAGCAACTATACAGATCTGGAGCACCAAGTAGAGCAGCATTACAACCTTTTGGACGTGCTTGTAGTTGAAGTGGTCCAACCAGATTCCTATGTCCAGACCGCCCGTGAGTTAGGCGCAGCGGCAGCAGGCTACTTCCGCCGCATCATCCAGGATGGCGACAAGATTGGACTGACTTGGGGGCTGACCCTGGCCTCGATGGTCGATAACCTGACGCCAGAGAAGAGTAAGGGCGTAGCAGTGACGCAGTTGGCGGGTGGTTTAGGTGAGCCGGATTCCGAGGCCCATGCCACTGATCTGGTGCGCCGCCTGGCGATGATGCTGGAAGCCAACTTGCAACTCATCCCTGCACCGGGCATTGTCAAAACGGTGGAACTGGCGCAATTGCTGCGGTCTGAACCTTATGTTGCCCAGGCTTTGGAGCAGATCAACCAGGTAAACCTAGCTTTCGTCGGCATCGGTGCCCTGAATCGCGAGTCTTTGCTGATGCGTGATGAACGCATCCTCACCTGGAAGGAAGTCCAGCCAATCCTGGATCGCGGCGCAGTTGGGGATATTGGCTTGCATTTTTATGATGTAGGTGGAAATGTGCTGCCCTCCGAGATTGAGCAACGCTTGATTGGCGCCAGCGCAGAGAATTATCGCCAGATGGATCGGGTAGTGGGTGTGGCTGGCGGCAATGACAAGTTTTATGCCATCCTGGGTGGAGTACGCGGGCGTCTCATTAATACTCTGATTACCGATGTGGGTACTGCTCAAAGATTGGTGGCAGAAGGCAGTTAAAGCATGGCACTCACAGCATTTGTCACCAGCGATCTTAGCCCTGCTCAACTTGACCGTTTGGCCCACCGTTGCCAGGTTCGACAGGGAGGCTGGGGATACACCGGTGTGCGCCTGATCCCTGAAGAACTGGTTCGGGCAGCTGCCGAGGCGGAAATCTTATTGGTAGGTTATGAAGCCTTGCTGGAACGAGTAATTCAGGCGCTACCGCGGCTGCAGTTGATTGGCTGCACGCGTTCGACCCCGGTCAATGTCGATCTCGCCGCTGCTACGGCGCGGCGCATCCCGGTGCTGCACGCTCCTGGACGCAACACACAAACTGCGGCCGAATTTACACTTGGTCTAATGTTAGCAGAAGCGCATCGCATCGCCCGTGCCCACCATGCTTTGCGCCGCGGACGCTATTTGGGCACGCCTGTCACAGATTTTTACGCTACTGATTGCTCTGGGGATGTGACCTGGAACCTAGATGGCGAAAGCCCTTTCAAGGATTTTCAAGGGATTGAACTGGCCGGACGCTATTTAGGGATTATTGGTTTGGGGAGCATTGGAAGCAGAGTAGCGCAACTTGCCCAGGCTTTTGATATGCGCGTGCTCTCCTACTCCCCTCATACCAGCCCGGCCGAGGCAGAAGCCCTCCATGTCCAACTGGTAGACCTGGATACCGTGCTGCGACAGGCAGATTTCGTCTCGGTGCATGCTAATGTGACCAGTGAAACCCGGGGGATGCTGGGTGAGCGGGAATTGGGCCTGATGAAGACCGGTGCTTATTTGATTAGCATTTCGCGTGCAGTGGTAATCGACCAAGCAGCGCTAATCAAGGCGTTGCAGGAGAGGCGCATTGCTGGTGCAGCATTGGACGTGTTTTGGTCCGAACCTTTGCCAGCCAATCATCCCCTGTTAACCTTGGAGAATGTGACACTCACCCCACACCTGGCTGGAGCTACCCGCGAAGTGAAAGAACGTCATTCCCAAATGATCATAGACGACGTGATCGCCTGGATGGACGGACACCGCCCGGCGCACCTGGCTAACCCGGAAGTCTGGGGACTGAGTAGAGAGAGTTTCGATTAGAAAAGCCCGCGCTACACTCGGTTCGGGCGAGGGCGGGGATAATCTATCTTTGTCAGTTGTGGAATTTTACGTGGACGGGGAACTGGTCGGCTCGCTGGAAGACGCCCCCTTCGCGCTGACCTTGAACGCGCGGCGCGGCGAACATCGCTTACTGGTGCTGGCACGCGACCGAGCGGAGAATGAGAGTGAAGGAAAAGTCCGGTTTGTGGTGAAATAGGATTTAACAGTTTGCTAAACAGTCTGGCAGTTTTGCACCAACTGCAACTTTCCCTAGATCAAAATGAGCAAATCGAGCCACTTACCACAATGGCGTAGTCAAGTCCACTTGATTGAGGGTTGGGCATATTTTCCCCTATCTAAAGTAATAAGATGTGCTCCCTTCACAATTTTCATCTAGCTTCTGCTTGGGTAGTCTCCCTTATTGGAGCAGTTAGCATCTCAAAGGGATGGAAGTCAGCAGTTCTTTAACAGTCCAAACATGATCGGTCAGGTAAGCAGCCATGGCAAGTGCTCGCGGTTTCGATTTGTGACCTGGGCGATCATAAACTCGCAGGCGCAGGCTGTTGTGAGGCTTGACAAGGTTATAGTAATTGTCTTCCCAGGTTGCGGCAGCCCGATAACAATCGACGTTCTTGGAAAATGCCAACGTCTTCCCAAAGGACATCGAGACGACGTGCGCACTGCGTCTTCGCGCAACGAACGGCGGTGCAGGCAGAATGACATAAAGGAGAGAATTGTTTTGAATCGCCGAATACTAGCGAAAATCATAAAATTGAAAATTGAGCCGTTGAATTTCGAATGGGTTTGCCCTATTATGAGCAAGCCTCGTTCTTTCACAACTTAGATTGGACAGAGGCTTGAACGAATTATGAATTCAATCCGTTCAATCGGTCATCCTTCCTCCCGAGAACAGCGCCCTCCTGAATTCTGGGAATGGGAATTTTTGCCCCGGAGACATCTCCAGGGCAATTTTTCTACACTCTTTCGATGATCGTCGCTGTGGCTTGACCATGACCCGCGCACATGGTCTCCAGGCCGTACCTTTAATCCCCTTCACTAAAATTCCATCACACGATCAAGCCCGCGACGGACTCCGACCAGCCCGCTTACTTTTCGGATTGCCAGCAGCGCGCCACTGACGTACGGCTCGGCGCTCGTGCCCGACTCGTGACGCAGGATTAGTTTCTGATCAGGCATCCCGAAGATCGCATCCAGGGAAATGACATAACCCGGAAGGCGGACCGAGTGGACCTGTGAGCCATTCAGCCTGACTCCCCGGCTCTCCTTTGGCCCTTGCGTTGTTTCCAATGGAACATCAAGCTGCGACTCCCTGACCCTGGAAAGCCGGTCCGCTAGTTCACGGGCAGTCCCACTGGGGGCGTCGATTTTGCCAGAATGGGCATAGTCAATGATCTCCCAGTGTGGGATATACCGGGCCGCAATTTCGGCGAATTTCTGCAGGAGCACGGCGGTTATCGCAAAATTGCCAACAGCCAAAACGCCGCGCCGGACTTCACCCGCTACCTCATCGATCTCCCGGTAGTCGCCTTCGCTCAGGCCCGATGTTCCCACAACGACATGCGCACCGCCTCTCAGCGCTGACACGATATTGGTTTTCGCCACATCCGGTTTGGTAAATTCAACAAAGACATCCGGCTTGCTTTTTAGGCCCTCAGCCATTGTTGCAAAAATAGGGGTAGCAAGCCCTTCTATGCCGAGCACATCCCCAAGCACCTTCCCTGCCTGACTCCTGGAAATCCCGGCGACAAGTTCTATATCAGGTGCTTCGAATATCCCTCGTGAAAGCGCCGATCCTGCCCATCCCGTTGCACCGGCCAAACAAACGCGAATTTTCATAAAGATTTCTCCTGTATTTTCGGTCAGCAGTCCAACTGCATGGCAAACCTTCTAATCCCCTTCAACCATCTCGCGTGCCTGCTCCACGTACGCCAGGGACTGGTGCCGGAAGTAAGTGTTGTACAACGTGGCATAATGTCCACCCTGCGCCAATAGCCCTTCGTGGTTACCTTCTTCGATGATGGCGCCATTGTCCATCACGACGATACGGTCCGCGGCTTTGACGGTGGACAGGCGGTGCGCGATCAGGATGCTGGTGGCATCTTGCAATATGAGATTCAAAGCCTGCTGGATCTGCCACTCGGTGAACGGGTCGATGCTGGCGGTGGCTTCGTCCAGGATAAAGATGGCCGGTTT
>Ga0105093_10000405_pt1 | contig 16323 bp, 22 predicted proteins | sample PPLLak3March2015_2_FD_79111 | JGI IMG/M metagenome (GOLD analysis project Ga0105093, IMG submission 79111) | Freshwater sediment microbial communities from Prairie Pothole Lake near Jamestown, North Dakota, USA - PPLs Lake P8 Core (3) Depth... | ecosystem: Environmental > Aquatic > Freshwater >... | reverse complement strand
AGCAAGCTAAAAATCACCATAATATAATTTAATATTTTAATTTTTTATTATAAAATTTGTGTTTTTTTCTCATCTTAAATTTTAATTTTTCTTTTAATCAAACTTCAAATAATCATTTTTTCTTTTGATAATTTAATTTTTTGATTTGGAGGGTCCATTTTACATAAATAATTATAACATGTAGTTAATCGTGTGCCACCATCTGCTAAATACTCAAATTTATCTATTAAACCAATAACTTGAATATCAAGACCAATCTCTTCTTTAATCTCTCTTTTAACACAGATAGTAGTATCTTCTAATTTTCCATGATCACATTTACCTCTTGGGAATTCCCAATGATGAGGCCAATGATCGTCTGGAGCTCGTTGAATAAGTAAAACTTGTTTAGTTCCATCTTCACTGAGTCTGACTATAACCCCTGCTGCTGCATTCATCTTCACCTTAACATTGGATTCATCACTCATAATAGACTCAGATAGTATTTGTTTATATGTTTTCATTTTATCCTCTATTTTTATAAAAATAAATTTCAATTACCCAATCAACTTCATACTCAACTGTTGATCTTCTTATTATTAATGAAAATCTATCCGGTGAAAAATAATAATGATCATTGTAAGTCAGTTCCCCATATTTACTATTGATTATAACAGCATTTAAATCAGTTGCTGGTTCTGTAAGAAGAATAACCAAATCAGATGTTGAGTCAGCCTCTTCTTGGGAAACAATGTGATAGTATCTAGTATTAAAATCATATTGTCCAATAAAATCTTCAGAACATGTTCCATCTGAAATACTTACGTTAATATGATATTGAGAATAAGCATCAGGAATTGGTTCAGTACCATTAGTTAAAAGATTACGATTATCTTTAATACTTCCTCCATGCCCTGATGCATAATCATATGTTGAGTAAGCAGATCCAGCTTTTATTCTAATTGATGTACCATTTATATCAAAATCAGTGTGCAACACTAGGAATGCAGGGACTTCTAATTCATATCTAATTGTAGCACCCAATTTCCATTCAGCAATATCAGCAGCACCACCATACCTTTGACTTGCATCACTAAATGCTGTTAATTTATAAATAGGTTTAATATTACATGGGATTACCAGCTCATTTTTGGCAATCGTCTTTACTAACTTTTCATATGCTCCTGCATTAGCCCAATCTAATGTGTGAGAGGCACCTGTATATATATTTGTATATTCATAATTAACAAGCTCTTCTGGTAATATAATAAATGTAGAAAAGAATTGTGGATATATCCATCTTTCATACCCACCAAAAATTTGCATGAATAACATCTTCAAATCACAATACTCATAAAAACTATTTAACAACATTATCAATTCTAAATCGCCTTGAATCCTGATGAAACCAACATTGATTTCAACATCATCATCTTTATATACAGGATCAAAAATTCTTCTCACTAAGCCCGGAGCTAAATTCGGAAATCTCCATAGTTGTTTACCACCTGCATTTCCATCAGCAAGATCAAAATCACCACTTGGGTTTAAAATTAAGGCAGGATTGTTTGGTTTGTCAGTTTCTCTTCCGTATTGACATTGTTTTTGTAAATATTCCACTGCCTTATCATATGTACCAACTACCTTATATTCAAATCTTGGATAAAGATGTAGTGAAAAATAATCAAGTGAATCTTTAAAGAAGTTAGCATAAACATTATGAATAAAAAAATAAATATCACGTCTTCCTTCTCTATTTAAACCAGTTGGGTTAGCTCCCATATATATTTAATCTCCAGTATCATCACTCATATTGATACTCTTTTTAAATTTTAAATCAATAGGTATTGATTGCTCTATACCAGCCTTTCCAGCTGTTAAACTTTCTTGATGATATTCATTTAGCATCCTAACAGCAGAAGTTGAAGCAATCTGAATTCCGCTTGTTCTTACAATCTTTTTATTTAACTTCTTGACAATATTTTGTCTTTCAGTTATTATAAAAATATATTCATTAATATAAGAATTTAAAGTAAACCCATATATATTTAAACAATCAAATAAAGTTTTATCATCGTCTATCTCAACTTTAGCTAAATTTATAGATTCATTTAAAATAAAAGATACATCGTGATAATATTCAGGTTTGATACATTTGAATTGATTCATTATATCTAATGTATTCTTTCTATAATTATGCAAATCAAGAAAGGTTTCGCAGAATTTAGAAGCTTCCAAATTTTTAAACATTTTAATGTTTCCAGAAGAATCATCAACTCCATGATCAACACTAAAAAGAAGAAATGTAGATTTCTTATTAAAATAAACACCAATATTACAATAACTATTTAAAAATTGTAATCGCATATAATAATTTCTATCAAATGATTTTCCTAATTTCAATGCCATTTCAATTCCTCTCTCTATTCTGATATAAAATCCCAATTACTCGAAGATTCTACCAAATTACCCTTGTCCTCTTTTATTTTAATTTTCGATAAAATTAAATCTCTTTCCATAAGTTCATTTTCAATCTTCAAGAAAAACTGTTTATAATTTTTTGTAATTGATTGATCGTTCTCTGGATCCCATAGATATAAAGCTTTTATTACATTATCACCGAACTCATCAATTGGAAATGAAGTATCTGTTAAATCAAACTTTTTATTATCAAATTCAGATAAATATTTTAAAAAGTCATCACGATATTTTTCTGGAATCTCATTTATAAACTGACTCTTTACTACTCTAAATAAATTGTTTACCTGATGTACTTGCTTTTCTTTCTTTGTTTTCTTATTTTCATTTAAAAATATAGAAAGAATTTCATCTGAAATATTATGATTGATTCTAATTTCATCTATTACATCTTTATCTTTTAGAGATTTTCCAGTTTTTTCAGCAATCTCCAATGGTATAACCTCATTTATTATTTGTTCTAAATTATAATTATTTTTAGATTCTAATTTCAAAATTTTTGTTTGAAACATATTATCATGCATTTCAGAAATATTATAACTCTTTCCAAGTACCTTACTTATAATTTCGTCAACTACAGATGTAATATCAGATTTCTTTATTTCTGCACAATTATATTCTTTTAAAATTTCCTTATAATCATAAAAAACACCAATGCTATCATAATATTCATATCTGTTTGAAATAATCGATGATAACTTTGAATAGTCTGTTTTTTCAATAAAAGAGAATACCAATGGATCAGTGAAACATCGAAGCTGAATATAAAATAAAGCTTTTGATTTCATAACATCACTGGCAGAATTCTCCACTCTTCTTCTAAGTGTTCTGATATACAAATTAAATAAAAACAAATCATATGCAATACTCAAGTTTGTTTCATCAAATTTCGATGGTGTATATTTAAACACAGGAGCGGATGCAGGAATTGGGGCATCCGAATTTATATGATTATAATATGTTATAGCACACATACATTTTGATATATATGAAAGTGATTTAAAATCATCATTGTCTATTGTTGGAAGAAAAGAAAATTTCTCATCTTTTATATATGGAAACAATTTTAATTTTATATCTTCTAACAAATTAACAAACGGATTTGGTGTCATGAAACAATTTGTCATAGTTGTTTCTAAAGTACTAAGATTGTTTTTCAAATAATGCTCAACAAATACACTATCAACTTTCATTATAGTTTTTGTTTCTTTTTCAGCTTTATCAATTTCAGGGATATTAATGTTTTCCATCTCCTTATCTAAAAATTTATCAAAATCCTCAATAATGGTTTCCGTCTCTGCCACAAACTCTTTTTCTACCCGCTCGGGTGCCCTACTATCCGAGGATTCTATAATGCCCCTACTATCTGAGGATAGAATCTGAGAAGAGATACCTTTGATTAAATTTGGTAGCTGTTGAATAATTTGAGTATTTTGGGATTGAATTGATTGAATTAAAAGCTGAGTGCATATGTTCATATATGTTTCAGCATATTCTCTAATACAAGAAGCGAATGTCTCAAACACACCTTCCAATGGAACAACAATTTTTGTAAAATCAGATTCATTATTTCTAATTTCAATGATAACTATTCTTACATCGTTAGACTTGTCAATTTTGAAGGTGAAGTGTAAAATCGTATCTTTTTGATATTTCCGTTGAATACTTAATTCACTTCCATTTAATTGAGGTAGAACTGTTTTGAAGGCTTTAATGAGGTCTTTAGCATTTTGAACATTCAAGTTAATAGACTTTTGATAATTGTTAGTTATTGAAATATTAATTACAGGTGGGTTGAAATAGTTAAACTCGTCTGAACAATTAGTTGAAAGTGATAATCGTAGATAACCATCTGTTGCATATATTTTATCTTTATAAGTCAATAAGGCTTGACTAAACCATTGGGTGTTGCTGTCATACATTGTTGAATCTCCTTTCGTTACATCTCTATAGATTGAAAGTGTTACTTTTGTTTATGTTCTAAATCTTTATATTAATATCTCATTGAATAGCTCTTACTGTTACCTTAGTCCTTTGAGGTTATTTACTTGAGGCCCCCAGGCCGAAAAGTAAAAATAACCTCAAAGACATGAATTCTTTTTCATCTATTTTTTAATCTTTAGATTTATGTTTTAGTCAAATATTTTTTAAATCATTTTTTGATCTGTTATTTGTTCTATTTTTTTATTTTTTTTATTGTAGTAGGTTTACCTTACTATATATGTTTACATTTAGCGCCCCATTTTTCCTAAGAACCTACATCCATCTGATTTGACTCAGTTCTAATCTCAATTCTTCTTTTTCTCATGTTTTCAGCTTTTTCAATCAAAACTTTTTTGTCTACACATCTTACATTATGCCCTCTTATGTATTTATTTTTTGGATGAGTAACATATTCTCCACATCCACACGCACATAAATTTTTTATGCCAGCTCTTATGAAAATAACTTCAGAGTTGATATATGATGCAGTTTGGTCAATCCCCATCATATGATTGTTGTTATGCCCATTAATATATTTGTTTCCCTTTTTGACTGTGGCACCACATCCACACGCGCATAACCTAACATCCTTTTGATGTGGGATCGCTTGCTCACGGCGACTACGGCTCCACTCAGCATACTTTTTGATACCATTGTTGATATGTGCTTTTCTTGAATTATAAAAATGTTGAATATTTTCTTCTCCAATGGGTATACCATTCAATTCTTCAAAATACTTGTTAGTAATACTCAAAGCTGATTTAAAGTTAACTTTCTTTTTATACATCAAATTATTTAAAAAGTCTAAACATTTTTGTATATGCTCTGGAACGAAAAATTCCTTATCCATAACATATGCAGATACCCATATCATTTGTTTCTCTTGTTTGTTTTTCCCAAAATTCAATTTCATTTTTCTACTCCTTGTAAGATTCTAAATACTTGGTTACTTCTACGATTATGTTCTTAAATAATTTTTCAACATCCTTGATTTTTTTGATGTCACTTTGACTGATTATAATGTTTTTCAAATCCGCAAGAAACTTATTTACATCAACAGTTTTTTCTGTACCGTCATCTGCTTTAACTTTGATAGAAGCCATCGGGCATCTTGCTCCTGGTGGTAGTGGTGGATGAATGGTCCCACATTGAGGACATGCTCCTTCTGGTGGAGCTTTTGGTTGTATATCAGTTTTCTTAGTAACTGATATTGGTTTGCCCATAGGTCTAACTGAATTAATTGGGTCCAATGGTGATTGATCAATACGATTAGAATTATACTGATTACCAGATAGATGTGGGGATTGGTCTGTGTTTCCCATTAAATTGTTTCCAAATGAATTTACATCAGCTGGTTTTTCCTTTCTTGCGTATCCTCCTTGTTGCGCCTGCATTTTTTGAATCAAATCTTTAATGTCTTTTTCATAATTATTCATAAATATTCCTCCATTTTCGAATTTTTCTTTTTGTTCTAAAAGATATTTCTTTCATCCCACGTCTATATATATTAATAAATGATATAGGAATTCTTATTTTTTTATTTTCATTTGGTCAGACATCTAACTTTTTGGAACAAAAAACAAAAGAAAGGATTTTAAACATGGAAAATGGCATGAAGAAAAAATTGACACCAGAAGAAGAGCTTGAAATAGATTTAGAAATTTTAAATAATTCAATGATAAAATCTGAAATGAAATTTATTATTTGTATGCTTATCATTCTTCTTTGTGGAGTTTTCCCGTGGTTGGTTGGTATGGGAGTTATTGTTAGATTCCTCGGAAAAACAATAATATTTTAAAAAACGGAGGGTTGACTATTGATATGCCAAAAAAAATTTATATTATCAATTGTTTTTATTTTAACACTTTTTTGCACCACAGTTTTATCAAATAAATCAGAAGCCTCAATAGAATCAAACACACATCAAGAACTTATATCTTCTTATATACAACTTCATAATAAAACTGTTAGTAAACCTGTAGCCAATCGAATAGCTCATGAAACAATCGTAAATTCCAAAAAATATAATATAAGACCATCGTTGATCATTGGTATAATTAAGGTTGAATCTAATTTTAATCATAAAGCCAAAGGAAAACGTGGGGCGATTGGATTGATGCAAGTAATGCCTTTCTGGGCAAAAACTTTTGGATTTAGAAATACAAAGGAACTTTATATTATAGAAAACAATATAAATTGTGGAAGTAGAGTTTTAACAAGATATACTAATAGTTCAAAAGGAAATATTGATAAAGCTCTTAATTTGTATGTTGGAGGAAATAAGAAATATTCAAAGAAGGTTTATAAAGCAGAAGCGGATTTTATTAGACATAAAGAAAAAAGAAATAAAAAGGAGAGTTAATTTATAGTATGAATATAATATTGAACGATGAACAACAGAATGTAATGAATTATATAATGCCAAAGATTCATGAGGTATTTGATGAACCAAATAGAAATTTTAGAAAAAAATTTGTTATAAAAGTCAGTGGTTATGCAGGAACAGGAAAAACAACATTATTAGCCAAAATAAGAAAAGAAATGTCACATTATACAGAAAATGATAAATATGTTGCATTTCTTGCTTATACTGGAAAAGCTGCATCTGTATTAAAAATAAAATTGGATGAGCAGTACGTCGATCTAAAATCTTTAGATTATGTTGGTACTATTCATTCTTTTTTATACAAACCAATAACAAAATGGGATAGACTGTTAAAAAATTATGTTGTTACTGGATGGAAATTAAAGGGTGAATATGAACTAAATTCTGATCTGATTATAATTGATGAAGGATCGATGGTTTCAAAACAAATTTGGAATGATCTAAATAGTTTAAACATACCAATAATAATTTTTGGTGATAATGGTCAATTGCCCCCAATAGGAGATTCTTTTAATTTACTATCAAACCCAGATTTTCAATTGACAGAAATTCATAGACAAGCTTTGAATTCCCCAATTATAAAATTATCACAGTTTGTGAGGGAATATGGTTATATACCAGAAAACAGAATTTTTTCAAAGAATGTTTTTAAATTATCATGGGATAAACAATTATGCAAAGATTTATTTGAGAAAGTTGAATTCGATGATGAAAATTTAATTACACTATGTGCATTCAATACAACAAGACAACATTTAAATAAAAAAATAAGAAAAAAATTGGGGTATGATGGTGATAAACCACTACCAAATGAAAGAATCATATGTTTACAAAACTATCACAGTGTTGGTATAATGAATGGGCAAATAGGAACTTTAATATGGGAAATGCCTGAAGAATATGATCTTTCAAGAATTACTATAAAAATAGATGGGCAATTGGAAATGACAGAATGTACCCTCTCAAAAAAATGTTTTGGTCAAGTTACATATTCTCTATATGAGGATAAACCACATAGAGGATCATTTAGATCACTATCATCAATTGAAAAAGCTAAAATTGATTATTTATCATCCCGTCATCTATTACCAGTCTGTAATTTTGATTATGGGTATGTAACAAGTGTCCATAAAAGTCAAGGGTCTGAATGGGAAAAAGTTTTATTGTTTGAACAGAGAACCACTAAATGGAATGATGAATATTATTCAAGGTGGTTGTATACTGCTGTAACAAGAGCGAGATCTAAACTGTTCATAATAAGTGATTATTGGGGATAAATCATTCAGACGAAAATTCCTTCATTTAGAACATAATATAAATTTATATTTTCTATGGAGGAATTTTTCATGACCTTGTTTAACACTGTAAAAAGTAAATTGAATGAATATGGAATAGAGATTTATCATATAGAAACTATACAAGAAAAAAAAGAAAAAATATTTTATGCTGAAGATATGGTTTTGTTTGTAAATGATGATTTAAAATCAATTAGTATTGCATTCCAAGCAACTACAAAACCAGAAAGAGTAGGAAATTTGACTTTGATTGTAGCTGAAGTAGAATGTGAAGATATTAGTATTATGGAAGGTTTTATTTTTAATGAGTCAAAAGAATTTTTATCAGGTGAAAAAGCATATCAATTAATTCATACATCTAAAAAACATGAGTTATTACAAGAAATCCAAAAAGAAAGAATGTATGAAGATTTACTTAAAAACGTAAAATGTTATGAGTGTTAAAATTGAAAATCGGGGGTATTGCGAATGAGTGAAATGTTAGATTCTTTGTGGATAGAAAAATGGAGACCTAAAAAATTAGAAGATTTAGTTTTACCAGAGAGATATACGGCAGATTTTCAAAGAATAATTGAAAGGTGTTCTTTGCCGAATCTTTTATTTTCAGGTCCTCCTGGTGGTGGTAAAACAACATTGGCAAGAGTTCTATGTTCAAAAAATGGAGTTTTATTTAACCCAAAAGATAATTTGTTAATGGCGAATGGTTCAGAAAAGAAAACAAGAAGTATTAATTTTGTTGATACTGTTCTTGAACCATTTTTGAAGATTCCTCCTGCAAGAGATAAATATAAAGTTGTTTTTATAGATGAATCAGATAAATTAACAAATGATTCATATGATTCTCTACGAGGAATAATGGAGAAGTATCATTCAGATTATGGACGGTTTATATTCACATGTAACTATATATCAAAAATTCCAGAGGCGGTCCAGAGTAGATTTACACCTTATATATTCCAACAAATCCCAAAAGAATTTGTTTTAACGTATTGCAAAAGAATTCTCGATGGTGAATCTATCAAATATGAAGAAAAGAGTGTTCTTTATGTAATAAATAATTTATATCCAGATATTAGAAGAATTGTAAACACTATGCAAAAATGTTCTTGGGATGGAGTATTGGATATAAATGAAGAAGCAATTATTACTAATGAAAAGAAACTTTTGACATCAGTTGTTGAAATTATAAGTTTACTATCAAAACAAGAGGATTCAAAAATTGGGGGGATTGTAACTTATATTGTTGAATTATTAGCTGAACAGGATATTGAATATAGGAATGTTTATACCGAATTATTTTTTATGAAAAAAATGCCTGCTCCAGCAAAAATTATAGTTAACAAGTATTCTAATAGTCATCAGAATTGCTTATTACCGCATATGAATTTTATGGCAATGATCTTTGAAATTATTAAAGTATTACAGGATTATCGAAAAGCAATGACAGGAAGATAAAAAATGATTCTAAAACATGAAGAGGTCCAGAAAACCAATACTATTCATAAATATTTAAAATCTAAACCAGTTAAAGAATTAGAAGAATTAAAAATATACAAATGCGGGCATTGTAATGGTACAGGTATTCCAACAACTGAAAGTTATATGATTTGGCCTACTTATCTAAGAAAATATATGTGGGATACAGTTAATTTTTGTGAAAAATGTCAAGGGGTTGGGTATGTATGTTTAGAAAAATCTGATTATTTAAATAGTTATGATCTAGATGGTATTAATTTTATATGCAAAACTTGTAATGGTAAGGGATGTGGGGAATGTGGTAATACTGGAATAGTTGATTGGGCAGCACATATCATGGGGAGGTGAAAATGCTACAGAATTTTTTGAAAAGAATTATAAACAGAATTATAAAAGTGAATGACGTTCCTGTCAAATATGATTTTCCATGTAAGGATTGTTTAATTAAAGCTATGTGTACACAAGCATGTGATAAAATTATAATGGATGATACACTGCTTATGAAAGAATTTGTTAAACATGAAGCATGTCCAGACTGTGGGGGTAAAGATTTTATTGAAGGACCTTGTGGTGGGATGTCACAAAATATAAAATGTTCTGAATGTGGTCATTGGTTCAATGTGGCATTGCCAGTTTTTATACAAAGAATTCGTATCACTGATACGGGAGGATTTATTAGTTGATAGGAATATACCAAGATTCATTTATCCCTTATCTTGAAAAGAAATTGGGGGATCATGTTAAGACTACATCAAAAAATATAATAATTCCATGTCCTTGGTGTGAATATAATCAGGATAAAGATCATTATCACATGTATATATCATTAGATATTCCGATATTCCACTGCTTTCATGCAAACTGTGAAAAGAGTGGTACTTTAGGAAAGTTAATAAAAACTCTTGAGGGGCATGATATATCAGATAAATTTATTGATAAAACAAAATTACAAGAGTCATCACATAGAAGAGAATTATTTGTTGATAAAGAAATCAAACAAATTCCTATTTCTCTTCCATCTATCAATTCTTCAAAGTTTATGCTCAAAGAACTGTATGTTAAACAAAGATTGAAATTTGCTAATATATCAACAACAATGATAAAGGGATTAATATATGATTTTGAAGAATTTCTGAGAATCAACAGATTACCAGTATATGAAACAATTTTCAGATTAAAGGACTACCTTCAAAATAATTTTATTGGATTCTTTACTGAAAATAAATCAACAGTGATATTTAGAAATATAGATGATTCCCATTCAATGAAATTTTATAAATATAAAATACAAGATAATAATTTTCTAGATTATTATAAGTTACCTGGATATAATAAAAATTCAAATAAGATTATTTTAGCTGAAGGTATATTTGATATATTCACTGAACATTTGTTTGATTCTTTAAATTTAAAGAAAGATGTAAAACTATATGCTTCAGCGTTGTCGTCTAAATATATATCTTTAATCCAAAGTATTATTTTTCATGAACAGATTTTTAAACCAGAAGTTATTATTCTTTCAGATCAAGGAATTGATTTGGATTATTATAGAAAGCTAAAAAAATATAATTCACACGTTATTGATAAATTGGTAGTTTATTATAATAAGGGAGGGAAGGATTTTAACAATACACCAGTTATCCCGACAAAGTTTGTTTTATGATTTTTAGGTTTTTGTGTTGTATCATTTTTAGGTTTTTGTGTTTTATATTTTCTATGATTTAGTGCAAAAAAAATATTTTTAGAACATAATAAAAATATTGAAAGTTATCTTTGATAAAAGATGGGAGATATTAAAATGAATCATGTAACAGAAAAATTAAGAGAAATTTTTGACAACACCATTGAATTTGGAAATAAATATGAAGGTGCATATAAATCAATAGATTATTATAATTTATTTTGCAGAGCTGCCGCAGATGACCAACTTCATAAATTGATGGGTAATAATATGTGTATGTTTAATTATGCATTCAATGGTGATGAATCAGTTATGATGCTATTTTCTATTCCAATAAACCCAAATGAAACAGGAGCAAAAAATATTGCAGATAGGGTGATGGAAGTGATAGCTAATATCGAAGATTGTTTTATAACAACAGATTACACTAAATCAGAGGAAGTAAAGGAAGACAAAGTTGTTTACATAACAGCAATCAAGAGAATAGGAGAAAAGTAATGAGGGGAAAAAAAGCTAAAGAATTGAAAAGAACATTCAGAGATAAAACAAATGAAGTTTTGATTTTGATCAGAAATGAATATGGGGAATCTACAAAATATATGACAGAAAGTATAATGTTTAACAGATTCAGACAAATGTATAAAAGAGGAAAAATTAAACAATCTATTCTGGTCAGAAAAAATAAAAGGAAAGGGGAATAAGTATTAATGACAATCAATTTAGGGTTGACAGCATCAAAATATAATGATTTGATGAGGTGTCTTACAAATTTAAAAGAAGTATGTATGGATGTAGATATTCGTGGAGGATTCATTCGTCAAAGGAGTAATGATAAAACTTCTGTTTTCGAAATTGATTTAAATCCTATATTACAAGATAGTGATATGGCGTTGACAGAAATAAAAAGAAAGTTAGATGTACTTAAACAATATATTGGCCAGAATGAAGTAAAACTTGAAATTAAAAATGGTGATGAGGGGTATGTTTTATTTTCTGATTCATTTACATCATTTAAAGCATCTTCTCCTTCGCTTTCTTATATGGATAATAAGTTTATGTCTCAAGAAGAACTGGAAAGTATATTTTCAATGAATGAAGAGGATTTGATTTTGGAATATAACTTTTCCAGTATTATTACAGAAAGAATTAGAATAACAACTCAAAATTTTAATACGGAGACAATTCAAGTTAATTTTATTGGTGAAGCTGCAAATATAAAAGCTGTTACACAATCAAAAGATCAATCATGTATTTTTGTTCCTAATATTATGACAAACATGATTATAAACAATAGTTCTGCATTGATTTCAAATGTTCCATTTGGAATTGAACATGACAGTGCTGTTGTATTCAAAATGTATAAAGACCCAAATCAGGACATTGCTTGGAGTAAATTCTCTACAACATTGGGTGATGTTAATTTAAATATTTACACAAGATCGTCAATTGTTAGCGATGAATAATAAATTTTAAGGAGCAAAGAATGCATCCATCGTCCCTGCTTTCGTATTACCCAACATATTCAATTCTAGATGAAATTGTATCAAGTGGTGGTTACAGAAAGTTAAATATTTTTATAGATTTAAAAAACACACTTCAAACAACATACATGGAACATGCTATAGTAAATATAGTTTCCAATACGAAAAAATCATCACATGTTGATACATCTATATTTTCATCTTTGATTTCATTTTTATCATTTCATAAAATATATGGAATCAAGAGAGGAATTGATTTAAATTTTATTATTTTCTTTGAAAGCGGGCAATCATATTATCATAAGAATATAAGTAAAGAATATAAAATTTCAAGAAGAATAGATGACCTGTATGGACTTGATAAAGAGGATCGTGATTTATTTTATCAAGTCCTACAGGCCAACTTCCAATTGATAGAAAAAGTTGGGAACAAACTTCCAAACCTGAATGTTATAAGACTTCCAAATCTTGAAGCTGATTTTGTTCCATATTATGTTTTGACCAGAAATCTTGTTGAAAAAGGAAATGGTGTTGGGAATATTATATATTCCAATGATCATGATTTATATCAATGTTTAAATGATCATGTTTTTATTTTTTCTAAAACTGCGAAAAATAAAAAGATTGTAAAATCAGGAACAGTTATGAACACATTTTTAAAGAAAGAGAATAATATTCCTGATGATTATCTTTCATTAGCAATGGCTGTCATTGGTGATCCAGGGGATGATGTAACAGGAATTAAAGGAATAGGTCCATCATCCTTCGTGGATATATTTCCAGAACTTGTCCATATGACTGGAAATTCAGAACAAATATATAATAAAATTCATACAAATCAAAATCTTTTTCATTTTGTACCAAACAGTATTTCAAATAAGAAATTGAAGACGATAGTGGATGATGAAGTTAAAAATAAAACTGTTTCTAAAAATTTAAGATTAGTTTCCTTTGAAATTATTTCAAGAGCATTGGATGATCCATCAACAACAGAAATGATAAATAAACGTTTAATTATAGAAAAGAATTTTTCCAATGATAAAGTTGTTTCATCATGTGAAACAATGAAAAAAGCATTAGAGATGGGAGGTGTTTTTTTAGAAGAGAGTTCTATAGATTTTTTATATATATGAGGAAAAAAACATGTTAGATGATGCAAAAGTCTTAAAATATATCAAACAAAATCTTGGATGGCCTTTTATGCATTTAGAAAGAACCGATGAAGAGATTTTAGATTATATAAAATCTAATACAATTCGTGATTGGTCTTATTACGTCCCTGATGTTAAAAAAATGAACCTCAATTTCAATTTAGAAGCAAATAAAGTTCCTGGAAGAAGCAACGAATTTTATTTGAATGAACCAGAAGGACGTGAAATTTTAAATGTAGTTGATGTTTATTTAGATCAAGGAAATTATTATGCTTTAGGGCATCCTCCGCTGGGAGTATTTAGCGAAGGTGAATTGGCTAATTGGGCCTTACAAGTTAGTCAATCTATGACAACAAAAATGTTTTCGTCATGGGATACTACATTTGAATTTACTCATCCAAATGTAGTTAGAATTTCCCCATATCCATTTAATAATATTCAATCATGCACTGTAGAATATGAAAGAATGTCAGCTGAAGATTTTAGAGAGATTCCAAATGATATACACAGACTTTTTTTGGATCTTTCATTAGCTGATATTATGATAAACATTGGGCGTATTAGAAAGCGATACGGTGGTGGAAATTTAAGAACCCCATTTGGAGAAATCCCTCTTGAATCAGATATTTTCGATGAGGGGAAAACTCTAAGACAAGAAGTTATAGAAAAGTTAGAGAGATTGTATGTTCCTAACGTTCGAATTGATCATGGATAAAAAGGAAATTTATAATGAAAGATGATGATAAGAAGAAATCAGGAGTTATAGGTGCATTAGAAAAAATTGATATTTCAAAAAAAGATTGTTTATTATTGAGAGACCCAATGTTTGTTGGTATGGACCCTTCATACAATGGATTTGCAATAGTTGTTATAGATAAAGATGCAAATGTAATAGAACAGAAATTGATAAATTCAGACTCAGAAAAAGAAATTGAGGAACGTATCATTGAATTGGAAGATGCTTTTAAATTTATTCCAAATATTATATGTTTGCATACTGTCTGTGTTGAAGGCCCTTCTTATTCAAGTAATGGGGCATTTCAATTACAGATGGGAGCTTTGCATTTTTATCTCCGAGTTTTTTTGTTCAAACATAAAATAAATTATAAAATTATTTCTCCAGGAACCTTGAAAAAATTCGTTGCAGATACAGGCAATGCAAAGAAAGAATTGATGTTATTGAATGTTTATAAGAAATGGGGTGTTGAATTTAAAGATAACAATTTAGCTGATGCATATGGTTTAGCTCGTATGGCATTGGAGGAATATAAAGTTTAAATAGGGGTGTGTCTCATGCAAAGAAAAGAGATAGTTAAAAAGGTTATAGAGATTGTTTCAAAAAGAATAACTTTTAACTACGAAGGAGTTAATGAAGAATCAACATTTGAGGATTTAGGATTTGATAGTTTGGATTTAATGGAAATTTTAATGTTATTAGAAGAAGAGTTTGATATTAACATTAGTATCAATAAAGCTACAAAAATGAAAAAACTATCTGATTTAGTTGATTATATATTTGGAGGATGTAAAAAATGACAACACAATATTTAGAAATGTTAAAAGAATCAACAATTAATGCACAACCAAGTGTAAAAAATTATTCTCTTAATTGGGGTGACGATTTAATAGAAGATATTCTAATTAGAGAAGGCATTTTTCTTGATGAATCGGTATTAAATGAAGGTATATTTTCAATGCCAATTAATAAAATAAAATCAATAGCAGGGGGTATTACACAAGATATAAGTTCGCCTGAAGGCTTGAAAAAAATTAAAGAAAAATATGGAAAAATGGCATCTTCTATTACACCATCTGATTTAAAGAATCAAGCTGTTAAGTTGGCTGCATCAAAAGGAATTTCAGAAGAAGAGGTTAACTCTACTTTTGAAAAGATATTAAGAGCGTTAGTAACATTAAAATTAGCTGCATTTACTATTTTAACTCCTATTGGATGGATTCTTATTATCGTTAGTTTGATTAAATCAGGCAGTATGGATAGTTTTGGTAAGAATATTAAAGAAATGATGGCAGAAATAGCCAAAGGAATTGATAGAAAAGAAGGAAAGTTTGATCAAGTTTTGAATCTTGGTTCCACTGCATGGAAATTCATTTTGGTTTGTCTTATTCCACCGTGGTTTCAAGCTGTTGTTCTTGCGCCTGCAGCAGGAATTTTAATTATTCTTGCTTTTATACTTTATATTGTTGAAGTATTAAAAATTATGAAACCATGATAAAAGAACAAGAAGTTAAATTTAAGGCATCAAAAATAATTGACTATCCAGGTTTTCGCCAATCAACAAAATATAGTTGTGGTGTTGCAACAGTACAATCAGCATTGGTGTATTGTTTTGGTTCAAAATATGATATGCCTGAATCAGAATTGTTTGATAAATTGAATGCAACTGAATCTGGT